>JAABUK010009548.1_pt1 | contig 13222 bp, 13 predicted proteins | sample 5559141 | NCBI WGS metagenome assembly JAABUK01 (sample SAMN10711869, study PRJNA513367) | rock metagenome | isolation source: Antarctica rocks | place: Antarctica: Victoria Land, Pudding Butte nord | collected 2016-01-03
GGTTGTCTCGACCTGCTTGCTGTACAGTATGCGGGATCACCCCGACCGGGGAAATCCCTTGTTTCAGGCCATCGATCACTCGGCCTTGTTCAGTTGACATCCGTATTTCGGGCCGTGAACGCCTACCTTCGATCTCTCTGGGATCTTCTCGCAGGATGGGGCTGTCCAAAATCAACTCCGCACCCTCTTCAGAACGAGCTTGAAAACCCAGGTTTGTTACCTTCCGAAGGTGCGGTTTTGATTTTGGACGCCCCCGATGATGTGAGTCAGGAGTTCACCACCGACGTTAGCATTAGCCTGGTTCGTATTAAGATAGCGAAGTTCATCGGTGCCCTCGATCGCAAATATGATCGACCGGCCCTTCCTCTTCACGTTATCTAACATATCTGAAGTGGCGTGCCTTACACCTCTGATCAGGTCGAGAGTGCTACCCACTACTTAAACCCCAGGCCCTTCATCGTTCTCCAATCGCCGGAGGACGCGGAGGTTGATGGCATCGAGGCCCTCGCCCTCCTCCTCCCCCTTGGGCGTCTCCAGGATCATCGGGAGCGACCGGAATCGGGGGTCGTTGACGAGGTGGCGGAACGGCTCGATGCCGAGATGGCCGCGACCGATCCCGGCGTGGCGGTCGACCCGGCTCCCCATCGGCCTGAGGCTGTCGTTCAGGTGGAGCACCCGGACCCGGCCCGCGCCGACGGCCCGCTCCAGCGCCCCCATCGTGTCATGGTACTCCGACGGCGTGGCCAGGGGATACCCCGCCGCGAAAATGTGGCAGGTGTCGACGCAGACCCCCAGGCGATCGGGATCGGCCACCCGGCCCAGGAGCCAACCCAGGTGCTCGAAGCGGTGGCCCAGGCAGGTCCCCTGGCCGGCCGTCGTCTCCAGGGCGATCTTGAGCGCGACCCCTTTCGTCCGGCGATGGACCTCGTCCAGCCCCCGGGCGATCCGGGCCAGCCCCGCCTCCTCGCCCTGGCCGACGTGGGCCCCGGGGTGGATCACCAGGTCGCCGATCCCCAGCGCCTCGCCCCGGCCGACCTCGACGGCGAGCGAGGCGATCGACCTCTCCCAGAGCGCGTCGTCGGGGCTCCCCAGGTTGATCAGGTACGAGGCGTGCCCGACCGGCGTGCCCACCCCCGTCTCGGCCATCGCCGACCGGAAGGCGGCGACGTGGGCGTCGGTCAGCTCCGCCGCGCGCCACTGGCTATTGGCCTTGGTGAAGACCTGGACGGTCGAGAAGCCGACCGCGTGCGCGGCGCGGACCGCCCGGTCATGGCCGCCCGCCATCGACATGTGCGCCCCGAACATCGATCGCATGGGCCCCGATCCTTCGGGGCCGGCCGGGCCCCGGCCGGATCGGCGGGCCCGTGCCTTGCCGGCCCGGACTTCGTGGTTTTATAATATCCCGGAGCGGGGAGAGCGGGACCCCGAGACCCGAGGGACCGGACATGGGATGGATCATCTGGGGCGTCATCCTCCCGTCCTGCCTGGTCGCCGCCTGGCTGATCGTGCGCAGGCCCCTCCGCCAGGTCGTCGAGGAATTGCACGTCGACCAGGCCCGCCTCCTGTTCCGCCAGCGTCGCGAGTGGCTCGAGGCCCGATTCCTCGACGCCCTGGGCGCCATCGACCCGATCGAGCGGCTCCGGTGGGAAGGGGCCCGGTGGCACGACGAGGTCTACTGGGCCCGGGACAACCAGACCCGCCGCCTCCTGGCCCTCGTCGAGATCCATTTCGAGCCCGACCCGTTCGACGACGCCCTCCGACCCCACGCCCCCCACGCCACCGCCCTGTTCGAATATCGCAAGGGCCGGTGGTTCGCCGACGGCAAGCGACTCGACGCCACCCGCCCCGAGGACGCCCTGGTCCGCCACGGCCGGTTCGAGAAGGTCGCCCCGCCGCCCCGACCGGCCTGACGGTCGCGGGGCCCGGACCCCCGCTCACTCCCGGATCTTCGCCTTCATGTCCGCCCGCCGTCGGATGTATTCTTCGAGGTCGAACGCGTCCGACCGGCAGAGGTCCAGGAGCGGGCGCTCCAGCGCCTCGACCTCGGCGCAGGCGTCGAGCAGTCTGGGGGCGATGTCGAGGGGGATCAGGCAGACGCCGTGCTTGTCGGCGTGGATCAGCTCGCCCGGCATCACCTCCACGCCGGCGAGCTTGACCGGCTTGCCGAAGTCGACCAGCCGGACATAAGCATGGCTGACGCACGGGTTCAGGCCGAAGAGCGGGAAGCCGAGGCCGCGGACCTCGTCCAGGTCGCGCGGGCAGCCGTCGGTGATGTGGCCGACGCAGCCGAGCTTCTGGTGGATCGTGGCATTCACCTCGCCGAACTGGGCCCCGAGCCCCGGCGGGTCGTCCAGGTCCTGGCCCACGGCGATCTTGGGCCCGGGCTGGGCGGCGACATATCGGAGATAGTCGGCGTTGAGGTCGGGCCCCGTCCCGGTCGGCGGGTCGGCCCGGGTCACCGAGGTCACCGCATAGCCGACGATCGGGCCGAGGTCGGGGAACAGGCAGCGGATCCGGTGCGGCAGGAAGCCGAGGTGCCGCCCCCGGAGGTTGAAGACCTCGATCGCGTTGGCGATGGTCGGCGTGTTGTACTTCTTGAACGCTTCGAGGTCCTGGGCGGTGAGGGTGGGCGTCGGCATCGGCGGCGGGCTCCGGGCGGTGCGTGATCTTCGGATCCGGCGCGTAGATTAACCCGTCGGGGCCGGCCCAACAACCGAGCGCGGATCTTCCCGGACCTTCCGAGCTTTCCCGCCGACGCGCCATCGCCGGAGCGGGTACCAGCCGGCCAGGGCCGCGGGAATCCAGCCGGGGATCCCGATCCATCGCGAGGCGATCGCACCTCGGTAGAGCGGCTCGAAGGGGTCGTGGGAGATGTCCGGGATCCACCACCAGCCCAGCCGGTTCCAGAGGCTCCGTGGGGCCGGCGGGACCGATCGGACGAACAGCATCCCACCCGGGTCCCACCAATCCAGGGTCGGTCCGTGGCGGTGCTGGGGCAGGTCGGCCCCGCCGACCCAGAAGCATCCCACGTCCCACCCGATCCGGTAATAGCGGGTCAGGATCAGCTCGCCCCGAGGTTCCTCGAAGTCGAATCCGATGGTCGTGAGCCATCGGTAGCTGGACGCCCACATCAGGGCCAGGCCCAGCGCCAGCCCGATGCACAAGCGGGCCATGATGCGTCGGATGCGGACCTCCCCGCGGATCGCGGTGGGTGATGCCGGGGCGCGGACGAGGTCCGCGCCCCGGGCCGATGGGTCAATTGACCCGGATGTCGAACGGCAGGATCACCGCGACCGGCTCGCGGGCGAAGATTCGCCGGAGGGCGTCGAGCCGGGCCAGGACGGGACGGACGGCCTCGGGGACCGCGGCGCGGAGGGCCTGGGCCGAGACGTCCCGGTCTTCGAGCGGGCCGACCAGGGCTTCCAGGAAGCCTTGCGCCTTGGGGAGGACCAGCAGCTCGGTCGGCGAGTCGGACGGGAGCTTGGCCAGGTCCTTGGCGGCGGCGATGGCGTCGTCGAGCGTGCCGATCTCGTCGACCAGGCCGAGCTTCTGGGCCTGTCGGCCGGTGTAGACCCGGCCCCCGGCCAGCTTCTCCAGCCTGTCGAAGGGCATCTTCCGCCCCTCGGCGGCCTTGGTGACGAACTGGCGGTAGGTGTCGTCCATCAGCCGCTTCATGGCGGCCCGCTCGGTGTCGGTGAACGGCTGGTTGATCGAGAAGATCGTCCCGTTCTTGCCCACGGTCACGGTGTCGGTGGCCACCCCGAGCTTCTCCATCAGGCCGGCCAGGACGAACTTGCCGCCGGTCACCCCGATCGAGCCGGTCAGGGTCCCGGGCTCGGCGAAGATCTTCTCGGCGCCCATGCTGATGTAGTACCCGCCCGAGGCGGCGACGTCGGACATGCTGGCGACGATCGGCTTGTCGATCCGGACCACCTCGCGCCAGATCAGGTCGCTGGCCAGGGCGCTCCCGCCGGGCGAGTCGACCCGGAGGACGATCGCCTTGACGGTCTTGTCCTTCTCGGCCTCGCGCAGATGCTTGATCAGCGTCTCCGACCCGATCGTCGCCTCGCCGAAGATCGACGACGTCGACTTGCCCGTCTCGATCGCGCCCGAGGCGTAGATCAGGGCGATCTTGGCGGCCGACGACTCGGCCTTCTTCGGCCCCTCGCCGGAGAGCATCTGCATCATCTTCATGAAGCCGGCGAACCCGCTGAGGTCGAGCGTCTCGTTCTTCTTGCCGTACTTCGGGTCGAGCTTGATCGAGGCGACCCCGATCGACTTCGCCACCTCGGCCTCGATCGAGTCGGAGTATCCGATCCGGTTGATCAGGCCCGCCGCCCTGGCCGACGCCGGGCTGTACGGGCCGCCGTCGATCAGCGCCCGGGCGTCGTCCACCGAGATCCCCTGCCGCTTCGCGATCGTCTCGGCCATCATGGCGTAGGAGTCGCCCAGGAGCGCGGTGATCTCCTCGCGGAAGGCCGGGCTCATCCGGGTCCGGGTGAACGGCTCGCCGAACGACTTGAACTCGCCGACCTGCATCCAGTCGGCCTTCACGCCCAGCTTGTCGAACAGGTCCTTGTAGAAGGTGACCTCGGCGGCCAGCCCCTTGATCATCAGCCAGCCGCTCTCGGGCATCACGATCTCGTCGGCGGCCGAGGCGACCAGGTAGTCGGCGTTCCCGGCGCTTTCGAGGAAGGCGTATACCTTCTTGCCCGACGCCCGGAACCCGGAGATCGCCTGGCGGAGTTCATACCCCTTGGCCAGGCCGAACTTGAGGTCGTGGACCCGGACGACCATCCCTTTGACGTTCGGGTCGGCCTTGGCCCTGGCGATCTTCTCGACCACCCCCTTGAGGTTGTCCCGGATCGCCGAGCCGTCCAGGCCGATCGGCGCCGGCTCCTCGGTCATCATCCCCTTGAGCGTCAGGTCGACGACGATCGGCGTCGACGCCGGCGCCGGCTTGGCCTCGGACTTCTCATCGGCGACGACGGAGAACGGCCCGGCCAGGCAGGCGGCCAGGGCGATCGGCAACGCGAACGGGCGAATCATGATGCGTGAGACTCCAATAGAAAGACTTCCGGCTCGGGCCGTCGGCGAGGTCATTCGAAGTCCTCGGTTCCCACGAGGTCTTCCGGCTCCCTGGCCGAGTGGATCACGCGGAGGACCCGGATCCCGCCCTCGATCGGCGCGTAATAAACCACGTAGTTCTTGTGCTTCGAGATGAGGGAGCGGCGAATCTGACCGAGATCGGGATCCAATGAATCGAAAAGCTCGCCGATCCCGGGCATCGAGGCGAGTCGGCGGAACGTCTTTTCCGCCTCGGTCAGGAATCGATCTGCGGCGCGTTCGTTGTTCTGCCCGATCGTGTGATAGATCCAGGCCAGGTCTCCACCGGAGCGACGACTCCGGACGATGCGTCCATTCATCTTGCCTTCCGCTCGGCGATCAATCTCTGGCCTTCTCTGCGAATCTCTTCCCAGTCCTCGGGCGTCATCACGGTCGCCGGGCCGCGCATCGCCTCGCGGAGGGACTCCTCGAATTCGAGGCGTTCGGCCCGCTCGCGCTCCTTCTCGATCAGCGACCGGACATACCCAACCGCGTCGGCATGACCGCCTTCGGCAACCTTGGCGTCGACGAACTCCTTGAGGGAATCGGGCAGGGAGATGGTCAGCGTCGTCATCGGGCCTCCTTCGCTGCGATGACCCCGGTCGATCGGGGGGCGGGGTGACCGATGAGTTTAGGGCATGGCCCGGACGGGTGTCAATCGGCGGGGCGGCCCGGGGTCGGCCCTTGATTCCGCCCGGGTTTGTGGTAATTCTTAGAGGATCATCCGATCGGTCGGCCCCCGCGCCGACCGGCCCGTTGCCGGGCCCGCGGGCCGCCCGCGGGGCCGGGAGATCGGGGCCGGATGCCCCTCGACCGCGATCCGCCGCGTCCCGGTGACTGGAGTCCGCCTCGATGTCGCAAGCCCCACGCAAGCACCTCCGCCTCGAGAATGTCGACGGGGTCACGGTCGTCAGCTTCGTGGACACGAAGATCGTGACCGACGAGAACATCCAGGAGGTCGGCGACCAGCTGTATAGCCTGGTGGAGGACGAGGGCCACAAGCAGCTCCTGCTCAACTTCGGCAACGTCCAGTACCTCTCCAGCGCCGCGCTGGGCAAGCTGATCAACCTCAAGAAGAAGGTCGGCGCGGTCAAGGGCAAGCTCAAGCTCTGCTGCATCCACCCCGACCTCCTCGAAGTCTTCCGGATCACCCGGCTCGACCAGGTCTTCGAGATCCACACCGAGGAGCAGGGCGCCCTCGACAAGTTCTGAGCCGATGCCCGGATGCCAGGCCCCTCGACGATCCGACCGGAGCCCGGGGCGGCGCCCCCCGACCCGTCGCCAGCCCCCGGCCCCACCTCGCCATGAGCGAACCGCCCTCGACCCCGATGATGCAGCAGTATCGCGAGCTCAAGGCCCGCGACCCCGACGCGCTGCTCCTGTTCCGGATGGGCGACTTCTACGAGATGTTCGGCGAGGATGCCGAACGCGCCTCGGCCCTGCTCGGCCTCAGCCTGGCCACCCGCGACAAGGACAAGGGGCCCAACGCCATGCCGATGGCGGGCTTCCCCCATCCGGCGCTGGAGAGCTACCTGGCCAAGCTGGTCCAGGCCGGGGTCCGGGCCGCGGTCTGCGAGCAGATGGAAGACCCCCGGTTCGCCAAGGGGGTCGTCAAGCGCGACATCGTCCGGATCGTCACGCCCGGGACGCTCACCGAGGATGCCTTCCTCGACCCCAAAACGGCCAACTACCTGGCGGCGATCGTCGAGGTCCGGGGCAAGCTCGGCCTGGCCTGGGTCGAGTTGTCGACCGGCCGGTTCTCGCTGACCTGCGTGTCGCGGATGGAGCTGGTCGACGAGATCGCCCGGCTCGGCCCGGCCGAGGCCCTGGTGTCGGAGACGGCGCTGGACGCCCCCTGGATCCGGGCCCTCCGCGCCGGGTCGAAGATGACGATCACGGCCCGGCCGTCGTGGGACTTCGTCGCCGATCAGGCGCGGAAGGTCCTCCACGAGCAGTTCGGGACGACCACGCTGGCCGGGTTCGGGGTGGATGACGACTGCCCCGAGGTCCAGGCCGCCGGGGCGCTGGTCGCCTACCTCCGCGAGACCCAGAAGTCGGCGATCGGCCACATCGCCCGGCTCACGCCGTATCATCGCAAGGACACCCTGGCGCTGGACGAGATGACCCGCCGGAGCCTGGAGCTGACCCGGACCCTCCGCGACTCCCGCCGCGAGGGGTCGCTCCTCCAGGTGATCGACCGGACCTGCACGGCGATGGGGGCCCGGCTCACGGCCGAATGGCTGACCTCGCCGATGACGGCCCTCGGCCCGATCGTCGACCGCCACGACGCCGTGGCCGAGCTGGTCCGCGACGGCGGCCTCCGCTCCGACCTCCGCGAGGCGCTCGGGGCCTCGGGAGACCTCGAACGCCTGTCCGCCCGGATCGGGACCGGCCGGGCCACCCCCCGCGACCTCGCCTGGCTGGCCCGGTCGCTGGCCCTGCTCCCCAGGGTCAAGGCCCGGCTCACGGCCCGGACCTCGAAGCGGCTGGCGGAACTCGAGGCGGCGCTGGAACTCTGCCCGGAGATCCGCTCCGGGATCGAGTCGGCCCTGGTCGACGACCCGCCCCTCGCGGTCAAGGAAGGCGGCCTGATCCGCGACGGCTACCATGCCGACCTCGACGAGCAGCGCGACCTGGCCCGGGGGGGCAAGTCCTGGATCGTCAAGTATCAGGCCGAGCAGGCCCGCCGGACCGGGATCCACGGCCTCAAGATCGGCGAGAACAAGGTCTTCGGCTACTACATCGAGGTCACCCACGCCCAGTCCGCCAACGGCTCGAAGATCCCGGGCGACTACATCCGCAAGCAGACCGTCAAGAACGCCGAGCGCTACATCACGCCCGAGCTCAAGGAATATGAGGACAAGGTCCGCAACGCCGAGGACCGCGCCAACGCCCTGGAATACGAGCTGTTCACCACCCTCCGCGACCGGGTGGCCGCCGACGCCCCCCGGCTGATCCAGGCCGGGGCCGTCCTGGCGCAGGTCGACGCCCTCTGCGGCCTGGCCGAGCTGGCGGCGAAGCAGGGCTATTGCCGGCCGGAGATGGTCGAGGGGCCGGTCCTGGAGATCGAGGCCGGACGCCACCCCGTGCTCGACGTCCTGATGCCACCGGGCGCCTTCGTGCCCAACGACCTGAAGCTCGGCCCCGGGTCCGGCCAGGTCCTCCTGATCACCGGCCCGAACATGGCCGGCAAGAGCACGTACATCCGCCAGGTCGCCCTGACGGCGATCCTCGCCCAGATGGGCGGCTTCGTCCCCGCCCGGAAGGCCCGGATCGGCGTGGTCGACCGCCTGTTCGCCCGGGTCGGCGCCACCGACGAGCTGGGCCGGGGCCAGAGCACGTTCATGGTCGAGATGACCGAGACGGCCAACATCCTCAACAACGCCACCCCGAGCAGCCTGATCATCCTCGACGAGATCGGCCGGGGGACCAGCACCTTCGACGGCGTCTCGCTCGCCTGGGCGATCGCCGAGCACATCCACGACCACGTCGGCGCCCGGACCCTGTTCGCCACCCACTATCACGAGCTGGTCGACCTGGAGAAGACCCGGCCCGGACTCCGCAACGCCAACGTCGCCGTCGGCGAGCACGACGGCGAGATCGTCTTCCTGCACCGGATCGTCCCCGGAGGCGCCGACCAGAGTTACGGGATCCACGTCGCCCGGCTGGCCGGTGTCCCCGCGCCGGTCCTGGGCCGGGCCCGCGAGATCCTCGCCTTCCTCGAAAAGCAGCACGTCCCCGAGGCCGCCGTCGGCCCGGTCCCCCGGGTCAAGACCGGCCGGGCCCTCCAGAGTAGCCTGTTCGCCGACCTGCCCGACCCCCTCCTGGATGAACTCCGCCGCGTCGTCCCCTCCACACTCTCGCCCGACGCGGCCCTCGACCTGATCCGGAGGCTCCGCGAGCTGGCCGGCTGACGGGGCCCATTGACCCCCGGCGAAGACGGAGTTACGGACCGCCGATTCAACAAATTTCCGATCGAGCCGGCGTCTTCCCCCTCTTGTAGGGTGGGTGAGCGCAGCGAAACCCACCACAAACGACTGCGACACAAGAAGTTATGGTGGATTTCGCTGCGCTCACCCACCCTACAATCCTTCGGAAATTTATTGAATAAGAGATCCGAACCATCCGGCGATCACGCATCCGGACCCATGTTTTGCGCCACCACGCCCCAGGAAACGGCCGGGGCCAAGGCGTGCATGATCCCGTAGAGTGGGTGAGCGCAGCGAAATCCGCCGGCATTCGGTCTGTATCGAAAGTCGCCGTGGATTTCGCTGCGCTCACCCAACCTGCAAGAGCTGTTCTTCATAACCGTCCAACCGCCCGGGCCGCGTGTTCGGGTCAATCTCTCCGTTAGAGATATTCATCCGCGATGGCGGTCCGCTATCCGCCTTTCCGGGATGATCGCCCGGTTTTCGCGGGCGTGGTCCGGGCGGGCCGCCATCCCGACGGTTAGAATGGACGGGAGAGGCCCCGTCCGATCGGGCATCGGCCCGGAGAGGATCCCATGCGAAGCCGATCGGTGATGACGGTGGTCCTCCTGGCGGGCGCGGTCGGTCGGCCGTCGGATGCGCAGGAGCCGCCGGCTTACAAGGGCGTCTTCTGGTACGAGACCCTCCGGCCGTCGAGGACGCTCAGGCACCGGACTTACGACGTGAGCAAGGGCGAATACGACGCCCGGGCGGTCGACCGTTGGCTCGACGCCGTGGGGCGGATCCCCACCCTGGGCGCCTACGTCCGCGACATCCGGACCGACGGCGAGCCCGGCGCCACCGAGCCGGAGCGGCTCGCCTCGGCGATCCGGCGCGAGGAGCGCCGCTGGGCCGATCTGAACAATCGACCGGCTTTCCTGCCGATCCCGGACCTGATCGACACCCCGACGACGCGGCGAGGGCCCCCCCGATCGCGGGGCCTCCGGGGCGGGATCACGGGCCGGGCGGGGTTCGATCGCCCTTCGCCGAGGTCGTCCTGGTCCCTGGGCGCCCCCTCCTCGCCGTTCCCTTACCCGTACCGGGCCGGTCCCCGCTGAGGGCTTCGAGGATCGGCGTCATGTCGGGCTCGCCCTGGCGCCGGTCGGCGATCCGATCGTCGACCCGGGACCGCCATCCGTGCCGAGGTCCCGGCGAGCTCCGCGAGGGCCCGTCGGGCGGGGGCCGATCGGGGGCAAAATTCGCGCCGATGCCGCCCTTCGAAAAGGGGGACGGCCGCGGCGCCGGGGTCCGGGCGTCGCGGCCGTCGAGGATCGGTCGGGATCGGGTCGGGTCCTGGGGTCAGAGCCCGCCGCCGAAGCCTTGCGAGGTCTCGCGGTGGTCGGATCCGACGCCCTCGGCGGGGCTCTCCTTGCGGGTGGCCACGTGCGGGCCGCGGAGGACGCCGCCCCGGGCGTGCTGGGTGTGGCCCCGGAGCGGGCCCCGGCGGACCGGGGGCTCGCCGCCCGCGGTCGCCGGCTCGCCCGAGGCGGCCCCCAGGGCGACGTCGAATTCGCCGCCGTCGAGGTCGTCGTAGCGGGACACGTAGCCCGGCATCTTGGACCGTTCCAGCTCGTCGGCGTAGGAGGCGAGCACGGCGCCCTGGATCTTCTCGCGGCACATTGAGTTGATCGGGTGGGCGATGTCGGCGTGCAGCTTGGCACGGCCGTCGGCGTCTCGGATGGCGCGGTTCTCGTCCAGGCGGCTGCCGCACTGGTTGCAGAACCGGCTCCGGAGGTGGTTCTTGGTCCCGCAGCAGCCGCATCGGTCGGTCAGCTTGCGGGAGGGCATGGCGACGAAGAAGCCCTTGGCCCCCTCGATGATCTTCAGGTCACGGATGACGAACATGTCGTCGAACGTGATGCTGCAGAACGCCTGCAGCCGCTCGTTGCTGCCCGAGTTGTCTTCCATGAGCTTGATGCGAACTTCGGTGATTTCCACAGCCAGTACTCCTTTACGTGGCGTCTTCCGCTCAAGGTCCGCAGGTCACGACCCGGACACGTCCCAGTCCGAGCGATTGGAGACGACTCGCGGCGTCCTCCGCCGCGTCGCGGTCGCGGGCCAGGCCGAAGTAGGCCGAGCCGCTCCCGCTCATCAGGTGCCCGTCGAGCGACGGGCCGAGGCCGGCCAGGGCCCCCCGGACCGCCCCGAGGGACGGCTCCAGGGACTCCGCGACCGGTTGGAGCCGGTTGAACAGGCACCGCCCCAGCGCCGGGATGTCGCCGGCTGTCAGGGCCTCCAGGATCGCCCCGATCGGCCGGGGCACCTCGGGGGGGATCACCTTGCGATACACCGCCGCGGTCGACACCCCGGCCGGCGGGCAGACCAGGACGAAATGCAAGGCCACGGGCAACGCGACCGGCTCCACCAGCTCGCCCCGCCCCCGGCAGATGGCGCACGGGCCGTGCCGGAAGAAGGCCACGTCGCTGCCGATCTCCGCCGCCAGTTCGTCCAGCCGACGCGCCGGGAGTCCCAGGCCCCAGAGCCGATCGAGCCCCGCCAGCGTCGCGGCCGCGTCGGACGACCCGCCGGCCAGGCCGGCCTGCGCCGGGATGGCCTTCTTCAGCCCGATCCGGGCCCCCCGGGTGCAGCCCGTCGCCGCCCTCAGTCGACCGGCCGCCTTGATGACCAGGTTCTCGGGACCGGTCGGCAGGGCGGGGTCGTCGCAGGTCAGCCCGATCCGCCCCGACGGGTCGTCGGCGAACGAGAGCGTGTCGCGGAGGTCCACCCGGACCATCAGCGACTCGATCTCGTGGTAGCCGTCGGCCCGGCGGTCGCGGACTTCCAGGAACAGGTTCAGCTTGGCCGGGGCCAGGACTTCCACGCCCCCGGCCGCGGGCCGGACGATCATCGGGCCGGGGCCCCGGGATCGGCCGGATTTCGGCCGGGCCTCGGGCAAGGTCGGGGAGAGGAGATGTTGCACGGGAAACTCATCATCTCGTCCTGAGTTCCCCGTCCCCACGCCCCGGTCGGGGGCCGGGTGGGAGGCGAATCCGTTCGCCCCGGGCCTTGTGCGAGGGACATTATCCCGATCACCGAATCCTCGCAACCCGAAAAAACCCCGAAGTCGAAAAGCCCGCCCCGACGACGACGCGGATTGCCGACCGCGCCGATTCAGCCCGGCCGGCGGGGCCCGACCGGCCGCGACCACTGGGCCATCCGCCCCCGCAATTCGCCCGCCAGGTCGGCGGCGCCGAGGGCCTCGTGGCACGAGACGAGGCCCTCGACCGCGTCGTAGAGCGGGCGGTTGGCGGGATGTTCGCGCGGGAGCCGGCCGGCGAAGGCGCCCGGCAGGGCCCGCTCGGCCAGCTCGAACGCGTAGCCGAAGTGGCCCCGGGCCAGGGTCGGGTCGCGAAAGTCGTCCAGCGCGATCCGCCCCAGCGCCACGTGGACCCAGATGTTGTCGCCGCACCCCTGGAGGGCGAACCGGAGGGCGTCGCGCGCGGCCTCCGGGTCGCCGGCCTTGCGCAGCTCGATCCCTTCTTCGTAATCCAGCTCCATCTCGCGGACGCATTTCGGGTGGATCAGGACGAAATCGTCGCCGCCCAGCCGCTTCAGCCCCAGGCCGCCCCGCCTCGACGCCCCGCCCTTGGCCCCGCCCGAGCCCACCCGACGCCCTGGCGCGGCCGGTCGACCGCCCCGGCCCTTGGCCGGCGGCCGATTCTCGCCGCGATTCCCGCCACCTCGTTCGATCATCGCCCGATCCCCGCCCGTTTCGGACCCGAGCCCGACCCCATCGCCCCCTCGTTAGTTCCATATTAGCTTAACCCCGCGTCCCCCGGTTTGCGATCCTCCTCGACCCGGATTCTCGGCCGGGGGACGCCCTCGGATCCGGTCGGAGTGGCTTCGTTCCGTCGCCCGGATGGCTTCGATCCGACGACCCCGGGCCGGACCCCCGGTCGCATCCATCACGGGGCCCCGGAACCTCGACGGGGCGGCGATCCGACCGGGCCGGGCGGGTCGTCGCATCGCGCAGCTCTCGCGGATCGCTCATTTTAACAAACCCTTCTCGATCTCGCTCGATCCGGGGCGTGGAGGGGCCTTGCCGCCCCGTCGGGCGGCCATTTTGACCCGGGCGGGCCCGTCGCCGGTCAGGCCCGGAGGCGTTCGAGCTTCCGGCGGCGGGCCTGGCGGTGGGCCTCGGCCTTCTT
>JAABUK010009549.1_pt1 | contig 13221 bp, 12 predicted proteins | sample 5559141 | NCBI WGS metagenome assembly JAABUK01 (sample SAMN10711869, study PRJNA513367) | rock metagenome | isolation source: Antarctica rocks | place: Antarctica: Victoria Land, Pudding Butte nord | collected 2016-01-03
CGTGGAAACGAGCGCGACGGGCGGCGAAAGCAATTCCTATATGTCGTCTTCCAACGGCATCAGCGCGCCGCGCATTCAGGTCCGCACTGTGCCGTCTGCAGCCTCGTCGCACGAATTGAAAGAGCTCGAACAAGCTCAGGCGAACGCGCCGACCAAAATGGAAACGCGCGACCTGAATCTGCATTATGGCGCCAAGCACGCGCTGAAAAGCATTTCGGCGAAGCTGCCCGAAGGCTCGATCACGGCGCTCATCGGCCCGTCAGGCTGCGGCAAATCGACGTTTTTACGCTGCCTCAATCGCATGAACGACTTGATTGAAAACTGCAAGATTGACGGTGGCGTTTCGCTGGATGGCGAGAACATTTACGCGCGCGGCGTCGATGTCGTGAACTTGCGGCAGCGCGTTGGCATGGTGTTCCAAAAGCCGAATCCGTTTCCCATGAGCATCTTCGACAATATCGCGTATGGCCCGCGTTTGCGCGGCACCAAAAAACGCGACGCACTGCAAAGCATCGTCGAAGAAAGTTTGCAGGACGCGGCTTTGTGGGACGAAGTGAAGGACGATTTGAAGAAAAGCGCGCTGGCGCTTTCGGGCGGACAGCAGCAGCGCTTGTGCATCGCGCGCGCTTTGGCGACCAAGCCCGAAGTCGTCCTGATGGATGAACCGGCGTCCGCCCTCGACCCGATTTCGACCTTGAAAATCGAGGAGCTGATGCGTGAACTGCGCGAGCAATACACCATTGTCATCGTGACGCACAACATGCAGCAGGCGGCGCGCGTTTCGGACAGTACGGGCTTTTTCCTGATGGGCGAACTGGTCGAACTGGACGCAACGGCCAAGATTTTCACCGACCCAACCGACAAGCGAACCGAAGATTACATCACGGGGCGCTTTGGTTGAAGAAGAGCAAGCTGCTACCTGCTACCGATAGAACCCGCCGCTGAAGCAGCGGGTGTCACGCCAAAGCCGCAGTTCGGGTTAGAGAAAGTGATTTGTGGTTGATGAGAAAGCAATCGAGTACTCGATTGCCTCCACAACTACCGAGGTTTTATGAACATTCGCCGCACTTTTGAAGAACAATTGGACGAGCTGCAAAACGACATGCTGCGCTTGGGGCGTTTCGTTGAAGAAGCGTTGGGAAAAGCGCTGGATGCGTTGGTCAATCAGGACTTGGCGTTGGCCAAGCAGGTCGTTTTGGACGACGACTTTGCCGACGACATGAACTTCGGCATTCAAACGCGCGCCATGCAATTGCTGGCGCTGCAGCAACCGATGGCGCGCGATCTTCGCGTGGTCGGTTCCAGCTTGCGCATCGTCATCGACCTGGAGCGCATCGGCGATCACGCGGTCGACATCGCCAAAGTCGCGCGCAGCCTGGCCGGACAATCCTACTTTAAGCCGCTGGTCGATATCCCGCGCTTGGGCTTGTTGTCGCGCAAAATGGTCAATGATTCGTTGAACGCGTTTGTCGCGCACGATCAGGACAAAGCGATTCAAGTCGCGCGCGACGACGACGCCGTTGACGACTTGTGCGACCAGTTGCAAAACGAACTGATCGAACGCATGCGCAACGATCCGTCCCTGGTCGAGCAGGCGACGCGCTTGTTGCTGGTCGCTCGAGTACTCGAACGCACAGCCGATCACGCGACCAACATCGCCGAGCAGATTTACTACGTCGAAACCGGCGAGATGCGCCAACTGGGTCGTGAAGGACACCCGGCCAAACCGCTGGATGTCGAGAAACTGGATGGTGCGCGCGAACATCACGATTGGGAAACTGTGGGCCGCGACGCCGATGTGCCAGCAATTTTGCCATCGTTCAACGGCAACTCATCAAGCGTGCAATCGCACTAAGACCAAGCAATCGAGTACTCGATTTATCTCAAGCAGCCTGCATTTTGCGGGCTGCTTTTTGGTTTTCTATCAGCATGAGAGTTTCAGTTTGGTTGCTGTTCAAACTCTCTTCAAAAGCTGTGGAAATAAGGCTTCCACCAGCGAAGAGTCACGCCGCCGATTTTGTAGACCGATTGCCCGCAGAGCGAGACAAGTTCAGCGCGGCTCTTGCCGAAAAATCGGCTTTGGCATAGGGTTGAATGAACATCTCATTTTTGGAGAAAACGATGAAATTGCGTCCATTGGTTTTAAGCGCCGGGCTTGTTGTGGCGGCGGCATTGACGGTGTCATTATCGACTGCGTCTTTGAAGGCTGCACCGATTCGTGCTGCCGAGCCGCTCTCGCCGAAAAGTGTTCAGGCGGCTTTATCGCATCGACTCAAGCGCCCGGTAGCCACGCAATTAGCCGGACAACTGCGCGACTGGTTCGGTGCCGACGAATTGAAGGCCGGAGCGAAACCCAAAGTGCAGGAACTCGATGTCGTGTGGGCGATTGAAACTCCAGCGAAAACTGTCAGCGTTGTTTCATCGACCAGCGATTTTCGTTTGCCCTTGAAACGTTTGGGCGACACCAATGTGTGGGTTGCTGCCGTGCCTTTGCCCGAAGCGACAGGAATGCGCTGGAATTATCTGGTGGATGGGAAATCTGTCGGCGGCGACTTTCTGGAAGTCTATCGAACGCCGGTTGAAGCGACCGATCTGGGCAATCCAAAAGGCCGTGTCACGGAAATGCCGGTCTGGAACAGCACGATTTTTCCCGATACGCAGCGTCATTGGTGGGTTTATGTTCCGGCGCAATATAGCGCCAGCAAACCGGCCTGTGTAACGGTGTTTCAAGATGGCGGAGGCTACCGCGATTTCGTGTCCAAGGTTTTCGACAACATGATCGCGCGCGGCGAAATGCCGGTTACGGTCGGCGTTTTTCTCGATCCGGGCGTCGGGCCGAATGGTCGCAGCAATCGCAGTTTCGAGTACGATACGTTGTCCGATCAATACGCGCGGTTTTTGCTGCAAGAGATTTTGCCCGAAGTCGAGAAGACGACGCCTTTGAAGCACGATGCGGCCAGTCGCGCCATTGGCGGATTGAGCAGCGGCGGCATTTGCGCCTGGACGGTCGCCTGGGAAAAGCCGGACGAGTTCGGAAAAGTCGTGTCATGGATCGGTTCGTTCACCAACATCGCCAGCGGCGCGACACGGCGCGAAGGCGGCCACAACTATGAAGCGCTGATTCGCAAAACGCCGCGCAAGCCGATTCGCGTCTTTCTGCAGGACGGCTCCAACGACTTGGACAACGACAACGGCAACTGGCCGCTCGCCAATCAGCAGATGGCCAAATCGCTGGCCTTTGCAGGCTACGATTACAAGTTCGTTTATGGTCAGGGCACGCACAGCCCGAGTCATGGCCGCGCCATTTTCCCCGACACGATGCGCTGGCTGTGGCGCGATTACCCCAAATCTTGAAATACAATGTCGGTGAAAAGCCTTTTGGCTTGTGACTTCGTACGGATGCTTGTAACTCCGAGGTTTCCGAGACTTTTCATTGTGCTGATTGATAACTACTTACTTCTCAACTTCATCTTGAGGCCATGTTGTGCTGAGTACGTCCTCAACCGGACGGAGTTCGTTTGGTATGTCGTACGCGTCTGCCCATTCGTCGAACTTGCCGGTTGATTGCATAACGACTTCGTGATTCGTATGCTTCGCCAAGAAGTTGAGCGTTTTTAGACCCAACTCTTCATACGTCGTCTGACCACTCCAGAAACCGAAGCCGGTGTGATCTTCGTGCCGCAACCATTTGCCCAGACACGTATATTCCATACAGGTTTTGCAAGCCAAAATGCCAAGCACTGCCATGTGAATCACCTCAGATTGTTTTTCGCAGTTCTACCCGCGCACCTTTCTGTTTGCAGATTCAAAGCACAAAGCGCATCGAGTTTCGAGTACTCGATGCGCTTTGTTTTGGGCCGGAACAGGTCGTTTAACCGACAAATGTTTCCTTGTCTTCAGGTGCGTCGGAAAGCAGCAGGTGCGAACGAACTTCGCGCACGCCTTTAACGCCGCCGACCAGCGTTTCGATTTGCGCTCGCAACTCTTCGTCGACCATCGGGCCGCGCAGTGTGACAATGCCATCCACGCAATCGACGTTGAGGCGTTCCAGGTTGCGCGTCAGTTCGTTTTCGCCCAGAGCGGTGCGCACGCGGTCGGCAATCGTGTTGTCATCGGCGAAATCTTCGTCTTTGCCGCTTTGTGCTTCGTGCAATTTGCCTTCGGCGCGATTGCGCAAATCGGCGGCGCGGCGCGCGGCGTCATGGCGCAGTTTGGCAGCGTTGCCACCGGCGCTCTTCAGCTTGTCCTTGACCAATGCGCGCGAACGTCGTCCGTTGCTGGGCGCGAGAAACAGCATGAGGGATGCACCGGCCAAAGCGCCAAGCGCGATCCATAACCATTTCGAGGTCGCATCTTCGATCTGAACCTGCGGCGCATAACGCACAGCTTCGGGCGCGTGACGAACGACACTACGTTCTTCTACGACGACTTTGCGGTTTTTCTTTTCGGCGCGCCGCTTTTCTTTCTTCAACTTCTTGTTGGTTTCCTCGGCCACAGCAGCCGCTTGCTCGGCTTCGTGCTGCGCTTCTTCGCGTTGACGAAGTAGGCGCGCCGGAAGTTTGTCGCGCAATGTTTGTGAAGCGTTTTGTGCGGCATCCGCGCTCGCTTCAGTCTTGAGGCGCGCGATTTTGGCGCCTTGCCGGGCATTGTCGCGGGCGCTCTGGGCGGCGAGAGTAGCGGCTTCTTGCGCGGCATGGCGCGCTTCTTCGGCACGTTGGCGCGCTTTTTTGGAGGCTTGTGCCGTCGCTTCGCTTAAGGCGGCCACAGCCGCGGCAATCAGTTCAGCAGCGTGATCGCGCGTGGCATGAGCGGCTTCAACAGTCGCTTCACCGCCCGAAGCCGCGGCTTGACCTGCTGATTTCGCGCTTTTGCGTGTCGCTTCGCGAGCGGCTTCGGCAGTGTCGCGCGCTTGTTCTGCCAACTGTGCGGCGCGTTCCTGAGATGTTTGATGCATGTTTTGAACCTTTGCTTGAATCGTATCCGCCGCGCTTCCCGAAACAGTGCCCGCAGTTTGTGCGACGCTGAGTGCGGCTCCGCTCGCGGTTTTTGCTGTCCCTTGTGCTACATTGCTCGCGGTTTCTGCCGCGCCGTGCAAACCGGCGCCAGCCTTTTCGACCAGCGTTTGTTTGGCGTTCGCGAGGGCGTGACCGGCCATTGAAGCTTTGGCGACCGTTCCACCGGCGACGCTGCCAGCGACTTCTGCGGCGCGCGTGGCCGTCGAAGACAAAGCCGCAGCGACGGTTGAAGAAGCGTGTCCCAACGTATCCGCCGCGCCTTCCTTGACGGCGCTCAGAGGCGCGCTCACGCGATCCAGAGGAAGGCGGTCCAGCGTGTCGTGAACGCCGGACGCGGTGCCCGATAAGACGTCTTGAACGCTGTCTTGCAAAAGTTCGAGTTTGGATTTGGGTTTGCGAAACGGCCAGAATGGAAGGGTCATAAGAAGCTCCTGAAGAGGTTTGGGTGTGTCATCAGCGGGCGTGACAATGATGCAAGTAGCGCGCCGCCCTGCTATCCTTTGCTGTATTCCAAACTGCAAATCGAGTACTCGATTTCCCAATTGAAGGAGAAGTTTGTGGCACTTTCAACATCCGATTTCAAGACTGGCCTGACCATCGAATACGAAGGAAACGTTTACCAGATCGTCGATTTTCAACACGTCAAGCCGGGCAAGGGCGGCGCTTTTGTGCGCTCCAAAATCAAGAACCTGATGAACGGCAACACAATCGATAAAACTTGGCGCGCGGGCGACAAAATGGATCAGGCGATTGTCGAGCGCCGCAACGTCGAATACCTTTACCGCGACGGCAGCGACCTGGTTTTCATGGACATGAGCGATTTTGAAAACGTGACGCTGCCCGCCAGGCAAGTCGGCGACGCCGTCAACTTTCTGAAGGACAACACGCCGGTTCAGTTGGTGCAGTGGAAAGAGCAGTTGCTCAACATCGAACTGCCCAACACGATGGAACTGCTCATCACGCAAGCCGACCCGGGCGAGCGCGGCAACACAGCGCAAGGCGGCTCGAAAACCGCGACGCTGGAAACCGGCGCCGTCGTCACCGTGCCGCTCTTCGTCAACGAAGGCGAAACGATTCGCGTCGATACGCGCACCGGACAATACCTCGAACGCGTCAAGTGATTGACGATTTATGAATGACGATTGACGAATATCGAGTACTCGAAGCGCAATGTTTTGAATCGAAAGTGAAAGTTCGCGCGACATGATTTGTCAATCGTCATTCGGGGCACCCTTTGGGTCGAATCGTCAATAATTCTCATGGTTGATCGCAACGAACTCATCACCATCTGTCGGCAAATCGGCGGCATGATGGAAGCCGGCGTCGATATTTTGCGCATCACGCGCGTGTTGCGGGCGCAAACCTTTAACGCGCGCCTGCTGCAATTGTACGATGCGCTCGACCATGACATGACGATGGGACACGGTTTGGCGGATGCGATGTCGCACGCGCCGGATGTGTTTTCGCCCTTCATGGTGCTGATGGTGCAGCAGGGCGAAGCGCGCAACGACCTGGCGGGCGCGTTCTTCAAAATCGCCGATTACCTGCAAAAAGACAGCGAACTCACACCCGATTCTTCTCTGCCAAATGACGTTGAACCCGCGGCGAACGATCTCGCAGGTGTTGTCCAGCAAGGAACGAACGGCAATCGAGTACTCGATCCTCGAAGCAACGCGCCCACGACGCCTTTGACGGTCATCGCGTTGGATGGCCTGATCGACCGCTTGCAGACTTTTGCGCTGCGTGCGCTGACCGTTGTGTCGGGATTGTTGTTGTCGCTGGCCGGCGTTTGGTGGAGCGTTGAAATGGGCTGGCTCGAGCGGCGCTGGCTCAATGTGACGGGCTTCAGCGTGGCGGCGATTTTTATGGGCGTTTCGGGAATCGTGATCCAGCGCCGCATTCAGGCCGAGCGACGCCGCGAAACGCGCTGCTCCTTTTGCGGGCGTCCCGGAACCGAAGGCGACCAATTGCAGCGCGCGCCACGTTTCGCCGGAGCCGCCATTTGCAGCCGCTGCGCCGCCATTGCGGCCCATCAGCAAGAAGAGCCGCGCAAAGTCATTGACGAAGCGGAACAAACCGGCAACGCCTCAGGCAGCGTCTCAGGCAACGCGTCGGATGACACCTCGGCAGATTTCGCAAATGCTTCGGCCAACGGCGCAGTTGCCAACGCGACCAGGAACGAGCACTTTGTCAAACCAACGACGCCGCAAAATTGTCCGGCTTCTGCCCGCGAAACGTTTGTTGAAACATCGGCTCAAACCTCTGTGGCCGGCTTTGGCGCGGCTTCGGCAACCGAAGAAGACTTTGTGGCTGGCGATAAAAACGGCTCGAAAGTCGGGCCGAAAGAAGCGCGCCCATCGAGTACTCGAACGGCAGAAAATTCTCGTCGCGCAACACCCGCAATGGCAGTTCAGGACGCGCCGGTTAGAGCCGCTCGCAGAGTTGCTGCAACCGATGAAGTCGAAGAAGAGTATGAATGATTCCGGCGCCGGTTCGTTGTCGAAATGTCGTTGTTGGATTGTCGCAGTCGTGATGTGAATGCAAAAGTTTTGGAAGTTTGATTATGCGTGTGCTTCTTGTCGAGAATAATGCGGAACTCCGCGAGTTTTTGCGCCTGAGCTTGAATGAAGCGGGTGTTCAGGCGGTCGCCGCTTCGAGCGTGAGTGAAGTGGCGCGCCTCATCGAAGACGAGAGCTTCGATGCTTTGATCATCGACTCGGTTTTGGGCGACGGTGATGGCATCAGCCTGACGCAGCAGATACGAAAAGGTGAAAAGGGCAGCGCCATTCCGGTTGTTTTGATGTCATCCATCGGGACGGGATTGGCGCGTCGCATGGCCGCCAGCGCCGGATGCAACGAGTTTTTGCTCAAACCATTCGGCCTGGCGCGCCTGATCGAAGTGCTGCGCCAACTGCGATGATTTGCAATCTCGCGCGAGGGAAAAGCGCTTGCGGGCCATTCCATAAATGCCAGAACATCTCGGTCACTAACCGCAATCGTTCCCAACCTTTTTCTTGCTCTTTATTCCTTTTGAACGCGTGGAGTTTTCGTGCTTTTCGATTCCGTGATGTTGGCCGCCATCGCCAGTGAAATTCGACAGTTGCGCGACAATTCCATCCGCGACATCTGGCAAAGTGAAAGTGACGGCGACGAAGATGGCCGCGCCGTTTATCTCCAGTTCCGCGACGCGACACTTGTCATCGACACGCACCCGCAACGCGCTCGCTTGCATTTCATCTCGAAAACGCCGCCTTCGAGTACTCGATCTTCGTCTTCGCCGGTCGCATCCGCGCCGGTCGCGCCTTCCACGCTCACGCAAACGTTGCGCAAAGCCTTGCGCGGCGCGCGATTGGTGCAAATCCAGCAGCCCAATTTCGACCGCGTTTTGCGCCTGAGCTTTCAATGGCGCGACGAAGTCGGCGAAAGCGTTTCGCACACGCTCGTCGCCGAATTGATGGAGCGCCGCTCCAACGTCATTCTGCTCGATAACGACGACATCATCATCGACGCGCTGAAACGCCTGCCGCCGTTTCTCAACCGCGTGCGTACCGTCTTGCCGCATCGACCTTACGAACTTCCGCCCTCGACTCAGGAAAACCCGTTGCTCGTCTCCGACTGGCACAATCGAGTACTCGAAGCGCGTCAAAACCCCGACTGGAAATGGCTGCCGTGGCTGCGCGCGCACTTCACCGGAGTTTCGCCTTTAGTCGCGCGCGCTCTTCAAATGCAGCTGAACGAGCAAGCACAAACTGAAGGATTTGCGCGAACGTTCGAGACGTTTTGGCGACAGGCTTATGATGTGGCGCGCGGCGAAATGCAGGTTGTGCTTTGTGGCAATCAGCCGTATCCGTTTGCTTTGAACGATGATTGTCGGGCGCGTCCGCAAGCCTTGAGTTCGCTCATCGAAGAGTGTGCGACGCGCGAAGAAGACGCGCAAACTCTGACGAACGAGCGCGCCTCATTGCTGTCGCATTTGGCCAAACGCGAAAAAATCAACAAGGCGCAGCGCGACGATGTGGAAAAAGCCAAACGTCACGCGCAGGACGCCGAACGTTTTCTGCACACCGGAAATCTGATGCTGACGCAAATCGCGCAAGTCGAAAGCGCTTTAAGCCAGGCTCAAACTTCGATTGAATTGACCGATGAAAACGGCGAGGTTTTTAACGCCGATCTCGAACCCGATTGGAACCCAGCCGACAACGCGCAACGCTACTTCAACCGCTACCGCCGCGCCTTGAAGATGGGCGGCGCGGCGCCCGAACGCGGACGAGTACTCGAAATCGAGCAAACCCAACTTGAAAACTGGCGAGAACAGGCGAAATCTGCGCAAACAACCGAGGAGTTGCAAGACATCGTGCGCGATTGCGGCTGGCAGCGCGGCGAGAAAACGAAAAGCGTTTCGCGCACCAAACAGCAGGAAGAATCGGCTCGTCCCGAAAGCAAGCTGCGTCAGCGCGACATCGAAGGCTGGCGCGTCTGGATGGGGCGCAGCGCGCTGGAAAACCAGATTCTGCTCTCGAAAGTCGCGCGACCTTCCGATATTTGGATGCACGTCCGCGATGCGCCTTCAGCTCATGTTCTGATTAAGAACCAGAAAGGCCAGGAACCGCCAGTTCCAGTACTCGAAGAAGCCGCGCGCTGGCTGGCGAACGTGTCGCGCCGCGGCCAAAGCGGCGAAACATTGGAGATTATCTACACGCCCGCCAAATGGGTGCGCGCCGTCAAAGGCTCGCCGGGCCGCGTCACGCTGGGCCGCTTTGAAACGCTCTTAATTACGACTTGAGATGAGCATCAAAACGCTGGAAGGATGGAGCGTAGCGGCGTCAGCTTGCTGCGTCCGCATTCGAGTACTCAATTATTAAATGCGGGCGCAGCAAACTGACGCCCCTACGAATCCGGCCATTCTGCATCTCATCTTCCTCTTGACATCCTCGCAAGCGCGTTGTATATTGGCCATTCTGCGCCGAAGAACGCGCCGGAAAAACGATGCAACACATTCTCTTTCACAACCTGACAGTCAAGAACAATGCGATTTTCGCGTTGTGTTTTGTCGCGTCTATTCAGGTGTTGTGGAATAACCAGACAAATCCAGAATCGAATCTCAACCCTATTTTAGACGGCAATTTTGAACGGTCGAAAGTCACCCGCGTGTGACACTTGAACTGTTTCAAGCCCGCCGTCGAGATGTTTTCGATGGCGGGCTTTTTGTTTTTGGCGCCCGCATCGAGTACTCGATAACTCAATTTGCGAGGTAGCTCAGTGGTAGAGCCGCCGCCTGTTAAGCGGAAGATCGCGGGTTCGAATCCCGCCCTCGCAGTTTGAATGAATGATGTAGGGGCGCACGGCATGCGCCCTTTTACGGAAAATTATGCTTCTCACACTTTCGACCACACGCTTCGACGAAGGACATCCCGCGCGCGATTTCGGTTTTCTGCTGCACAAAAATCCTGAACGCGCGCAGAGTTTCGATTTGTCGTTCGGGGTTGCGCACGTTTTCTATCCGCAAGCCGATGATGAACGTTGCGAGTGCGCCATGTTGCTCGACATCGACACGGTGCGGCTGGTGCGCAATCGTGGCGCACAGGCGATGGATCAATACGTCAACGACCGGCCTTATGTCGCCAGTTCGTTTCTCAGTGTGGCGATTGCACAGGTTTTTCGTGATGCGCTGATCGGCAAAAGCCGCGAGCGCGAAGAACTTGTTGCGGCCAAATGGCCGTTCAAGGTTCATTTGCCGGTCGTTCCGTCGCGCGGCGGTGAAGAGCTTTTGCGACAACTGTTCGAGCCGTTCGAGTACTCGATTGCGACCAGTCATTTGCCGCTAGACGAAAGATTTCCGCAATGGGGCGAAAGCTCGTATTTCTCGCTCGACTTGAGCGGAACCGTCCGTCTGCGCGATTTGTTGTCGCACCTTTATGTTTTGCTGCCGGTTTTGGATGACGACAAACATTACTGGGTCGGCGACGATGAAGTGACGAAACTGCTGGAGCGCGGTGAAGGTTGGTTGCAAAGTCATCCGTCGCGCGACCTGATTATCGACCGCTATTTGCGTCGTCGCCGCGTTCTAACGCGCGCCGCCTTTGAACAATTGACGCGCGACGAAATCGTCGTTGAAGACGAGTTGGAAGAATCGATCAACGGCGAAATCAGCCAGGCCGCCGAAGCGAACGAGCAAGCTGGATCGGATCAAGCTGAAGTCGAGAAAACGGAAGCGAGCGAGCAAGTTGGAATTGTCGCGAAAGCGCCCGAAGCGAAGCCGACGAGTTTGCACGAGCAGCGTTTAGAGGCTGTAACAGATGAATTGAAAGCCTCGGGCGCGCATCGAGTACTCGATCTGGGTTGCGGCGAAGGCAGACTGTTGCGGCACTTGATGAAAGACAAGCAGTTTGCCGAAATCGTCGGCATGGACGTTTCGCATCGCGCTCTGGAAATGGCGCGCGACAAGTTGCGACTGGAGCGAATGCCGCCGCTGCAGCAAAAGCGTTTGCACTTGATGCAAGGCTCGTTGACCTACCGAGACGCGCGCCTGGAAGGCTTCGATGCCGCCGCTGTTGTCGAAGTCATCGAACATTTGGAGCCAGGTCGTTTGGCGGCTTTCGAGCGCGTGTTGTGGGAGTTCGCGCGCCCGCAAGCGGTTGTTTTAACGACGCCAAACCGCGATTACAACGCGCATTGGGAAACGCTTTCCGAAGGACAGATGCGCCACAAAGATCATCGCTTCGAGTGGTCGCGCGACGAGTTTGCAGAATGGGCGCAACGTGTGGCGAAGAAGTTCGGTTACAGCGTGCGACTTGAAAACATCGGCGACATTGACGGCGAATTGGGCGCGCCTTCGCAAATGGCAGTTTTTACTTTAGGTGCAAAGGGAGCGAGCGATGGGACAAATCATTCCGAAGATATACAAGAGCAGGATGCCGCAAAAGTTGTGTTATCCATTGCACTATAAAGAGGTCGCGGATTGTTTTGAAGGATTAAACGACGGCGATACTTACTTGACTTTCTGGTTTAACTTTCAAGCCGATTTGCTAAAAAGGAACAACGCGATTGAAGCTAAAGGTGAGTACTCGATTGTCATGCTGCGGCATGATCCAAATTTAGGCGTCACCTTTTCTCAGATGTTTGAAACGGAAGCAAAGAGAGCAGGCGCTGACGAAGTGGACATTCGGATCAGTGCCTTACCACGAAACGTGGCCCACGAACTCGCGTTGCATCAACGCCATTTGCCACATCTCTTGATGTTGCAGTTGAAAGAATTGTCAGTTGGTGGCTTATGGAAGAACAGGTGGCATTTATCGCTGACGCTTTATACAGAATCTCGCAGGCTGGAATGTATCGTGAAAAAATGGGACGGATTGCAGGAATCGCCTCCGTTCAAAACGTTTGTTCCGTTGCAGGAGGAAACCGATGAATTATCAAGTTCAAATTGAGGATCGAGTACTCGAAACGTTGCGCGCTGAAGTGCGAGAACAGCCGCATCCACTGCTTTTCGTGACGATCAGCGGCGCGCACGCTTATGGTTTTCCTTCACCCGATTCCGACTTCGATTTGCGCGGCGCGCACATTTTGCCGCTGCGCCAAATCGTCGGCTTGAACACGCCGCGCGAAACGCTGGAAATCTCGCGCCAACGGCAGGGCGAGCACATGGATTTGGTGACGCACGATGTCGGCAAATACTTTCGCTTGCTGCTCAAACACAGCGGTTATGTCTTGGAACAAATCGTGTCGCCGTTGATTATCGTGAGTTCGCCCGAACACGAGGAACTGAAGGCGATTGCGCGGCGCAGCGTGGCGAAGATGCACGCCCGGCATTATTTCGGTTTCGCGCACAATCAGTGGAAGATGTTCGAGCGCAAAACGCCGCATCGCGTCAAGCCGCTGCTTTATATTTATCGCGTTTTGCTTTCCGGCATTCACATGATGAAAAGCGGCGAAATCGAAACCAACTTGCTGGTTCTTAACGACACTTTCCAGTCGCCGCAAGTGCGCGAACTGATCGCCTTGAAAACCGCCGAAAGCGAAGTGACGCACTTGCCAAATCCCGATCTGGCGTTTTATCGCGCGGAATACGAACGCTTGCAGAACGAACTGCGCGAAGCCGAATCGAGTACTCGATTGCCCGCAACCTGCGACATCCGCGACGAACTGAACGACTTGCTGCTGCGCCTGCGTTTAGGAGAATGAACCGCAGAGGCGCAGAGAAAAGGAA
>JAABUK010009551.1_pt1 | contig 13221 bp, 12 predicted proteins | sample 5559141 | NCBI WGS metagenome assembly JAABUK01 (sample SAMN10711869, study PRJNA513367) | rock metagenome | isolation source: Antarctica rocks | place: Antarctica: Victoria Land, Pudding Butte nord | collected 2016-01-03
CGCTTATAACGCGCTTTTAACTTCGACTTTACTTTTATGTCCTGCGTGAAGGATTCTTGACAACGGCGACGCGCTCGCGCGAACCTCTAAAGCAAAACTAAGAACAGGAAAGACCGCAAAACTTATATGACGCAACACACGCCGCGAATTGTTTCTCTGCTTCCTTCGGCAACGGAAATCGTCTGCGCGCTCGGACTCGAAGATGCGCTCGTCGGCATTACGCACGAATGCGATTATCCGCCGGCGATCAAACATCTTCCGCCATTAACCGCGAGCCGCATTTCGCACGAAACAATGACGAGCCGCGAGATCGACCACGCCGTTCGCTCGCAACTCGACGGACACGGCTCGATTTATGACCTCGACGAAAAACAATTGCGCGAGCTTCGCCCGGATTTGATTCTCACGCAGGAATTGTGCGACGTGTGCGCCGTCAGCTACAAGCGAGTCGCGCAGGCCGCGCGCATGTTCGAGACGGATGTGCGCGTCGTCTCGCTCGAACCGAACACGATCACGGACATCTTCGCCAACATACGAACCGTCGGCGAATTGACAAACAAAGTGAGCGAGGCGACGCACGTCATCGCAGACTTGACGACGCGCATAGACACCGTCGCCGCCGCTCTCGCTGATGTGGAGAAGCGCCCGCGAACACTTATGCTCGAATGGCTGGAGCCGCCGTTTGCGCCCGGCCACTGGGTGCCGGAACAAGTCGCACTCGCGGGCGGCGACCATGCCTTCGGGCGCGCCGGAGCGCCTTCGACGACAACCACTGCCGAAGAAATAAAGGCTTACGCCCCGGAGTGCATCGTGCTGATTCCGTGCGGCTACTACACGGAAGACATTTTGCGACAATTGCCAGAGTCGCACTTGCCTGCGGGATGGCTCGATCTTCCGGCTGTTCAAAGCGGCAACGTGTGGGCGCTCGATGCGACTTCCTACTTCAGCCGCCCTGGGCCGCGCGTCGTTCGCGGCATAGAAATTCTCGCGCGCATTCTGCACCCGGAAATCTTCGGCGCGCCGACAGGCGATGAAGCCGTAAAAGTTCCCGCCGGATTAATGCACACGTAATCAGCGAATCAGCCGACACGAAGAATTTGACACTGAAGCAATGCCGCGAAAGAAACCAACATCAACGACATCCCACGCTTCAATTGGTAATGCTGCGATTGATAAAGCCGCGCGAATTGATAAAGCTGCGGGCGGCTCTTTGCTCGCCTTCGCGCAAGCGGCTGAAGCAATCGCAGCGACTACGAAGAAGTTGGAAAAGGCCGCGCTGCTCGGCGAATATTTTAGTGATTTGAATGACATAGATTTAGCTTGCGCCGCCCGTTATCTTGCCGGGCATCAATTTGCGATGAACGACGCGCGCACAACCAACGTCGGCGGCTCCGCCCTGCGCGATGCATTAAGCGAAGCGACGAACATCGAAGTCGAGAATTTGCGCCCGCGTTATGTGCGGCTCGGCGATTCCGGCGAAGTCGCTTATGAAGTGTTTCAAGAAGCCGGACGCGCAGACGCCGTGCCGACCCTCACGCTTGCCGAAACAGCGTCTTTGATCGAACGCTTAAGCGAAACTCGCGGCGCGAAAAACAAAAAAGAATTGCTCGTCCTTGCGCTTCGCCGCTCGACGCCGCTCGAAGCAAAGTATCTCGTCAAACTTCTCGTCGGCGATCTTCGCATCGGCCTCAAAGAAGGACTCGTTGAAGATGCCATCGCGCGCGTCTTCGAGCGCCCGCTCGCAAGCATTGCGCAGATTAATATGCTGACGGGCGACATCGGCGAAACGGCTGTGCGTGCGCGTACAGGTGAATTGCAGAATGTCTCGATGCGCCTTTTTCACCCGCTCAAGTTTATGCTCGCAACTCCGGCGGCAGACCTCGCGGATGTCGCGCGCACAATGCCCGAAGAGTTTTTCGTCGAAGATAAATTCGACGGCATACGCGCGCAGGCGCACACAAACCACACGCGCATCGCCGTTTACTCGCGGACGATGGACGAAATCACGCACCGCTTTCCCGAACTTGTTGCGCCGCTCAAGAATCTGCCCGGCGATGCGATTCTCGACGGGGAAATCGTTCCCGTGCGCGGCGGCCAGATTCTCCCATTCGCGGAATTGCAAAAGCGTTTGGGGCGCAAAACCGTGAGCGATGAATTGCTTGCCACAACGCCCGTCGCCTTTATCGCTTACGACATTTTGTACGCAGAGAATCGAGTGTTGATTGATACCACGCTCGATGCGCGTCGCGTGCTTCTCGAAAGGCTTGTTCCGGCAGAAGGAATTGTTCGCCTGTCGCTTGCCAAGCGCGTGCGCGACGTTGCATTGCTGGATGAAGAGTTTGCGGCGGCGCGCGCGCGCGGCAACGAAGGCTTAATGATTAAAGACCCGCGCTCGTCGTATAAACCGGGACGGCGCGGGCGCGAGTGGCTGAAGGTGAAGCGCGCCGTTGCGACGCTCGATGTCGTCGTCACGGCGGTTGAAGTCGGTCACGGCAAACGCCGTCACCTACTTTCCGATTATACGTTCGCCGTGCGTCGTTCCGAAGAAGATGCGGAACTACTGAACGTCGGCAAAGCTTATTCGGGATTGACTGATATTGAACTCGCGGAATTGACTGAATGGTTTCGCGCGCACACCTTACAGGAATTCGCGCACGGGCGCGTCCGCACCGTCTTGCCGCAAATAATTCTCGAAGTGACCTTTGATCGCGTGCAAAAATCCGCGCGTCACAAAAGCGGCTACTCCCTGCGTTTTCCGCGCATACTGCGTTTGCGTGACGATAAAACCGTCGCCGAAATAGACACCGTCGAAACTGTCCGCAAACTCGCCGAAGCGGAAATCGGCGCTGATAGTAGCGGCAACGACATTGCGCCTGAAGAATCATAAAGCGCGAAGTTTTCAATGCCTGCAAAAGTTTTCAATCGCCGCGAAGTCTTCGATTTTTATGAAGAAGGAAACGACTTTCAAACACACCGCTTCGCTTATCGAAGCGCACGCTGCCTTTCAATCTTTTATCCTGTCGATTGATAAGACTTCGCGCGTCGTGGTTTTGCATGATTCGGATGCGGACGGTGTTGCGGCGGGCGTCGTGCTGGCGCGCACGCTCGAACGCATCGGGTTCGCAAATGTTGCCCGCCTCGCGCCGGATCGTGAGCGTAACGCATGGACAAAAGGAAATCGCGCGAGTGTGCAGAGACTCGAACCCGCCGCGCTTTTTGTGCTCGATCTCGGATCAAACGATGAGCCTGTGATTGCCGGAGTCCCAACCTGCTTTATCGACCATCACCAGCCGGAAGGCGTGCCGCCGAATGATGTGCTGATTAGCGCTTACACCTGGGAGCCTGTGCCGAACACGAGTTTGATTGTTTACGATTTGTGCCGCGAGTTGACGGACGTTGATGACCTCGAATGGATCGCGTGTCTCGGCACTCTTTCGGACTTGGGCGAGCGAGCGCCTTTTGAAATCATTGCCCGCGCGAAAAAACGCTACACAGCAAAGTGGCTGAAGGAAGCCACGACGCTCGTCAACGCCGCGCGTCGCGCATCGCACTACGACCCGGAAACGGCGGCGCGTGCGCTTCTGGCATACGACAATCCGCGCTCACTCGTCGAATCGGATTCCGGCGATGTCGCAACGCTTCGCCGCGCACGCGAAGAAGTCAAAGCGGCGATGAACGAAGCGAAGAAAGCCGCTCCCGTCTTCAGCAACAAAGTGGCGCTCATCCGGCTCAATACGCCTTGTCAGGTGCATCCGCTAATCGCGCAAATCTGGCGCACGCGGCTTCCGCAATACATTGTCATCGCCGCCAACGAAGGCTATCTTCCGGGACGAGTTAATTTCAGCGCGCGCTCGGCGAGCGGCACGAGCGTGCTGGAATTTTTGCGCGCCATCGAGCTAAAGGACGGCGAAGGCAGTTACGGACACGGACACGACCAAGCTTCGGGCGGAAGTCTCCCGTTCGCGCGCTGGAACGAACTGCTGGCGCAACTCGGCTTTCCAGAAACAGTTTTCGCGCGAACGTAAGCTTTGCATTCAGCATCATAGAATCGCGCCCTGCGCCGCGATCCTTATGTGGCAGTCTTTTATGGTTGAAGAAATTCAGCGGCGCATGTTTGGCTTTCGCGCGCGGCGTCTTATATTATTCGGTGTGCCCTCTGGCCTTTGAACTTGTCTTTAGATTTACTTTCGCAGGAGAAAGAGGTTTTTGATGAAGTATCAGAAAGCTTTAATCGCGCTTGTTGTAGCTGCTGCGTGCATTGGCACGGCTGCGAACATTGCGGCGCAAACACGGCAGGCTAATGCTCCGGCTGCAAACGCCGCTGCTGCTGTCGCGTCAACCGAAACTGTATCAAATGCGGAATTGCAGAGAGTCGTCGCGGTTGTTAATAATCAATCAATCACGTTTGCCGAAGTCGATCCGAAGTCGCGCGATTTTCTCGACAACCTAGACAAAGCGATAACAGACGCGCGCCGCCACGCGCTCGACGACCAAATTAATCAACGATTGCTCGATGCAGAAGCGAAGAAACGCGGCGTGTCGTCGGATCAGATTTACGATGCGGAAATCGCCAAACGCATACCCGACCCGACCGACGCTGAAATCAAAGCTGCCTACGATCAAAACCGCGACCAATTCAATAACGCGGAACTCGATACCGTGCGCCCGCAACTCGCCGCATATTTGCGTAGAGAGCGCGAGCGACAACTCGCCGCCGATTTCTTCGGGCGTCTGCGCGCTAATTATCCCGTCACGATGAGCGCCGCAGACGTGAACGCACAGAACCTCGCGCCCACCACAGTGCTTGCGACGATTGCCGGAAACAGCGTCACTGCCGGGACGATCAACGAACGCATCAAGCCTGCTCTCTACGATCTACGCCTGAAGGCATACGAGGCCGAGCGGCAGGCCATCGACGCCAAAATCAACGACATGCTACTCACAGCCGAAGCCAAAAAGCGCAGCACGACGCCCGAGGAAATGTATCGCGCAGAGGTAACGACCAAAGTTCAATCGCCGACGGATGCCGAAGTAACAACTTTTTATCAGGTGAACAAAGCGAACATCAAAGGCGATTTCGCGGCGGTGCGCGCGGACATCGCAGCTTATCTGCAACAAGACAAAGCGCGGCAGTTGGAGAACGCGCTGATCGCCAAACTGCGCGCGGGCAGCAATGTGCGTGTATTGCTCACGGAGCCGGAAGCGCCCGTCCAGAACATCAACACGGAGAATGCTGCTGCGCGCGGCGACGCAAACGCGCCCGTCACCGTCGTCGAATTTACGGACTTTCAATGTCCCGCGTGCGGGGCGACGTATCCGGTTATCGAGGAAGTCTTGAAGCCTTATGGCAATCGCGTGCGCTTCGTCGTGCGCAATTATCCTTTGACGCAGCACGCGCAGGCCTTCAAGTCAGCCGAAGCCGCCGCTGCCGCCAAAGAGCAGGGAAAATTCTTTGAGTACGCCGCCATTCTTTTCAAAAATCAATCGGCGCTCGATGTCCCTTCCTTGAAGAAATACGCGAGCGATTTGAAGCTCGACCGCGCGCGTTTCGACGCCGCGCTCGACAGCGGAAACTACGCGGCAACGGTGCGCCGCGACATCGCGGACGGCGATCTATATGGAGTCAACGCCACGCCGACACTTTTCATCAACGGCGTGCGCTTGAACGGCATAAGTCAGGCGACGATTCAAGCGGCGATTGACCGCGCGCTTGCGCAAAAAGGCCAGACCATTCCCGGACGAGCCGCAAAATAAGTTACGCCGACGCATACGGCGAACCACCATCTGAAATAACAGAATTCAGAAGCATGAAAAGCCTGCGGGACACATCTCGCGGGCTTTTTGCTTTGCCGTTGAGCTTCAATCGTTTGGATTATTGCGTCTGTGCTTCGACAGCACTGCGTGCGTTCATTCATCGCTTACATAACTATTACAAACGCAACAGCGCAAACTTGTTACGATAAAGAGAGGTTACAGCATCATATCTCCCGGCATTTACATTCACAGGCGAGGAACTCCAATGCGCAACGAATCAATCGTTAACATCCAAACAAAAACGGGCATCAACTGGACGACGGTCATCGCCATGGTGATCTTTCATCTCGGCGCGGTGGCGGCGCTCTTTGTGTTTACGTGGAAGGCATTCGCCGTGTGCCTTTTTCTGTGGTGGGTGTCGGGAAGCCTCGGCATCGGCATGGGCTATCATCGCCTGTTGACACATCGCGGATACAAGACGCCGAAATTCGTCGAGTATTTTCTGACTGTGTGCGGCACGCTGGCGCTCGAAGCGGGGCCGATTGCGTGGGTTGTGACGCATCGCATTCATCACGCGCACACGGACGCGCCGGGCGATCCGCACACGCCGCGCGAAGGCAGTTTCTGGGCGCACATGGGCTGGATTTTGCAAGGAACGGCGCAGCGCTACGATGAAGACGTATGCACGCGTTATGCGCCGGATTTGATGAAGGATTCCTTTCATCGCTGGATCGAAGTGTGGTACTGGGTGCCGCTCGTCGTGCTCGGCGTCGCGCTGTTTGCCTTCGGCGGCTGGCCTATGCTGATGTGGGGCATGTTCTTTCGCGTGACGTTCGGATTGCACGCGACATGGCTCGTCAATTCTGCGACGCATTTATGGGGAACGCGCCGCTTCGAGACAAAGGATGATTCGCGTAATAGTTTATGGGTGGCGCTCCTGACCTTCGGCGAAGGCTGGCACAATAATCATCATGCCTATCCGACAGCCGCCAAGCACGGTCTCGCGTGGTACGAAGTGGATGTAAATTGGTTGGGCATACGCGCGCTTGCCTTGCTCGGACTCGCCAAAGACATCAAACGGATTAACGTCGCGGGCGAAGGGAAAACCGCGCCAAACTCTACGGGCGGGGAACTCAAGACGGCAGCTTAAGTTGCCTTGACTTGCAATGCGCCGCTCTCCGATGCGCGACCAAATTTTACGAAGCCTGCGTGGATTCAATTTTCCGCGCAGGCTTTTGTTATTGCGGCGTTTGTTTTTCGCGCGGTTAAATTCGCGCACGATTCGGCTGTTTCTTTTACAATAGAAACATTATGCGTGTTGGCGGGCGGCGACGTAAATCCATTGTGTTCTTTATCTCGTTCGGCGCGTGTCTGGTGGCGTTCGCCATCGCGCTCAACGTCGGCTGGATTCTACTTAACTGGCGGCAGGTGGCGCTGCTGGTTTTCGGCATCATTTTCTTCATTGCGATTATCAGCGGCCTTGTGCTGAACACGATTTTCCTAGTGCGCGAGATACGCCGCAACGAGCAGCACGACGGTTTCATCAACGCCGTCACGCACGAACTCAAAACGCCCATTGCTTCGATCCGGCTTTATCTTGAAACCTTGCAAACGCGCGACGTGGATGAAGTGCGGCGGCGTGAGTTTTACGAAATAATGCTCGCCGACACAGAACGCTTGCTGCACACCGTCGATCAAGTATTGCTGGCGGGGCGGGGCGATAGTCGCGGGCACAAATCGAGCGATTCGATTGTCGATCTGCGCGAACTCGCGCGCGAATGTCTGGAGCTGGCGCGCACGCGTTATCATTTGTCCGCCGACGCCATTCGCTATAAACAAGAATCGGAGACGAACGCCGAACGCGCGCTTGTGGTAGGCGATCCGTATGAACTGCGCGCGGCGGTCTCGAATTTGATTGATAACGCCATCAAGTATTCACGCGAGAGCGTGGAGATTGCGATTGAAGTGAGGACGATTGATGAAAGGCGCGTCGAAGTGCGCGTCAGCGATAAAGGCATAGGCGTTCCGCGTGCTCAACTAAAGCGCATCTTTCGCCGCTTTTATCGCGCCCCCGGACGCCTCGTGATGCGCGTTAAAGGCACTGGACTCGGCCTGTTTATCGTTCGCTCGATTGCGAAAAAACACGGCGGGCGCGCCTTCGCCGCATCCGAAGGCGAAGGGCAGGGCAGCACCTTCACGATTCAACTTCCGAGGGCTAAAGTCTGATGAGTTCAACGACAGCAACATTATCGGTGTTAATCGTCGAAGACGAAAAGCATCTTGCAGATGGCCTGCGTTTTAATTTGGAAGCAGAGGGCTACGACGTTGAGACCGTCGGCGACGGCGAAGCGGCACTCGCGCTTTTGCTTCGACAGCCGACACGATTCGCGGCGGTCGTGCTCGATGTGATGCTTCCGGGCATAAACGGATTCGCGGTGGCGCGCTCTTTGCGCGAAGCAGAACAGTTTGTGCCGGTTCTGATGCTGACGGCGCGCGGGCGTCCCGAAGATGTTTTGCAGGGATTTGAAGCGGGCGCAGATGATTACTTACCGAAGCCTTTCGAGTTGCGGATTCTGCTTGCGCGCTTGCGCAGTTTGCTCAGGCGGCGCGCGTGGTCGCACAATGTTGGAAACAGGCAAGCCGAAAAAACGTCGGCGAATGAAATATCTGCCAGCGGCATGAATCACACGGAAACGATTTCTCAAACGGAAGTGGGTGATGTCTTCGTTTTCAATGGCAAAACAATTGATTTCGGCAGGCTGGAATTGCGCGCGGGCGAGCGCGGCGTCGTGCGCCTGACTTTAATGGAAGCGCAGTTGTTGCGTTACCTCATTAACCATGAAGGACGCGTCGTGTCGCGCAAGCTAATGTTGGAAGAAGTGTGGGGTTTGCGCGAGGACACGGACACGCGCGCGATAGACAATTTCATTGTGCGGCTGAGGCGCTATATCGAAGACGAACCGGCCAAGCCAAAACATTTGCTCACCGTCCGAAGCGTCGGCTATCGCTTTGTCGCCGACGCAAAATAATTGGCGTCGTAGTATGTACACAAAACGCGCTCGCTCGTCACCCTGACATGCAAGCGCGAAGAATTATGCGAAGCGCGCGTGCGCTGCCAAAAATGTAAGCGCCTCCGTCCGGTATGAGCCATGACGGAGGCGCTCGATTTATAAAACGGCTTTGCTTTGAAGGCCGGAAGAGTTTACCAACGTGGTTCGCGATCACCACCGCCGCCACCGCCGCCGCTACCACCACGGCCACCGCCGCCGCCGCCACGTCCGCCGCCGCCGCCACCGTAGCCGCCACCACCGCCGCCGCGACCACCGCCACCGCCGCCGCCGTAGCCGCCGCGCCCGCCGCCGCTACGATTTTCGCGCGGTTTGGCTTCGTTGACGGTCAGATTGCGGCCACCAAAATCCTTGCCGTTAAATTGTTCGATGGCTTTTTCGCCTTCTTCTTTGGAAGACATTTCGACAAACCCGAAGCCGCGCGAGCGACCCGTTTCCCGATCTTCGACAACCGAAGCCGATTCGACTGTTCCCGCTTGGGCAAACAACTGCTGCAAATCTTCGCTCGAAGTCTGGAACGCGAGATTGCCGACGTATAGTTTCATAGACATATAGATGTACCTTTTCTCCTTCTTTAAGGAGCGCAAAGAGAAGCTTCGAATCAGGATGGCTTCGATGAAACGGTGGCAGCGAAGGCTCGCGTTCGGATGCTCGTGTGATGAGCGGCTTCTGCAATTGAAAATCGGCCTGCTCTCGAACCACCAGAACGCCGCCGCCAACAATCCGTCTTCAGGCGCGGGGCGCATCACCGTTGATGCGCGAGAGAAGGAAAATGCAACGGCTATGATGCACTATGATTATCGGCGTTTGCAAGCAGCGGTTTCCACACCCGCAAGCGGCACATGCCCGACGCTTCAATCCATCAATCAAAACTAGAAGGTCTGTTCAAAATTTAGAACACCGGAACGCTGGAATTAAGATAACGAACAGTCTCCAATTTACACCAGACGAAGAGTGATGAGAACCCTTCTATCGGGGCGTCATATCGAATGACTTGTCGGGCGCGGCGTAAATAGCTTTACTGCGCACGGAGTTTCTTCAACATTTCGATAGCGTTAGTATTTTGAGGAGTCAACTCGACTACTCTTTGATAATTTCTGATGGCTAGCTCCTTATCACCGTTTATTATGTAAGCTTCACCCAAGCTGTCATACACATTGGCGGATTGCGGATAGGCTTCGACATTTAGCTTGAGGATTTCGATTGCCTCTCTGACCTTCCTCATGCTAAGTAGCCGATAGCCTAGAGCGTTAAGTTGACTCTCGCTCACATAATAATCGTTGGACTGCTTCAAAGTGCGATACTGCCCAAGAGCCGATTCGATGCCCTTTTCTGTAATAATCGGAAAGAGTGCTTCTGTAATAGATTGTTTAGGATGCGGGTTATAAGGGTCGTAAGCTGGTGCTTCCGGGTCGTAGGGCTTTCTTATATCAACGCGCTTACCATCTACAAAGTTAGCTCCCGAATCTATCTCATCTATATTTCCGCGCTTCCAACTGCCCGATGTTCTAATCCACTTTTCATCCTGAACGGCATTTGTTTCCACTCGCCGGAGTTTGCCGGACATTGTTTGCGTTCGATACCACTGCTGAAGAACTGTCGCTGTGGCTTCATCTCCGCAAACGGCTATTCGGAGAATTGTATTGCTGATGTGAGTAGTTTCTTTGACCAGAGCATAGCCGTTTCTTTGATAAGCTAACGACTTCTCACGATTCCATACCTCACCGTTTGGCATCTTCACTTGATAGTCCGGCGTATAAAGCGCAAACAAGGCATCAAAGTCTTTTTTCCGCATCGCTTCGGCAAGTTTGCCATATTGAGTGTCAATCGCTTTCCACACAGGATGAGATTTATCACGGATAATAACTTCATCACACTTCACATTTCGATTACCAGTCGTATTTTGAGCGGCAACATTTGAAGAAACAGAACAGAGTGCAAGAAAAAACACTATCAAAATTATTCGCATAATTTTCTCCTAAACATATTTCGTTCGTTCCTTAAATGTATAAACACCGCCCGTTCAGTTTTCGTGACATAAATTTGCAGAGAAGCCGCCCAACGCACATTATACTGCAATTAGTGTCGTTGGCTGTTGCGTCTACTCCGTATCGCTGCTTTCCGAGTTTGTTGCGGCGTTCATGATCGAGACGGTTTTGATGTTGACGAATTCGCGTATGCCGTAGTGGGAGAGTTCGCGCCCGTAGCCGGAATGTTTGACGCCGCCGAACGGCAGGCGCGAATCTGATGCGACCATGCTGTTGATGAAAACTTGCCCGGATTCTATTTCTTCAATAAAGCGCGCCTGCTCCGCTTCGTCGTTTGTCCAAGCGCTTGCGCCGAGGCCGAATTGCGTGTCATTGGCAATCTCTATCGCTTCGCCTATATCGCGCACGCGAAAGAGAGTTGCGACGGGGCCGAAGGTTTCTTCGCGGTAAACGGGCGCATCCTTCGGAATGTTTTCAAGCACCGTCGGCGAGTAAAAATTGCCGGGACGCGGCAAGCGTTCGCCGCCTATGAGAAGCCTCGCTCCGGCAGCGACGAACTCCCGTACCTGACGTTCAATATCGTCAATCACTTGCACGGTGGCGAGCGGCCCGATGTCCGTCGCCTCATTCATCGGATCGCCGACTTTGAGCGCAGACATTCCTTCGACGAAGCGGCGCGTGAATTCATCGTAGATGTCTGTGTGAATGATAAAGCGCTTGGCGGCGATGCACGATTGCCCGTTGTTGATGGTGCGCGCCTTGACTGCTGTCTTGACGGCTTCGCTTAAATCCGCAGTCGGCATGACGATGAACGGATCGCTGCCGCCGAGTTCGAGCACGGTTTTCTTAATCAGCTTTCCGGCGCGGCTCGCCACTTCGCTTCCCGCAGGCTCGCTGCCCGTCAAAGTCGCGGCCTTCACGCGCTCGTCTTCAAGCACGCGCCCGACTGCGCCCGCGCCGATCAGCAAAGTTTGAAATGCTCCTTCGACAAAGCCCGCGTCACGAAATACATCTTCGATGGCGAGCGCGCATTGCGGCACGTTCGAGGAATGTTTGAGAAGCCCCGTGTTGCCTGCCATCAGCGCGGGCGCGGCAAAGCGTATCGTCTGCCAAAAGGGAAAGTTCCATGGCATTACGGCGAGCACTGCGCCGAGTGGTTGATAGCGTATAAAACTTCGCGTCGCGTTCGTCTGAATTTCTTCGTCTGCAAGAAAGCGCGCGGCATGTTCGGCGTAGAAGCGGCAAGCGATGGCGCACTTATTGACTTCCTCGATGGCGGCTTTCAAAGGCTTGCCCATCTCCACAGTCATCAAGCGCCCGTAATCTTCGCTGCGCGCTTCGAGAATGGACGCAGCACGCATCATGCACTCTGCGCGCGCGGGCATAGATGTGCGTTTATGTTTTTGAAACGCATCGTGCGCGCGCTGAATCTTTGTTTCAATTTCCGTATCCGTGAGCGCGGGAAACGTGCGCAGTGTTTCGCCCGTCGCCGGATTAATCGTCGCTATCGCCATCTCGCTTTACCTCAAATACAGACCGCTCGGATTTTACATTTCCGGTTCCGTTGATTTTCCGCCGACGAGCATTTCGCCGTCCCATCGCCGCGCCGCGTCCACCTGAATCTCGAATTGATCGAGCGCGCGCATGACGATGTGGTTAATCGTATCGTCGAGCGTGTTTGGGTGATTATAAAAGGCTGGAACGGGCGGCAGTATCACGACGCCCATCCTCGAAAGCTTCAGCATGTTTTCAAGATGAATGTCGTTCAAAGGCGATTCGCGCACCAAGAGCACGAGCTTGCGGCGTTCCTTCAGGATGACATCCGCCGCGCGGTGCAGCAGATTATCGCCCTGCCCTGTGGCAATCGCGGCCAGCGTTCTCATGCTGCACGGCGCAACGATCATGCCGCGCGTCAGAAACGAGCCGCTCGAAATCGCCGCGCCTTGATTGCCCGGCTGGTAAGTGTGATTGGCGAGGGCTTGCACCGCTTCGAGCGTATAAGAGGTTTCATGCGCGAGCGTGCGCGCCGCCCATTTGCTCATCACTAGATGCGTTTCCACGTTAGCTTTGCGCAAAGCTTCGAGCAGGCGCACGCCGAAGATCGTGCCGGTTGCGCCCGTGATGCCGACAATCAATCGCTCAGGTGTTGTGTTCGTCAATTCGCTCACTTCACACTCCGTAACTTGCCTCGATGCGTGCCTGTTGTTGTGCAGTTACTATGCGCGAAAAAGCGCGAGGCTGTAAAGTTCACACCTGTCGCGAAGATCGGTTGGCAATTGATCGGCGAAGAATTGCAATTCCGTGGCGTTGTAATAAACTTATCCGGCGACGATCAAACACCGAAAGTTTACTGTGAGGTTTGCGATGAAAGGTATGCAAGGTATGCGCAGCCAAGTGTGTGGATGGCTGTT
>JAABUK010009552.1_pt1 | contig 13220 bp, 9 predicted proteins | sample 5559141 | NCBI WGS metagenome assembly JAABUK01 (sample SAMN10711869, study PRJNA513367) | rock metagenome | isolation source: Antarctica rocks | place: Antarctica: Victoria Land, Pudding Butte nord | collected 2016-01-03
GGCGGCGGTCGTGGTCGTGCTGCTCTGCGGGCTCCACGGGGCGGCCCTCTGGGTCGGGATCGGCGGGGCGGAGGGACTGCGGGGGGAGTGGCCGATCCTCTTCGCGGACCACGGTTTCCACTACCACCACGGGGTGGTCACCCGGTCGTTCTTGCGGGAGTCGGGGATGACGGCCGGATATGACCCGAGCTTCATGTCGGGCTTCCCGATGAGCGTCGTCACGGGGACGTCCTCGACCCTCGAAAACCTGTTCCTGCTGGCCTTCGGCGGGGACAAGCCGGCCCCGGCGAGCAAGGTCTTCACGCTGGCCTGCCTGGCGAGCCTACCCTGGCTGGTGGCGCTGGCGGCGGGTTGGCTCCGGGCCGGTCCGCATGGCGTGGCCCTGGCCGTGCTGCTCTACCTGGTCTATTTCTGGTCTGGGACTCCCGTGGTCTATGCCGAGTACGGGATGACCGGCTACGTCCTGGCGGTCCCGGCCTGCCTGGTCGCGCTCGCCCTGGTGGGGATCTACCTGAACCGAGGGGGATTCGGAGCCTGGCTGGCGGCGGCCCTGGCCTGCTCGGCGGCCTTCCTGATCCACCTGACGAGCGCGATGGTGCTTGCCCCGGCGGCGCTTCTGGCCTACGCCGTCGCGGCGATCCGGGCCCGGCGGTCGGGCCGGTCGTTCTCGGCCTGGCGGCACCTGGGGCTGGTGGCGATCGCGTTGGTGGTCCTGGTGCTCAACGCGTTCTGGCTCTTGCCGGGGTTCTGGTTGAGGTCGACGGCCGGGCCGAGCGATTTCGTCTTCGTCCACCCGGAGCCGGTCCTCGGGCGGCTCTTCGAGATCTTCTGGGCGATGCCGCCGATCGAGTGCCTCTCGCTGGCCCTGGGGCTGGTCGGCCTGGCAAGCCTGGCGAGGCGCGACCCGGTGGCGGCGGCGGGATTCGGGGGGTTCTTGCTGGCGGGGTTCGGCTGGGGGTATCTCGCCGGATTCTCCCGGTCGCTTGACGTTTTCCAGCCGGGCCGGCATACGTATGCGTTGTACTCGGCGGCCTGCCTGCTCGGCGGGATCGGCCTGGGCGAGGTCCTCGACCGGCTCCGGGCCGCCCGGCCCGGCCGGCTCGACCTGATGGTGCTGCTCGGGCTGGCGATGGCGGGGGTCCGGGTCTTCGGGCCGGATCTGGCGTGGAGGGTCCGGGTCCGGCTCGCCAGCCCTGACACCTTCCTCTCCAGCCGGCCGCCGGAGCGGCTGCTCCAGCTAGTAGAGCTGACCAGGGCGAACCTGGGGCCGGGCGAGCGGCTGCTCTTCGAGGAGTCGGGGTTCGCCGTGCCCGGGATGGTCGACCCGTTCGGCGGTCGGCATTTCAGCCCGATCCTGCCGCACGTTGCGGGGGTCGAGGTGATCGGCGGGCCCTACCTCCACACGCCGGTCACGACGAACTTCACCCAGTTCGGCGAGAACAAGCTGTTCGGCAAGAAGGCCTGGGGCCGCGACGACTTCGTCCGCCACGCCAGGCTCTACCGGCCCTCGGCGATCTACTGCTGGAGCCCGAGGGCCAAGTCGTTCTGCCGGTCGAACCCGGACCTGATCCGGGTCGTCGAGGACGACGGGGTGATCGTCTTCGGCCAAGTGATCGGGTTCGAGGGCGAGGCGATCCGGGGCGCGGCGAAGGTCCGGGCCGGCCCGAATCGGCTGGTGGTCGAGGGCGCGGCGGCCGAGCCCGGCGGCGACGGCCTCGTCGTCCTGCGCTACCACGCGGTCCCCTACCTGGCGGTCGACCCACCGGTCCCGATCGAGCCGGTCTTCCTGGAAGACGACCCGGTCCCCTTCATCGGCTTCCGGCCGCCGCCGGGGGGGGCCTTGACCATTCGCATGGACCTCCCGCCCCGCTCCTCGCCCGGGAAGTGAAGGGCCCGCCCGGCCCCGGCCGTCGCACAGGTCGGTGCATCAGGTGAAGGGATCAGGCATCGAAAGCCCCGATGGCCGGCGAGTTCGAGGATCGCGGGTGTCTTGATCGTCAAGGGGAGCAGTCGTCGCTCACGTCGCGACGCGGGTTCTCCCGGGCGTCGCAGGCTTCGAGTCCCGGATCATCGCGTTGGCGATCATTGGCGGCTTCCGCGAGTCCTAGCGGGTGACTCCGGCAGGCTCCTCGACGCTCCTTGGCGGGGCGTGTTGGTCTGGAAAGGCCGGCCGAGCGGACTAGCCGAGTCGCGGACCAAGCCAGCTTCGACGATCCAGGTCGGCATCCGTCCTCGGCCAGCTGGACGGCCACGGTCGGCCTTTCGTGCGAACTCGCGCCCCATGGCATCGGGGCAGTGACCTCCGCGGTGCCGCGGAGCCAGTCGCCGTCTCCACTCTCCTCCTGACCCTTGCACGACCCTGGGCTGGGCCCGTGGCCAGGCCGGGCTCCGATAATCCGAGCCCCGGTTGGCGAGGGCCGAGGGGGCGGGGGCGGGCCGATTGCCGGGTCGCCGTCCACCGGCGAGGGGCCGATTTCGGGCGATGACGGGCCTTTTTCGGTGAAAGTGTGCTAACGACCCCCCTTGCGCAACGATCTTTTTGAAGGGCGAGGAATGAAGGCGACCCGGAAAGGGCCGCACGAAGCTCACTCGCCGTTGCCCAACTTGCCATGCACCCCTTGAGGATATCCCCGGTGTTGAACCCTCTCCGCGAGAAGCTGTCCATCGCCGGCCTTCAGTCGCAAGGCCGCCCCTCCGCGTTCGGGGCCGAGGCCGAGCAAGCCCTGGCCGGGTTTCGCTCAGTCCGGGATGACCTGGGACGCCAGGTCGGCCGGGGCGACCTGACGGTGAAGGTCGCCCGCGAGCGGGCGCTGGCCGCCTCGGCCGACCTCCGCGATCGCCTCCTGAAGCAGGCCGATGCCCATCAGGCCGTCCCCCGCGTCTTCCTCGACAGGCTGGTCGAGGCCGACCGGGCCCGCAAGACGGCCCGCGAGTCGCTCTCGGTCGAGGGGCTCCAGCGCGAGACGAACCGGCTGCTCCGGCTCAACCTGATCGAGCAGCAACTCCAGGCGAGGGCCGGAGAGTTCGAGGGGAGAGTCTTCCTCCGGCCGGTCGCCGGGGGCCTTCCGAGCCCGACGCTGGATGGCCTGCTCGGCTTCCACAAGCTCGCAACCGACTCGGGCGACGAGGTCGCCCAGGAGTGGGCCCGCAGGCAGCTCGAAGGGTTCCGCAATCGGGCCTTCGACGACGAGTCGCGACGCAAGATCGACCTGGCCACCGACCAGCCCGACCGCGTGAACCCCCGGATCGTCGACGCTTACGTCGAGGCCCTGGATGGCCGGGGTGCCGAGGAGCTGGAAACCTTCACCGATCGGGCGACGGCGGAGGGGGACGCCAACGCCTGCATCGCCGCCTTCGTCCTCGCCCGCCGGGAGCCCGAAGGCCCCTCGGCACGATGGGTCCGGAAGGTCCTCGCCAGCCTCCCGGACTTCCCCGACCCGGCGATCTCGACGCTCCGCACCCTGGAGGCGGAGGCCCGGGCCGGCGAGGCGGAGGCGAGCCGGGCGCAGGCCGAGTTCGTCATCGCCAGGGCCGAGGCGGAGGCGACGCTCGGACGGTTGGAGGCGCCGAACGACGCCGAGGTCGAGCGGCAAGCGAGGATCGAATCGAGGCCGCTGGCCAGGCCGGGTGAGGCCCTCGGCCTGGCCCTCGAACGGCGCGGGTCCTTGAGCGAGGCGGATTCGCAGGCCATGGCGGGGTTCGAGGGCTGAGCGTCGCGCGACGTCGCGCGGCCGGCCTTCGGCGAAGGGGTAAGGGGGAAGTCATGACGGATTTGATCGGAGACGGTTTGAGGATGATCGAGGCCCTCGTCCGGGCCCCGATCGCCTGGCAATCGCCCGCCGAGCTCGCCTCGGCGATGGGCCGGGAGGTCGAGGAGACCACCGACCTGATGGCGGAACTCGACGGCGACGGTTGGCTGGCGGCCTGGGAGCGCGCGGCGGACGTCGTGGTCACGCTCTCGGTCGCCGCGGCGGCCAGGCTCGGCGTCCGGCTGGTGGAGGCCGGGCGCGACGAGGTCCCTCGCTGGGCCCGGCCGGGCGACCCCGAGCCCAGGGCCCCTCGCGCCTCGGGGGTCTTCCGGGGTGAGCGGGCCGCCGGGCTGGAGCGGGTGGTCGACCCGTCGCGATCGGCCGAGGAGAAGCTCGAGCGGGCCGAGGAGGCCCTCGAGCGCCGGGCGACCTCCCCCGACCCCCGCGTCAGGGCCTTCGCGGAGAATTTCCCCGCGCCGACCCACCTGGTCGGCTCCGGCCTGACCCCCTGGCCGGGCCCCGTCGACGGCCGGAAGGGGTCGTGCCCCTCGTGCGGGTCGCGGCGCCTGGACCCGACGATGTATTGCCTCTACTGCGACCGCTGGGGGCTCGACCATCTCCTGGCCGAAGAGCCTCCGCGCTCGATTAGGCCCCCGCGAGGCCCCCGGGACGAGGCGGCCCGCCGCGAGCAAGAGCGTCGACGCCGCAAGGCCGGGCGGCGGGCGAAGCGGGCCGCCGCGGCGGTCTCACCGGCGGCGAAGCGGAGTCCGAGCCGGCTGTCATCCTGAGGAGCTGGTCGTCCCGGCGGGCCCTCCTGACCGTTCGCGACGACGCCGTCGCGAGAAGATCCCGACCCAAGGCTTGATGCGTGAGACCTTCGTGATGCGATCCGACACGTCCTCCTGGAAGTCGAGACGGGGCCTTTCCAGGTTCGCGGCCCTGGTCTCCCTGGCGGTCGTCCTCGGCCTGGGATGGGCCCGCCAGTCGCCGGTCGCCCTCAGCCTGGCCTCGCTTGGCCTGATGGCCTGTGTGCTCATGCGACCCGTTCGTGTCCCCGGTCGGGCCGCCGAGGCCGATCCCATTTCGTTCGGGCTCCTGGAATCCTCCGCTTGCGGAGTGGCGCTGGTTGATTCCAGGGGGGTCGTCGTCCGGGCGAACCGGGCCTTCGGCGAGATCGTCGGCTGGTCGGGCCGGGGACCGATCGGGATCGACTGGCGGTCGCTCTTCCTGCCCGATGACCTGGTTTGCCTGCTCGGCGAATCGCGGCGGGTCCTCGCCGGAGAGGCCGGGATGGTCAGGCTGGAGGCGCACTGCCCGGCCCGTGGTGACCGGGGACTCTCGGTGCTGGTGGCCCTGGCGGCGGCCAGGGGGCCGGGTGGGCGACCCGAGGGGCTCCTCATGATGGTGGAGGAGGTCCCGCCGGGCGGTCAGGAGATCGGCCGCGAGTCGACGCGATGCGAGTCGCTTTGGATGGCGAACCGTCGGCTCCTCGGGTGTCTCGACGGCATCGGCCACCAGATCGCGGCGCTGGACCTCGACTTCCGGTTCATCGCCTTTAACAGGGCCTATCGCGCCGACTTCCTCAGGCATTTCGGCAAGGAGATCCGCCAGGGGATCAGCCTGATCGAGCTGCTCGACGACGTGCCGGAGGGCCAGGCCGGGATGCTCGCCCACTGGGAGCGGGCGCTGACCGGGCAGGAGTTCACCGTCCTGGAAGACTCGATCGACGAGCAGGGCCGGAGCCGGATCCTTGAGATCACCTTCCACTCGATCATGGACGACCTCGGCCTGCGGATCGGCTCGTCGCACATCGTCCGCGACGTGACCGAGCGGCGGAAGTTGGAGATCATCGCCGATCGCGAACGGCACCAGCTCCGCGAGATCATCAAGCATGCCCCTGTGGCGATGGCCATGTTCGACGACGAGATGCGCTACGTCGCCTGCAGCGCCCGCTGGTTGAAGGACTATGACCTCGACGGGCAGGACCTGATCGGTCGGTCGCACTTCGAGGTCTTCCACGACCTGCCGATGACCTGGAAGGAGGCGTATTGCAACTGCCTCGGCGGCGAGGTCGCCTCGCACCCCGAAGACGTCTTCCATCGGGCCGACGGCACCCAGATGCACGTCCGCTGGGCCGTCCACCCCTGGCGAGACCCGGAGGGCCGAATCGGCGGCGTGATCCTGGTGACCGAGCGCATCGACGAGCTGGTCCACGCCCGAGAGGCCGCCCTGGCCGCCTCACGCCTGAAGTCCGACTTCCTGGCCAACATGAGCCACGAGATCCGCACCCCGATGACCGGGATCATCGGCATGTCCGAGCTGCTCCTGGGCACCGAACTGGACGAGACCCAGCACGATTACGTCACGACGATCGCCAACAGTGGCACAGCCTTGCTGACGATCATCAACGACATCCTCGACCTCTCCAAGATCGAGGCCGAGAAGCTCGTCCTGGAGGTCGACGACTTCGACCTCCGCGTCCTGATGGACGAGGTCGTCGACCTCCTCGCCCCCCGCGCCCATCAGAAGGGCCTGCGGATCGCCGGCCGGTTCCCCACCAACCTCCCGGCCCATTACCTGGGCGACCCGGTCCGGGTCCGCCAGGTGCTGACCAACCTCGTCGGCAACGCGGTGAAGTTCACCCACAGCGGCGAGGTCGTGATGGAGGCCCGCGAGATGTCCACGACCGAGGCGTCGACGACCGTGAGGGTCTCGGTCCGAGACACCGGGATCGGCATCCCCGCCTCGCAGATCGGCTCGATCTTCGAGAGCTTCACCCAGGCCGATGGCGGGATCAACCGGCGCTACGGAGGGACCGGACTCGGCCTGACCATCTGCCGCCAGCTCGCCACGCTCATGGGGGGGTCGATCGGCCTGGAAAGCCAACCCGGCAAGGGGAGCACTTTCTGGCTCGAGGTGAGTTGGCCGAGATCCTCCTCGTCGAGGATCGCTCCGATCCCCGCCGAGGACCAGAGCCTCGCCGGGCTCAGGGTCCTCGTCATCGACCTCGACGCCTCGAGCCGGCGGATCGCCCGTGACTGCCTGGTCTCCTGGAAGTGCCGGCTGGAAGAGGCCTGCTCGCTCGGTAAGGCCTTGGACCTCCTCCGCTCGGCACCGACGAGCGATCCGATCCGGGTGGCCCTGCTCGACGCCCGGTTGATCACCAACCGAACAAAGAATCTGGCCGCCGCCTGGCGCGACGACCTCCGGCTCGCCCAGGTCAAGCTGATCCTGATCCGGCCGCCTTCCCGCCGCGACCTCTCCAAGCTCGTCGGGCGGCTCCCGTTCCACGACTGCCTGTCCAGGCCGCTCCGGCGATCGCAAATCTTCAACGCCATCGTCGAGGCCCTCGACCGGACTTCGGGCTGGCAGGATGCGGCGAGTCGCGGCTTCGGGCCGCCGGGCTCCGGCCAGTGCGAGGACCCCCGCCTCGACATGCGGGTCCTCGTCGCCGAGGACAATCTCGTCAATCGCAAGGTCGTCCTCAGGATGCTGGAACGGATGGGATGCCAGGTCGAGTCCGTCACCGACGGCCGGCTCGCGGTCGAGGCCCGCGAACGTTGCGTGCATGACCTGATCCTGATGGACGTCCAGATGCCCGGCATGGATGGGCGGGCGGCGACCGAGGCGATCCGCCGGCTGGAGCGGGAGCGGGGCCTCCCCCGGATCCCGATCCTGGCGATGACCGCACACGCGATGCAGGCCGACCGTCACCGCTGCCTGGAGTCGGGCATGGACGGTCACGTCACCAAGCCGGTGACCCTGCGAAACCTCCACGACTTACTCTCATCCTGGGCCCAGCCCGGCGAGAACCCGAATACGCCCGGCCTCGCCCCGTTCGATCTCGAGGCCCTCGTGGGACGCTGCGGGGGCGACAGGCAGTTCGTCGCCGAATTGTTCGAAGCTTGCCTGCAGACCATCCCGGACTCGATCGCCTCGCTCGTGGAGGCAATCGAGGCGGGTGATTTCAGCCGGATGGCCATCGAGGCCCACGGGCTCAAGGGCAATGCCCGGACGATCGGGGACGAAGTCCTGGCCTCCTATTGCCTGGCCCAGGAGAAGTCCGCCGAAGAATCCGACCCCGAGGGCTCGAAGCTCGCTTTGGCGGGGATCGTCGAGGCCTGGAGCGGCCTCCGTCTGACGCTGGAGACTTACACGAAAGGGACCCCATGAAGATCCTCGTCGCCGAAGATCAGGTCCCTTCGGCCCTATTCATCCGCCACCTGCTGGAGCGGCTCGGTCACACCGTCACCATCGCCGCCAACGGCGCCGATGCCTGGCGACTTCTCCGGAGCGAACGGTATCCGGTCGTCATTTCCGATTGGATGATGCCCGGTCTGGACGGCCTGCAACTCTGCCGAAAGATCCGCGAACGCGACGATCAGTCTTATTCCTATCTGATCCTGCTGACCGGCAAGCACAGCCGGGAAGACCGCCTGGAAGGGCTCCGGGCCGGGGCCGACGACTTCCTGGTCAAGCCGCCCGATGTCGACGAGCTGGCGGTGCGTCTGGAGATCGCGCGGCGGATCCTGGCGGTCCAGGAGGAGCTGGAACGGCGCAACACCCTGCTTTCGGAGCTGGCGCTTTCCGACGAATTGACCGGCGTGAGCAACCGGCGACGGTTCCGCGAATCGCTGGAGATCCATCACTCGCTCGCGACCCGCCGGGGCGTCCCGCTCTCGCTGATCCTGCTCGACGTCGACCATTTCAAAGGGTACAACGACACCTTCGGCCACCCTGCCGGGGACGAGGTCCTCCGCCTGGTCGCCCGGACCCTGGTCGATGGGGTCCGTGAGGCCGACGAAGTCTCCCGGATCGGCGGCGAGGAATTCAGCGTCCTCCTTCCCGACACCGACGCTGGGTTCGCCATCGAGATGGCAGGGCGGCTCCGAGCAGCCCTGGCCGCGAAGGCCTGGCCTCTCCGGGCGGTCACCGTCAGTCAGGGGGTCGCCACGACGGCGAAGGGTGCTGTCGCCTCGGCGGCCACCCTGGTCGATCAGGCCGACCGGGCGCTTTACCTCTGCAAACGCAACGGCCGCGACCGGGTCGCCCACTGCCTCGACATCAAGGATTGATCCGACCCCCGAGGCCGCGGATTGCCATTGACCGATCCGGTGGATCGTCCTAGGTTGTCGGCCGATCCGTCCCCGGACTTGAGCCGGATTTTCGAACCGCCGGTTTATGGAGAAACCTCGCGATGATCGCTTTGACTCGCGGTCGGAAAGCCGCCGCCTGCCTGGTCGCCTCGGCGACCCTGGCCAACCTCGCCGCCCCGACGACTTTCGCCCAGGGGCGGGCCGTTCGCCCCTCGACCCCGGCCCAGGCCCCCCCACCGGCCGCGGGCGAGAAGCCGCAGCTGGCCGAGGTGCGGATCCCGACCAACCCCACCGACGCCATCGCGGTCGTCAACGGTGAGGCGATCACCCGCCAGCAGCTCGCCGACGAATGCGTCGCCCGCGAAGGCCCCAAGATCCTCGAGACCCTCATCGCCCGCCGGCTCATCGAGCAGGCCATGAAGGCCAAGAAGATCGAGGTCACCGCCACCGAGATCGACCAGGAGATCGACTCCATCGCCTGGAAAACCGCCCAGGTCACGCGCGACGTCTGGCTGCGCAACCTCGACAAGGAGAAGGGGATCAGCCCCGCGCAGTACGCCCGCGACATCATCTACCCGTCGATCGCCCTGAAGAAGCTGGCCGAGAAGCGAGTCCAGGTGACGGATCAGGACGTCAAGGATTCGTTCGAGGCCAACTTCGGCCCCCGCCTCCGCTGCCGGCTGATCATGTGCAAGAACGTCCACGCCGCAACCGAGATCTGGGAAGAGCTGAGGAAGAACCCGGGCGGTTTCGAGAAGCTGGCCAAGGAGCGGTCGATGGACAGCGCCACCCGGGCCACCGGGGGCATGCTGCCCGACCCGATCGCCCGCCACGCCTACCCGAGGAGCGTCTCCGACGCCGCCTTCGCCCAGCTCGTTGACGGCGACCCGAAGGACTCCAACCCCGCCCACAAGCCCAAGGACGGCGACATCACCGGGCCGATCCAGGTCGACAGCGAGGCCTGGCTGGTCATGAAGCGCGAGGAGGTCATCGCCGGCCGCACGGCCAACCTCTCCGACCCGACCGTCCGCGACGCCCTCAAGGCCCAGATGTACGACGTGAAGCTGAACGAGGCCGTCGCCGAGCTGTTCAAGGAGCTGATGGCCGCCTCGTCGATCGACAACAAGTTGACCGGCCAGGTCAAAGACGCCCACGAAGAGCAGTCCGCCGATTACCGCAACGCGATGGACCGGAAGGTCACCCGGATGAGCGTGCCGGGCGAAACCGCGCCGGCCCCCGCCACCGGCGGCCGCTATCCCGACAAGATCAACACCTCGCCGGCGAACGCTTCCAAGGCCCCGGCCGGTATCCCCGCCGACGCCGCCGGGACCGCCAGCAAGGTGCAAGGCACCATCAAGGCCGGGCCCAAGCCCGCCGGCAACTGACCCGTCCGGGGCGAATGCGCCTGCGAAAAAGCGGAAGGGGGCCGGATCGGGATGAACCCGACCCGGCCCCCTCCCGTCATATCGATAACCCGGCTCGATCCGGCGAGCGTTGTGCGTCGAGTGGGCGTCGCGATGGTCCGGTTCGGCCCGGTGGCAAGACTTACTATCGACGCAAGGGCCCCCCGAGTTGGGCCAAAGAAACGCCCGCCCCCGGATTCCCGCCGGGCCGTCCCCATGAGAGACGGCGCAACCCGGCGGCGGGTCGATTATAGTGGGCGAGGGCCGCCCCGATTCGCCCCGATCGGCCGCGACCCCAGGGGGCCTTCTCGACAGGATATCCGCAGCGATGATCGACCACACGACCAACCCCGACTCGCCCGAGCCGTTCAACCTGGAGGTTGCCCCCCGGGTCCGGGGCTTGCCGCCTTACCTCTTCGGCAAGATCAACGAGCTGAAGTACTGCAAGCGCCGGGCGGGGATCGACGTGATCGACCTCGGCATGGGGAACCCGACCGACCCGCCCGAACAGTGGGTCATCGACAAGCTCTGCGAGGCCGCCCAGGACGACCGGAACCATCGTTACAGCGTCGCCACCGGCGTCTTCAACCTCCGCAAAGAAGTCGCCGACCGCTACGAGCGCCGGTTCAACGTCAGCCTCGACCCCGATCAAGAGGTCGTCGCCACGATCGGCTCGAAGGAGGGGTTCAGCCACATGTGCCTGGCCCTGCTCGGCCCGGGCGACACGGCGCTGGTCCCCGCGCCGAGCTTCCCGATCCACGTCCACGCCATCGCCCTGGCCTCGGCCAACACCATCGCCCTGGACGTCCGTGATCCCCAGGCGTTCCTCGCCAACGTCGCCAGGGTCTGCGAGAGCCTGACGCCCCGGCCCAAGATCCTCGTCCTGAACTTTCCCCACAACCCGACCGGCGCGGTGGTCGACGTCGACTTCTTCGCCGAGGTCGTCCGGCTCGCCCGGAAGTACCATTTCTTCGTGATCCACGACTTCGCCTACGGCGACATCTCGTTCGACGGCCGCCAGGTCCCCAGCTTCCTCTCGGCCCCCGGGGCGAAGGATGTCGGTTGCGAGTTCACGACGATGTCGAAGGGGTACAACATGGCGGGCTGGCGGGTCGGCTTCGCCGCCGGCAATCGCGACATGCTCAACGCCCTGAAAGCGATCAAAGGGTATTACGACTACGGGATCTTCCAGGCCGTGCAGATCGCCGCGATCGTCGCCCTCCGCCACGGCGAGGAGGCCCGGCTCGCCCAGGTCGCCGAGTACCAGATGCGCCGGGACGTGATGGTCGAGAGCCTCCAGCGGATCGGCTGGGACGTGCAAACGCCCAAGGCCGGGATGTTCGTCTGGGCCGCGATGCCCGAGCCCTGGCGTTCCAAGATGGGATCGATCGACTTCGCCATGAAGCTCCTGGAAGAGGCCGAGGTCGCCGTCAGCCCCGGCCGAGGGTTCGGCGAGGTCGGCGAGGGTTGCCTGCGACTCGCCCTGATTGAGAACGATCAGCGGCTCCGCCAGGCCGTCCGCCAGATCGGCCGTTGCCTCAAGTCCGATGGCTGAACCGATGGATTGCGTCTACTGCGAGAAGCCCCTGGAGTGCGACGCCTGCCGCGAGCCCTACAGCCCCAAGGGCCTGGCCGAATATCAGGCCCTCTCCCGCCCGGAGGTCCCCGTCATCTGTCCGGGTTGCGGGTCGGTCCTCGTCTGCCACTGGTGCAAGATGCCTTACAACAGCCAAGAAGATGGGGATGAGCCAGGAAAAAATGAATTCTACATCGGCTTTGTATGAGGTTTAATTATTTTGAAAACATGATTAAATGCGATTTTTTTGACTGGCTCCGAGTCTTCCCAAGTGTATCCATGCGGACCAATATGTGTGAGGCGCGCCGAAGTGTCGGCCATGGGCGTGATGCCCATCTGCCGGAGACGATGGCTGAAGGCGAAGTCTTCGCTAAGGTAATGGAAGTGGCCGTCAACACCGAAAGGGACAATCATCGGCTGGAAAAAGGGCCAATATCCTTCTTCCCACATCGCGTTGCAAAGGGGCAAGTCGAGCTGTTCGATCATGCGGCATAGCACATCGATCTTGATGCGAAGAAATCCGCCGGCGGAATACTCCAGCGGGTACAGTCCTAAGACGGCGGGCCCGAAGGCGATTTCGTCGAGGTCAGGATCAAAAGAGGAGGCGAGTTCCGGCTTGCCCTTCTTCATGTAGACGCCGGCGACCACTGGTTCCGGGCGAGCGAAAATTCGTAAGGCATCTGCCGGGTCGAATCCGATGTCTGCGTCGATGAAGAGGATCGAATCACATCCGCGTCGTAGGGCTTGCGAGGCGAGGGTGTTTCGGGCGATGTCGATGGCTGAGCTACCCCGACATCGAACTACGGTAACCCCCGATGCTTCCAGTCGCCTCAGTGACTCGTCGCATTCGAACTCGATCGCATGCAAGAACGGCACAATGACAACCCAACCCGATCGCAACTGCCGGGCTGAGTCAGCGGACGTCCTTCTGGCATTAACATGATGAAAGAATCTTACTGACACTTCTGCCGTGTTCGCCAACCGCCAACGCCCGATCTGTTCCCGGGCGAGACGCTGATGGTTCGAGTAATATTCGGCGTCATCCCAGAGCCGTATGATGGCGCCGAGCCACGGGGTAATCTCGCCGATTGTGGGGAGGAGTCGAGTGGAAGGCGTCATGCGGTCGGGTAAGGGCAAGATTACCCCGGCCCCGCCCAACGTCTCGGGCAGGGCTCCGCGGTCGGAGGCAACCACGGGGATCCCGTTGGCCATTGCCTCCAAGGCCACCAAGCCCTGGCTTTCCCACCACAATGAAGGCATCAGGCAGACCCCCTCGTGACTTAACAATGCCGCACGGCGGGTCGTGACATCCATTCCGCCATCGACCAGACATGATCGGTCAGCCCCGCCGCCATCGCCGGACTCCGCCTGCACCGATGGCCGTCCGAATCCTCGA
>JAABUK010009554.1_pt1 | contig 13219 bp, 23 predicted proteins | sample 5559141 | NCBI WGS metagenome assembly JAABUK01 (sample SAMN10711869, study PRJNA513367) | rock metagenome | isolation source: Antarctica rocks | place: Antarctica: Victoria Land, Pudding Butte nord | collected 2016-01-03
CTGTGTCAGGCGCTGTTGATTGGTACTCTCTAAAGTACTAAACGTCACTCATGCTGTCTGTATATGTTGCAGGCCTACTTTCTGACAGACGGCGAGTACCCCGACATGGAGCAGTTCCCGGCCGCATGATGGAGACGCAGGTGTGGGTTTATTTGGATTAGCACTTCGTTTATGGGCATCTTCTGTTTTCCAGATTGTGCAGCGGATACTCTGCCTGATATGATAGTACACAGGCGCCCTCATCACATCGCTGCTATCCGATGCATGCAGGGCCGCGCCAAGCCGGATTTGATGCGGATACCCTACCGGCTGGCGTGGGCGCTGGCGTCCATTTTGGAGTCGATCCCGCTGCTGGGCTACGGTGTGACCCGCGAGCCGTTCATAAACCGCCAGATGCTGGGGCTGATGGCGCGGGAGCTCACCCTCGTGGACACAAAGGCGCGAAGGTATTCAGTCCAACATGGTGGCTGTTGATAAGTGTTGTGTCGTTGCTAACACGGTAGAATATCCGCAAAGCGTTCTCACAGAAAGCGCCGGCGGCGCCTACTGGCAGCTGCCTGTGCTGCCGCATGGCATGGGCGGACCGCAATAGGTGCCACACATGCCGGGGGTCAGCACCAATGCTGATGGTACGTGGTGCCGCTGTGCACAGGGAGCTGGGCTACCAGTCACACATGACCATAGAAAAGGGTCTGCAGGAGATGCGGGAGGCCCATGATCAGAGGGATAGAGCGCTTTAAAGCCGCTGACGCCCCTTTCTTTCGGTCCGGCTCCTCTGCACGCTCGGTCACCTGCTCCGCCGTGAGCGTGGTCGCCTTCGCTGCCGGCCATCTTTTGCGACTCCGGAAGGATCCTTTGCCACCGGCTTTCGTGGCTTGTTGGCTACTTGGCGAACTGTCTGCGGCCTCGCTACCGCTGGCGAAATACCTCCGCTGCGGCTGGCTCACCATGCTGTGCCGCTTTCGCCAGCACTGATGTGCCAAGCGCATCACGCGGCTGCTGTGCGGCATAGACTCCGTGCATCTCAACTCCTTCCAGACTTGAACTTTCGAATATTGGTTTGCTGGCTTGTCTTGGATTTTCTTTGGCTTGTCTTGGATTTTGTTTGTTGATTAAGACAATTAAGACAAACACTTCTTGAACTGATATAGGGCGTGCATGAAGGCGCTGCAGCCGCCGGCCCAGTATGCATCGATCATAATTATAACAAACATGGGAATGCTAGACAAACACTGCAGAAAGGGTTCGACAGCCATTCCGACCAATCCTGCGCACAGGCCGCGTTTTGTCAGGCGTCCTCTTCGTTCTTCAATAATACAGTACATTAAATGTGCGGCAATGAGAGCAGCGTAATGCCCACGACTCCCTCGCTGCGCATTGGCTGCCCTGTGTGAATGTCGCACTTGACGCCTGCCTGCCCGAAATGGTGAGCACGTTGCTCATTTTCATGTGAGAAGGGAGGATCGGGCGCAAGATTCTGCACCGACGCGCATCGGACGCAGGATGTGTCAACTGGGCTGATCTGCCATGCAAGTTTGCATGGCAGTGCCGCTAAGCCGCCACCTGACTGCAATTTGATGTGAAGCTCCTTCACATCAAGCTGTGAGCTGGTGCAGTCGAGGCCTTTGCCGCTGCGCGAGCGAGCACCATGGGCTGGACCAGCACGACAGACAGCAGCATGTCTGCTCTCGGAGATGGATAGTCGTGACATCACGAGCTGTGGCAGCACGAGACTTTGGAAAGCACCGAGTGTGAAAGGCACGACATGCTGCGCTGTGCTGCGTGCTGGGCTTCGACCTTCGAGTCCCGGAGCTTCAGAAAGGGGGATGCCGTGTGCATTGATCAGGCACGTGCGCCCTCACGAGACGCGCGCCTGATCGATACTGCAAAACACACAACTCGCAATCATCTCCTCATCTGAATAGCGGTCACGTCGTAGCTACCAGCCGCTCACTGGCGATTTTACAGCTGCACTTGCATTCGCCACCACCTTCAGCCTCACAGGTGCAGATGCGATATTTGATGGCTTCCTGGCTTGAAGTGCCCGCTCTTTCATCTCTACCTTCTCTCTGAGCCTCGGTGTGTGTGGCAGGTGTCTCTCGGCTCTAGAGGCATCCGTTCACAACGATGAAGGTTTTCATTGATGGCGCGAGCGGCTTCGTGGGTCGCAACACCATCGCCCACCTGCTGCAGCACGGCGACACAGTGGTGGCGCTGTCTCGCTCTGACGTGTCTGACACGGCCATCAGAGACGCAGCGGCCAGCGCAGGCGGCACCGCGGACGTCGTTCGCGGAGATGTCAACATGGACACGCAAAAGCTGGCAGAAGGTAAGGGCACTGGCGCACAGATGCATGACAGGCATGAGTGACTCACTGATACTGTCAGCACTTCACAGCCCTTTCGGAAAACGCCGATTCTTATTCACGCGCTGGTTCTGGCTCGCAGGCATGGCCGGTTGCAATGTCCTCATTCACTGTGCCGCCAAGGTGGCCATGTGGGGCCCCTTTGCTGACTTCCAGAAGGTGCGACGCGCTATTCACTGCACTGAAGGAAATCATCGGCATGCACATGGCCTGCCAGCCTTGGCTGTGGACCGTCCTTCGATAGATGATCCAGGGCTCCGCCTGAGACGCCTGCGCTGTTGTCCAAACAGGTCACAGTGGAAGGGACGAAGAACGTGCTGGCGGCCGCGAAACAGGCCAAGGTCGGCAGGTTCGTGCACATCGGCACCGAGGCCGTCCTGGTGCACAGCTCCCAGCCGATCATCAAGGCCGACGAGACAACGCCCGACGCCGCTGCCACCATTCTACGCGCCCTACACTGAATCCAAGATCCTGTCGGAGCGAGCTGTGCTGGTGAGCTGCCCTGACTCCTGAAACCTAAAACTCTGGAACCCTTGTCAGATAGCCCGCTGATGATGCTTTGAAGGGATGGGCTTGGCAGGGTCAGATGCAGCAGGAATGTGTCTGCTGATTTGGAATTGTTGGCTTACGTGCAGGCCGCCAACGATCCAGAGGGCGGCTTCGCGACGGTTGTGGTGCGCCCCCGGTTCGTTTGGGGGCGCGGCGACACCGTTGTCCTGAAGGATGATCACGGACGCAGTTGACAAGGGACAATGGTGCGTGCCGTGAAAGAGTTCCACGGATCTGATGATTTTGGACTGTGAAGACCTGTTGAGCAAGAGTTGTAAAGGTACAGATTGCATCTGACGCATTTGGTGGTGATGCAGGAAGTTCTTCTCCCCGCGCTACAAGTCGAGCACCTGCCATGTCAGGTATGCAGACCGCAGGATCTCCGCATTGACCAAGCTATGGTGTGCTGCATGACATGGGTTCAACCTGACAGCCTTGCTTCTGCTGCCTGGCTGGCTACAGCCTGCACCTGGGCTGTAAGGCCTGGTCACGTGGCCCATGTTCAGGAATGTGGCGGAGGGCACACGTCTGGCAGCGCTCAAAGGAAAACCGGGGAGCGTCTACTTCCTCACGGACGGCGACGATGTCGTGTTTGAGGACTTCATCACGGAAATGCTGGAGACGCAGGTGGCCCTCAAACCCTTAAATTTGGCTGCAGTGAACCCTGGCAGAGACCACTTTGAATTTCTACCCAATTGCATGCGCCATTGAACAAAAGGAACCCGGGGTGGCGCCTCGCTGCCGCCTTGTCAAGCAGAGCGTGGTCACCACCTTAACTGCTGCCGAGCTTGAATCCGCCGCTTGAGTCTGATTTTGCTTGCATGATGCGCAACTTGAGTCTGCCTTGCCTTGAAAGGTGTTGATCTGGATTTGACATGCGCGCCAGGGCCGCCCGAAGTCGGCGGGCGGCAGGGTCCCCTTCAGGCTGGCCTGGGTGCTGGCCACGCTGCTGGAGTCGCTGCCGTTTGTCGGATTCGGCGTCAGGCGTGAGGCGCCGATCGGGCGCCAGATGCTGGCGCTCATGGCACACGAGGTCACGGTCGTGGACGACAAGGCCCGTAGGTGAGGGGTCTTTTGTTAAGCCGTTTGGGTTTGAGATCGGCTGCCAGATGCTGGCGCTCATGGCGCACAAGGTTGTAGACGACAAGGCGCGCAGGTACGACGCTCTGTGCGCCTCATCATTCTCTAGCCGTTGCAACGTGGTGCAAGCTTACTGCTGATTGCTCTTGACAAGCTCCCTGGCGACATCCATCTGCGCGTGTGACAATTCCGCAGCTCGCGCGCCATGCTCGCTGCACGCGCCACTTGGAATCAGCCCTTCCACATGACACTGTGGCGTCTTGCACTCAGGGAGCTGGGCTACACGAGCTCGGTGAGCCGGGAGCAGGGTCTGCGCGAGCTGCGAGAGGACCATGCTGCCGCAGCTGCGGCGGCCAGCAAGTGACGAGCAAGTGGGCAGCCAGCTGCCACTTACGCAACTGCAGCGGCCAGCAGGGACGAACCAACAGCAATTGTCACGAGGCCGCAGCGCTCAGCATACGACGAGCAAGTGACGAGGATGCTGCCTGGGCTGCGACGGCCAGCAAGTAATGAGGGTGCTGATGTTTCTGGTGTCGTGGCGCCGTTGCGTCCTGGTGCCATTGCGCTTGTACACTGAGGGTTCTGTAACTGTGTCGATGAATCACTCGGCTGCCGATGCTACTGCTTTTAATGGTTCAATCGGGTGTCAGCACATTATTCAAGGCCCGTCTTCTGCGGCCGCTGCTGCTTCTGGGACCGCGTCCTGTGCAATGAAATTTGGGACATGTGATGATGGAAATATGCGTCGGTGATTGAGGAGTTTTCGAAATTTTGTTCAGCCGACGATGCTGTAACTAGCTAGCAATGTGACTCGACTTCTCCTCAGGTTTTGAGGACGCTTGCCGCGTGCGGCACACAGCCAGGCAAATAGCAGCGCGCTGCGGCGCTCGGCGCGCGATTTCATGCATGCTTCTTATCCACACCTAGCAGGGCTGACATCTTGCGAGGAGTTGCTCCAGTCGAGGCCACGCAGCACTAGTCGATGTGGTTTCGGGACCAGCATTGTGCTGTCTGACCGTCTGACGGATTGCGCGCGGGTTTCGGAATGATTTATACCCCTGCTCCTGGCACAAAGAAATCCACAAGAAGTCCAGGTCGCTTGTGCCATTGTGCATTTACACGCGGAGCCGCTGCATCAATTCGTGGCGCCTGTGTATCTCGTAGCCTAACGAAAGGCAGTGGAACTGTCCAGCAGCGAGTTTGGCATTTGCCAGTTCAAACCCTCGCGATGTTGTGCCAAGGGCTGCACGCGCAACTTTCATCGGGCCGGAAGCCATCGCAATGGAGGTGTGATGAGCTCGCCAGTCCCTGTGCCAGACCGTGTGGTCCTCGACACGCTGGCGTGCAAGCGTTAGCACGCCCGGAACAGGGGCCACTGGACCGACCGCGCGCGGGTGGTGTGCGCGCATACTTCGCCAGCAAAAAGGTTCTGCCGTCTCGTCTCATATCGCACGACCCAGGCACATCGGTGAGTGTCACCTGCGCAACTGCAAAGCGGTACCGACATGCGATCTGGGAATTGGGCAAGCTGACGAGGCATTCTAGCCGCAAGGCAGCACTTTCATGCGTAGACACTTACTTGCGCTGCTGCAATGGATTTGCTCGTGTCGAGGGACGGTCTGCACGCCGTGCATGAGCCGTGCGCCCTCCTACCTTCGATTTCGTAGGGTGGCACAGCTGGCACTTCTCATTGCTATGCCGCCAGTCGCACTGTGGGCTCTGCATCATGCAGTTCATGCAGCATGCTATCCTGCTACGTTGTGCACTGCTGTGGCTGTGCCAGCGCTGCTGCCGGCCGACACGCAGGCATGTCGTTGATGCGGCCGCAAAATTGATTTGCTCCCCTAGGCGGTCTGTCACGATGAAGTCTGAACTAAGCGCGTGCAGGACTCAGCGCGGCAGCAGACGGTGTACACGGTGCGCGTCACCACAGGCCGTGGCCGTGGCGCCGGCGTTGACGACCCCGATGCGGGCGTGTTTGTGTGCCTCATCGGCGCTGACGGCTCCAGCTTCCTGCACCGCATCCCGCCGCTGTATGACGCCGAGGCCGCAGAGGCCGGTCTGCGCCACATCTGCAAGGTGAGCAATACAAATCGAGAAAAAGCATGGCAGGGATGCTACCAGCTAGAACGGCATCGTTCCTGAGCTATATATGGCTGTGCCATGCGTCATCGTGCACTCGCGTTGAGAAAGACGACAGGGCACCTTGGCTGGGCGAGTCGACAGTGGAGCAGCAATGCCGGTGAGTCAGCAATGACAATGTCGCAGCAATGACGATGCCGTTGCTGCCTCGGCAGGTGGCAGACAAGGAGGCGGGCGCCAACTGCTCGGCGTCGACGTTTGCCGTAGCGGCCGCTGCGAGCAAGCGGTCGCCACCAAAGCCGCGTTTCCGGCCGGGCGGCGTGGACGAGGTCAGTCAGTCTTATGCCCGAAATGCCAACAGCTCTGCGCAGCGCAGAGCGCGGGCGATATGAATGGGGGCATGTCCATTTGAGCTGCCAGATACGTTAGGGTTACATATGCTTTTGCGTGACTACAGTGATGTCGGAAATTGTCCATAAGTACAAGTCCGCCAGAGCCTCCCCGCCGACGCTCGCAGGGCCAGGAACGCAAGCAGCCTTCCGAGCAGGTGTGCTTCCTGGGGCCGGAACTGGGGCCGCTGGCAGGGCTGCTGGTAGAAGCCTGCTTGTTGCTTATCTATATCCATCGAAGTCCTTCCGAGCAGGTGTGCTTCCTGGGGCCGGAGCTGGGCCCCCTGGCGGGGCTGCTGGTGGGGCCGCAGACAGGGTCCTGGCTGCTGGAGGAGGTACACATCTGCAGCTCCCGCACCCGCCATACCGACCGGTGCGCCGGCTTATTTGGGTTGCATGCATCTGGGCGCATCTGGTCGCGCATCGACCCAGCCATCTGCGCCTTGCCTGGACTGCAGCACGTCGTCAGCGCTACGCCGCTTGCGCTGCCCCGCACCCATGCAGCAGCCGCAAAGACAGTCATTACTCGCCTGTCATTTGCCTCGTTGAGGCTCACTTGACATGTCGACACTACCAAGTGCCTGCTTGTTGACCCGTCAATAATCTGTGCAGCTTCGTGTGCCGGGAGGCGCTCGGCAGCAGCAAGCAGCCGGCGGCGTATCTGACGCCCGTGCCGGAGGGTTCCGTGGTGTACGGCTCCGGCAGCTCCAGCGTCATCCTCACAAAGGCAAGCAGTTTTCAAACGGACCGTCCAGCAGAAATTCCAAGGCATGTAAATGCGAATGGAGGGCTCCGTGGCGATTGGCTCCGGCAGCTCCAGCGTCATACTGACAAAGCAGTTTTCCAATTGAATTTCGACTGAAATTTAGGACTAGGTGCTTTTATTGTCAAAGGATGACTCCGTGCTGTGTGGCTTTGATGTCCAGCATCATACAGACAGAGATACGCTGTAGCACTGCCAACACTTGTGGCCCTACGCAGACATTCGGATAGTCCGCGACTGTAGGTGCCGCTTGCGGATGCCGAGATGTTCTTTCAAAACATGTTTAAAAGGCTGTTGGGAGGCCTGAGCACGTTCAAGGCAGCCTCAACAGTACAGCTTGTGAGTCTGGCCCGTGACCTGGTGCTGAGTGCTGAACGCACCTGGCGCGTCCCGCGGTGCAGGATCAGGCAGCGGCGCTGCACGCGATGGGCATGCTGGACTATGGCGCGCTCAAGGGCCGGCTGACCATCGCGAACGCGGCCCTGGTGGCGTTGGGCACATCCACCTTTGCGATCACAGGTGGGCAGCCACCACTCGTTGCAGCTTGAATGCCGTCTGCACATGCCCTCACGGCAAGTCGCTGCTGCTGCCGCAGCTCTCAGCCCCAGCCTGCGTCCTGCCAGGACTGTGTCAGACAGTCACTCCAGAGGGCTCTTGCAGTTCATCTCACCGGACGCACTGCCCTGCAGGCGGGTGGGAGGCTGCCGCGCCCTTTGCCGCTGGCGGCGTCGCGGGGCTGCTGTACCAGCTCCTCATGCAGCGCTCCGTGGACGCCATCCCCGGCGGCGCCGGCGCCTACCAGCCGGTGCGCCTGTTGAATTACCCAGCTGCACCCCTGCCAGTGATCGTGTACTGATGATCTTAGATGGTCTTGGGATGTAGTGTCGTGATGGATGACAAGCCGCTTCCGGTGTGGATCCCGCCAATGTCGGATGCTGACGCCAGCCCGCTTTATCGTCGCAGCCGTCCAGCAGCCGCTTCATGCGGGCGATGGAGAGCGGCTACGCGCGCTTCACCTTCATCGTGGCGGCGACGCTGCTCTCCATCCACCTGCTGGACCTGCAGCTGACGCCCGACGCGGACGCCGCGCACAGCGCCCAGACCACCGCCAAGTTTTTCACAGGTATGCCACATTCTAATGCCACATTCTAAAGGTGATTTTGATGGAACTCCTGCATGTAGGGTCTGGTGGGCGCTTTGCTGAAATCAGTGAGCAGGCATCCCCAATGTGCAGAGCTTGGGGGGTAGGGTGGTAAGGGAGTTGATGAAAGCGATGGAAAAGTGAACCTTTGACATGAAGGCTGTTGTGGAAATCGAATTAATTCGACTTACAACCCACAACAATGATGGAAAGATTGCCGAGGCAATCGAAAGCGCGGGCAGTCGTATCGAACGACTATAACCCTTTACTCCACCACCGATTATCGAACTCACGACTCTCGGTGTCCATTATGGACTTGAGAGCAGTCCGACAATGCGACGCCATTGCCGACATCGGTTGCCGTCTCCTCTGCGCAGGTGCGGCCGGGTTCCTCATGTGGAAGGTCGCCGTGGTGGGCTACAGCGCCATGCCGTCGCTCGGCCAGCCGCCGCACCAGAACAATCGCATGCAAAATAACCGCATGTAAGCGTTCAACGACGCGCCTTCCACCGCGTAACGGACGCTGCCGATTAGCAGGCCAGGGGGAAGGGGCTGTCTCAAGATTCCCAAATTAGGATTTTGAGACAGCCCTAGTATATATTCGGCAGGCGGGCCGCAGGCGCTGCGGCGCCGCTTCTGGGCTGGCGCCAGCCCAGCACCAAGAGGCACAGCGCCTTGTGACCCGGCGACTCGCCTGGCCGCTGCTCGGCAGGAGAACAAGCCCTTCAGATGTCGACCTTCGGATCTTGCCCCTCGTCAGACGTCAGACTGGGCAGCGCATGCTGCATCCTAGGCATCCTTTCGGCAGTGGCGGCATTCCGCATGCAATGCTGCACATGGCGCCCGCGCTCTCAGTGTACAAAATATAGAGATGATGGCGGCCAAATTCAGGGGCAACGTCATATGGGCAGTTGACGATGGATCGTTGGTGATGTGGTACCAGGTATCGTTGGGACGGGCGCATGTTGTTTGCTTGAATTTGCATGTTTGAGCGTTGAGTCGAGCAGGTGTCGTGCAGGAGCACAGGAGCATCTGACCGCATCTCTCGTGCGGCAAATGTGAATGCTAGCTAGAGAGAGGTCACTTAAGCCCTTGTGTATTTGTTGTTGCTTTCGCGAGGGTCACTAGATCCAGCTGTGCGGCAAAGGCACGAGGGTTTACATGCCGAGTTGGCTGACTTGCTATTTTCAAGCATTGCCCACTACCGGATTGCAAGAATTCTCAGCTACATATTGTACAGGCACACATGTGCGACATTAAGTGGCGCAGAGTACATCACAGAGGGCTGCCAGCCCGTGTCACTAGTGCAAGGCCACAACAAGCGTCGGCGTTTTGCCTGACCTCCTTCGAGCCGCGCCGGCATGATCCACCGCAGATGATGCCTCCTCCGTCTTGGCAGGACACGTTCCTCATCCGATGGGCCAGTGCGGGAACTTGTCCACGAGTACCTGCATGAGGTCGCGCCACGACTGCGCACAACAGAAGAGGCGTCAGGATGGTGTGGACGGGCGTCACAAACACTGTATGCCAATGTGTCATTGTGCTCAGAGCAGATGCACACACCTGTCCGGACGACTCGGGCACCTGACCTGGCACCCGACAGGTCTGATTCACGCAGCGCAGTCACCCACGCAGCTTGCTGCAATCTGAAAGCCGTACCTTGCTCTCGGACACGATGGCGTCCTGCACGATGCCCAGGGCGGTATTGTGCCAGGCGTGCGACTCGTGCAGGATGGCGAGCAGCACCACGAGTCCGCCAAGCGCGAGAACGAAGGTGAAGTAGTTGATGGCCCTGGCCTGCACGTGCGCCGCCGCCAAGTGCGCCTCTGCGAGGCTCAGCGGCGTGGCATCCTGCAAAGGCGGGACCCTGACTCTGCGTGTATGCATCGCGTGTGCCTGTACGCTCTCGGATATCTACCACCTTTCACTCTTAATGCGGCTGGATCCATGTCGCCAGGAGCGCAGAATTGGGAGGGGAAGAGCCCGCACCTTGCCGCGCGTGTCAGACAGCAACGCCTCGGTGTCGACGCCGCTCATGATGCTTCAGTGGCCTTCCCTGCTGCACCTGCGTATAGTGTTCAGATCATCATCTGAGATTGCATGAGCCGCTGTGCTGTCTCAGCTAAGGCGAGGTCTAAAGACCAGGTCTTCAGTTGGTCCAGGCCGAGGGTGCGCTGGAGCAGCCCAAGCTGGCACGCAAGGCCACGGCAGACGCAACTGTTGGGGGATGTTATACCTTTCAAGCACTCCTGCTGGCGCCTTGATGACGCTCAACGCCTCTGGTCAACAATCTTAGCTTGCAGCAAGAGTCGGGATGTAGCCTGTTTTACTCGACGACCGCTGCGCCTCTGTGGTCCAGCACAGATACGCTCCTCCGCGAAAATTACACTGCTGATATGTTGAGTGAGCCAGCAACTGAGGTGGCCTCAATCTGAACTGCACAGCACATGCACAATATCGTCAGATCAGCAAAGCAGCTGCTCAGATGTGATGTGCGGTGCGCAGGGTGTAAATTGCAAGTTGATCTCTACCTCGCAATCAGAAACGTTGACGCCAGCCTGCGCGGGGATGGGCAGCCGGCTGCAAGGTGTGCTTATGCCACCATGCCTCATGCGGCACAGCAAATCTTGCCTGGCACCGTGTGCGCTGGCATGAACTCTTGTTCAAATGAGATCGGCCATGCATGAAGCATCCAAATGTAAATGTCTGTCCACTGAGCAGCGTGCAAGGTCTACATCTCGGAGGGCCGCTGCGCACACGTCATCCGGCAGCTGCGGGTGCGGCTCGGATCCTCGTTGTCTGCGTCAGAAAATGAGCAGATGCGGTTGCACAGGAATAAGTTTGCAAAGCTGAAGGCACGCCGTCCCTAAGCCAGCCTCCTGCGCCACAGGAGGCTTCAGAGTCAGTGCCGCATGCGCGACTGGCGGACGTGTTTGTGGATGCGCCCTACCACCGCAGCAACTTCCTGCTGGTCTCAGCCTCTCCAGACAAGGCACTGCACCGTTCCGACACATGCAGACGCTGATGTGACATACGACACTGACCTCGGCAGTCCTGCAGCTCAGCCATCGGCGATTGAGAGGGCAAGCCTGACGGCTTCTGCCAAACAATGACCTGTGGCACCTCTCGACTTTAAGCAGCCTGCCGGTGGACAGCCAATTGACAACAAGCGGCCCTGCGGCCAAGCCGCTGTTCAGATGTCCTCGCGCAGCTCGTCAGCGCAGCAATGCAGCTGTCGCAGGCAGCGCTGCGCCTGCTGGGCATGTCACAATGAATCGCATTGAACTCCGTATGCCCCATTGTGGTCTAGCTCCTTATCGCAAACGAGATTGCGCGCCTTTCCGTGCAGCTCGTCAGTGCGGCCATGGCGCTGTCGCAGACGGCGCTGCAGCTGCTGGATCTGTCGCGACATGACGCCAGCCACCCACGCCTCGGCATTGTGGACCATATCAGCTGCCAGCCGGTGGGACAGGCTGCGACGCTGCAGCAGGCCTCCGACATCGCCAATGCGATAGGTGCGCCGCCCAGTGTTTTCTGTGCATTGCACCGAGTTGCTGTACTGTCCCTTCAGATAAGGGCTGGCTGTGCTGCATCATGGGCACACCCACCAGAGCCCCGAAAGCGAGCTTTGCGGCAATGCTGTCTGTTGGCTGTGCAGGTCAGAGACTGCAGCACAGCGTGCCGGTGTTCATGTACGGCGCAGCGCACCCGCGGCAACGCAGCCTGGACGACGTGCGGCGGGCGCTGGGCTACTTCAAAGGCGCCAGAGAAGGTGAGGCATCTATTTTCGTTGCGCTCTCCCCTCCCATGCTGTGTCGCGCCATGCAAAGTTCAGAGCATTATCGGCTGTAAAATCTGCCTCATACCAGTCAGGAGGCCACAATCTGTATCATGCCGGTCAGGAGACCACAAGGTTGCGGGTCCATGTCTTCAGGCCGGTGGGTGGCGCGGCAGGGTCTGCAGGCCGTCTGCGCGCCTGACCACGGCTCCCCGGACATCGACCCCTGCCACGGCGTGGCCGCCATCGGCGCCAGCGGCTGGGTTACAAACCTCAACGTGCCGCTGGCGACCAGCGACTTCGAGGCGGCGCGGAGCATCGCGCGCAGCGTCAGCGCCCGCGGCGGTGGCCTGGCGGCCGTGGAAGCCATGGCGCTGCCGCACTCCGGAGGTGCGCACAAGGCTTCTAATTTGTGAAATGGCGGCATGTGCACTCAAAAAGCGGACAGCGATCACCCGCATGTGACTCACATGTTGTGCTGTGCATCTGGAGGGTGACGGAGTACACCCTGATCACACACAGACTCAATGCTCTGCAGATCCATAAGGCGCAGCAAGTATCTGTGTCTCAAGCTGTCCGGCCACCAACTGCAGGGACGGAGGTGGCGTGCAACCTGCTGGACACCTCGGTCTCGTCCGTGACCGCCGTCACCGCAGCGGTGGCGGAGCTCGCTGCGGAGGCGGGCCTGGCACTGGGTGCAGAGGTCTACGTGCTGGGCACCACGCGCAAGCAGTTGCTGCAGCAGGAGCTGGAGGATCGGGGGCCTTGCTGACGGCAACCATCTGGCGGCGTCGCCGGCAGCGGCGGCGGCGGCGGCGGCGGAGCTTTTGTTGCAGAGTCGCAGCGTGTGGGGCGCGATTGTTTTTGCCACGCAGGCGCGTCTCTGCTGCGTCATGCAGAAGATATTTTGACTTTGTGAGGCCGCGAAAACAGCAAGCGAATATCCACGGACTTGCTCTCGTACACGGTAATACGGCATATCGGAGCTGCCGTAGCAGCTGCGCATCGGACAATTCCCGGCCTGATCCTTGATGCTTCGCTCACGCCGAGTACGATCAACGGTAAGACATTA
>JAABUK010009555.1_pt1 | contig 13218 bp, 23 predicted proteins | sample 5559141 | NCBI WGS metagenome assembly JAABUK01 (sample SAMN10711869, study PRJNA513367) | rock metagenome | isolation source: Antarctica rocks | place: Antarctica: Victoria Land, Pudding Butte nord | collected 2016-01-03
AACCCACCTGCGCCACGCACATCTCCTGTGGGGAGCAGGCAGTACGGCGTGACGACCGCAGCCCTGGAGCGCGAGCAGTAGATTTCCCTCCGCAGTGCCTATCAAAACCCTGCGTCGCGCAGCGTCGTCATCCTGCCGCCTTCACAGACCCGCCCACGCAATACATTATGCTATCCATGAAGAAGCTGAGCGGCGCTGGCGGATCCGGCAGATCTGGGGCAGGCAAAACGGAACTCCACCCGTCTTTCACATTTCCCCTGACTCACTGCCTCCTTGACAGGCCCGCACACGCGATCTACTTCGCGACGTATGAAGAAGCCAAGCGGCGGCTGGTGGACCCGGCAGATCTGGGGCAGGCGCACATCGCCACCGCGGCCGCCGGCGTGCTGGCCACCGTCGCCAGCGACGCCTTCAACGTGCCCTTCGACACCGTCAAGCAGCGGCTGCAGGTGCGGAGCATCTGAAGCAAACAGGCTGGAAAAATCGTGGAAACAAGAATACAAATGTGTGCCGGCGCGCCGGCCACCGTCGCCAGCGACGCGTTCAACGTGCCGTTTGACACCGTCAAGCAGCGGCTGCAGGTGCGGGATTCCAAAAACAAGCGTCGCAGTCTGCCCTACAGCCTCCGGGCGACTCTCGTGAGCGACTTTGCCCATCTGCCTGGCGCGCAGAGCCACGTGTGTGGCTGAACCTCCCTGCTCCCTGAACATCTAGGGTCTCCTGTGGTAATTAGGGTCTCGGCCGCGGCGCAGGTGGCGCACAGCCCATACGTAGGCGTGGCGGACTGCGTGCGGGTCATGCTGCGGGGTGATGAGTTATCACAGGGCTGAACAGCAAACATGTGTAGCGCGGCGCAGGTGGCGCACAGCCCATGCGCGGGCGTGTCGCGCGTCATGCTGCGGGGAGCACTTCTAAAACCTCATTCTCACACCGCGTGCTGCACCGCAGGTGGCGCACAGCCCATGCGCGGGCGTGGCGGAGTGCATGCGCGTCATGGTGCGGGCTGACGAGTTTTCACAGGGCTGAACCGCAAACATGTGTACCGCGGCGCAGGTGGCGCACAGCCCGTACGCGGGCGTGTCAGACTGCATGCGGGTCATGCTGCGGGAGCAGTTTCTAGAAAAAACCCTAAACCCTCATCCTCACACCGCGTGCTGCATCGCAGGTGGCGCACAGCCCGTACGCGGGCGTGTCAGACTGCATGCGGGTGATGCTGCGGGGAGCAGTTTCTAGAAAAAACCCTAAACCCTCATTCTCACACCGCGTGCTGCATCGCAGGTGGCGCACAGCCCGTACGCGGGCGTGTCGGACTGCATACGGGTCATGCTGCGGGAGGAGGGGCCGGGCGCCTTCTTCAAATCGCTCCGTACCACGGTGCGCATGGGACAAGTATCAAGTGCCTCGTGCGGGAGTTCGTGTACACGGCGAGGTCTGAGTTTTGCGCGCTTCAAAACGAGCGCTGCGCGGCGCCCGGGGGGGCAGCGATGCGCACGTGGTGTGAGCATGAGGGTTTAGGGTTTAGGGTTTTTGGAAACTGCTCCCCGCAGCATGACGCGTATGCACTCCGACACGCCCGCGCCGAGCGTCCTGTCGATTGAGAATGCAGGGCAGCCTGCTTTGCCCCACGTTGCCCGGTTGGAGCAGCTGGCAGCTAGGGGGCACCTTGAATCCAGTGCATCTACTTTCTCCTGCTTCCCGCTTTCGCATCACCTGCCGCCGGCCATGGAGAGTGACGCGCCTCCGCGCCCGTGTGTAATTCAAAATAAAAATATAAAAATTTCTATCAAAAGATTTTTTTTTTCTTTTGTAGTTTATATTTATTTTTTATTGCGCAGATCCTGATGAACGTGCCATTCACTGCGATCCACTTCACCGCCTACGAGGCCGGCAAGCGGGCGCTGGGGGAGGCAGGCCAAACAGAGGGGCTGCCGTCTGAGCTGCTCGCCGGCGGCGTCGCTGGTGCGCCGTCAGACCACACATAGTCAACATTTGTGATCAGTCATACTCATACAGACACGAAGTTTCTGTAGCCGGCAAGCGCGCTCTGTGCGAGGCCTGCCAGACAGGGGGGCTGCCGTCTGAGCTGCTTGCCGGCGGAGTCGCCGGTGCGCCGTCAGACCACACGAAGTTGACATGTATATTCAGTCATACAGACACAAACTTTCTGTAGCCGGCAAGCGCGCTCTGGGCGAGGCCTGCCAGACGGACGGGCTGCAGTCTGAGCTGCTCGCCGGTGGCGCTGCTGGTGCGCCGTCAGACCACACACAGTTGACGTTTATAATCAGCCGATGCGCCTTTTCAAAGGCAGAAAAATTTCTTCGAAACCTTGAAAATGCAGTACATCTGCTGAATCAAAGCTGCAACTTGAAGGCCGCGGATCACAGCTGCAAAGAAAGTGCTGCAGGCGGGCTGGCGGCGGCGGCGCCGACGCCCATGGACGTGGCGAAAACGCGCTCCAACTGGCGGAAGTACCTTTGAATACCCCTGGTGACATTCGTCAATCCAGCCCATACACCCGAGCTGCGGGTCGCGGCCTGCACACTGCAGGGGGGCTGGCGGCGGCGGCGACGCTCATGGGCGTGGTGGAGACGCGTCTCCAGCTGGCAGAAATGCCGTTGAACCCCCCAGTCCCACATCTCAATCCAGGGTACCCTAAACCCTAAACCCTAGGGTACGTCACTGGGCTGAGTGCTGAGGCCTGTGCTGCAGGGGGGCTGGCGGCAGCGGCGACGACGCCCATGGACGTGGTGAAGACGCGTCTCCAGCTGGCGGGCGTACACGCATCCACGCGGTCGACCGCCACTGCGGTGGTACGGGCGCGCCTTACGACAGCCAAGAATGAACTCGTCGCAGTGCATTGCGTGTGAAATTTGGGGCGGCTGGGAAGGGTTTTTCCTAAACCCTAAACCCTTAAACCCTAAACCCTAGGGGGGGGAAACCGCTGCAATGTTCTTTCCAGCGGCAGTCGCTTCACGTGAAGCCTGGTGTCTCCTTTCTTGACATATCAAACATGTGCGCGCGCGCAGACACCTGCGGCTGCTGCCGGCGGAGGGGGTCGGGGTGCGCTGTGGCAGCGCTTGCCATTTCCACGGTCACTGATGTAACCCAAAGCACTCGAGATTGCCTCAAACAGCCTGCGCAGACACTGGCGCCGCGGCTGCTGGTGGCGGAGGAGGGCTGGGGCAGCCTCCAATACAATGCATGCAACACAATGCATGCAATACAATGCATATTCCCCCTTGTTCAACTGCTCAGTATTGTGCGCGCGCGCAGATGCCGGCGCTGCGGCAGCTGGTGACCGATGAGGGCTGGGGCGCCCTGTGGCGCGGCCTGCAGCCCCGAGTGCTGTTCCACGTGCCCGCCGCCGCCGTGTGCTGGGGCACCTACGAGAGCGTCAAGCGGCTGCTGGGCGCCGCGGGCTCCCGACGCAGGGGGATCCCAAGTCCGACAAGTTGCCTCCGGTGTTCTGGAATCAGATGTCCCTCGCTCCTGACGCGGCAGCTGGAGCAGCGGAGGCGCAGGCCTCCGAAACGGCGTCAAGGCGGATGTGGATGTGGTGTGTGGGACTGATGCTGACTAGGCCTGTGCGGCCCGGATGTGGTGTGTGGGAATGATGCTGACTAGGCCTGTGCGGCCCGGATGTGGCGGCAAGACTCGTGTCTTGCGACTTCAGCGCACAGAAAGGCTGTGCAAACTGCGACGCTGCTGCTGTGTCCGATTGCGGGCCTTCTCGGACAGCGTAAACAGGCAGAGGTAGTATGACTCATTCAGTGAATGAATCTCAGTTGCCGCTGGCCAGAGGGCGTGCAGGGGCGGCGCACCTACTTTCGCCAGCCGTCGACCTGCCATCGTTGGTGCCACCCTGTCAAAGCAGTTTCTGAGATCTGCGCAGACGTTTGGATCCCGTGCCAACTGCAATACGCCTGGCGGCGTCAAGCGCCATGATTTTGTGGTCTGGCCGCCAGACACGTCCTGCAGACGCGCTGTGCACGGGAAGGGCATGCTGTCCTGACGCTGTTATACATGTGCTGTTTTTGACATGCGGCATTAAACTCCCGGGGCATGTGCCACAGCGGAGCCACTGCCACTGTCAAATATATAGGCAGCAGGGCAGATTGTGAACCTCCTCCTGTTGATGTTGCTGCATTGCCGCATGCGCCAAGAGTTGGCATGCGGGTTCTGCGGGAGGCTGCAGCGTTGCCTTGCTCCAGTGGGTATGATCAGGTGCCACAGTAGCTTGAGAGGATCGCCAGGAGGCCAGAGCGCCAGTGGCCGCCTGATCGACAGGAACACAGGAGGCGAACGGCGTAGCTGTTCATGACAACGCGGCTTCACGCCGCACTGGATGGCGCGCAACTGCGTTAGGGTGGAAAGATTTAAGGAGCTGCAGGAGGCTCGCAGCATTGGGAAACAAATTTTTGAACGCATCTGCGTAACGTGACTGGCAACATATGAGGGCCCGGCCTGCGGGGCTGAAGGTGCTGCGCCACCGAGCTGGCTGCCGCAGCACCGACACACAATGTCCTGGATGGCCGGCATCACGTTTTCTGCTGTTTCGCAAGCGCAAGTGGCGTGCAAGTTGGCTGCACCTCCCAACAGCCGCTTTGCCCCCGCTTTTCAGCACACATGCGCATTCCCCTTGCCATCCTGATCGAGGGTAGCGGCGTCTGCTGCTGGCAAAAGCAATACTTCACATTGGCACCCGGGCAGAACGTGCAGCAAGTGTAGTTGCACCAGGAGTCTCACACATAGAAGCTTGCAGGACAGCACGCGCATCATGTCCACCATGCTCCTACAACGCCTGGTGCGATTATGTCGAACTTGTCAAGTGCGAGCCGCTGCCTTGTCTGGCAGTTTCGGGCTTTGCGCCCCTTCAGTTCTGCGTTGAATGTGATCATTTCCTTGCCGCATTGTCAGGGAGTCGATCTGGAAGGTGCTTCTCACACATCGCAGCCCCTCGTATGCGAGGCAAAGCTATGGACCATGGGTACTCGCGGTTGCTGCTGCACTGCTTTGACTTGTAATGTGCATGGCGTGCACCGCAGGCACCGGGCGCGGGCGTGAGGCCGTGCAGCCGACAGCAGGCCAGCTCTGCCAGCAGGCATTGCGCAGCACCCTGCCGCGCCGCGCAGCCGCTCGCAGCCTCCAGGTGCCTGCCTGAGCCTCCAGCGCTGAGTCCTCAGCTAGCATGTGCAGTCAAGCAGTCGACGTCTGCGATTGCCAGGGGCGCATGCGGAGTGTTACCCATGTTGCCGCTGCCGCATCATGACGGCGTGCACGTCCTGTGACCGCACGCGGCGGCAGTCGCCGCGCAGGCGTCGCCATGCCGGACGCTGCCTGAAGCCTGCCTCCACTGCGCCCGCAGGTGGTCGGCGGCGCCGCTCCAGCACACAGCCAGCCACGTGTGCGCCGCGGTTGCCACCGAGGAGGCGCCTCAGTCCACAGATTCGTCGACGCCGCCAGGTGGGCGGCGGGTTTTAGGGTTTAGGGTTTAGGGTTCAGGCATCCCGCTCCTGCCACTTGGTCCCACAGACCTGCAGTCTGACCTCAGGGGAGAGTCGAGCCCTAAAACCCTAAAACCCTGCGCCATGCCGCCGTGCCCACCTCTGCCTGAGGGCCACGCGGCACCACCTTTTGCACAGTGGGCAATCTCAGACGGCCAGGCCCCGCGGCGGACAAGCGCGGCGCGCGCAACTCTGGCTTGGGCGGCCGCCGCCTGCCCTCTCATGAGTATTGAGCGCGGGTCATGCGAAACGCCTCGGGCGTCCTGCGCCGCCTGCAGCAGGCATTGAAGATTGAACCGCCGAGCAGGACGTGCCGCTCAGCGATGGCGCTCTCAGCACTTGGCGAGCAGGCGAAACTAACGCCTGAACACATTCTTTGCATTCTTTGCGGCACCCGCAGGGTGGCGGAAAGGGTGCAGGCGCGGCTGGTGTTCCTCCGTGACAACACGACACTTTCAGAGCGACTGTGTCTAGTGTCCGACTCCAGAACTGCATCCGGCTTCCCGCAGGCGCGGCGGAGGAGGTGCAGGCGCGGCCGGTGTTCCCCTTCACGGCGATCGTGGGGCAGGAGCAGATGAAGCTGGCGCTCATGCTCAACATCATCGACCCCAAGATCGGCGGGGTCATGGTCATGGGAGATCGCGGCACTGGCAAGTCCACCACCGTGCGCGCCCTCACCGACCTGCTGCCCGAGATCCAGGTGGGGTCTGGCGTCTCTGATCCTTATTCTCTGATTCTTGTTCTCTGGATGTGGCCCCGACAACCCTCAAACCGTACATCAAACCGTACATCAAACCGTATATTAAACCGTACATCAACCCCTTGTGAGCCCGCCACCGTGCGCGCCCTCACCGGCCTCCTGCTCAAGATCCAGGTGCGGAGAACGCGGTTGCAAAACCCGAAGCGTGCTCCCCAGGTTCTCATGGCACACTTCAACCCGATTTTCAGGGCATAACTCAAAGCGTACCACAAACCAAGCCAGTAAGCGTGCGCACGCCACCCGACCTGCTGCGTGAGGTCCAGCGCGCATTGGCGGACACGTGGCGTCTGGTTTAGGGTTTAGGGTAAACCCTAAACCCGAACTGGCAAAGCCAGCTTGGGTTGTGGGCCATCCTGTGGACTGCAAGGCCGTGGGGCAGTGCGAAATGACGAGGCAGGCATCCGCATCGGCGGCGCACTCGCCGTCCATGTCCAGACTGCAGCCAGCCGCGGGCGTGCCGGAGGCGAATCTCGGCAGCGCCTGCCGCGGAGGGGCGCGCGGCGGGCGGCGGCGCTCCCAACTGCTAGGAGGCACATGATGCACGTGATCGAGTCTTTTCGCGCAGCGAGCTGTGCGTTTCCTGCACGCCCAGGTGGTGCCAGGCAGAATCCTAAACCCTTTTAACACCCTTCAAATGCGACGCACCCGGAGGTCACAAGCGGGAACTCCAATGTGCTTAACGAACATTTAGATATTTAGGTATTAAGTATTTAGGTATCCACTAATTTAGGTATCCACTGCTCAATGAGGGCTTTTTCTCGACCCTGCAGGTGGTGGTGGGCGACCCCTTCAACAGCGACCCTAATGACCCGGAGGTCATGAGCGAGGATGTCCGCAACCGCCTCGCCGCCGGCGAGAACCTGCCGGTGCGCTCCCAAACCCTAAACCCTAAACCCTTCCCCAGACTCCGGTGCCGACGCGATGGCACGGATGGCGCTGTGTGCGGACTGTGGGGGGAGGGCGGTAAGGGAGATGATGAAAGCGATGGAAAAGTGAACCTTTGACATGAAGGTGTGGTGGAAGTCGAATAATTCGACTATGGCGGGTTCGTCACTGAGGACAACGCATTCCAGAAATGTCAGCGGCCCCACAGGAGTGCCGGCCCGCGCTTTCTAGTACTGTGCTTTCTAGTACTGTGCTTTCTAGTACTGTGCTTTCTAGCGCTGTGATTTCTAGTACTGTGCTTTCTAGTACTGCGCAACACAGCCTCGCTGAAAGCGCATTCGATATTCCTTTCCAGACTCGGGCGGCGCGCATCAACATGGTGGACCTGCCGCTGGGCGCGACGGAGGACCGGGTGTGCGGCACCATCGACATCGAGAAGGCGCTGACCGAGGGCGTCAAGGCATTCGAGCCCGGCCTGCTGGTGCGGGGACACCTGCCTCGTCTTTTGACCCCTTTTTTAAAGCTTGCAGCGCAAGCTTGTTGCAGAGTCGATCTAGGCTGGGGTGAGAAGTGAGTCTGGGCTGGGGCGGGAAGGGCGACGGACCACCCGCGGTGCTGACTGAGGGCGTCAAACCCCAAACCCTAAACCCTAAACCTGCTGGTACCCCCCGAGGGTTTTGCGCTGGTCTGCATCTGCGATGGAAGCAGGTTCTGCAATGGAAGCAGGTTCCGCACGCAACTCAGCATACTCCGCACGCAACGGTGGAGTGCATGATCTTGTGGAGTGCATGTACTCGCGGCTGCTGTGCCTGCATGCCAAGGCCGACAGGACGCAATTGGATGCGCACGCGCAGCGGGAGCTGCCAAACGAAATCCTGCAGCACGCTATGTCAGCTGTGTGCCCTGCGCAGGCCAAGGTTTAGGGTTTAGGGTCAAGCTGCCAAACGAAATCCTGCAGCAGGCTCTGTCAGCTGTGTGCCCTGCGCAGGCCAAGGCTGAGCACGGCATGTGTCAGGGTTTAGGGTTTAGGATTTCAGCCGTATGTCGACGAGGTGAACCTGCTGGACGACCGCCTGGCGGACTCGCACAGCCATGAAATCTCATCAAATCTGGTCACCAACGGCCCGATACCTTCGCCGTTCCGCAGGCCAAGGCCAACCGCGGCATCCTCTACGTCGACGAGGTCAACCTGCTGGACGACCACCTGGTGGATGTGCTGCTGGACTCCGCAGCCTCCGGCTGGAACACCGTGGAGCGGGAGGGCATCTCCATCTCCCACCCCGCCCGCTTCATCCTCGTCGGCTCCGGTGAGAGATGTCACGCTTGAACGAGCCGTCTTGAAACGCAGACGCAGATGTAGGGTTCCAGTGCTGGGCAGCTGGCGGAACGCTGCCGAGCTCCTAAACCCTAAACCCTAAAACCTAGGGGAGAGAGCCAGTGCCGACGCGGTGCGGTGCGGTGCTTTCAGCCCTCTCTGCGAATTGGAACCGCCTTTTTCCCCCGGCTGGAAACCGGCTGCTGGTCGAACGGGGAGACTGGGGCGGCGGCACAGCAGGACGCGCTGACACGTCGCTGCAGCAACCCGAACAAGCACAATAGCGGGCTGCTGTGCCACCGGCTGTGCCGGTGCACCTGATCTCGAACCCTGAAAGCACCGCATCGCACAGCGTCGACACTGACCGTCTCCCGTAGGCTTTAGGGTTGAGGGTCTAGGCCAGCGGCGGCCCCAGCTGCTGCACGCAGGCCCGATTGCAGTCCTTTTCGACCCCTCGCTGGGCACTGGTGCCGACAGCAAAACGTTAAACCATAAACCCTAATCGCTTTGCCGCAGGCAATCCGAGACGGGGGAGTTGGGCCGCAGCCGTTGGACTGCTTCGGCATGCACGCGGATCCCAATGTCGGCCAGCTTTTCCAAAGTTTCTGAACCTTCCGACGGCAACTCACGCTCCCTTGGCGCAGGCAGCCCGGAGGCGGGGCCGCTGCGGCCGCAGCTGCTGGACCGCTTCGGCATGCACGCGGAGATCACGCTTTTCCCAACGTCGTCGCAACTCGTCGATTCCGGACAGCAACAAACGCGTCTCGACCCTCTCCGTGTAAACCCTAAACCCTCTCCATGCAGGCAACCCGGAGGAGGGGGAGCTGCGGCCGCAGCTGCTGGACCGCTTCGGCATGCACGCGGAGATCCGCACCGTCAAAGACCCCAGCCTGCGGGTGCAGATCGTGGAGCAGCGCGCCGACTTCGACACGAATCCCACCGTCTTTCGCAAGACCTACGGCGACAAGCAGAAGGAGCTGACCGACAAGATCATCGCCGCGCGCGCGCTGCTCAAGGACGTGAGGAGTCTTTCTGAAGCGTTGCGTTGTCGAAACTTGACTAGCCAACAAGCAGAAGGAGCTGACGGTCAGGATCATCGCCGCCTGCGCGCAGCTCGAGGACGTGCATGCGTTCGTGTCCATCTGAATCTGAAAGGAGTATTCCTTTTCATCACTGAACAGCCGACAAGCAGGAGGAGCCGGCGGACAAGGTCATCACCGCGCCCGTCCACTCTTCTGTTTTGAATGCCAGTGCTGCTGCGGCTGGCGGAACGGCGCTAGGGTTTAGGGTTTAGGGCACAAGTGCGCCGCTGTCGGCGGGCACAGCTGGCTGTTCAGGGCTGCACTATTCAGCGGGAGCTGATCCGCCGAACCACGCCCGGGCTGCATACGTTCCAGCGCTGTCACGTGCATCTGTCCCTGCACTGAACTGCTGTCGCAACCCCTTTCTCACACCCCCGTTTTCGCGTGCCGCGCAGGTGAAGGTGGAGTATGACGACCGCATCAAGATCAGCGAGATCTGCTCCGAGCTGGACGTGGACGGCCTTCGCGGCGACATGGTGCGCGCTAAACCCTCCTCAAAACCCCGAAAAAACGCCGGCGACGGTCCACTGTACCCTGTGTGCTCCGAGCTGGACGTGGACGGCCTGCGCTTTGATATGCTTCGTGCTAGACCCTCCTCACACTGCTGATGGCCCGCGTCGGCGCTGTGCCGCGATGCCGCCGACACATTCCGACGCATCCCCTTCGGGGACTGCAGCACAAGCGCCGCTTGTGCGGGGCACCCGCCCCAAACCAGGCCTTGAATCGCTGTGCAGCTCATCAGCTTCCTGCATGCAGCAGCTGGCTGACCGTGGCGCGTGTGCCTGCGCCGCAGGTGACAAACCGCGCGGCGAGGGCAATCGCCGCCTTCGAGGGCCGCACCCAGGTGGGTTGTACCCAAAGAAAAAAAGTGTGTCATCCAGCTGTCATCCAGCACGTGGTCCAGCCCGCCTGCTTGCCGGCGCATGCGGCAGCCCGATCCGCGCACTGCATGCCAGCGCAGCATAGGGTTTAGAGTTAGCGCCGCGCAGCGGCTCCGGCGATCTAGAGCCACTCCCTCGCAGTCAGCAGCACCCGCCTGGACCCGCCTGAAGCTCCAGAGGTCCTGCACCAGCAGATAGTGTGCTATATATTATACGCATAATAAATATATATACATAGCAGGCACTTGCATCAGACGCCCTCGCCAGGCGCGACGCGTCGCGCGACCCCAGGGTGGGTTGAGAGCGCTGAGTTTCGGAAAGCCCCACCACCCGCGCAGGTGACGGCGGAGGACATCTACCGGGTCATGCCGCTGTGCCTGCGGCACCGGCTGCGGAAGGACCCCCTGGAGCAAATCGACTCCGGCGAGAAGGTCCAGGACACCTTCAAGGTGCTCTTTTCCGTTTGGCAAAACCCCGTGAACGAAGTTTGGGTTCCCTGGAAAACCACACTTCAGGTTTAGGGTTTAGGGTTTCGTATCACGTGACGGTGCGCGGTCCGCAGAATGGATTCAGCACAGCTTTTTGAGGTGCGGACTTGCCGACCGGAGGTGTTTGCGGATCCGTGGCTGTGGTGAATTGGATCAGGAGCTTTGGTGTGGGTGCTGCGATCCAGTTATAAAACTGTATGACCTTTCTTTAGAGCTTTAAAAACCGGGGCGGCTTCCGCGCAAGTGCTGCTCCCGGCCTGTGCAGAGGTTGCCGCCGCTGCAGCGCATGCGCCTGCCGATCGCTGCATCTGTACAACAGCAGCAGCTGCTGCCCGCCGGAAGTCAAGCGGCCGCCGAGCAGCTGCCAGCCGAGTCCCTGCCGGTTGTGACGTCGTTGGTAAAAATATCAAATTCTATTCAAAAGTAAATCTGAATTATTTCTTCCAAATTTGAAGTTTAACTTATTCCCTGTGCGCCCTGTCCCGCAGCGCGTGTTTGGCTTCTCTTGAGCGCTGACGCCGCCGCTGACACGAGGATGGGCGTCGGTTTTTCGGCGGCAGACACCGGGAGCCGCCGCAGCGCCGCCCAGAGTGACCGACCACGCGCCTGCCAGACCGCAGGGCATGCGGCATGGCGAGGTGCGCGAGCGCTGCAGCGCAGGCCGCCGCGTGCCGTCCCGGTAGACCGGCAAAGCAACGGCCAGCTCCAGTCTCCGGCCCGGCGCCGCAACAGGCCGGAGTTCCGGCCTGTTGCGGCGGCAGCAGCGGCGCGTAACATCCGAGTGGATTGAGACACTGCGACCTGCCCGCACGGGGAGCAGAACCTGCAGTGCCTGTGCTGGTGGCGTCAAAAGCACCTGTGAGTTCACCAGGGTACGAGGCCGTGAGAGCGCGCCAGTCAGGGCAGACATTTCAGTGCGCTCATCAACGAAGGCTGACAGACACGTTGTGTGGCACCGCTCGGGAGGACGAACTTCTTTCATGACAGCGGAGGTAAAGATTAGAAACCACGCCTCACATCCTACATCAAGGGGATTAGTAAATACCCTGACGGACTAGAGAAACTGGTACTGAACTGACGTCGCCCAGCAAAGATCACTCCACTCTTGCTCGTTCGACATCCTGGTGCGCATCCATATTCAAGCCACCGCGTCCGTCAAACGCAGCTCGGTATGTCGACCATCGATGTGCACTGTCGAGACCAGAAGCACAGTGCTGTACTGTGTGATCGCCGTGAGGCCTGGAGCTCCTAGCCGGATCGGTTCTGCAAGCTTTTCTGCGCGGCGCCTGTTGCTGTCAGCGCCCAGCACTGCTGAAAGTCCGCCCATCAGCCGCGCGTCGGCATGAGCGGCTATGGCATGGGCGGCTACGTTGGTAGCGGGGAGGATGCGCGCCGCATCAGGTGCTGCTCGATACAACATCGTAGGCTGCTTCACTTCCTGCCGGCTGATATCACGAGCACGTCCTGTGCTTACCGATCCCGCAAGGTTAAGGTCTGCAGCTCGGCGCCGTCAGCTGCAGGGCAAGTTGCCACAGGCACTGCAGCCTGTTGCACCAATGGAGGCCTATCTGGACCTCAGGGCGTGTTTGGAACCGCAATCGCACAGCCCTGCGACCTTGCATGCACACAGCTGTCGCTCCATCGCCCGATGCCGCTTCGCCGCTGCCCTGCGGCGCAGCCACCCACAGGTGACAACCTCGTGCCGAGAAAACCGACATGCAAGACAACGATCACGAATGCACGTTGCAAAGCTCCGGTCCGCAGGCGGCAGCAGGAGAAACGGGAAGCCGAAAAACAGCAGGCGGAGGACGAGCGCACAAAATTGGAGGACGCCGCCGCCTCCGCGGGCATCCGGCAGTTTGGCGCCGGCCAGGCGGAGGCGCTCGAGAACGCCTTCAAGAACGAGACCGTGGGCCTGGTGACGAAAGCGGAGTTCATGTCCAAGCGCTCGACGCTGGCGGAGCGGTTCCAGGAGGACGCCCGCACAACGAAACGCGCCGCAGAGGATGCCGCCGCCCTGGTGCGATACTTCAAGCCTAGACCCTACAGCTCTGAAGCCGTAAACCCTGCGCGGAGCGATTTCATGGACACGCGATAAACGCGCCGCCAAGGACGCCGCCTGCTGAGGTGTGCCCCCGACCTCAACAGGCGTGCCGCCGAACACTACGCCGCCATTAGGGTTTAGGGTTTACGTGCGTCCCAAGACTCAACGACGCACGACACAGTCGCAGCCGCTTGAGGCTTCCAGTTGAGGCTCCGAAGGAGCTGTTGCAAGGGTTTAGGGTTAAGGGTTTCTAAACTCC
>JAABUK010009556.1_pt1 | contig 13217 bp, 9 predicted proteins | sample 5559141 | NCBI WGS metagenome assembly JAABUK01 (sample SAMN10711869, study PRJNA513367) | rock metagenome | isolation source: Antarctica rocks | place: Antarctica: Victoria Land, Pudding Butte nord | collected 2016-01-03
GATGAGATTGAGTAGAATTTTATGAGTGATGATCTTCTTAAATATCTTTTCATCATAGTCTCTTATTAACTTCTCTTTTGCCAGTGATATAGATTGAATTTCTAGTTTCTCACATACTCTATTGACTAGATTAGCATGTATGAGTGTATGAGCGACTGAATCACTGTCTATCAGAGAACGAAGGCTAAAAGATCAATTCTGAGAGTTAAGAAAGACGTCAATTAGAAACAACTTTTCAAAGTAATTCTCTTCTGATAGAATTTCGTCTAGTTTGCACAAAGATATATTCTCTACTTCTTTAATGACTTTTGAAGAGATGACTAGTTTTTTGAATTGAAATTCGAATTGAAATTGAATTCGAAACGATCGTATTCATTGTTCACTGCATTGATTCTAGTAGGTCGATCAGAACACTCTCTAGAGCTATGATTTAATTTATGACATATGAAACAGGTTTCAACTAGAACGTCTGCTTTCTTGACGCTAGTTAAAATCGCGTCGCGCGACTTTAGATGATCAGATTTTGAATGATCGACTGACTGAGTAACAACAGCTTTATGAAAGATGATCTTTGACAGGTTGTTGATGCATTTGATGAGATTGACTTTGTTCTTGATTTTTCAAATGACTCGTTGATCATTATTCAAATGAATCAGGTAGAAATGAATCTTTTTGAGAGAATCAGATTGAACTAATTGATCTATTCAAATGAATCGAAGACGAGAATTTATTTTATCTTTCAGATCGATGATCAGTTGCTTTTCGTGATACTTCAGATAGAAAAATAATTGTTGAAACTGAGTGTAAAACTCGCTGAACTTCTTTGATTCTTGAATCAAGTTGTAGTATTTTCTACGAAAGTTGACTTTCTTATTTGAATCATTGAATAACTCAGCTAGTTCTTTCAAAAAATCATCGACGATCTTATAAAGATTGACACAGTCATGTTCGCGTCTAGATTGAGCGACATCAGCTGCATCATTGAATAATCTGAAATGTACATAGCTCAGTTTGACTCATTCATTTGAAAAGAGATCGACATTGATCTCTAGTTTATTCTGAATTTTGTCGTATCAGTTTTCTCAAGTAGAATTCTTTTCGTTAGTAAATCAGAGAGAATCAGGTATTTTCTGAGATCTAGAACGCTCAGAGTATGTGAAATCAGAAGAAGTGATTTCTTTAGTTTGAAGTTTAGTCTTCAACTCTTTGATTTCGTTGTCTCGTTGTTTACTCAGCTCGTTGAGTCGATCTGTTTCTCTGTCGAAAGTCATGCATTGAGTCTTTTAGTTTTTGATAGAAACAGAAAGTATTACTGTTTCAGCGAATGACTCGTCGTCTTCATTGATGAATGATTCAGCACTAGAGAATTTCGATGAATCAGTCTCAGAGGTTTGAGAAAAGCGACTTTGAAATTCTTTGAAATGTTCTTCGATAGATGAACGTTTTGACATGGTGAAATTTGAAGAAAGAATGAGATCAAGCGAATGATGATGCTCAACAGTATTAATGAAGACGTATGATCAAGTGTTTAATCTTCAGAGAAGAATGTTGTTGATTAGAGAAATATTTTTGGTTTGTGAGTTTTTGTTACGAGCGTACCAAGGCTGAATAGAGCTAGTCAGTGTCTCTAGCTCAGATCTGGCTCAGTCTCTATTTTCTTTCATCAACATCTCTTTGTTCAACATTATCTTTCTTTCTACATCACATTCTACTCGTGTCATAAACACATTTTCTTCAAGCTTAGCACAGTCTCTGAATATTACTTAAATAGAAGCTTTTGTACTCATTTTCTTCTGTATTCTTAATATTCAGTTATAGCTATCTTTAAAGATCAAGCATTATTCAACTCTGACTTTCGCTGATTGACTCATCTAGACACAATTCTGACAGTTTTTGAGTGATTCTCAAGCAATTCACGAAGATTCTTTATTGTCGATTCTCTTAATTGAGTTGAACAGCTTATTTTCACTTGTCTGTTTCACAAGAATGAGTTGATTCTTTTGATCGAGTGAACTTTGTGTACTTAGTGAGCAATAAGTTGTCTAGTGATTCAAACAGTCTTGTCGTTGATTCTATCAAACTCTCTAGTGTTGTTCAGTCTTTTGATTGCGTCGATCATCAGGTAAATGAATTTCTTTAGACTTGTTCTGTCTGTACAAGTATGTTGAATGAGTAATGAGATCAGTATCATGTGATTAACGAATTCTTAATATAATGTCAGAATCGTGTCTAAATGAGTCAATCAGCAAAAGTCAGAATTGAATAGTGCTTGATCTTTAAAGATAGCTATAACTGAATATTAAGAATACAGAAGAAGATGAGTACAAAAGCTTCTATTTAAGTAATATTCAGAGACTGCGCTAAGCTTGAAGAAAATGTGTTTGTGACATGAGTAGAATGTGATGTAGAAAGAAAGATGATGTTGAACAAAAAGATGTTGATGAAAGAAAATAGAGACTGAGTCAGATCTGAGCTAAAGACACTGACTAGCTCTATTCAATCTTGATACGCTTGTAACATCAGAATGCATTCGCAGTTTGTTAAAAGTTGAAATAATATCTAATCGAGTCAGATGTCTGCAATCAACTATTTTGTCAATCATCTCATCTATGAGCGATAGAGAATAGCGATTTCTTTTGATAATAGCATTGAGCTTTCAATAGTTAACGCAGAATCGTAGATCTTCATTTGCTTTTAAAGCGAACAGAATGAAAGAAGAATACGAAGCTTTGCTAGAGATTATAAATTCTTTGAAAAGATTCTCGTTCAGATATTTCTTTACTTTCTGAAGCTTGTAGAGAGACATTCAATATGCTCAACAGCGAGATGACGTTGCGTCACTAGTAAGCTTTATCTTATGATCATACGAATGATGAGACGATAGCTTGTCTGCTTGAGCTCAATCAAAGACATCTAGAAAATTCTGATATTTCAATGATAGCTTGACTTTAATATCTTCTAGATTCTGAGTCGTTTCAACGACTGAGAAGACGTTTATGACATTTAGTTTGCATTGAGTATTGTAAATGATTTTTCTATCGATGTCTTCGATGAACATAGCAAAAATCTCTGTCTGATTCTTCTTTTTTCGTTTTACTAGTGCTTGAAAAGAGACGACGTCTATGTTTTGAATCGAGAATGACTCTTTCTGAATGAATGAAACTGAATGCTTAAGCATCTTAGAAATCTTGCTGTGAGCTGCTGAAGAGATCAAAGTTGATCGCGATCAACTTGAATGCTTTGTATTTAACAAGATCAAAAAAACCGAAATAGAAATATCTAATTGATTAGAAAATACGATAGTATCATGTCTCATGTTCAATAATATTGCATTTTTGTTCATTCAGAATTTGTTCAATATGACTTCATGATGCTTGATATCAGCTATCAGCATTGACACAGTCAATTTCTTATGACTTTCGATCATGAGATTGAGTAAAATCTTATGAGTAATAGTCTTTCTAGCTAGTTTCTCATCATAGTCTCGTATTAACTTCTCTTTTGCTAGTAATATAAATTGTATTTCAAGTTTCTGACATACTTTATTGACTAGCTTGTTATGTATCAGCGTGTAAACGATGAAATCACTATCTAGAATATCACGAAAAGCAATTGATTGTCAATCTACGAGACAAGATAGTCTATCATCTTCATGCAACTTGAAGTAGTCAATTGATTCAGCTCAAATCTTTCAATGAAATTCGTAGTTACCTGATTCATTTGAACAATGAGCATCGAGTCATGAATGACATCAAAGAAAAGAATCATTGATCAAAGTCAGAAAACAAGTCATCTTTGCTGAGAAACGAGATTCATTGAATCTTTATAGAAAGATCAAAGTCACTACACTTGTTGATCATTCAAAGTCGTGTGACGTGATTTTAACTAGCGTCAAAAACATCAATCTAGAAGTATGATTTGATTTGTAACAGATGAAACAGATTTCAGCTTGTAGATCAATGTCTTTGATGCTAGTTAAAATCACGTCACATGACTTTGAATGATCGATGAATGTAGTGACTTCGATCTTTCTATAGAAATTCAATGAATCTTGTTTCTCAGCAAAAATGACTTGCTTTTTGACTTTGATCAATGATTCTTTTCTTTGATATCATTCATGACTCGATGCTCATTGTTCAAATGAATCAGGTAACTACGAATTTCATTAAAAGATTCAAGCTGAATCAATTGACTACTTCAAGCTGCATGAAGACGATAGACTATCTTGTCTCATAGATTGATGATCAATTGCTTTTCGTGATATTCTAGATAAAAGAACAGACGTTGAAACATTGAATAGAAATCACTAAATTTGCTCTTTTCTTGAATGAGATTAGCATATTCTCTTTGAAAGTTTGTCTCTTTGTCGAAATCATCGTATAGCTGAGCAAGTTCATCTAACAAATCATTGATCATTTTATAGAGATTCAATGAATCATGTTGACATCAAGCTAAAGTAGCTTTGACTGCGTTTTCGTTGATTCTGAAGTGAATATAAATCAGTATGACTCTATCAGTATCGAAATGATTGACGTTGATCTTTAGCTTGTCACGAATCTTTTCTTGTCAATCATTTCAGAAAGATTCTGTTTCATCAGTAAATAGAGATGAATTCGAAAGCTTTTGAGATTGCTTGAATGAATTGAACATGATGAAAGAAGTAGAAGTATCTTCTTTAGTCAATCGCAGTCGATGTTGTAGTTTCATTATCTGATCTTGAAGCTTTTTAAGATTTAGATTCGATCATTCTTTTGCTTGATCAATTTTCTCGAAACGAATCTTTCATATCTGTTCGCTGAATATTCTATCAAATAGCTCACAAGCTTCTACATCTAGATCTCGTTGAGTTCGAAGATTGTTTAAATCTTCTAGAAAAACTTCTGAGTCTTGTTTGACTCAATGTTGTAGCTGCTCTACATTTTTGATATCTCAGAGAGTAGAGACTTTCAGAGATTCATCAAGTGTCTGAGAATGAGGCAAGAATTGATGATGTTTTCGTACAAAGTCAGTTCTAAGAAATTTCGATAAACGAGAAGATAACTCAAGATAAATGACTGAATCGAAGCTTTGATTACTCTCAAAGAGATCGAGTTGAATATTCACAAATGATCAAATCATGATAAAGATTTTGACGATTGAGCGAATGACGATGCTCAACAGTAGATAGTGAGATCATTTGTTAAAGTGTTTAGTCTTCAAAGAAGAGTGTTGCTGATTTGAGAGAATTTTTTGTGATTCTCAAGCAATCAACGAAGATTCTTTATCGTTGATTCTATTAATCGATTTGAACTGATGCTACTGACTGAGCGATAAATTCTCTAGCAATCACACAATCGTATGTTTTCATTGATTCTATTAATTTCTTGATGTTGTTCTGTCTTTCGATGTTGTTAATCATCAGGTACACAAATTTCTTTATACTCATTTCGTTGTCAGTCGAGTTGATTTGAATGAGTATAGAAATCAGTATCATGTGATTAATGAATTCTTAAAGTAATGTTGAAATCGTGTCTAGAAACTGATCAGAGTGCGTGCGTGATTAGAATGTTTAATCGATAGAGATAGCTATAACTAAAACTTTAAGAATACAGAAGAAAGAAGGTACAAATGACAAGAAGAACACGCTCTATATAGTAGTTACTCAGGTTGACGCTAGTCTCAAAGAAGAAGTGTTGAAACACAAGAAAGATGTTGATTTGAAAGATGTTTGTGACACAAAGAAATGTGTTTGTCATAGAAATCTGTTGACTACTCGTAACACAAAGAAGTGTGTTTATCTAGAAGGCAATAAAAGCTGATTAGAAGATGCTAAAGAAGAAAAAAGATGCTGAGTCATATCTGAATCAGATCTGAGTCAGATTTAGATCAGATCTCGACTAAATTGTTGACTAGCTCTAATCAATTCTGACACATTTGTAACAAAAGCTTGAATTAAAAGAAATGATCAGCTTGTTCAATGATATGATGAATTTAACAAGAAATTTGATGAATTTCTAAGAGTAGCAGTCAGATCACAAAGAGAGCGAGTTGATGATTCTGAAGCACTTTTTCGTCTGACTGACATAGTTCATATATTCAGATGATATCTAGATATAGATAGACTCATTGTAATTAAGCTCATCATGCTTCTTCGCTATCTCTGAATAATCATTTAAAATCTTCTTCATCTTCTTCATCTTTTTCATTTTCTTCAAACTTTCATCTTCAATTGATATTTGCAAGACTGAGATCTTGACTTGAAACTTTAGAGCAAATCTTCGAGCTTGAGAATTATATAAATGACTTTATGTCTGCACTGTCAAAGTACAAGCTTGCTGAGCTGATGTAGAAAATGTAAAGCGTGCTGTTGATGTATCTTTAGTCATTGATTTAAATGACAATTTGTCACCTGAATTAGAATCTCTAAAGTGAGCATACTTACTGACATCATAAGTCAGCTGTATATCAATGTCAGCAGATATGTTTGAGCTTTTTCAATGATTCTCATCACGCTCTTTTCAGCTTTGTATTGTTTGTAGATCATAATATTGAGCATTCAGCTCATTGAAGACGTGTCAAAAAGAACGTGCTCAAGTGTTACTAACTTTAAAGACATGTCAGAAAATATAATCATGAAGATCATCGCTCTGAACAGAACTGCTAGAATGAACAGACAATGTATATCAATGTTAATCAAACATAGAAGAAGTCTCAGTCTTCTTAAGCATCTTCAGCTTATTGCAACTATTCATCTGCTTTTGTTGATTCTTTCTCTTTTTTCTAATTCTTCACTCTTCAATCTTTCTTTCTTCTTCAGCTGTTGTTCTTTGTATCATCTGCAGCATCAATACATCTGCTATGCTGATTGATTCATTCGTGATCTGTGATGATTGTATAAAAGTAGATGACGATGTAATGATTAAAGAAGATGTTGAGAAAGAATTGTCATGCTTGACTTAAGATTTTGCTATCATCAGAACTTCAATCAGCGTTCTTGAAGATCTAGTAAGTGATGCAGACTTATTGTCTCTACTGATTGCTTCTGATCAGCATATTATATGATCAACAGTCAGTTGATGATGAACATTTAACTTGTTAATTCAGCAGTACTTTTTCTTATTATGATAGTTTTCTTTGCAAATTCAACTCATCTGAAGAACTTTCATCTGTTCTACAATGTCTGTACGAAGTTGATCATGCTTATCAACTTTCTTCTTCAGCTTCGCTGTTTAAGTGAGTGATATCTTCGTCACTGAAAGCTTAGCTATGAGCGCTGAAGACGTGATATCAGTCTTATCGCGATCAAAGATGAGCTTTAGATTAATGTTTACATTCTTTTTATCTGCTGAGTACTTTTGTTGAACGTTCAAAGCTACTTTCTTTCAAAAATCATGCAGTGTCAGAATCATTCACTCATTCTTCTTTATTAAATATCAGACAATAATGACTTTTATAAATACTAGCACACACTTTAGATCGATGAAATCAACATGCTCAGAGCATTTATACATTTGCTCTTGACGCAGATCTTGAAGATTGACGTCATTCTCATCATTTATAGTAATTTGCAAGACGTCATTGATGATGAGAGTGACTTCATACTTGACTATCATGTTCATAAATGATCTGAGTGATTCTAACGATAGCAATAACTTTGACTTCGTTGATTCTCATCTTTTCATCGATGCAGTGAGCTTCGTGAATTGCTTTAAAGCTACTTGAGTCTTAGGCTGATTATCATTTAGATTCTTCTCATTTTCATTCTCATCTTCAAATCAGTTAAGCTTCGCTGACGATGACATTGATGATGATACACACGCTTTTTAAGCAACAAGAGTAGCAGCAGTCTTAGCGACAAAGATCACAAGCTCGCTCAAGATGAGTGCATTTACGTTGACAGCTTAAGAAGTTTGAGAAGTCTTGAGAGAGTTAAGCTGAGAAGTTTTGAGAAAATTAAGTCTGAGCAAAGAAAGATCTTCTACATCTGAAAGCGCTGAGAATGAGAAGATCTTTGTCTCTGAAGAAAGTACGATAGAATTCTTAGATACAAGAATGATTTTGCGTGTCTTAGAAGTTTTAAATGCATCTAAATGAAGCAGAGTCTTGAAGAAAGTTCTTTTGCATTCAATACGTCTGAGAAACATTCTGACTATTTAGAATTGCTCTCATGTAAGACTGAGATTTGTATAGCTTCAAAAATGAAGCTTGAAAGTGTTTTGAGAGTGTGAGAATGATATCTAGATATTTGCTCTATTTGCATCAAATTTGAGACTGATTTGTGAGTTTTTTCCGTCAAATTTGCTAAAACTCGAAAACTGAACTAAACTTTCAAATACAATGATATGAAAGTTGAAGAAGTTACTCACTGCTTCTATGCTTATGTTTGAAAACATCATGATTTACTTGAGTTCTTCATGTCTGATTGAGACACACAATTTATCTTTAATGTTTAAAAGCATATGTGTAAAATGCTGAAGATAAATGCTAAGTTATCAATGATATATCACTTTGAAATCGATGATCAAATCAAGAAAATCAATGCTATCATGAAACATTATCTTTGAATCTTCGTCAACTACATGCAGAATGACTGAGCTAAGTGACTTTCTGAAGTCGAATTCATCATCAATAACTCATCATCATTAATCACTTTAACATCATTCTTCTTGATCAATTTAAATCAGAACTTATGTCTAAACTTTAAACTTTTTGAATCTTTGCTTAAGAATCTTATGTTTTAAGCTTGAAACAAGTTAATCAATGTTAAAGAGTTCATCAAGAAGATGAAGAAACTAACTGAGCATTTACATGATGAGATGCTTATAGCTCAGATCATTTATGAATTCAATGTCAATCTCTTTTGTCATTCTTGTTCTAAATACTTCGTTGAAGATGAAGTTTAACTGAATGCTTGCAATCTCAGCATTGCTCATTTTGCAGTCAAGCTAAATGATCATAATGTTGATTTCTTCAAGATCAAGCATGTCTTTAAGAATAATTCTTTGATCATTGAGTTGAATCTTTCAATATTTATGAAAGTTCACTTAATCTTTCATGTCATTCTTTTAAATCATATCATAAGTGACTTTCTTTCGAGTCAACATCAGAAATCTTGAGAATTTATTATCATTGAGAATGACAAAAGATTCTGATATGTAAACAGCATACTAAACTTCAAGCGTGATAGATGCTATAATTTATCTCTGCTCAAGTATTACATCAATTAAAAAGATAACTTTTTTACTTAAAAGTCTTTCAATCTTCTGAATAATTATGAGTAAGCACTTAATGAATATCATCTCGTCAACTTTGTCATCGAAGAATCATATGTACTGTCGTGTGTAATGTTTCAATGTTAATGTCAAGAACTTTAAGTTCAATCTTCATCATTTCAATTCAGTTCAGATCTGACTCAGATCTTGTTTAAATCTATTTCAAACATCTTGTTTAAATCTGACTCAGATGTAATTCAAATGTATTTTAGTTTCATCTGTGCATCATTACATTAAACTGCATTTCATCTTTCTTTTATTCAGATCTGACTCAAACATCTTGTTTAAATTTGATTCAAATGTGACTCAAATGTGTTTCAATCTTGCTGTGCATCATCACATTAAAATGCATCTTGTCTTGTTTTGTCTTTCAGATCTTGTCAAGATTTAACTCAGATATCTTGCTCAGATTTGACTCAAATGTGACTCAGATTTATTTCAATCTTGTCTGTGCTTCATTACATTAAAATGCATTCACATCAATTCTCATCTCATTTCAGTCTTCATTTTCAATTCTTTCTCATCTCATCTTGTTTCTTCTCATTATTTTGCAAAAGCTCAGTCTTGAAGAGAGAAGCTACTGTCATGATGTCAGATCATTAATTTGATTTAAAACATAAATTGTTGATATTTTAAATAATCTTGATTCATTGAACTTGTTTTGCAAGTCAATGAATCAAATCATTAATTTAGTCATTATTATCTTAATTTAGTTTCAGCAATTCTGTTTTAATTATCTCAGTTATGTGCATGAACTTCTGCAATCTTAAGTCAATAAAACTACTGTCTAGTCTTAATTCTGCTCAATTCATGTATATAAAAGTCGAGTTCTCATTCTTTTCTTTTGCTCTTTGTCTTTCATCTTATACATTATTTGATGTATTGTCTTGTATTTAGATTCTATCAAAGTAATAATAATATCAGTCTTTTATATTGATAGTATCTTTAGTCTAGCTCAGTTTCTGACAACATCATATATGAAGCACTGAATATGCTACATATGAAGCACTGAGTAAATCATATACAAAGCATTGTATATACTACATATGAAGCATCAAAAGAGCAGTGAGATTGATTTTACAAATCTGTTTCTTATTTTGCACTTTTAGAAGATTTGTCACTAAATTTGATGAGACTCTCGACAAATTCTAAAACGTAGTGCAAAGCAGTTTTCATCGAAAATAATGATCTTCTCGTTTATATGTCAGAATCGTGCCTAGATAATACAATCAATGAAGATCAGAATTGATAATGCTTGATCTTTAAAGATAGCTATAACTGAATATTAAGAATACAGAAGAAGGTTGATACAAGAGCTTTTATTTATGTAATGTTTAGAGACTGCGCTAGACTTGAAAGAAATGTGTTTGACGCTAGGCTTGAAAGAAATGTGTTTGTGACATGAAAAGAAAATGATGTAGATGAACAAGATGTTGATGAAAGAAAAGAGTGTTGAGAAAGAAAAAGAATGTTGAGTCATATTTGAGTCAAACCTGAGTCAGATCTAGGTCAGATCTCAACTAGATCGTTGACTAGCTTTAATCATTACGCAGAATACTTGTTAGCATGCACTGCAAATTGATTAGAGCTTCAGCCTTGTTCAGTCTTATCAATCTTGATACGCTCGTAACATTACTTCTCTCTTCAAAAATTCATGTTTGCATGAATGTAGTTTCTTTGCTTGCTTTTGTTGATAGTTATTCCGATATTTAGCGCAGTTTGCTTGAATATAGCTTATGAAATTCGTTCAAAACTTTCTCTGAGTCATTGAATTTCTCTTTATCAACATAGTATCATTCGTCATTTCTATCTAGATCTTTTCATTTGACTTTGTACTGTATTCGACCTCGATAGCGTCTGAAGTTCAATATATCATCTATCTTTCAGTGTTCATCATCTTTGATAGTGATTGATCTGAATGATTCTGAATGTTGTTCTGATAGAGAGTCTTTTGAATACGATTGTAGTAGCTTTGAGCTGAACATTGAGTGTATATGCTTCATGCTTGTAGATAGACGAAGATGATAGAAAGTTTCAACTTTGACAATGATTGAGTAGAGATCTAGCTGTTTGTCTTTCAAATTCTTGCATAATCTCGTAATTTTGACGTTTCTGAAAGATAGTCAGATTTGATCATCTATCTCATAGATGACGTTTCGTTTATGTTTATTGATCTGAGCTTTGATGATCAGTTTAGTCTTTTTCAATTGTTGATGATTGAAGTTCAGTAGCTCTTTCATTCAAATGACAATATTGTCTGCTTTTCTAGCTTCAATTCGTTCATAAGTGATTTCGTAGTCAATTGTATCTGAATCGAAACTCATTTAAGAATGAAATTCTTTATTGAAGTAGAAAGAAATCATTGAGATGATTGAGAATGTATTGACATTGTCACTGAACTCAATCATAGATATTCATTTAGCTCAATCATTCTGCATGTAATTACAGTAGATTCTGAGTTCGCGTTCAACGTCTTGATTGACTCGCTTTGTTTGATCATTGATCTCAGAATGATAAGCAGTAAATAGACTAGCGATAATTCGTAGTCGCTTACAAAGACTCTTTCACATGATGAATATGAATTGAGAGTCTCTATTTGAAACAATAGAACTGAGTAGATCATGCAGTTGATAGACGTTTCATAGCATGATTTAAATCGTTTCTTCGACTGAGATGTCATTGTCTTCTCAATGACAGGAAACATAGTGACGTTCTTTGAAGAGACGACATATAATTGTGCAAATGACGTTATAGTTCTTTGACAGAGATAGCTCAGTTATGAAGTTCATAGCTATATCTTTTCATCGTTCTAGTGAGATAGATAGAGATTGATGAAGTTCGTTGATTGCATCTTTAGAGACTTTGCTTTGTTGACAGATATGACAGTTTTGAATGTACTGTCTGATAGTAACTTGATGATCTGATCAATAGTAGAAGCGCTGAACTAGATCAATAGTTTATTTATTGTTGAGATGAAAGATGAAAGATTAATCGTGCACTTCTTGTAGTAGTTTCGTGTGCATTTTCTCAAGAACTTAAAGTAATCTTTTTCTAAATAGAACGTCGTTAATAATTTTGCAGTTCTTCATCTTAGTGCTATGAAGCTTGAGCTTGTTGTTATTTTTAGCTTGTTTATATTCGCTGCAGAGCTCATTCATTTAATTGACTAATCATACTCTCTGATAGAGATTGACTTCTGATTTCGAATTTGCGCTTGATTTCAAGTCAATAGATAGAATATTGACTCTATCAAAGATAAGAATAGTTTGAAAGCGATCTTTAAATCGTTTAGCTGATTCAGAGACGTTTGCTAAAGACATTTAAGTTAGCACATCAACTTTAGTGTTCATTTTGCCTGATCTAAAGATGATCTGAAAATTGAACTTCGATAGAATGTTCAGATAGTTGACTTGACATCGACTCAGCTGTTTGTTTTTCATGAAGATCTTCAGAGCTTGATGATTGATGAATATCTGAATGAGTAATTCAGTACATTTCAGCTCAAGTCATCAATGTTTGAAACAGTGAATAATAATCAGCAATTTCTTGTCATAAATATGATAGTTGATTTCAGCGAGAATCATGCTTTTGCTGTAGAAGATTATCGAGTGAAGTACACTCTCATCATTGTACTGAGACAGTATTTCATCTTTTACATAGTTTGATGCATCGATTTTCAAAATAGTCTGACGTTTAAGGTCGAAATGACGAAGAACTGAAGTGAAACTGATCTGTTTCTTCAGATTTCTGAAAGCTTGAACGCAGACTTTGTCATGATTCTAGCCTTGTCAGACTCAGTCTTCTAGCCTTGTCAAATCTATTTTCGCTTCGTCATCTTTACTAGTTTCTATTGAGTCTAGCGTCGACTGAGAAACACACATATGTAGTCAGCTTCTTTTCTGTAGCTATCTTTCTTTCTTAGCATTTATCTTCTAGTTAAATGACACTTCTATCTGACTCGCTCTA
>JAABUK010009557.1_pt1 | contig 13216 bp, 13 predicted proteins | sample 5559141 | NCBI WGS metagenome assembly JAABUK01 (sample SAMN10711869, study PRJNA513367) | rock metagenome | isolation source: Antarctica rocks | place: Antarctica: Victoria Land, Pudding Butte nord | collected 2016-01-03
TTACCCGCCAGGATCACACCAAAAAGCCGGCCGCCTCGCTCAGTTCAATGCCGCACAACCAACCCGACCATCCAAGCCTAAATTCCAAACCCGGCTGTATCAAAGTCGTTGACACGTTCCGTGGCGTGCTGGCCCCGGCGCAGTTCGTCTTCCTGAAGATGGTTGACCGGCAGCTCTGGTACGCCCTGCACTCGCTTGGCTTCCCGGGTGGGCAGAATCGGGCCGAGCAGCCCAACCCGCGCATCGAGGCGGCGGGCGCCCGCGACCACTGGGCGGCCGAGCGCGACGTGGGCCATCCGCTGCTCCTGCCGTCCCTCGACCGATCCCTTGCCGTCGTTCGCAAGAAGGCGAGCGAAGCTGGCCTGGTCGCAACATCCACCCCGGAGAGCCTCGCATGATGCTTCATCTCACCTCAGGCGGCTCGGAGCCGATCGAGCTGCACATCCGTGACAGCGCAACGCTGTTCATCAACCCGGCCGCCCCCAATAAGAAGCCGCAGATGACGAACGCCTTGGGCGGCCTTGGGCCGGCTCCGCGCCTAGTCGCACTTGCTCTGACTGCCGTGTTCGGCGTGGCCGTCGGCAACATCGTCCTCCCGCACCTGGTCGGCGAGCCGTCGCGTGTGGCTGACCTGATGCCGACCCGGACACCCCGCCTCTTACCGCCTGCACTGGCCCCCCTTCCCATCATGCCCGGCGGCATCACTCGATCCCTCCCCCGGCTCGACGAGCCTCCCCAGTTGGAGGCCACGTCTGCTGACATCCCAGCCACCGTGACGCGGCAGCTTGCCGAGCAGCCCATCGTCATCCCAGCGCCGGCCCAGCCCCGCACGGGGGCCGGCGGCAGCGCGTTTGGCCTGGAGAACTAGCCATGACGCACAGCGCAGCCGATCCCGCCTGCGCCGTCTGGCAGGCCCGCGCCGATCAGCTCGTCCAGGGCCTCAAAGGGGTGCTGGCATGGGCACGGGAAGCCAAGGGCCTTGCCCCCGGCCAGCCCGACCTCCGCAAGGCTGTCACCCTTCGCGGCATCGCCATGATCTCCGAGAACCTGCGCCTGCCTGTCCTCCATGCCGAGGAGGGAGGCTCGCTCGACCTCTCCGGTATGCCCGACGCCCTTGCCCTCCCGCTCCGACACTACCTGGCCGAGACGGGCGGCTATGACCCGGCTCTCCCCTATGACCAGCAGCGTTCTGACGAACCTACCAAGCAGCACTCCTACGTGCTGTTCACCGCCTGCCAGCACCTGCCCGGGGGCCTGGCATGACCGCCCGCCGGACGCTCGGCCCGGATGCCAACGTCGAGCGGGTTGGCGCTGACCTCTACCGGGAGACCCGCACCGGCTTCGTCCAGTTCCGGGACTTCCTCAAGTCGTCCGCGTCCGGCGGCGTGCTGGCCATGGCGGCGATCGCTGTGGCCGCCGAGCCGGGCACGATCGACATCCTGTTTCCTGTGTCCTTGCTTTATGGCGCCTGGGTGCTGACCCGCCGCGTCGTGCTGCCGCTGCGCCTGCCCAAGGGCGCCAAGCGCCTGGACTACAACCACCCCCACCCCAAGGGACGCCGGCCCCGCATGGCGGCCGGCATCCTCTATCTCGGCCGCGACTACAAGACGGGCCAGGAACTATGGATCAGCAACGAGGACGGCCGGCAGCACGTCGCGGTTCCCGGCACCACCGGCGCCGGCAAGACCGTTGCCCTCGTCAGCCTGTGCGCCAATGCCCTGTCCTGGGGGTCCGGCTTCATCTTCGTGGACGGCAAGGCCGACAACCGGCTCTACGCCGACGTGCTCGCCCTCGCCCGCATGTACGGGCGCGAGGACGACGTGCTGGCGCTGAACTTCCTCGTGGCGTCCGGCAACAAGGACAGCGCCACCTTCAACCCGTTCGCCTGGGGCAACGCGGACGTGATCCGCGAGATCCTGGTCAGCCAGATCGAGGCCAATCCGAACGGCGGCGACAAGGGCGGCAACCACGTCTTCATGGCGCGTGCCGTGGCGCTCCTGGGCGCGCTGACCCCTGCCCTGGTCTGGATGCGCGACCACAAGGGCGTGCCAATCGACATAGAGGGCATCCGCTTCGCAACCGAGCTGCAGAGCATTGTCTCGCTGGCCATCGACAAGAAGTTCCGGCGCCGTGACCCCACGACGGGCGCGGTGACGGAAATCGCGGTCGGCGACGAGATGGACGAGGCCCTGCTCTACCCGTTGCGGTCCTACCTCGGCGAGACCGGCGGCTACGACAACACCCTGCCCTACAACAAGCAGAAGTCGGACGAGCCGGCGAAGCAGCACTCCTTCGTGGTGATGCACTTCTCCGCCACCTTCACCCAGCTTGCCGTATCCCTGGGCCACATCTTCAAATGCGAGATCGGCGACATCGACATGCGCGATGTCGTGCTGAACCGCCGCATCCTGGTGGTGAACCTGCCGACCCTGGAGAACTCTGGCGAGACCACGGCCTCCCTCGGCCGCCTGGTGGTCGCCTCGCTCCGCAACATGATGGCGCAGACCCTGGGCGCCGACCTCGAAGGCGACTACGCCGAGATCGTCGAGAACAAGCCGCACCTGGCGCCGACGCCGTTCCCGGTCGTATTCGATGAGGTCGGCTACTACGTGGTCCCCGGCATGGACAAGATGCTGGCCATGGGCCGCGGCCTTGGCTTCATGTTCTACCTGGGCTTCCAGGAGGTCGCCGGGCTGCGCCAGCGGATCGGGGACGCCATGTACTCCCTGCTCGGCAACGCCAACCTGCAGATCCTGATGCGGCTGCAGGAGGGCAGCGAGACCCGGAAGTATGTCGAGCAGACCGCCGGCGACACCCACGTCACCCAGGCCAGCTCCTTCCAGGCCAACGAGTTCGGCGTGTTCCGGGAGAGCATGAGCGCCGACGTGCGGCAGACCTCCCGGGTGAACTGGAGCGACCTGCGCGGCCTGATCGAGGGCGAGGCCATCGTCCTGCTGGGCAAGGACCGCGTCTATGCCAAGCTGTTCCACGCCGAGATAGATGCGAACGGCCCGCTGCGCATGAACCGTCCGCTGATGCTCCGGCCGCCGGAGGTTGGCCAGCTCAAGGCGGCGGGCGAGCGGACGAAGACGACCCTGCGGCACCTTTTGGCTGGGCGTGCGGCCAAGCGGCAGGACCTGGCCCCTGCTCCGACCCTCGACAGCCTGGTGGCAGGCTTCGCCCATCGCGCGGCCGAGCGGCCGGACCAGGACTTCGGCACGACTGCGCGCGCCGCCATCCTCGCCCTGAAGGACATTGTGCCCGCAGCTTCGGAGACGGTCACGCCGGCTGCCGGCCCGGCGGACGGTCCGGTGGTGGAGACGGAGCACACGCCGATGGCCCGGAGTGTCAGCGCACCCGCGGACGATCTTCCCACCCCGGATGCCCCCCGTTCGCCGCCGCCGCCCGAGTTGTCCCGCGGCATCGTGGAGGCCGCCGAACTCATGGGCAGCTCGCCGGCCGAGGCGCAGGCGGAGGCGAACAGCGCTGCGGCCCTGCGTGAGATGGCCCTGGACAGCACGGCAGCGGAACCTGAGATGCCTGCCTTCGACCCGGACGGGTTGCGCGCCCTGATCGTAGGGCTTGCCACCAGGATCGAAGACATCCGACGCGGATCAGCTCCGGTGCTGCAGGCTGCCGAGTAGAATGTGGAGATCGCTATGAACAAGCCCGCACTCGTCATCGCGCTCGCCTTGGCGTTCACGCCGGCCGTGCCCTCCCGATCCCAGGCAGAGGAGCCTCGCCCCTCCGTGCCTCCTGTGGTGATGCTCACCCGTCGCATCCCTCCCCCGGCCGTCCAGACCGCCATACGGAACCTGCGTGAGGCGTGCCTTGCCTGGACGCCGACGATCTTGTCGGGAGGGGAGGACGATAGGCCACTTCTGGTTACAGAAGTGGAGGGCAGTGACATGTGCCAGGCTGTGACGGAGATGACATCGATGCAGACGAAGATGGCCGTGGTCGGGGGTGTCATCGCGTTGGTGGTGCTTCTGTTGGCGTCCGGGGTCCTTGGCCTCGCCACCGGCATCTTCAGGCGTGTGCGCTACACGGTATCTCCGCAGCACTGGTGAGGTATGATCTCCACCCTGCCCGGTGCTGACCTGGTAATCCAGCACAAGCCCTGCCAACTCAGCCTGTTTCCCGACGCGGCTGATCCTCTATTGGCGGACGCCTTGGTCGTGCCGGGCCTTGACGTGCTGGACGAGCAGCGCCGGCACGAGGAAGCATGGCTCGCACGCCAGGACCTGCTGCGCACTGTGCAGCTGCGTCTTGCTGCGCAGCGCCTGTGGGGTTTTCCCAACATGGTCCGCAATCCGGAAGGCCCATGGCAGGACCTCCGTGGCCGGGCCTACGACATCGACCTTTCCCGGCGGTGTTGGCCCGCCTACTACCTCGTGCGCGCCGCCTCTACGGGCGTCCAGCACATCAGCATCCATGTTCGGCTAGGCTGCGACTGCATCTCGGCTGTGCCCGGTGCCACCACGGTGCTGGCGGGGCTGGCACCGGTCAGCGTTGTCCCATGTACCGCGTCGCACCCCAAGTATGAAGCATCATGATGGAGGGTCGATCACCACACGACCCTGGCGAGATGCCGCAAGCTGATACTCTGCTACAACCTGGCAAGGTTCGTCAGGCGCATCTTCAGGCACGCCGGAAGGCTGCTGGACTGATCCAAGTGGCCGTGTGGATTCCGGCTCGCAACCGGCATGAAATGTACGCGGTAGCTGAAAAGATGCGTCAGAGCGCCGGCACTCTGCTGGCGACTGATTCTCCGGACGATGGACACTCTTAAAGGCCCGGTTCTGAACCCTTGACATTTTTAGTCTGAACAGTTGGAGACCAGACGTGAGTATTGAGGATCGTGACTGGTTATATGCATCCGACTTTGCTTGACGCACACACACGGCTACGGGACTCTCTATCGCCACAACTGTCCGGAGACCACGATGCGTACTCTACTCCTCCTGCCCGTCGCCGCACTTTGCCTATCCTCTTGCGACAATCCCAAAAGCGCCAGCAAGGACCATTTCGCGGCCGCCCTCAATCAGGCATTCAAGCATCAGCCACTCTGCCTCATGATCGGCAACGGCAATGTCATCGCCTCCAACCAGCCGGACAAGAATTTCGAAAAGGCCTACTTCAATGCCAACCCGGCCGGGTTCGGGTTCGGCGACCCGCTCGCCCAGTTCGATGCGCTCACAGCCGCTGGCTTTTACGACAGGGGGAACGACACAATTCTCGCCGCCACCCTGTTTGGGCAGGGGAGGGCCCAGAACGTCACCGTCTATACGATCACCAAGGCTGGGCAGGATGCTTCAACCGTTGCGGAAGGTCCCATGGCCGACATGCGCCACCGGCAGTTTTGCTACGGGACACTCAGGGTCAAAGAGATTGCCGACTACACCGAGCCCACCGCCGCTATGGGCAGCACCATCTCCGAAGTCCGCTATACCACCGAGGTCCAGGATCGGGCCAAATGGTCTGAAGCGCCCGCTATCCTATCCGCATTCCCCACGGTCGCTACCTCCGTCAATGGACAGACGCAGAGAGCGGTCCTGGTGCTTACCAACGACGGCTGGCGCGACAGCCGCGACCGGAACGGTTCGCAGTAGCGCGCACCCGGCCGGCCCACTACAGTCTGTGCCTACAAACGGGCATGAGGGAGGGCAAACCACGCGAGTTGTGAGTTCTCGGCTGGCGCCTCCTAGCCGTTCAGATACTCCGTCGATGCTCCATGGGTGCGCCGTCGAGGCAGGAAGGGTCATGCACCACTAGTGCAGGCTTTAGTACGGCCTGGGACTGAATGACGGCTGTGCCGCTGCCTCAATTTCTTCCTGCGGCCTCCTTGCCGATTCCACACCGCGACGCGCCAGATCGGCAGTTTGCTCCCGCATCTTCTTCAGGAATGCCTCAACTTCTTGGCCGAGTCCGTTAACAGCTTCGCCGTTGCGTGCCAGTGCCCCCCTTAACGCATCAATCTTCTGGGGCAGCACGGCACGCACACCTTGCTCCCGTAGCTTCGCGCGGGCTTCGGCGCCGTGCCTTCTTCCCTCGGCTTGCTGCGACTGCAGCCGATGTTCGTCATGCATGAACCCTTCCGCCGCTTCCTGGCGCCGGCGGCGTCCACCGTCCACCAAATCCATCCCGAGCGCCTTGTATGGCTTGCGGCTCATGTCGCCTGCGACCTGATCCCACAGGTGCTCGGACGTGACCGGACTGGCATCGCCCAACGCCCGGCTGTGCTTGACTGCCTCGAAAGCCGCGGCCTCTGAGATGATCGTATATACCTGGCTGACGTGCCTGGACTCCGCCACATACGCCTTGAAGGCCGTAATGCCTGCCGTGCCCCTCGGCAGCGCGTTGATGTGTTCGCCCGAGGTGATGCCTTGGGCCGCATCGACCGTCAGCGCGTGGCCGAAGCCGAGCAACAGGCGATCCGATCGGCCGTCCTTGAGCCGCCGCCATTCCACCTCGCCCACCTGCCCAGCCGCGTTTCGCATGACCGGGCCGCTTTCGGTCCAACCGACGATCTCCACGATGTCGCCGTTGCTGCCGATAAAACCGCGCGCGCCGTCCACGCGAGCTGCGGTTTTTCGGAATAACCGCACCCGGTCGCCGGTCGCCAGCGGCAGGCTGTAGGTCTCTCCGCGCTGATCCACCGCCTGGAAGACCCGTTCATCGTCGCCGATCTCACCGCGCGCCTTCAGCCGCGTGCGGACCGCCCGGCTGATATCGGCCGCGTCCTCGTTGGTCAGCGCGGAAATAGTGACGCCGAGCTTGGCCATCCTCCCTCCGGCGGCCCGCAAGATGTCGCGGCGCTCCATATAGAGGTCGGCGATGCAGTCCACTACTTGGTCCTGGTCGCCGCCGATCAGCAGCGCGGTGCCGTCGTCGCGCTTCATCCGCAGTGCCTGCTTGACCTCCTTCAGCCTCTGCTCCTGCCGTTCCTCCAGGCTGGCATCCTCGTCGAGCGGCCTGCCTCGGAACAGGTTGGCGATCTCCCGGCCTCGCCCTGTCTCCTGGCGCACCGTCGTCAGCAGCTCGGGCAGCGCCGCTTTGGGCAGCACGCTGCGGAGGATCTCGATGGTATCCCCGGCCTCAATGGCCTGGCACTGCTCACGGTCGCCCAACGCCTTGATGGTGAACCCGTGCTCGGCCTGCAGCTCCAGCAGGCGCAGGAACGGCCGTGGCGCGACCTGGCTCACCTCGTCGATCACCAGCACCGTGTTGCGGGTGAGCCGCACCGTGCCGTTCTCGATCGAGCGCAGGAACGGGTCGGCTGCGTACGTCTGCTTGATGCCGGTGTCCCGGAGGGCATCGGCCTGGCGCCATGCCGTCGAGAGGCCGATCACCTCCCGCCCACCCGGGTCGTAGGTCGTGTCCACCTGATAGGCGGCCACCAGCGGCTTCAACAAGGTGGACTTGCCCGACCCGGCTGCTCCTGTGAGCAGGCTGAGCCGGCCGCCGGTCCCCAGGGCATAGATCGTCGCCTCCTGTGCCGCGCCGTGGTCCGGCTCGCTTTGGAAGTTCAGGCCCGAGGCGGCGATCGCCGCCCGCAGTGCCCCTGGCGAGAGGGAGCCTTCACGGTCGAGCGCTGCCTGCCTTGCCTTGAGCGCAAGCGTCCTTTCAATGCGGACCTGCGCTGTGTTGGTCACGCGTAGCTTCTCGTCCGTCTTGCCGGTGATCAGGGCCGCGTGCTCGCCCCTGATCTGGATACCACGCTGCCCGACAAGGTTGACCACCGCCTCGATGTCGGCGACGCCCCCCGCGATGCCTGTGCCGATCAGTCCCCGAGCGGCATGCAGGCGGACCTTGTCCCAGTCGAGCACGGCCGCGGTCTCGAACTCGCGCGCCAGATGGCGGGCTGCATATCCGTACGCGCGGTCAAAGCGCTCCGTGTCGGTCAGCACCGGCGCTGCCGCGTTCTCCATCACCGTCTTGTGGTGCCAGTCCATGGCGTGCGCCTGGTCGCGCCAGATCTCCCGGTCGGTGCGCCCGTCCTGCTTCGACTTGCGCTCAACGACCGCAGCGGAGGACAGCATGCCGAACTTGCGCTCGGCGGAAAGCCCGTTCCAGTCCAGCCCTTGCTCCTTGGCGAAGCGCTTGGCGTTGTGGACGGTCTGCCTCCGCCCTTTGCTGAAGGCATCCACGGCCGCCTGCGGAATGGCGGGCAGCATGACGGCCTCCTCGCTGGCGTCATATGCCGTGCGGATGCCGAGCCGGCGCAGCTCGTCGGCAAGCTGGGCCTGGAAGTAGGCGCCGAACTCGTGGACGCGGCTGTGCAGGCGCTTGGTGTCGAGCGAGCCGATCCGGCCGTCGTCGGTCACGACCAGGTTGAAGAAGCCGTTGTGGATGTGGGCGTGCGGGTCGCCCGGCACCGGCAGGTCAGCCAGGTAGGTCGTCCCGCTCGGTCCGTCCTGGACCTGCATGGTCGGCCGGGCGTTGTGATGGCGGAAGCTGACCCAGCCGACCGCTCCGCGCTCCGCCCCTTCCTCCCCGCCTGCCCCCTTTCTGGCCCAGCCGATCTCGCGGGCGACGTAGCGCATGGTGGCGTCGTTGGCGCGGTCGATCGCGTTCCAGATCAGCGCCGCCTCCGCCGGCGTCGCCGCGAACTCGGCCGCGAGCGTCACCGACTTGTGGGGTGCCACGGTCAGGTCGTAGGCGCTGTTCTTCCGCTTGCGATCGGACCATCCCTCCCCCGTGTCCGCCCGCTTGGCCTCGAACAGCCGGTCGAGGTCGGCGTCTTTCGGCGGCCGGGTCGGGTCGATGCCGAGAGCTGCGGCGACGGAGCGCGGCATGTCAGGCCGCCAGCTCGCCCGGCTGTCGCGGCGGGTGTAGTAGGCCGTGAGCCGCCCGCCGGGGTCCAGCTGCGGTCCACCGTTGTGGCCGCTTCCAACCTGCGCCGCATCCCCGGTCGGCGCCGGCGTGTTCTCGGTGAAGTAGGAGCGGATCAGCTTGCCCGCAGATGCTGCCGCCAGCTTGCGGAAGGTCATCATCCGCGGTTGCTCCCGTCGTGACCCTCGTCCCTGCCGCTGCCGTGCCGGCCGCCCAGGTTCTCGCCGATCGCTGCAACAAGGTCGTTCGGCAGCTCGCGTCCGAGCGTTCTGACGGCGACGGCAACCTCCTTGAGATATCGGGTCTGGCCGTCGAGGCGCAGGATCAGCTCTCCCAGCAGCACGACGAGGCTCGGGCCGTCGCTGTCCTTCTCGGCAGTGAGGATCTTCAGGATCGCCCGGATCTGCTCTCCCTGCACCGCGAGCTGCTCTGAGATCAGGCCAAGGCGTTCGTCCACCTCCCTCATATTCCCTTGCTGGTCCTCTACCCGCTGCTCCGTCCTGGTAGCCATCGCGCACCTCCATGCCTGTCTGGAGCATGGGTTGAGGGCTTGCGAACGGTGCCAGGGGTTGCGGTGGGCTAGTTGAGGTTCTGCAACCAGCCTGGAAAACCTCTGATCGGTGCCTGACCTGCGGCACTTCCAGTGCAATGGTGTATGCCTACTCTCCGGCACCTTTGATCGGTCGGTCATAGGTCGCTCATAGGCCGGTCGTGGGTTGGACGTAGGTCGGTCACAGGTCGGTCGTGGGCTAAAAATCGCCATCGGCGAAAATAGGCTGGCGCGTTCGCAAGCGTCCGACCGACGCTTGCGGCATGGAAGACAAACTCCTCCGGCGCATCGTCGCCAAAGGCAAAGAGCGGCGTGCCGGCAAGCAGTCGGATGCCTATCGCTGGCTGTATCCCCGACACGCCTCCTTGGCCATCGCACTTGCGACCAGCCCGCCAGAGTGGCGAGTGATCGCCGAGGAAATGACCGCTGACGGCATCAAGGGGGGCAAGTCGAAGCCCCTCACTGACCGGGCAGTGAAGCGAATATGGCACCGTGTATGCCGCGACGTCGCGGCTGAGGCTGTCCATCGCTCAACCGGCGTCCGCCCGTCCGCAAGCAACCGATCAAAGGCTCCTGCCACCTGGCGACCGGAGCAGCTTCCCCATCAGCCCCGGATGCCAGCTGACCCGGGTCCAGCACCGGCCCAGCTGTCGCCGGTGCTGGAGGGAGGCAACCCCATTCCGACACAAAACCCGGCTGGAGACAGGGCCGGGCTGAGTATCGGGAAATCGAGGCTGGCGGACATCCGTCAAGCCTTGAACGAGCGTAGCGGCCGTTAGCCGCCATCCAGCAGAGGATCAAGCCATGGACGGAATGGAGAAGGGCGGGGGTCGTCCGCCAAAGATTGAGAAGATGTCAACAGGGGACAGGCGTGTTCTGGCGATCCGTATGGGGCGCGGGCGAACAGGTGGCAGCACGCTGGCGGACTGGATGGTCCAGTGCGCCCGTCATGCCGGGCGCCAGGTCGTAATCGGCGATGGCGACCTCCGCAATCCGACACTTGCTGGCCTATACCCTCCGGGTTCGGCTGGGGGTGCGACCCAGCCACTGACGGACGAGACTGCTGACGTGAAGGATTGGATCACTCGGGGCATTGGTGAGGTCGTGGCAAGCCGATCGTCCTTGGTCCTCGATCTTGGGGGCGGCGACCGCGTGTTGAGCGAGTATGGCCGCGACCTGGGCCTGGTCGAGTTCTGTGAGCTGAACGGCATTTCCCCTCTGGCGCTGTTCATGACCGGTCCGGAGATGGACGACTTCGAGCACGTCCTCACAATCTGGAAAGCAGGCTACTTCAAGACCAGGCAATCCGTTCTCGTGTTGAACGAGCACCTGGTCACCCAAGGCCGCACCCCAGTTGGCGCCTTCGACGCCATCCTTAGCCGCCCGGAGATTGAGGGGATGTTCGAGGATGGTCTGGTGCCGATCCTGATGCCCCGGCTGCCGTGCATGAATGAGATGCGTAATGCTGGGCTGAGCTTCCTGGATGCCGTAGCGAACAAGCCAGGAAACAGCGGAAAACCGTTGGACCCTGTACGGCAGTTCATGGTCTCGACCTGGCACAATAAAATGCTCGCCGCGTTCAACCGTGCAGGAGCCTTGAGTTGGTTGCCGTGAGCACAAGAGCGAAGCCGTCGCGTGTCGAGCCTATGGCTGCCGGGGGGCGTTCTTCGCCCCCCGGCACATCAATTGCGCTCTCGGCCCTTCGCGCCCGCCTCCCCGAGATGGACGCGGCAGTGTACACTGAGGGGATCGACCCGAGCGGCCCTCTTGGCGTCTGGTGTCGGGTGCAGAAGGACATTGTGGCGGCTCTTGCGGCGGTGGCAGAGGAACAAAGCTCTGGCATGGTCGAGCGTCTCGCGTCCTTTCAACAAGCGATGCAGGCTGCGATTGTACTTGTAGAGGCCGAAATCGCCTTGCTCAAAGCCGGAACCGAAGCAGCACGTCAGGTGATGCTGTCGGTCAAGGCGGAGACAACAAACGCAAAGGAGGAGCGCCTGAAGGCAGGTGACGACATGGCGATCCGGCTCTCGGACAAGATCCAGGAGTGTTTGGAATCAACGATGTTGGTTCGTGAGAGGCGGTGGAACCTGCGTCAGAATGTCACCTTGGCAGCTCTTGGTGCTGGCTTGCTATTCGGGGCGTTCGTAGGTGGGCAGTGGGTCCAGGGTCATAGCATGGGCCAGGCCATCATTGACCGGTGTCGCACGCACCTTGCCGTTGATCCAGCAACGAAGGTTGCCTATTGCGCCATGAACACGGTTGAGGGGCATCCGGAGACGGCCCCACAAAACCGTTGACGTAGGGAGATGACGACGATGCGCGCCATGTTAATCACGGCTATCTGTGCCGCCAGCGTGACTGGCTGTGCAGGCCTGCAACAGTCCGGCCTCTCTCCATCCGTGACAGAGAGCGACATCATCAGCCCTTCCCTGGTCCCTGTAGCGTGTCTTGGGGCAGTGAAGGGCACCCCGATCTACTCGGGTCCAAGTCGTCAGTCCTTTTTACTTGCTTACACTGGGGCGCAAGTCGCCTCGACTGGTCAGACATGGCAGGGTTTCACGAACGTCCTGTTCCGTCGCGATCAACCGGGCTGGGTGCCGTCCGAGGCCACGGGTTCGTTCGGTCGGCCCGGCTTTCCTAGTGTCAGGTGCTCTATCGCGGGTCTCCGAACCGATGGAGGACCTGTGTTCTTCTACCATTGAGAAGGCCTGGAAGCGTTCGCAAGCCGCCAGCCTAACCTTGTTTCGTTAGATAGGAGTTGATAATGCGTCAGGTTTCATCCGCGGTCGCGTTGCTCGGGTTTTTAGCCTCTGTCGGCGGAGCCTCCGCCCAGGGCTTCTCAGGTCCAGAGCTGGATCGTATGTCAAAGGAACGACTCAATAATGGGGACTTCCGGCACTTCGCCGCCCCTCCTGCACCATCGACGATCACGCAACCCATACCTCTTCACTCTCCCCGTGGTGTCTGGGTCTGCATGAGCACCGATCCGTATCTGAAGATCCTGGCTGAACCGCGGGCTGGTGCGCCAGTCGTCGGCGACTCGTCAGGGAGAATTGCGGCAGGGGCGGACCGGGCTGGTTACACCTCAGTCCTATTCCACGAAGGCACAATCGGTTGGGTGCCATCGAGTGCTGTTCGTCCCTACCACAATGAATTCAACCCAAGAGCAACCTGCACCGTAGGTGGAATTCGGCCAAACGGCGTAGTGACTTTCGATGTGCGATAGGGAGCCTAAAATGTCTTCTGTTCGTCCTTTAGTGCCAGTGGCTGCCTTTTTGACTATGTTCGGTTCAGCTTTCGGTCAGCCGTCGCCATCTTCCTGGAGTGGTGTTCCTCCTCAAGTGATCCCTCAAGCGGTGGAGAAGGGTGCCCCAACCTTCACCACCCCCGCAGGATCGTCATCATTTATGGGCAATACCGGCGCAAACTTTTCGGGAAGCGGAGGCGGTTCGACTGTCAATGGACCCAGTGTGGGAGGCGGAGGCGGTTCATCTTTTCAGAACATGATGTCCCAGTCATATGGACAGACTGCATATGACACAGCCCAGCAGATTGGAAACAATCCAAACGCGCTTGCTGGTTTTGGACAGTTGGAAAGCGGGTTCAAAAACATCGCCACATCTAATGGCTCCTCGTCAGCCACCGGACCCTGGCAAATTACCAATCCAACATGGAATGAGTATGTGAGCAAGTACAATCTTCCATATACCGCTGCGGATCGGACCAATCCAAACGCACAAGCCGTTGTTGCAAATTATATAATCAAGGACTACTCTGCTCAGATTTCATCCTCGACGGGTTCCCCTGCAACGTTACAGCAGACTTACGGCG
>JAABUK010009559.1_pt1 | contig 13215 bp, 15 predicted proteins | sample 5559141 | NCBI WGS metagenome assembly JAABUK01 (sample SAMN10711869, study PRJNA513367) | rock metagenome | isolation source: Antarctica rocks | place: Antarctica: Victoria Land, Pudding Butte nord | collected 2016-01-03
GGCGACAGGCTTGCATACCGCGAACGGATCAGCTCAACGTCGATCATCCCGCCAGGCTACGTCACCCAAGCAAGGACGGGAATCCCAAGTAATAAACCGATTCCTTTGTATCTTTGCGGATCCTAAGGTCTGCACGGATCGGGCCGGCAGGCGCGAACACCAAATTCTTGTAGCGGCTTAGGCGCACCTTGTTACCACCCGGCGGGATCGGCCCGCCGTAACTCTCGGTGTATTTCCATTCGATCAGAACGGTCTCGATGCGTCCTTCATGTTCGAAGCGCACTACCGCGTCGGCGCTGGTGGTATTTGCTCCGCGTGTGCGGGCGCCGGACTTCCCGGCCTCATTTAAATAGTCCGCGCAGCCGATCCACTCGAAGCCGACGAACCAGGGTTGCCCGTTAGGCCCGCTCTCAACTTCCAGCATGATCGGCGGTGACAAGCCAAGCGCCTTCCCAATGACCCTAGCGAGGAGCTTCGGCCGGGTGGCGAGCGGCATCAGAAAATTGAGGCAACTCACCTGGGAAGATAGGGCATGGTTGGCGTGCTGGTGCCAGACAATACCGTGAGCGGCAAAGTAGGCAATGGCGTCGTCCCGAATACTCGGAGCAAGGTTCAGCGCCTTGTAGTGCGGCAATAGGCGGTAGCTTGACCCACCATGCCCAGCGACACCGGGCGGCAGGCATCTTGCGAAGTAGGCGCTCTGAGCAACGCGCTCATTGCGGATGAAGCCGGTCATTGGCGACCCTCGTCCGGATTAGATGGCTATGTCAGCCGACCACCGTAAGCAGACTTGCTCCACCTCGCTCCAGTTGTCTCATACTTTTTGTTGTTAATTTTGCATATGCAGAAGCTGCTTACCCCCGCTGCGCTATTGCCCCCCGCGGCCCAGTCGGCACCGCCCCCAGCAACCGCCCCGCCAGCAGCAGCACCCCCAGCACCCCGCCATACACCAGCACCTGCATCCCCGCAGGCCGGTCCGTGTAGCCCACCAGCGCGTGCAGCGCCCGGCCCAGCAGCCCCTTCTGGTCCAGGATCGCCGAGGTGTCCCAAACCCGTGCCCCCAGCGCCGGCAGCAGGTCCGCCTGGATCAGGAACCCCGCCGCCTGCGCCGCCATGCCCGCTGCCAGCAGGGACAGCAGCACGTTCGTCACCTTGAACAGGTGCCGCGTCGGGATGCTGACGAGACCGCGATACAGCAGCCAAGACACCGCAACGCCCCCGCCGATGCCCAGCAGCGACCCGCCGGCCAGCGCCGCCCCGCCATCGCCCCCAGCGGCCAGGCCATACATGAACAGCACGACCTCCGCCCCTTCCCGCAGCACGGCGGCGGCGATCACCACGGCCAGGGCCAGCAGGGTGCTGCGCCCGTCCGACACCTGGCGGCCGAGCGCCTTCATGTTGCCAGCCATCTCGCGCCCGTGCCGGGCCATCCAGATGTTGTGCCAGCCCAGCATCACGGCGGCGGTGCCCAGGATGCCGGCGTTGAACACCTCCTGCCCCGCGCCCTGCATCGCATCCGCCAGCGCCCCGGCGAACGCCGCCACCACGCACGCCCCGCCGACCCCGGTGCCGATGCCGCCCAGCACCCACGCGCCACGCCCCGGCACGCCGCGCGTGGCGCCCAGCACGATCCCCAGGATCAACCCGGCCTCGAACACTTCCCGGAACACGATCAGCGCGGCTGCGAGCATGGCGGCTACTCCCCTGCGGTCTTCTGCACGGCGACAAGGGTGCCCTTGGCCTGCGCGTTGAACTCGTCCTCGAACGCATAGCGCCCGGCGGTCAGCGGGCCGACGCGGATCGTCGCCTCGCGCCCGGCGGAGATGATCTTTTCCGCGCCCAGCTCCTTGCTCTCGAACTCGGCCGGCGTCGCGTCCTCGTTCTTCACCACCAGCATGAACCGCACGCCGGCCGGCACCTGCAACTCCGACGGCTCGAACCGATGGTCCTTCAGGGTCAGCCGGAAACTCGGCGCGTCCTGCGCGCGGGCCGGAGCATGGAAGGCGAGCAGGGCGGCGATGGCAGCCGCGCCGGCCAGGTGGAAACGCTGCATGGGGAGCCTCCTCGAAACCAGTTGCAAGCGGTTATCAACTGGGTTAGCCCTGGCGTCAATGATAATCACTCGCAACTGGATTGCAGCATGAGCAAGCTCCTCCCCCTATGCGCCGGCATGGCGGCCGTTGCAGGCGCCGCGGTGGTCGCCGCCGGCCCGACTGGCGCCGCCCCTGCCCTGCGCCCGGCGTTCGAGGAGGCGATCTGCCGCGCCAAGCCGCCGCACGTCGCGCACGACTGGGCGCGCGGCATCACGTTCGCGGAACCCGGCGGGATCGTGCGCGTGGCGGCGCCGGCCGCCATCGGCAACGAGGACCACGCGGAGCTGCTGTTCAAGCTCGGCCTGCTGGAGGGTCACCTGATGGTCGGGCGCGAGCTGATCGAGGCGAACCAGCCCCGCCTGGCCCTGCCCCACTTCGGCCACCCCGTCCGCGAGCTGTACGACGACATCCAGGGCGAGCTGAAGCGCCGCGGCGTCACCGGCTTCGACGGCGAGCTGATCGCGCTGGAGGCCCTGGCCGCCAGCAAGCCGCGCGACCCCGCCACGATGGCGAAGCTGGACGGCGTGCTGCGGATCATCGCCGCCGTGCGCGCCACCGTGCCGTCCGGCCTGCTGGACAGCGAGCGCTTCATGCTGGGCGTGCTGGGCGAGGTCGCCACCATCGCCTCCGAGGACTACAGCGAGGCCCTGGAAGGCGGGCGGATCGAGAAGCCGGTCGAGTATCACGACAGCCGCGGCTACCTGTCCTATGCCGACAAGGAGCTGCGCCGGCTGGAGGGCCGCCCGGACCTGCGCGGCTCCCCCCGCCTCGCGGCGGCGCGTGCGCGGCTGGACGAGATGCGGGCCATCGTCGGCGCCCTGATCCCGCCGGAGCGGCCGACCCGCTCGGTCGCCGCATTCAAAGCCATCGTCGGCCAGCTCAAGCAGGCCGCCGCCGCCGGAGCCTGACCTGCGGGCCGCCGCGGCGGCCCCTCCCCCCGACTGAAAGGACCTACGTCATGCCACGCATGAACGCTGCCCGCCCGGCGCTTGCCGCGTGGATGCTGCTGGCCGCCCCAGTTCTTGCCCAGACCTCCGCCCCGTCCGGCTACATCCGCACGCGGGACGCCGGGGAGATGGAGAACACCTTCGGCACGGCGGCCAACTACGTCCTGAGGTTCTAGTGAACGGCGTTTACTCCGACTGGGCGGTGACGCTGCCGTCCGACTGGCTGGTCTGGCTGGCGACCAGCAGCGCGCGCATGGCGGTCTATCGGATGCAGGGCTGGCACGGGCCGCTGCGGCTGCTGCACGTGATGGGCACGGCGGCGTTCTTCGGCGCCATCGTGCTGCTGGACCTGCGGCTGCTTGGCCTGCTGGGCCGCGACCTGGCGCTGGACGCCCTGGCGCGGCTGGTGCTGCCGGTGACGCATTGGAGCTTCGGCGTGATGCTCGCCAGCGGCGCGCTGCTGTTCATGTACGACCCGATCCAGCAGGGCAGCCATAGCTGGTTCCTGCCCAAGATGGCGCTGCTCGCCCTGGCGGTCGGCAACGCCGCGCTGTTCAGCCTGCCGCGCCGGGTGGGGCTGCGGCCCATCGGCGCCGGGGCGCTGACCCGGCACGCGCGGGTGGCCGGCGCGCTGTCCCTGCTGCTGTGGGCCGGCGTGATCGCCAGCGCGACGGCGAACCACGAGGAGCGGCCGATGGTGCGGGGCCGCAGCGTGGTTCGCCCGGTGGTGGCCGATCCCGGCTAGGCCACCCCCGTCGAGCCGAAGCCGCGCTCCCCGCGCTCGGTCGGGTCCAGTTCCTCCGCCTCGACCAGCGCCAGTTGCGGCGCCGGCGCGATGACGCCCTGTGCGATGCGGTCGCCGCGGGCGATGGTGAACGCCGCCTGCCCCAGGTTGACCAGGCACACCATCAGCGGCCCGCGGTAGTCGCTGTCCACCGTGCCGGGGCTGTTGATGACGGTGATGCCGTGCCGGGTCGCCAGGCCCGAGCGTGGGCGCACCTGCAGTTCCCAGCCGTGCGGCACGGCGGCGGCGAAGCCGGTCGGGACCACCTGGCGCGCGCCGGGCAGCAGCGTCGCCGCCTCCGCCGCGCGCAGGTCGAACCCGGCGGCACCCGCGGTGGCATAGGCCGGCAGCGGCAGGTCGGGGTTGCCCGCCAGCCGCTTGAACCGCACCACCGGCGCGCTCATGCCCCGGCTGCCAGCGCGTCCGCGATCCGCTCCGCCAGTCGGGCCGCGACCTCGGCCTTCGGCATCCACGGCCAGTTCTCCGTCCCGCGGGCCGTCACCAGGTGTACCTCGTTGGCGTCCCCGCCCATGATCCCGGTCTCCGGCCGCACGTCGTTGGCGACGATCCAATCGCAGCCCTTGCGCGCCCGCTTGGCCACGGCATAGGCCAGCACGTTATGCGTCTCCGCCGCGAACCCCACCACCAGCCGCGGGCGCCCCGGCCCGGCGGCGGACAGCAGCACCAGGATGTCCGGGTTCGGCACCAGCGTCAGGCCGGGCGCGGCGCCCGGCCCCTTCTTGATCTTGGTCGCCGACGCCTCCGCCACGCGCCAGTCCGCGACGGCGGCGGCGCACACCACGACGTCCGCCGGCAGCGCCGCGGTGCAGGCGGCCAGCATCTCCGCCGCCGTCTCCACCCGATGCACCGCGACGCCCGCGGGGTCCGGCAGCGCGACAGGGCCGCTGACCAGCGTGACGCGCGCGCCCAGCGCCGCCAGCGCCGCCGCGACGGCATGGCCCTGCCGCCCGCTGCTGCGGTTGGCGATGTAGCGCACGGGGTCAATCGGCTCGTGCGTCGGCCCGCTCGTCACCAGGGCGTGCCGGCCGGCAAGCGGTTGCGAGGCAGGTGGTCGCAAGAGAGGCGGCTGCGGCGCCGGGGCCAGCAGCGCGCGTATGGCGCCAAGGATGGCCGGCGGCTCCGCCAGGCGGCCCGGCCCGTATTCGCCGCAGGCCATCGCGCCCTCGTCGGGACCGGCGACCTGGACGCCGCGGGCGCGCAGCAGCGCCATGTTGGCGACGGTCGCCGGGTGGGTCCACATGCGGACGTTCATGGCGGGCGCGACCAGCACCGGCTTGTCGGTCGCCAGCAGCACCGTGCTGGCCAGGTCGTCCGCCAGGCCCACCGCCATCTTGGCCAGCATGTTGGCGCTGGCCGGGGCGACCACCACCAGGTCCGCGCTGCGCGAGAGCTGGATGTGGCCCATCTCGCTCTCGTCGGTCAGGGACCACAGGGCGGAATGCACCTTCTCCTCCGTCAGCGCCTGCAGGCTGAGCGGGGTGACGAACTGCGCGCCGCCCTCGGTCAGCACCGCCGCGACGCCCAGGCCGTCGCGCTTCAGCAGGCGCACCAGCTCCAGCGCCTTGTAGGCGGCGATGCCGCCGCTGACGATCAGCAGGACGCGCTTGGACGCCGGCACCGGCGGCGCCAGTGCTTCATCCATCGTCACTGCGAGCCGCCTTCGGCGCGGCGATCCAGGAGCCAATGGGGCAAGCGCCGGTTCTGGCGGCCCCTGGATCGCCGCAACGCTGCGCTCCTCCCAATGCCGGAAGCAATGACGGGAATGCGGACGGTCACAGCCGCCAGCCCCGGTGGATCGCCGCGATGCCGCCCGTCAGGTTGCGGCAGCTCACCCTGGACAGCCCGGCCGCGCGCATCATGCCGGCCAGGGTCTCCTGGTCCGGGAAGGTGCGTATGCTCTCGGCCAAGTACTGGTAGCTCTCGGCGTCCCCAGCCACGGCCCGCCCCATGCGCGGCAGCACCTGGAACGACCAGGCGTCATACACCGGCGCCAGCGCCGCCACCTGCACGCGGGAGAACTCCAGGCAGTGGAACTGCCCGCCCGGCCGCAGCACCCGCCGCGCCTCGGCCAGCACCGCCGCCTTGTCCGTGCAGTTCCGCAGGCCGAACGCCATGCTGACCCGGTCCATGCAGCCGTCCGGCAGCGGGACTGCCTCCGCATCCGCCACCAGCATCGTGATCCCCGCGGCTCCGGCGGCATCCGCCCGGCGCCGCCCAACGGCGAGCATCGAGGGATTGATGTCCGACAGCACCGCAGGCCCGCCGCCGCGCGCCAGCCAGCCCAGCGCGATGTCCCCGGTGCCGCCCGCCAGGTCCAGCAACGTCCGCTCCGGCCGCGGGTCCAGTCCCTGGATGAAGTCCCGCTTCCACAGGCGATGCACGCCCAGGGACATCAGGTCGTTCATCAGGTCGTAGCGCGGCGCCACGCTGTCGAACACCGCGCGCACCATCGGCTTCTTGTCCGCACGCGGCACGGAGCGGAAGCCGAAGTCGGCGGTCGGGTCGTCGGCCGTGGAATCGGCGCCGGGATTGCTGCTCATGGCCAGGGGATATAGTGGGATGCGGACCATGCCGGAACTCCCCGAAGTCGAAACCGTCATGCGCGGCCTGCAAGCGCGGCTGCAAGGGCGTGTCATCATGCGCGCGGAGGTGCGGCGCGAGGGCCTGCGCTGGCCGTTCCCGGACGGGCTGGCGGCGCACCTGACGGGCGCCCGCGTGCTGGGGTTCCGCCGCCGGGCCAAGTATATCCTGATGCGCCTGGACGGCGGCGGCAGCGTGCTGCTGCACCTCGGCATGTCCGGGCGGATGCTGATACGCAGGCGCGGCGCCAACGACCCGGACGCCGCCGGCCCGGCGCTGCACGAGCACGTCGAGATGGAGACGGATGACGGCTGGCTCGTTGGCTTCGTGGACCCCCGCCGCTTCGGCAGCATAGACTTGGTGCCGACCGACGCGGAGGACGCGCACCGCCTGCTGGCCGGGCTGGGGCCGGAGCCGCTGGACGAGCTGTTCACGCCCGCCGTGCTGTCCGCCGGGCTGGCCGGGCGGCGCACGCCGATCAAGGCGGCGCTGCTGGACCAGCGGATCGTCGCGGGCCTGGGCAACATCTACGTGTGCGAGGCGCTGTTCCGTGCCGGCATCGCCCCCAGCCGCCATGCCGCCGACGTGGCCGGCGCCGGCGCCGCCCGGCTGGTGCCGGAGATCAAGGCGACCTTGCAGGAGGCCATCGCCGCCGGGGGTTCGTCGCTCCGGGACTACGTGCAGCCCGACGGCGAGCTGGGCTATTTCCAGCACGCCTGGCGCGTCTATGGCCGGGAGGGCGAGCGCTGCCCCGCCTGCCCCGGCCCGCCCGCCTGCCCCGGCATCGCCCGCGTCGTGCAGGCCGGGCGCAGCACCTTCCTTTGCCCGCGGCTGCAAGCCGGGTAGAACGCCGCCAGACGCAGCGGAGGCCGCCAGATGCCAGACGACATGCCCGAGATGATCCTCGTCGAGACCCACGGCCGCACCGGCCTGATCCGCCTGAACCGCCCGGCGGTGCTGAACGCCCTGTGCGACCAGTTGATGGCGGAGCTTGGCGCGCAGCTCCTGGCCTTCGACGCCGACCCGGCCATCGGCGCCATCGTGCTGACGGGATCGGACAAGGCGTTCGCCGCCGGGGCCGACATCAAGGAGATGAAGGACCGCGCCTACCCCGACGTGTTCCTCAACGACTTCATCGGCGCACGGTGGGAGACGGTGCTGCAAGTACGCAAGCCGGTGATCGCCGCCGTCGCCGGCTTCGCGCTGGGCGGCGGGTGCGAGCTGGCGATGATGTGCGACTTCATCATCGCCGCCGACACCGCCCGCTTCGGCCAGCCCGAGATCAACCTCGGCGTCATTCCCGGCGCCGGCGGCACCCAGCGCCTGACCCGCGCCATCGGCAAGAGCAAGGCGATGGACCTGTGCCTGACCGGCCGCATGATGGACGCCGCCGAGGCCGAGCGCTGCAGCCTGGTCAGCCGGGTCGTCCCCGCCGCCGACCTGATGGCGGAGGCGCTCAAGGCCGCGGAGAAGGTCGCCGCCCAGAGCGCCGTCGCCTCCGCGATGGCCAAGCGCGCCGTCAACGCCGCCTTCGAGACGACCCTGCACGAGGGCGTCCGGGCGGAGCGGGCGATGTTCCTGTCGCTGTTCGGCACCCCGGACCAGCGGGAGGGCATGGCGGCGTTCGCCGAAAAGCGGAAGCCCAGCTTCGCCGGACGTTGATGTACGATGGCGTACATGGCACGCGATTTGTTGCGGGGTGACGCATTTCGGTAACGCACCATGTCCCCGCGCTTGACTTGGAGGGGGGTGGCCAATAGAACGCTGCCCTTCCCGGCATCCCCTGCGTGCCCGTATAGAGTGCTGTTGAGAGAATTCATGGCGAACACCGCATCCGCGCGCAAGCGCATCCGTCAGAATGTCAAGCGCGCCGAGCGCAACACCGCTCGCAAGTCCCGTATGCGTACCTTCATCAAGAAGGTTGAGGTCGCCTGCGCGTCCGGCGACAAGGCCGCTGCCGCTGAGGCGCTCCGCAACGCGCAGCCTGAGATGCAGCGTGCTGCGGGCAAGGGCGTGATCCACAAGAACACGGTCGCCCGGAAGTTGTCGCGCCTGTCCGCGCGCATCAAGGCGCTTGCGGCGGCCTGATCCGCCGGGAGGGTCAGCCCCTCCACAGTAATAGTTGCAGTTGATGGAAGCGGGCCCAGTCATGCGCCCGCTTTTCATTGTGCGCGTGTCCTCTGGACTTATGTTAGGCAGTTTTCGATTGCCCTTTCGCGCTCACTGACCTAACTTTCTTGCCGCGGCGACCCCTTGGTGCTGCTCCCCAAACGGCCCGCCATGGCAGCTTGCCATGGCGAACGGGACAACTCTCTCTAGGTGGCCCGTGCCGCCGGTAGGATGGTAGTCATGGCGTCCTCCCCTGGCAGCATCGAGTTCGAGCCGGCGTTCGACGGGCGGCCTGATGCTGCCGCGGCGGACGGCTCCGCGGCCGGCGCAGCCGACGGCATGGGCGGCAGCCTGGCCGACGACGACGCCCCGTGCGGCGCCGACCCGGCATTGGCCGCCCACTGGGCGCGCGTGCGCGAGCGGCTGCAGGGCGACGTGGGCGAGGTCGAGTTCCGCATGTGGCTGCGCCCGATGACGCTGGGCGGCGTGGATGGCGACGAGGTGACGCTGCTGCTGCCCACCCGCTTCTTGCGGGATTGGGTGCGCGGCCACTACGCCGACAAGCTGAACGACCTGTGGCAGCAGGAGAACAAGCGGGTCCGCCGGGTGGACATCCGCGTCGGCGGCACGACGGCGGCGGTGGCGGGGCTGCCGGAGCTTGCGCCCGCGGCGGCCCCTGCCCGCGCCGCGCCGGCCGCGCGCCCGGCGGCGCCGGCCGAGGCGCGGGCGGACATGGCGGCGCCGCTCGATCCGCGCTTCGAGTTCGACAGCTTCGTCGTCGGCAAGCCCAACGAGTTCGCCCATGCCTGCGCCCGGCGCGTCGCGGAGCGTCCGAGCAGCCCTGGCTTCAACCCGCTGTTCCTGTATGGCGGCGTCGGCCTGGGCAAGACGCACCTGATGCACGCCATCGGCCTGGAGCTGTCGCGGCGGGACGCCCACCCGGTCCAGGTCGCCTACATGTCGGCCGAGAAGTTTATGTATCGCTTCATCGCCGCGATACGCAGCCAGTCCACGATGGAGTTCAAGGAGCAGCTCCGCAGCGTGGACGTGCTGATGGTGGACGACCTGCAATTCCTGATCGGCAAGGACAACACGCAGGAGGAGTTCTTCCACACCTTCAACGCGCTGGTGGACGCCGGCAAGCAGATCGTGGTGTCCGCCGACAAGTCGCCCAGCGACCTGTCCGGCCTGGAGGACCGCCTCCGCACCCGGCTCGGCTGCGGCATGGTCGCCGACCTGCACGCCACGACGTTCGAGCTTCGCATCAGCATCCTGGAGGCCAAGGCGATCCGCGGCGGCACCGCCGTCCCGCCCAAGGTGCTGGAGTTCCTGGCCCACAAGATCACCAGCAACGTCCGCGAGCTGGAGGGCAGCCTGAACCGGCTGATCGCCCACGCCAACCTGTTCGGCCGGCCGATCACCCTAGAGAGCACGCAAGAAGTCCTGCACGACATCCTGAAGGCGCACGACCGCCGCGTGACCATCGAGGAAATCCAGAAGCGCGTCGCCGAGCACTGGAACATACGCCTATCCGACATGAGCAGCGCCCGCCGCGCCCGCGCCGTCGCCCGGCCGCGGCAGGTCGCGATGTATCTGGCCAAGCAGCTCACCAGCCGGTCCCTGCCGGAGATCGGCCGCAAGTTCGGCAACCGCGACCACACGACCGTCATGCACGCCGTGAAGGTGGTCGCCGAGCTGATCGAGACCGACGCCGACTTCAGCGAGCGCGTGGAGCTGCTGCGCCGTATGCTGGAAAGTTAAGCCTTGCTGCTCCCTCTCCCTTCGGGAGAGGGCCGGGGTGAGGGAAGCGGCAAGCGCACTGCCGGATACTGGCAGGGCTGCTCATTTGCGGGAGGGAACCGCGCTTGCCGCCTCCCTCACCCCGACCCTCTCCCGGAGGGAGAGGGAGTAGGTCGGCCACAGGGCGTTTGCTACCGGAACGGCATCCGCTAAGGTGCCTGCCCGCGCCGCGCCTCGTGGCGGTGGCCAAACCGGATGGATGCCATGAAGTTCAAGGCCGACCGCGCCACCCTGATGAAGGCGCTGGCGCATATCCAGAGCGTCGCCGAGAAGCGCAACACCATCCCCATCCTCGCCAACGCCCTGATACAGGTCAAGGACGGCCGCCTGTCCTTCACCGCGACCGACATGGAGATCGCCATCGTCGAGGAGGTCGCCGCCACGGCCTCCCGCGACGGCGCCACCACGGCCCCCGCCGCCACGCTCTATGAGATCGTCCGCAAGCTGCCGGAGGGCGCGGAGCTTGAGTTCGAGATGGCCAGCGAGGGCGCGCAGATGACCCTGCGCGCCGGGCGCTACGCCACCAGCCTGGTGACGCTGCCGACCGACGACTTCCCCAGCATGACCGCGGGGCAGTTGCCGCACAGCTTCCGCCTGACCGGCCTGGCGCTGCGCGGCCTGATTGACCGTACCCGCTTCGCCATCAGCACGGAGGAGACGCGCTACTACCTGAACGGCATTTACCTCCACGCCGCCGAGGGCGACGCCGGCCCGGTGCTGCGCGCCGTCGCCACCGACGGCCACCGCCTGGCCCGCGTCGAGGAGCCGATCCCCGAGGGCGCCGCCGGGATGCCCGGCGTCATCATCCCCCGCAAGACCGTCGCCGAGCTTCGCAAGCTGCTGGACGAGGAGGCCGGCGAGGTCGAGATCGCGCTGTCCGACACGCGCATCCAGTTCAAGGCCGGGCCGATCACCCTGACGAGCAAGCTGATTGACGGCACCTTTCCGGAATACGAGCGGGTGATCCCCAAGGACAACGACAAGGTGCTGCGGGTCGGCAAGAAGGACTTCTCGGACGCCGTGGCGCGCGTGGCCGCCATCAGCAGCGAGCGGTCGCGGCCCGTGAAGATGGCCCTGGCGCAGGACCTGCTGACGCTGTCCGCCGCCAGCCCCGAGCAGGGCACGGCGAGCGAGGAGCTGGATGGCGGCCGGGTCAACTACACCAGCTCGCCGCTGGAGATCGGCTTCCAGGCGCGCTACCTGAACGACATCACCGACCAGATTGCGGAGAAGGTGGAGTTCCACTTTTCCGACGGCTCCGCCCCGACCGTGGTGCGGGACGGCGGGGACAGCAGCGCGCTGTATGTGCTGATGCCGATGCGGGTGTAGCGCGGGCTGCATCCGGTAGCAGCGCCGGCGCCTGGGCGCTTGTCATTGCGGGAGGCGCAGCGGCGCGGTGGTCCAGGGGCCGCTTGCCCAAGGCTCCGGTCCCCCGGTCCCTGGATCGCCACGCCGCAAGCGGCTCGCAATGACGGGACCTTCTGGCTGCGAAGGAGCCTTGCAAGCCGCCAAGGCCCATGCTGAGGCTCATCCGCCTTACCCTCACGCAGTTCCGCAACTACCCCGCCCTGACCTGGCGGCCTGCGGCGCGCATGACGGTCATCACCGGCCCGAACGGCTCCGGCAAGACCAACCTGCTTGAGGCGGTGTCCCTGCTGCAGCCCGGCCGCGGCCTGCGCGGCGCCCGCATCGCCGAGCTGGCCCGGCAGGCCCCAGATGCGCCTGGCGCCTGGGGCGTCAACGCCCGCGTGCTGCGGGACGGCACGGAGACCGGCCTGGGCACCGGCACGCCTCCGGACGGCCCGGCGGACCGCCGGGTGTTCCGCCTGAACGGCGCCGCACCGCGCAGCCAGGTCGAGGTCGCGGCCGTCATGGCCGCGGTCTGGCTGACGCCGCAGATGGACCGGCTGTTCCAGGAGGGCGCATCCGGCCGCCGCCGCTTCCTGGACCGGCTGGTGTGGGCGCTGGAGCCGGGCCATGCGCGCGAGGTGTCGGCGTATGAGACGGCGCTGTCCGGCCGCAACCGCCTGCTCGCCGTCGGCGGCGCCGATCCGGCCTGGCTCGCGGGGCTGGAGGACAGCATGGCCCGGCACGCCGTCGCTGCCACCGCCGCCCGCGCCGGGCTGGTCGAGCGGCTGAACGCGACGCTGGCGGCAGGCGCCACGGGCCGCTTCCCGGTGGCGCGGCTGTCGCTGCTGGACCCCTTGGCGGATCGCCTGGCGGAACAGCCGGCGCTGGCGGTGGAGGACTGGCTGCGCGCCACGCTGGCGGATGGCCGCGCCCGCGACGCGGCGGCAGGGTCGGCGGCGGTGGGGGCGCACCGGGCGGATATGGCGCTATCGGACGCTGATACGGGGCTGGCGGCGGCGCTGGCCAGCACCGGGCAGCAGAAGGCGCTGCTGATCGGCGTCGTGCTGGGCCACGCCGCGCTGATCGCCGACGCCCGGGGCGCCGCGCCGCTGCTGCTGCTGGACGAGCCTGCGGTGCATCTGGACGCTCCGCGCCGGGCGGCATTGTGGGAAGCTCTGCTGGCCCTGCCGGCGCAGGTGCTGCTGACCGGCACCGACCCCGAGCCGTTCGCCGCGCTGCAGGGCCACGCGGAGGGCTTGCGGACAGGCGATGGCGTGCTGGCGCCGGACCCGGCCTTTGCTTCCCTGCTCCCTCTCCCTCCGGGAGAGGGTCGGGGTGAGGGGAAGCCGCAAGGACCCCCAGCAGCCGATTGAGGACCCGCTTGACGCGCCAGTCATGGCAACTGGCGGCCCTTGCGGCCTCCCTCACCCCGGCCCTCTCCCGGAGGGCTACGGTGGTCACACATCTCCGGAACGATCAAAGAAACCAAGCAATAACAGGCACTTGTCGAATGCCACCAAAGACCAAAGCT
>JAABUK010009560.1_pt1 | contig 13212 bp, 15 predicted proteins | sample 5559141 | NCBI WGS metagenome assembly JAABUK01 (sample SAMN10711869, study PRJNA513367) | rock metagenome | isolation source: Antarctica rocks | place: Antarctica: Victoria Land, Pudding Butte nord | collected 2016-01-03
GCTATACCTGCATCTTGAGGGGTCGAGCACGCTTCCTGACTTCACATACATTTACAGGTCGACTTCCAATAGCCAAGACAGCGTGCTTGCGTTGTTGGCGGAGTTCTGCTCCAAATACAATCAGAAACACCGCAAAACTCTGTCGGTGGAAGAACTACAGTTGGTGACCGAAAATGGCAAGTGCCCTGCAGTTGACAGCCAGGTGGTCAAAGCTTTCGACCGCGGGGTCGACGTACAAGTAAAGGTCACATCAAAACCAGTCCAAACAAAACCTTGCGCAACATCTGATACACCTTGCACAGCGCCTGCCGGCAAGCGGTTGGAGCAACTGGCAGCAGATTTGCAGATAGGCTCAACTGGTCAGCAAACCACGCAGCATGCAGAAAGCCACGAAACTGCTCATTGCGATGACGCCAACCTTGTCGATAGCACACCTTCTAGCGCTGGATTGCTCAGCGAGAGCGACGGCACAGTTTACTTGCCAATTATTAAACAATTTTTGGAGCGGGCAAAAGAAGCCGAAAGTAAAAAGTACTTCCGGGCTGCATGCAAGATATATGAACAGGTACTTCACCACAAGTGTAAGCTGACTTGTTGGTCTCTGTGCAAGCAGTCTCTCTCATTGGCATGTAACTGACAGGTATTGAAAATAGCACCCTTTCACAAGGAGGCGCTCACAGCATTTGCGCAGCTCTGGCTGACAGTGTCAAGGCCAAAGGATGCTGTAAAGATAGCCAAAAAGGCAACCAGTAGTGCTCCAGATGACCCTGGAAGCCATCGACTGTATGCTCAATGTCTCAGGTGGCACATATTGTATAGCTGCAATAGATGCAACAGAACCTTTACACGATCACGAAGCTACCACTTTGCTCGCTGACAGCACTGTCATGTCCTGCAGTGAATGCAAGCAGTACAATGAGGCTCTCACTGCATACAACACAGCGCTTGACCTCGCTAAAGAGCATGGAGATAGCATAACAGTGCAGGATGACATGCAGGTAACGCTACCTGTCACTTCATTGCATCACCTTTTGCTCCTCCAGCAAAATACTGCATCATGACTGCTTATGATACTGTCCCAGGTGGACATTGTCAGGGTGCTATACCTGATGGGTGGCAGTCACAAAGACACAGCAGCAGGCCTGATCATGAACGTCCTCAGAAGCAATGACCACCATCAGAGTGGTTTGATTGTGTATGCCAAGATGGCCTCAGACAGAGGCATGGTCAGGGATGCTGTCCAGGTCTTGATCAGGGTTCTCATCCGGGCACCTGATGATCAAGAGATCAGGTAGCTAGAAAGCCTGGGAGCAGCTTTTGTGCAGCCTTGGCAAGGCAGCCTTATGCCCACACACAAGTCATACATTAATCACAGAGCATACAGACACGCTTATAGCCAAAGGAAAGCTAGGCATCTAAACAAAGCTGGAAACCCTACATGTTTGTCAAGCAACGATTTTTAGCTTGAATATGAATGTACAGGATGCCCAGACATGCTTGTGGCCCCAATATCATTTTGCCGGTGCCTATCTTTCAATTGCAATTGCATGTCCTTCTCATTTCCTGTTTCAGGGCCCAGACTCTCTTGTTTGCTTACACTGGCCACAAAAGCATACTGCCTTTCAATGTGTCATTACACTCTCAGCCTGTGGTATGCCTCCATGTCATGCAGCATGAAAGTCACGTGGCTGCTGCCATGCTCTTTAGGCACCAGGCTGTGAACTGCTGGCAGTGTGTTGCAGGCTGACCCTTGCCAAGTGTCTGCAACGGCCTGAAGGCATGGCGGCACTCCGTGCTGAGCTGGACGGTGGTGGGGAGACTGATGCAGCAATGGCATTCTTGGCAACTGCAATCAAGGACCATGGTGCTGTGCCAGCATCCAACATGCTGTTCAGGTCAGCTGCATGACTCACAGGCTCATGCTGCTGCTAGCAGCACATATGCTTTGAGAATTTGATAGCTCCGGGCTGCCCCCTTGTGAGGCTCCCACTATGATCGCTGAAAAGCATAACCTTTTCTTTTCTTTTCCGTTTCAAGAGTCTGATGACACCATAATCATGCTCACACAAGGTAGCTTGTCCTTCACAGCATCTCTACTAGGGGCACTGACTTTTCCTTGAAGGAGAGTTGATGCAGACTTTGGACACCTCAGCAGTTGTCTGTCAAGCCTTCTCTGTACAGCCTTGCAGCTCTTGCTGACCTGTTACATGTGTCATGCAGGCGAGCATTGGAGCTGAAGCCCAGCAGTCCCAGCTACGCCTTGAATTTGATGCACGGCATGGAACTGGATCAGGACTATGGCAAAGCCCTGCAGCTTGCTCTGGACTTTTGCAGAGCCACCAAGTGAGCCAACCAGTCTCTGTCAAAACACTGATTTGCTGCCTGTCTGCATCCCAGAACATCACTTGCAGACATGCATAAATACTCTGTTTCCTCCTTGTTGTATAAAGATTTGTGTAATCAATACAGAAAATGCTATAGAGCCTGCTGGGGAGCAGCAGTGTAACAGTCTAGTATAAATTTGCACATTTTGTAGTCTGTATGTGTATGTGGGCCGTCTCACATCACTTTGCAAGCATGTAGTGCACCTGTTAGATACGCTGTCGTGCGAGTCGTTGCATGACAGATTCTGTGTGTGCATATGCATCAACCAGCAGACATGCGACCGAGAGTGCAGAGTTGCAGCAGCAGAGTGACAACAGCACAGCCAGTCTCTACCTGCTTTCATCAGTACTACCTGTTGCCGCGTACAGAATCAAGAATTGATCAGCAATGCCTGTGTCATGAACAAAATTGAGAATTGAGCAGCACTGCCTGTTGTCGTGTACAGGGTTGACAGTACAGAGTTGAGAGTTGATCAGCAGTGCCTGGCCCTTTTATAGAGTTGTGAATTGATCAGCAATGCATGGTGTCGTGTACAGAACTGAGAGTTGACCAGCAGTGCATGGTGTCATGTACAGAATTGAGACTGGCGGTGGCTTGGATGTTGCCAACGTGGTTGAGCAGCTGCAGCATCTGCCTCCTTTGACTGGTCAGGACCCCCTAGCCTGGCTGCGTCCAGAACCTTGGACCCCCCAGTGGACCCCTCACTGCAGCTGGGGGCCCACAGGTCAGCTTCATGACAACCTACCCTTCTTGCAGAGATGTTGACAGGCTGCGTTACTCACATACACATTTGACCATTCACAATTTGATCTGTGATGCATGCGTATTGCAAGCATGGGTTTTGCGGTGCTTCTGGCTTTCCTCTTGCTCAGGACATAACATTTGACTGCCTTGTGATCAAGTTGAATCTCACCAACTGAAGCCTTTGTGCTCACTCAACTGTGTGGGTTCCTCAACTTGCAAGAGGGGCAACTAAATGAACTTGCTAGGGTGTGGGTAGCCCAGTCCAAAAGCCTTACCTGTTTAGTCTTCAGTTAGGGAGTGCACACAACTTACCCACTCAGCAAAAAACAAAATGACATGTTGAGTCAGATTATGACTCCCTTATTCCATAGGTGCAATGGCTCAACAGCATGCTGCAAACAAATGATTCTGTGCTTTCAGGCACAACCCCACTTGATGCTGTTGCAAACCCCCCAGAAAATTGTCCACCCCAGGCCATTGCTGGGGTGCCTGACCTGGCTGAGGGTGGGTTGCCAGGTCTAGGCGTGGATGCTGCAAGCCATGACAGCATTGCACTTGGATCACTGCATGGCCAGATAGATGTGCATAGCATTGAGGAGCAATCTGGAGATCTGCAGAAGGTGTGTCTTCCATTAGTAGACCTTCACCTATGCTGAAGTGGTCAACAAAGCTTGCTTGGGCATTTAGGCTCATCATCAAAGTGCTTTCAGGCTTCAATCAATGCCCATGTTGATGATGCCATGCTAAACAGGCCAATCAGGCATGCCAAACTTGCATACACGGCCACAGAAGAACGCCATGACATGCACCCACCTTTCTCTGTTGTCAATCAGATTTGAAAGCATGCACGCAGCTGCTGCCATCTGGTCATGTTCTGAGGCAGGTCGCAAGCGACAAATGGTAGGCATAGACAGCATGTCCTGGACCTTTCTGTGGTCATGCAACAGCCTTTTTATCGGATGTTTTGGTCAAGCTTCTTGTAACCCCCAGTCATTGTTTGTTGACTCCCCCAATGAGTCCCACAGTCGGGATTCTACTCAGTCTGATTGCATGAAGGCACACCCTTCAGACTGTGTCACCCACAGCTGTTGCTTCAAGGTCTTCCCTATCCTGCTGACGGTCACATGAGGTCATGTAGCATTCAAGAACAAACCTTTTCATCCTCTTTTCATGCCTTTTTCATTCCCGTTTCATCCTCTTTTCATCCTCGTTGACTACATGTTCCAGGATATCATGGAGAGTCATTTGATCAAGTATGTACTTACGCGCTGAATTTCATGAGAATACAGTGGGACAAAACTCAATTGCTACTTGCACAGGTGGAGTACACGCCCACTCAGCTAGACTTCTTGGCGCTCCTCTTCACCGTGGTGAAGCTGCTGTACATTGGTGGAGCTTTGCCACGCTGTGCTCGAGTAGTGCACTTGCTGGACTCAGCTGCTCGAGCCTCAGCTCAGGAGCTTCACAAAACCCTGATCAGGAATGAAGCAGCATACTTTGGGTGTGTGAAGCAGCTGGTGTTGCAGCACCCCCCACCCCCCCAGCCCCAGGCTGCTGGCACCCTGCCTCTGTACCTCTGTGGGGACTCGCACTGCCTTTCAGGTCTGCCTTCACAGCCTTGTGGTGCCTGTCGTGCTTTGCCTTTCAGGTTTGTCTTGTCACACAAGGTGTGTGTTTTGGATCTGCTTGCTTGGTCATGCTGTGCCTGCTGGGCTTGAAATTCCGGCATTGGCCTCTGCTCATTGCCACAAAATGTGCATGATGCTCATGAGTAAATACACAGCAGGACTTGCTTTACACCAGCAATCTCCAAAGTTGACTTCGTGTTCAGTGTCTGCTGATGTTACACAGTCCTTGCTGTACTGAAACAACAGCAGTGGCACACAGAGAAACATGTGCATGACCCAAAAAAGAATATTAAATTTCATTTTTAGGGGCTTGGAATCTGGTCCAGCTAAGGGGTCAGCCACGTGTTCTGGTGCCTTGTCTGGTGACAGGTCTCAAGATCTGGCACATGCGCCAGGCTGGCATCTTCTACCCCAAGCACTCCTTCGTCACCACCATGGCTAACCTGCCAGATGGTGCACAGGTAACCCCTTTCACCACTTGCACCTGCACCACATGCTCAGGTAACCTCTTTCACCACTTGCACCTGCACCACATGCACAGGTAACCCTTTCACCAAGCGCACCTGTACCACATACACCGTGTTGATCATGTCTGCTTGAGGCCTCACAGCACAGTCTCTGTCTAGGTGTTGCTGCTTGTCCCAATGAAGCTGGTGTTCAGGAGATTAGCAGCAATTCTGCACCCACAATGTGTCTTCTCTCCCAAATACTTATTCTGTCAGAGATCGCCAGTCTGTCTTTTGTGTTGTTTTCTGGAGTTTGCGTTGATGGTGTGTTTGTCCTGAACAATAAGGTGTCCGCTGAGCATGTCCATTTCAATACAACAGTGCATGCAGCATTGGGGCCTGAGGCAGTGCAAAACTCCAGTGTCCATACACAGTACAAGTCATGACAGCCTCCCTTTTCAAGCTGCTCTTGTGCTGCAGAGTTGTGCTCATCACTCCTCATTCTGCGGCAACTCAGGCAGCAGTTAGCAAACTTGGTGTGTTGTATGGTACCAGGTGATTTCCATGTTTGGGGAGATTGACTGCAAGGAACGCAGACAGCAGTTGTGATGCAGATAATTCTGTTTCCTTGGTGGGTAATTGCAAATTTGGTGTGTTGTATGGTACCAGGTGATCTTCATGTTTGGGGAGATTGACTGCCGGGAGGGGCTGACGATGGCTGTGGATAAGCTCAAGTATGAGACTGTGGATGCCGCCATGGATGTGCTGCTTCACATCTACAAAGGTGATGCTACGCTTCTAGCAAAACGCTTTTTTCGTGTCCTCCCTTGTGTCGTAGAAAAACTCATTTTTGTACTGGAAGTTCAAGCTCACAAAACTGCTCGGGATTGGTATGGGGCTTTGTGATTAGAGAATGTCTTTTTGGACAGTGTTATGAACCTTGCGAACAGTATATGCTTGTGCCGATCCAGAGGAAATTGCACTACAGCCCTGATGAACATGCGCCTTGATGCAATGCTCACAAAGTGGTTGAGCCATACTTTGCATTGCAGCTGCTGTGTTTTGTGGGGTGTCCTTGCAGAGGCAGCCTGACTGAGCTGGCTGTGCGGTGCAGATGTGTTGTTGAAGCTAGTGCAGGAGCGGGGATTTGAGATGTTTGTGCACCCCATAGCACCAGTGCTGAACGAAACACGGCATGTGGTTGCCCCATTCAATCATAAGCTACAGCAGCAGGTGCACCCACCACTGCTGAACACAGCCTCTGAGACCTGTCAGTGCCCTGTCTTGCCTTTGTGTCCACGCCCGCCTCTGTCCAAGACTGCATCAATGTCAGCCTCAAGCAGATGTAACCCATGCGCCTTGAGAGCTTTCATGAAGTTGAGCAGAAAGTACCATGCATGTTTGTGCAGACCAAATCATTTTGAGCTGTACTTAGCAACTGATCTCGAGTGTGCACTGTGCAGATTGAGATTCTAAGCAGGGCGCCTGAAGCTCAGGGGAGATTGCACTGGCTGGATTTCTTCCCTGATCTGCTGACGCCAGACGGCAGCAGCTTGAATCCTGCCTTGCAGTTTGATGGCACACACATGTCCCCATACTATGTGCACTTTCTGAATGCTCAATTGGCAGCTATAGTGTGAAGTGCTGTTCAGCCTATAAGATAAACCAGCGCAAGCTTACAAAGCAGTTCAATGTGCATCTAAGCTTACTGCTCAAGGTGTCAATGTTGGCTGGTTGCAGGTTCGCCAACATTGAAACATGTCGTGTGAATGTTGCTGTGTATGCTTTGGTACCTATGCCTACAGCTATAGCCTATTACCGGAACACACACTGCCCTCAAGCGGAAGACACACTGCCCTTACTGCTTGCCTGAACTTTGCTGCATCATCATTGCAGCATACCAGTACACGCAAATAGCATTGTCAGTCTTACTTATTGACTTATTGACAAGAGCCTGAGCAAGTTCAGCAGCACAACCCCCCAAACACCCCACTCAACTTGGCGAACACAAGCAACATCACTCCAAATTACCATAACAGAATCACTGCATTGCTGACGTGCCGCCTGACCAGGTAGCAGCTTTAATAACTTGCCCAGCACCCAATGTGTGGTGATGTGGCACGAAAATCCCCAAACCCCAACTGCTGTGCCCGTAAAACTACACAGGTCATCTGTCCGACACTCTGTAGCGCTCTACAGTACCATGCGAAGAGGCTTCTGGTACTGCCTCAAGCAGCTTCGGCCAACTCTTCTTGGCTACAGGGAAACAGCTCTATATATCTGCTGCCCAGTGTCTTGCGGTCCTTAGCCATAGCAGCCTTGGACTCCTCAGCAGAGCCAAACTGGACGTACCCATTCCCTGTTGGCTTGCCACTGCTGTTCATCACAATGTGCACACTGCAGCACCATTGACAGTCACACTCAGCACTTGTACCAAATGTATGGCAGTGCAATATGCAGTCTGCCAAGTAATGGTTTCTCAGCTGAGGCAAAGGAGATATACTCGTACAGCACTGAACATAAGACAGACATCGTTAGTAACCTTCCAACATCAACAGCAACCTTCCAGCATCAACAGTAACCTTCCAACATCAACAGTAACCTTCCAACATCACAAGTAACCTTCCAACATCAACAGTACTCTTTCAACATGAACAGCAAAACTCCAACGTATCTGGTATGTGCGCATGCTTGAGGCTGCAACGCAGCAGGTCAGACTAGTGACCCTTGAATAGATGTATGGCTGCTGACCTGTTTGCATTTAAGGGCTCAATGGGCAGGCCTGAGCTGTTGAACCAGTAGACGATGTCATCTGGTGTGGCAGCAAAGGGCAGGCCCCGCATCTTGAGCACGCCAGTGTGCACCTTCTGGGACGGAAGCAGATGGTCCTCATAATCGCTGCTGCCATTGGCTGCGTTCACAGTCATGCTTACTTAGGGTCAATACCAACATCAGCAGGGTTAGTCATGGTCAGTCACATGATCAATCACATGGTCAGCGTGGTCAGTCACATGGTCAGCATGAGCATGTTGCGTGCTTTGTGCATAAAGCTTGCTTAAGTTCAAGCCAGCCTATGCAGGTTGTCAATCATCAACATGTTGAGCACAGGTCTATGAACTATGATAGCGACTTTGATTGATGCCACATGCAAGCTTGCTGCAAATTGGTTTTTGCACAGGTTGCTCTGCCCTGTGCTGATACAGCAATCTGCCACCAGAAGCAATGAGCTGCCGATCACAGCTCATGGGCGAGTGCACAGCACAGAAAAGCAAAACAAACACATAAGTGCCCAGCTAGTAATGGCAGCATCTGCGTTGAGCGCTGTCAGTGATGGCATGCGCTGTACAGCCTGACGACGAAGTCAGCTGATGTTTTGTACCTTCTATGCTTTTGTGTCGGCTGCTGCCCTCATTTCTGCTGCTGTGCTTGCTGCTGTGGCGCCTATGTACAGGGCTTGCATGCCGGGGCACATGATCCCTGTGATGCCTGTCATGTGACTGGGAGGGTGCTGCATTGTTCTCAGCATCATCACGCACCATCACAAAAACGGCTTTGTAGAAATCCTGCATGTGCACCAGCCATGTTGTCAGTGAACCTTTCAGACTACTATCTTGCATTATGCAGCTTGATTGCTGGTTTGCACCCTCAACTCAGCCAACAATACTCAACATGATGTAGAGGTAGCTCAAAGCCTGCTGGCAAACTTACAAATGGTATGTGCTCAGCATGTTTGGCCTACAAATATTGTGCTACGTTTAGAGTGCATGTCTAGATGTGGTTGCTGCATGAGGCGTACAAGTTTCTGAACCCAAGTCATGTGAGACAGGACCTCACCAGCTTCTTGGCAAGAGTTACTTCCACATAGCGCTTGCCAATGTACGTTTTGTTCTTCCTTAGAACGAGCTCGACTTGAATCGGCATACGCAGCAGCACAAAGGCTTCACCAGTGCTGCGTTGGCTTCTCCTGACAATGATGATGTCCAGCGGCTCTGTTTCCTGCACAGCAGTAATGCGCTGTTTGAGAGGGAGCTTGGTAGAAAGACAAGAAAAGAAGAGACTGCACCGTTCGGCGTCAACTTGATGAGAAGCCAAGTATTATACCGGGCTGCCCAGGTGGGAGCTTGGTATTGGAATGGGAACAGATGCCGACAGTAACAACATGACCAGCAGACTTTGACCACATTACATGGGCGGTTTCCGCACATGCAGGTCCTTTCGCCACCAACCATAGCCAAATCCCTTCATTGATGGAGGCCAAGATCTGAGCTTATGTCACTTGTTGCTGCTTGACAACACTGCTGATGCCTGCTTGAAGACCCTCAACACAAAGGTGGCTTGCCATGACCCAGCCATGCATTGCCTGGGGATCGCCCAAAAAAACAGGAGTAAAGCAATACATCCCGAAAACATACCAGCCACACCGCTATGTCTTGCTCAATGGCATCAAACGGCAGTCCCCGCAATTTGACACAGGGAAAACCCTCGGATATACCCATGCCTTGGCCCATGGCTTGACTGAGCCCGCCTTGGGGTGCCTCCAAACCCCCACTGGCCATAGACCCCAGGGAGAGGTTGGGATTGCTCATGTTTGAGCCAAGGGAAAGATTGGCATTGCCCATGTTATGCATCATGTTTTGGCCGCCACCTGACCCCATGCTATGAAGTATGCCTGGCCCCATATCTGGTGCCATGGTGTGGGAGCCACCCATATTCTGCCCCATGTGTTTTCCCACTTGTGATTGCACACTGCTAGTTGTCAAGCCTGATCCTAGGCTATGTCCTAACGCTGACGGCACCCCCATGCCAACAGCCCCAAAGTTGTTATCAAAGCGGGTCCCGCTCATGTCGGGCGGCAAGGCAGAGTGCAGGCCGTTGCTGTGGTTTAGGTTAGATATGCCTCCCATCTCGCCCGGCATACTGGGCTGCATGCCAAATTGCATACCATGCTGCAGAGTAGAATCTTGTAGGTGCCCAGAATGCATCTGCCCCATTCCAGCAGCAGCCAAACTCAAGCCGGCAGCGCCTGATCCTGTTGCCGGACCAGGGACACCAAAGTTGTTGTAGCCGTAGCCGTAGCCTCCACCAGCTTCGTTGTGTACTCTTTGACGCTTCATGCTGCAGTACAATGAGTCACTGTATCCGTACGCGTTGCTTGGTCAACTTCCTGCTTACCGGTACAATGGAAAGGGTGTTCGTACAGTTTAAGGCTAAATCGCCGACAAAATCATGTCATGTGGCCTCCAAATTGGCCAACAATACTATGAGTTGACACAAGGATGATACTTGGTGATCTGAATTCTGCTAATCGCTGCGCTTTCTAAATAGAATCCAACAAGGATGAAGTATGGAGATACCCGAATTGCACATTCTTATGGGGATGAGAATTCTTTGCAACACAGTTGTCTATGTTGAGGATGATAGCCAGTGATCATTGCATCAGTGACCTGATTCCTGCTCTCTCTGCACCTCCCTGCAAGGCCAAAAGAAATGAAGAAACTGGGTTGAAGGTGATATCAGCTTGCATGATCACCTGAAACGCGACAATTTCATCCTGCTGCTGTTCAATTTTGTTGATCGCTGCGCTCTTCATGTGAAGCCCCACTCTCTGATGAAGACATGTAGATCTCTACATGGTGTCAAAATGTTGGGATGAAGATACATGTGCCTTGAACCCAAGTCATGACCAAGCATGATGCTGCTGGCTTGATCCATCAAAAGGATCACCAATACATTGGATGAATCAGTGGGATAATTTTCAGGTTGTAGCTCGCCAACATCAAACTTAAGTGCTGTTAACATCACAGCCCTTGGATGAAAGGTGCAGAATGAAACATGTATCGCTGGCCTCTAAGCGAGTGAGCGACAACCTTGAAGGATCAGTATGGAGACTCCTTACAGTTATCCCTCTCCAGTATCATCCTTTCAGCTGATCTTCATTGAAAGCAATCATGCATGCATATTGGAAGTACCACTGCTCAAGTGCCAACAATACTAGGTTATGACACAAGGATGATACTTGGTGACTGCAGATTTTGCCATTCGCTGCGCTCTCTAAATGAAATCCAACAAGGATGAAGTATGGAGATACCTGAATTGCACATATGTATGTGGATGAGAATCGCATGCAGCACAGTTGTCTATGATGAGGATGATAGCCTATGATCATTGCATCAGTGACCTGATCCCCGCAGTTTTCATACCTTCTTGCAAGGCCAAAAGTAATGAAGGATGAAACTGCTGCTAGCTTGCTTGATCACCTGAAATGCCACAATTTCATCCTGATGCTGCTCAATTTTGTTGTTCGCTGCGCTCTTCATGTGACGCCCCACTCTCTGGTGAAGACATGTAGATATCTACATTGAGTCAGTCGGGATGAAGATACATGTGCCCATGAACCCAGTTTGTTGATTGCTGCGCTTTTCAGGTGAAGCTCCACCCCCCAATGAAGCATTGTACGCAGTCACATTGTGTGGAACTGCTGGGATGAAAACTGCATGTGAACTGAAGGATGGTAATGTATATTGGTAAGCATCTTGTGGTCTCCTCAAAAAGGATCAGAAGAGTTGTACACACCTAAATGATGTTGATAGCACCATAAGGACTGGGAGTCATCCTCATGAGTCATCCCAACAGATTAAACCTACAAGTCAACACTACCAGTCATCCTTGCACAACAGCATATCTCCTACATGGCCAAGCATCTCACCAAGCTGTCTGAATCAACAGAGAGGATGAGACAAGTGGTCAACTTTCATACCAGTCAGACGGCAAGTATCAATGGCTGGAGCAGGAATGCATGGGATGAAAACAGCTCATGATTCCTGTCCCCTGCGGGAAGCACGAGTGATCCTATCCCTGCAGTAAATACATCATATTGCATGGCTAAAAGTCATGATGAACATGTGTTTCTACCCTGCATGTTCACCTGAAATGGCACAGTTTTCATCCTGCTGATGTTATTTTCTCCTGATCGCTGCGCTCTTGTGGAGAAGCTTCACTTTATAATGAGGTACTGTCACATTGTGTGGAAATGTTGGGATGAAAACTGCATGTAACTCAAGGGATGTCATGGCCAAGCATCCCACTGCTGGTTGGACACCACAAAAAAGGATGACAACAGTGGTCCACTCTCTTACCAATCAGATGTCAGACAGCACTGCCAAGATTTGCTGACCTCACCACTGTATGGGATGAGAACCAGGGATCAATTCATCATCCCAGCTCAAGCACATGATTTCTATCAACTGCTGGCACTCATCCTGGTCTGGTGCTTGGCCCTGCCCACCTCCTTCCCCTGCGGGGGCTCGCTTGCGCTCGGTTACTTATGGAATTTTGTGTATACATCAAGGTTGGATGTGCACATGAGTTCCATGCGCTTAGGGAACGCTGGACGCCTGTTGCGGGCCGAAGGCAAATCTGACTGGAGACGAGCAGCCAATGCTGCCTCGGGAATGAGAGCAGCAGCATGAGCAGGTCACCGCTAACAATGATACAGACTGTTGACAGCGATACCTGGACGTCAAAGGGTGACAGGCGTTGAGTGTTCTACAATCGTGCATGGCAGCTATTCAGGCGAACAGCGCTATCTATCCACCGTCTATCCACCGTCAATGCTGGGTTGTGGCTCCCTGCATTCACTCAGCAGTAGTCATAAAAACATACATTATTGATAGGTGAGTGAATGAAAGTTCTGTTTTCTGACTGCAGCTTCATCAACGGCCCAATGAGTGACCGCCTCTACCAGGCATGGCAATCTATCTGTTCAAGGGCTGGTGTGCCAAACTATGCACCAGAAGCATTACTCAAGCAAACACCGCCCATCGCAGGCATCTGGACCCTGTCATGATTGCTGCCTCAGAAAACCTAACCTTGGTAACCGAGCGCCAGCGAGCAGTCAGGGATGGTGGTGTGCAGGCAGGCAGCGGTCAGATATCTGATCAATCAGCTGTCCAGCAACATGGGCATTCATCCCTTCAGCTTTTCATGCAGACACCTCAAGGATGATCAAT
>JAABUK010009562.1_pt1 | contig 13211 bp, 16 predicted proteins | sample 5559141 | NCBI WGS metagenome assembly JAABUK01 (sample SAMN10711869, study PRJNA513367) | rock metagenome | isolation source: Antarctica rocks | place: Antarctica: Victoria Land, Pudding Butte nord | collected 2016-01-03
CAGGCACAAGCTGCGCCACAGGCCTGGCGTCTTCACCAGCTTTACAGCCTGTGCATGCAATACTATACCTTGAATTGCCAGGCAAGCTTGTGTGAAAGCTGTGCTGCAGCCTAAGCATGCAAATCTGCATGTTATACTGTCAGGCAAGCTTGTGCAAAAGCTGTGCTGCAGCCTAAACATGCAAAGCTGCATGTTATGCTGTCAGGCAAGCTTGTGTGAAAGCTGTGCCGCACGGCCAGCAGCAAGCAAGCTGGCCATCATAAGGCTCTGCAAATGCGAGGCAGACTGAATGGATGTCAGCTCAGCAGCGTGTAGCGTGGCGACAAGCTTGCATTGCATGCCCATGAGTGAGCATGTTGGAACAAGCTCCTTCAGGGAGAATCAATGAGCACATGACAGCAATGTAATGAGGTATGGGGTTCAGCACCTTGTAGGCTTCATTCATGTCACCAATAGCTAGATGATAGCTGAAGTCCAGCAAAGCTCTGCTGGTCTGCCTGTCAACATCTTGCATGCCTGCACTCAAACATCCTGATTGGTCTTTGACACTGAGCACTCATACACTCAGACATCAAATGGTATGGGTCAGCAAGCATGTTGCCTGATGCAAGCTTGCAGGCGTTGCTTGCAGGCATCAGCACAAGCCTGCAATGACTTGAGGCTCTATGTGGAGTCAGTGCATGTGAATGTGGCCGATTTTGGCACAACCAGCAAGTGCACAATTCATACCATTAACCCCTGGTCACACATTTGCGCAGTGCCTTTTACATGCAGGCCTGGGGGTGGGCACTGCTCAATCAAGCCAATTGCAGGTGGCAGACCACGGCATCACCTATGAAAGTGTGCATGACAGTCTGCTGTACTACTTGGCGCTGGCTGCTCTTCACGGCCTCTGAAGTGATGTCAAAAGTGTATAGGAAGGGAGCAGCTACTGCCACCACGCCCTGTACAAAACACATCAGTACTTGCCACAGCTTGCTGCCATCTTGCTCTTTGGGATACTGTATTCAGCTTTGATGGGTGCGGCATGTGGAGTGAGAATATGGCGGCAATTTGTGTAGTATAAGGTATTGATGACGGTGATCATGTATCAAAGCCAGCCAAAGAACAGCCATTTTGTGCAAGGCATACTCATGGCAAGTGCTTTGGCGCATTTCAAGACACTATTAGTTGTCATATCATGTCAAAACAGTCACTTCTGTCAATAGCTTCAGAGGTACTCAGTGTGCTGTACACCATGGTGTCTTGCATCATCAAATTGCAGCCTGAAACGCAGTCAGAATTTGCATCAACAAGCACAGGCCATGCAGCGGAAGACAAATAAAAACACCTGACAGGCTTCCGTGGGTTGGCATTCCTGCAGAACAATGCCCTGCGGTGTGGCAAACAGCATTGCCACCTCCAGTCCTGCAGCTTCAGCAGTGGCACCCACCCTCTTCTTCTGCACACTGCCTGTTTTGGCCAGCTCACATGCCAGCAGCAGGGGGTGCTCTGCATCCCAGAAGTGCTGTTGGGGACACCTTGGGACACCTTCGTCTCCAAAGCTGCAGATGGAGATAGTGCCCGTCTGAACATCATACACAAACAGCTCCTGGGTTTGCTGCTGGCTGCTGGATGCCTGTCGGGTCAACATGCTCACCTGCACAGACAGACACTGCCATTGGCAACATAAAACTGCTCTTTGCATTGCCGTGCACATGAGGAAAGTATTGCAAGAGCTGAATGCCATCTGCACTGACAAATTGGACAGTGCCCCTGTCTAAATCTTTTGACTCTAACTATAACAACACAAAGACGGGACCGTCAGCTGTGTTGACAGAGAACTGTCTGATCAGCCCAGAAGTGGATATAGTTGTCAATGCGAACCTGCTTCCTTCTGACCTCAATGCTGCTAGCATCAAGTCAGTGGCGTGCAAGGTGATCTTGAATGGCTTGACAGCTTCAGGAAAACTGCTAACCTTGCTGCTATCACAGTTGCAGCGCATGGACAAGAGGAGCAGGTCTGGGGGCAGGTCCAGAACACGCCCTGCCCCTCCATAGGGCTTGGCCTCGCGGCCAGTCAGGCTCCACATGCACAGCCTGCCTGCATCTGTGAAGACAAACAAGAACTGCGAGCTTGCCTCCATGTTTGTGGGCTTGCCATCTCCCTGCAAAACAACAAAGCCCCTGAGCACGATCTGAGCTTTCTGCGTAATGCAGAACCTACATACCTGTCAGCTGCACACAGCAGCATTGCCTGTGACATAAGCCGTAATGTGCCAACACACTGAAGCCTTATAGCTGTTCTGTAGATGCTCAATCAAACTGCAGCCATGCAACATGCAATGTGCAAATGGAAAAGCATCGCGGCCTTGCCTATCAATAATCAACAACAAAGGAAGCATGGTAGTCATTGGGCAAAGCACAGTGTGTATTTTTGTGTTACACTATGCTGGCGCACAATGCAAGTATCTGTCTGGAAACTCCAAGCAACACGCCCCCGGCAGATGCACACTGCTTGCAGTCAGCAATATTGCTCAGTCGGCAACATCAAACGCTGACCTCAGACAGGACAAGGGTCTGCTCCACAGCGCCAGCCATGCTGCAGATCTCAATGGAGGTGCCCTCAGCCCTGAACAAGAAGGGCCCTTGCAGCACAGGAGGCAGGCTCTGCAGGCAGGTGAAGGCAAAGGCCATCTGGGGAGGCGCCAAGGTGAGGTCATACAGCTCTGCTGCTGTGTTGCTGTGCAGCAGCAAGTGCGTCTCTGACAGCCCCAAGCCTGCATGCACATCAACGGGCAGGTTGCAGCACAACATTTGGGTCACTGTCATCTGAATCATTTAAGCTTTCAGATTCATCAAAGTTGGCAGTGAATGCCCTGATGCCCCTGGGGGGGCATGGGGGTTGAGTACAATGATGAGCCTAGGGGGTAACATGGTGGTTGGGTATGCTAGTGAGGTCAGACATGATGCCAAGCAGCCTGGACCACCTGACAGTCCTTGATGCACACACTGCGCCATGGTACAGAACATGCTCGAGGCAAACCCCGTGTGGTGCTCAAGGCAAACCCTGTGTGGGTTTTCACAAAGAGAGTTTGCAGGTGGGTGCCAGCCCCAACTAGGCTTGATTGCACAGGCTGCATGCATGAGCTCAAGGCAGTCTAAGACAAGCCAGACTACATTCAAGTGGTTCCTTTGAGTGCAGTCAAGGACAAGACATCAGATCTTGAAGCTGGCAACAAAGTTTGCTGACCTCGTATCTGCAGTCCTGAAGCAACTCGCAGTGTGTTGGAGCCCTGCATGGACTCTATTGCGACTTCATGGGCTGACAGCTGGACAGCAGCAAGGGCACCGCAGCAGCGCCTCTGCAGCAGCCCTCGCTGGCAGATATGGATGGTGGTGCCAGTCTGCACTGCCAGCACGCTGCATGCACACACTCTGCTCGTTTACCAAATGTAGATGTGACTGCTCCTGTAGCACGCTTTCAGCGTGATGAAGGTTGCATGCATGGCCAATTTCAATGTACATTGCGATCCCTTCAGCATAAGATGTAGCTGTGACGGTGGTAGGCAATATAGGCGGGAAGCAATAGGGCATAGTTCATGTATGATGGGTTACAGGTGGTAGGTGATATTTAATAGGGGGGACCCAAGTTGGGCCCAGGTTTCCCTTGGCCTTTCAGCCATGTGAGTGACAGGTCCCAAGGACCTGAACTGATCTGTGCCGGGCAATGTCACTTAACAGAATGAGCAGTGCATGCAACCAGAACAGACAAGCAACACACAAGATACACACACAGGGGGCACCTGTCGTCACGGCCCCACACCACATTATCCACACGACCAGCTACAGTCATGCCACGCTGCGGCAGCCAATGCACACTTGGATCTGCATCCATATGGTGTGCATTTGATGAGCTGCCAAGCGCACTAATGCTTTGCTCATGCTTCCAGAAGGCCACTCTGCCTGTGGATGTGCCAGCTGATAGGATGCCTGCTGCTGCTGACCAGGACAAGCTGCTGATGGTTGCTGACATCTCGGATCGGATGTCCTCATCTGCAGAGCAACACTGACTGTGCTCAGCTGCTGCAAAGATGGTACTGAGTCTGCATGCTTGCCTGCTGATCAACTGCTGTGCGTAGATGTGGGACAGTGGAACATGCTTGCTGGTGTACATGTCAGAAGATCACAACAAGGCCATTGGCCCTCACTGTGGCCAGAGAAAGACTGCTGACACCAGGCACGCAACTTCAGACACAACAGGCAAGCAAGTAGGAATTGCAGGCAGGCGTCCTGTAGTCCTGTTGCACACAAGTCACAACTGCATGTTGAGCAGGAGCAAGATTGCCTGAGCTGTGTCACAAGCAGCTGGGCTTAGCCTAGCTGGGTTGGTGCAAATGTACTGTTGTTTGCCCTGGCTGAGACATACCTAATCGCAGAATGTAGTTGTCTTCTGTATCCAGATCATACAGGCGCACGACATCATCTCTGCCAGATGCAGAAGCCAGCGTCTGATCCCCAACCCAGGCTAGCATAAGGGCAGGGCCTTCTGGACCAGCCCCTCCCCCAATCTTCATCTTAACTATCTGCTGCCAGCCTCTGCCTTCCTCTTCCTCTCCGTGAATGCAGAGATCGCCTGTTGTGGCGACTGAGACCAGCTGGCCCTTGGCTGCATGCCAGAAGAGCCCTAGAAGGGCTGCTTGGGACTCCAGGCAGAAGATTTCGTTGTGATGACCATCAGTGTTGCCACAGTAGATGTGTGAGCTGTCACCCACTACTACTGAGTAGTAGGCTGTGGCCTTGTCTGTATCACTGCTTGCACCTACAGAAAAACCGCCGGTATCATTGTTTCGAACAATCACACCAAGCTGCTGCAGGGTTTCTATTGTCAGCATTTCTTAAAGAATGCACATGAAGGTTTGAATGATGAATGTAGGCACATGTGCTGATCACAGCCCAGATGTGCACACAAAGCAAAAGCGTGTTCCCAAACTCATACACTGCTGCATGTCCCTGCTGTGTATGCCTGCATGACAGCGCATGCATGAGAAAGGGTGCAGGCAGGCTACAGGTGGATACTGTTAAGATCATGGCAGCACCTGACGAGTCACCAAACACAATATGAGTGATCGGGCCTGGCGCTGCAGCAGCAAACTGCATCAGCAGCCCAGGTTTGCATGCAGAGTCCAGCTTCCATAGAGCCAGGCGTCCCTTGTCATCACCAGACGCCAAGATGCTGCTTTGTGCGTTCCAGACCAGGCAGGTCACAACACTGTGGTACGTCTTGGAGTCTTTGGATAGAGCATGTGTTAAACCGTGCCAACAGCATACATCACCTGGCAGTCATCAAACATGCTCATTCTGAGAAGTCATTGACAGGATGTATGCGCCTGACATCCTGTATCACATGGAGGTTTGCATGAGCTGCCATGAGTGTTTGGGTGGCTGCTTGTCATGAAGCAAACATAGAAGCGCAAATGGTGCACACAGGTAGCAGACTTGCCTTGCTCAGTCCCCCATGCAAGCAAAGGCAGAGCTGGATGCCAAGCTATGCAGGTAGCACAGCGCTGTTTTGCGGTGCTGTCCTGCAGAGTCTGAAGGACTGAAGCAGGCAAGACAGCCCCTTCAGCATCATACACTTGTAGCTCGGAGGAGACAGCTGCGAGCCATGGTCCGTCACCAGAAGCCTACAATGCAATGCAAGGGGTTCTGCCAACCACCAAGAACTGATCAGCAGCAAAGCCTGTCTATTACGGACTTTACCTCAGACCAGCTCAGCAAGGTGACATCGGACAAATCTACAGGACTGACATAGTCTACAGCCATGTAATTTTGCTACGATGACTCTACGCTTGGCGCGCGATCTTGACCAGCTGCTGCTTTGACACGGGTAGATCAGCCAGCCAGCAAGCAGGCAACTTTGCTGTATTGGCGGGCTTCATCACATATGCACATGGTCATGCCTGACCAGCATCAAGCGAATGCCATGTGCCCCAAAGACCACCTCAAGCGCTGCTGCAGAGAGCGTTTTGCGGATTGTCAGTCTGTGTGCACGTGAAGCTCTGTTACTCAGATGAGTCAATTTTCAGAGACCTGCAGCTGTCTTTTCAGCTGCTGTCAACCCAGTTGCAATTCCTGTTCGCATTGTCGTTGTGAGCTGCTGCTCATTCGCAAAGCAGCAAGGATGCAGATGTGCCAGATGTGGATGCATATATGTCATTTTGCCATTCCAGATCCTGCTGGAGGATCCCTGAAGTAGTCTTTCCCTTGAGAATCTGTTGGAATCTCTAGCATGCTGTCCTTTGCATTTCACACCTCAAGCATGGCCACAGACGCACACTTGTCTTTGTCATCATGCACAACGAAAACATGCTCATCAATCACAGCGCATAAACATAAATCATAGATAAGAATTGACAACTCAAAGGTCAATGACAGTACCTATTTGACTTGTTTGCATAGGTCAGAAACAGAGGGAAAGCCTGCTCAAAAAAACGTTGTGTAGTACGCTGAATGTGATATACAGTTGCCAATTGAGTGTGGTGTGCTTGTGTACACAGCAGAAGTGTGCCCAGTCCAGAATTGGAAAATCTAAAAACAAAGATTTGACGCAAAATGCCGATAAAGGCATCAGACAGGTAGAACTTTGGACTGATTAGCATTGTCAACAACTACCATATGATGCGTCAGGCATGCAGACTACACCAAGCTGATTTACACTCGCTGACGCTTGCTTGCAGGCGCAGCATCTTCTGTCAAATCAACAACTTGCACACATGGCTTGGTCTCATCTACTTGCTGTGCAGGCACTGGACACACAATTGCTGCCTTGGCAGGGGCTGCTGCACTCCCCTTGACCTGCACTCATGCATTGCGTCAGTACTGGTCATGACCTTTGACCACTGAATGCTGCAGTTGCGGCTTCAACTGCTGCTACAGCCGCAGCCTCAGCAGGTGTTCATGAAGCACAGGATCTCTCTGACCTCAGCACTTGGGATAAATTACAACTTATGGTATGCATTGGGTTTGCACCAGTCGCTTTGAGGATGTGTGCCTTATCAAGACCTATCATGTCTAGCTGGGCTGAGATGCAGTCTGACGTGGTACCTCGCTGAGCGCTCACTGCAAGGAGGGAGGGGGAAATAGTTAGGGTGGGAGCTGCTGGCATGGGGGCAGGGTGATGTGTTGCATTGTCAAACATCAGCTTTGCATGATGCACCTCCACCAGGGCGCCCTTGCATATCTTGAAGTCAATTACAAATGCTTACTGGCCTACATGGCGCACCTGGTTACACAAGCAGCGCGCACCCAATCAGAGCATCCAAAACAGGCATCTGCTCTCTTGAAGCCTTTGTATTTTAGGCAGGTTTCGGCTGAGTCAGACTGCATGCAATCACCTGATCAATGGCTGCCTTCAGATTTGCCAGCTTGGTCATTGAAAGCTTATAGGCTTTGGCAGCTGGGTCAGGCCGGCTCCTGATCTTGACACAAGACATGATCCAGGGCTTCCTTTTGCTGTTGGCAGCGATCTGCCTGCTTGTTTGTGTTCCCTCCCTGATTGTGCACTCCACAAGCTTGCCAAATGCATTTATCTCACTGCACAAAAACATTCTCAATCAATCAATGACGCACCAACAGACGACTCTTTCACGTGCATGGTTTCAGCAGGTCATTTCATGCATGTGGATTTGTAACACGTCATGGTACTGATATCATGATGATGCTTTCATGCTGTATCACATCATGGTACTGATACCATGATGATGGTTTCATGCTGCAACAAGCACAGCTAGCTGTCAGTTGGTCAGCAATGCAAGTCTGGCCATTGCAACTTGTGTGCACACAACATGAGACACAATAGACGTGTCATAGCAACCTCCATGACGTCGCTGCACACCGGGACAGCACTCTTACTCTGCCACATGCTGGAGCTTCTGCTTGGAGCTTCTTTTGATCACACAGGATCTCAGTGCTTTGCTGGTTGGCCCTCATAAACTTGACAGCCTCCCGACAATGCTTGCAGCAGTAGTCTGAAAGTTCACCAATTTCGCCTGTGAGTCCCCAGGCCACAAAACCAGCAGGAGGAGGCTTCAGAAACTCCAGCTCACAGACACATGCTGCCATTATGGTCACAATGTCAGGCAGATCTGCAAAGCAAGTTTTTGCGGTTGGAGAAAATAGGAATGCACAGGCTCGATAGTGATTGTCAATAGCTGATGATTGATTGAGAATGTGAGTGCAGGTCTATAGTAAAGTGCAGGCTCTGACAGATGCAGAGAGGCGGATGCACAGACAGACAGTTTGTCAGTGACTGTTTCATAGACCAGCAATCATGCGTGATCATATGACTACGTAACCACAGAACTTGATGGAAGACATTAGACAAACAGACAGGACATGATGATCTCAGAGATGGCCGTCTGTTGGGTGATCTACGTACAGACAGGCAAATAGATCACAGACAGACAGACCAACATCTACAGACTAACACCTGCAGACAGACAAACACACCTAAAGACGGACAAACACACAGACAAGACAGACATACACACACATGGACATGAATCCTGTCATGCAGGATGTGTGTGTGTGTACCTGTGATGTTGACTTCCCCCATGCATACTGCAGTATGTTACAGGGAAAAAAGGAAGCATCCTGTCCAGAGAGTGTGAGGGGCTTGGCTCACCTTTAGAGCACTCAGAGTGGATACAAGCTGAGCAGAAGCGTGCAGCCTCAACAACCACATTCAGGTTGGTGTTCAAGCGTTGCTGTGAGGAGTCCTGAGCAAGCACACCCTGCTTGGCAAGCTGTAGAGCTGTCTGTATCAGCTTGATCCCAAGCTGAGTAACGAACTCCTGTGGGGCTGCATGCGGCCCTGTGCCCCCTGAAAGAAAAAGAAAAAAAAAGACAAAGTTTATGCTGTTCTGTGATCATAGCGGGAGCCTCCCAAGGCGGCAGCCCAGAGCTGCACCCCATAAAGACAACCCAGCATTGGTTCCAGCATTGATTCTGTCTTTAGGTGACACTGGCAGGATGCCACTCTGGGCAACAGTGTTCTGTAAAGCAAGCAGCTGTATCATAGCAATGCTATATAGTCCATGTGGGCTGGTAGCGAATCTCATTTGGTGCTAGACGGGGCACTTTATCATCATGACAGTTTGCGTAGAACAGACCACCCTTTGTGCTGAATAGTGTCAATGCATAGGAAGGCAGCTGGACCACAGCTGTTCGAGGTTCACTTTTGCATGACTCGCACAACTCTCACAGGTGCAATGCGCTTTGCTGCTCATCATGCTGTGCCATTGTGCTGCAAGCCAGCATGCTTGGAGACTACAGTCTAAAATCAATGCATCATCATGACGCATGCTTTTGTATATGAAACATCTAGAGGGGCTAGAATGGAAAAGGACAGAATTGGAGACTAGCAGATGTGCCTTACCTTGCAACACCTTGAGGCCCTGGAAGCCAGTCAAGATGTACATCAGGTGGTTGTCAGTCCCATTGGTTGGCCTATCATCTGTCATGGCCAACACAGTTGGCTGCATGACTGCCCAGCCCAGCCACACCACCAGTGCCATCACTCCTTGGGCTGTGTTGCTGCTCAGCCGATGTTGCTGCATCCAACAAACAACTGCTACCACTATACTACTGTATCTTGCTACACTGTACCATGTTGACTGCAGGTGTCATATGTGCAGCTATGCCTGGGCTGGTCAGGAGCTAGCTTGTCATTCAGTGCAGCAAAACTTGCCTGTGCATCTCTTGCAATTCAGGTCTGGTTGTGCCATCATTGGCTTGTCTTGGCTCTGTACACAGGCCCTTGTCATGAGCGGTGGTTTAGATTCCAGGCTGACGCAGCAACTGCAATCCCCAGTTACCTCACCATGCAGCACAGGCCTAAGTATGACTCCCAAGTCAGAATACAAGTACTAGACAGCAGAGCATCACAGGCAAGCCACCGTATCACCACATCACAACACAGACCAGACAGCAGAGCATCACATCAAGCGACCACATCAACACATCACAACACAGACCAGACCCTGCACATGCAGGGTGCTCTGCATCATCAAGCCATGTCTGTAAGTCAGTGCAGTCTGTTGTTTTGCTTGCCTGGTATCTATATCTGATCTGCAAAGCCAACTCCTGCATGCCAAGCATCTGGACGCTACGCACAAACTCCACTCCAGTCCCATTGAGGCCAAACTTGTCCCAGATGGCCTTTGCCAGCTCCCTTGCATCATCCCCACCCTTGGACCCTCCTGCAGCAGCTGCTGCAGCAGCTGTCATTTGTGCAAGCTGTTTGAGGGCAGCGTCTACACCTTGCTCACAAATGGTCTTGGTGCGCTCTTTGCGGGGCCACATGACCAGCGCTGCTTTGTAGTAGGTCCTGCAGCAAGCACAGCACAGCTCAGCAGTCTTGCTGTCTGTCACATCTAGGCTCATCTCAGCAGACTGACGCTCTGTTCATCATGCATGCCTGTCAGCTCAGGCTGTGAGGCAGCTGCAGGGCTACCTGCATTGTATCAGTTGCTGTTGCTTTGAAAGATCACTAAATACTCAACTAAGATGACAACATGGTCTTAGTCACCGTGCTCAGCGCAGAGCAGAGCATGCAGCAACACCATCATGTACCATCATGTACCACATGCGGTGGCGCAGCACAGCAGTCTCTGAAAGTGATTACCAGCATACTGTAGAGCTGCATTCTGTACAGCTGCATTCTGCAATCAAGGTCAGCAGTAGCGCGTGCAATGATGACTAGATGCAACACGCAAAAAGAGGTGATGTCTATATGATGCATCTGTAAGGTTCACTGACAGTAGGGACAAAGAAAGGAAGGCGGGAGGGGGGGGAGGAGAACTACACCTTTTGGGGTCAATTCAATCAGAAGTCAAGTGTTGTACCAGGCTACCTAGGAGTAGGTACATACTGTGGTGGGTAGATACCTGTCTCAAGCTGAGTTTGGGATGTGGAAAGGTCAGCTCATGTGATTTGCCAACACTGGATAAGGACGTTCAAAGCAGAAAGGAAGCAGGTGACCTGTATACTACCGGGCTGCGGGCAATGCCAATGTTTCCCATACGCTCCTCCTTGTCAGGCTTCACCCCTTCAAACCATTCCTCACCCTGTCAACATACCACATGCTCAGTGGTCGGCACAGACAGCAATTTCCAACTGTTTGCCTGTCAGAGACAGCTCACTTTCCTGCTGATTTCTCTGGTAGTACCCCACTTGCCTGAGCAGCAAGTAAAGCACAACACACACAGACATGCCAAGTGAAGCACAACACACACAAACATGCCCATTGGGCAGATCAGGAGTTTTGGCTGCACAGCTCTTGGTGCAAGCAGCAGTGTAAGTGGGTAGGCAGATTGGAAGAAGTGTGCATGGCTGCCTTGTCACGCGCATGTGGGCAGGTTGATGAAGACACAAAACAGCCTGCTGAGCAGCTGTTGTGAGTCGTTGCAGGTACAGCAGCCAAATGTATATACACAATACACAGGGACTCATGCTGTCTATGTCCTTCAAGTTTACGCTAGTCGATCCAACCTTTACGTCAAATTTGAGCAGCAGGGGTGCACTCTTCGGTGGTATAAATCACACATGCACACACAATCACATGTTCCCACTAGCAACAAAAAGGCTACTCAACATAAGAGGATCAATGCATGCCACCCCAAATAACCCACATTTGCACATGCCACATGTACACTGTGACCATAGTACCTGCAGAACTCGCAAATGCGTCTATGGCACTCGCCCTGTCAGCGCACACCCCTTGGGTGCAATTAGTGTCTCATGTTAGTGCATGTTGGCTCACAGGACTAGGGTTTTGGCACACCTAGTTGGTACCTGGCAAAAACGATTAGCTGGAACGCCTGTAAATTATTATTATTATTATAGTACCTGCATGATCTGGGCTGGGTCGATCTCCGTCGCAACAATGTTGGCCTTGTTTCCATCAAGGGTCAGCCAGTCTCTTGCCCACCACTGCGTGTCAAAGACACGAATTATCTCCAGCTTGCGCTTCACCATTTCTGCTGCGCATTGGTCTTCTTTGGCAATGAAGGCCAGGTGGACATCCAGGCAGCCTGAGGCAGCCACTGCTTGCACCACATTGGCCACTTGCCTGTCTTTGGTCTTCAGACCGGTCAAGCCCTTCAGGCCTGCTTCTGTGTACCTGCGACGCATGCAACTGCCCTTGAGCTGACCAATTACATCTATATGTGCTGTGATTACACCTTCATAACGGCAACCAAGGGGGCATCCCCCATTTTGGTACTGCTCTGTGTAGCATCATGATAGCTGTGCATATCATGACATGCTAATCAGTCAATGACACAGACTGGCTGCGCTGTTGTGCAGTCACAACCGTCACTCCCTCAGAGGCATGGAGCAGATGCAGTGGCAGAATACGGTGGCAGGTGATGCGGCAGGAGTTGTATGGCGTGCATGTTGGAAGGTGCTATAAGTTGAGCTCGATGTTGTGTCACATGCACTGACAGTTGCGTAGGGTTGCAGCCAGTTGAGACACAGGGTGCATGCTGGCAGGTAGGCACAGACACACCCACAGACAAACTCTCATTCACAAGGAAGAATTTTCAGGACACCAACAATGGTATGTTGATGTGCAGGCGCACGATTGTGGAGTGAAGCAGGCCCTACTTGTTTGAGAGCATGTAGATGCCCTGTTTGGGTCCACCTGCACCGGTACCCCCCAAGCTTGCACTGCCTCACTGACCTTGGCGGTCAATCTGGACTTGTCCTTCACAATCCGCTTTGACTTGCCACCAGCGTTGGCCAGGTTGTAAACCAGGGCTAGGCGGAACCCGCTCTCAATTGGCTTCAGCTGATAATCACAGTCTAAAGACAAGCAATAGACTTGTTGTCCTTTCTGATGTGTGTGTAGACATGCTATGATATGCTGTGCGCTTGATAAATGTAGACATGGACAGCCGCGTCATGTCTGTAGTTGCCTGTTGCTCAAATCATGCTTTGCCTTGTTTGAGCAGTTGGAAACCTGAATCAGCACTGCACGTCACCTCAGGTTGCATTCAATGCAATGCATCAAACAGCACACTAGACTCACAAGATGGGCAAGTACTTTGGGAAGCTGAGTTGCATACCAATTTGGCAAGCACATGCAGGCAGTAGAGGGTGTCGCAATCTGGACAGCATGGTGCCATGAGGTATACATGAGGGTTGACACACAAGAACTTCAAGAGCTT
>JAABUK010009563.1_pt1 | contig 13211 bp, 18 predicted proteins | sample 5559141 | NCBI WGS metagenome assembly JAABUK01 (sample SAMN10711869, study PRJNA513367) | rock metagenome | isolation source: Antarctica rocks | place: Antarctica: Victoria Land, Pudding Butte nord | collected 2016-01-03
TATGCAGGTTTTCAAGTTCGTTCTAGACTGTCTTGATGTTTTCCACATTTGACCTTCGTCTTCTTCTATATGTGATCAGACTTGCTGGCTGGCTAAAGCATTGTAATCTCTCTCTCTCTCTCTCAGGTAGACACCGAGTAGAGGACTGGCACTGCAGGCTGCAGGCATCGAGGAGCGGCTTGGCTCCCTCCTGCACAGCTGAAGACAATGCAGACCTTCAAAGCCTTCGCTGCAGTGTTGTTGGTGGCGCTGGGTTGCCAACTTTGCTATGCAGGTGTGGGCGTTGATGCACTTCGATGACTACAAGTGTTTGCGCTGCTGCATTATTCAAGTCTCGAACACGACTCGGCACGCTTTGCATGATGTTTGACCGTCTGTGCTTCGACAAAGCGACGATGCTTGCTTGCAACTGAGTCACCCTTGCAGATTACGGCATCACTCGGTACCTGTGTGCCGAAGGCTGACGTGACTGTACATGTTTTGTGTGCAGAAGTCAAGCCAGACCAATCGCCTGCTCGCAAGCTCCTGCAGACCTGCTCTACTTCACAGTGGGGCCAATGTGGCGGGATAAGCTGCCCACAAGGGGGATGCAGTGACGCAGCCTGGACGTGCTGTCCTACGGGTTTCGGATGCTCTCGCTCCAGTGCCTACTATTGGCAGTGTCTTCCAAACGCGCCAACAGTGCCTGTAACGACGACCTCCTCGCCTACAGCTACACCTTCCCCCACGCCTTCCCCCACTCCTTCCCCCACACCTGCCACTACAGCAGCCAAGGCCTCCCCACCACCACCACCTCCTTCCCCAACTCCTTCCCCCACTCCTACCCCCACACCTGCCACTACAGCAGCCAAGGCCTCTCCACCACCACCACCACCACCACCCTCATCAACAACGACCACTGCCAGCACACGTAAGTAAAGCTGCACATGTGAAGTGCCTCCATGTTCACAGTCTGTGTTTAGGAGTGTGTACACATGTAGCATTTGGCCTCGTCTGCGAAACAGCTTGTCTTGAGTGCTACATATAATACAATAATTACAGTATAAAGTACAATGATTGTGCCTGACCAAGTCTGTGATATATCTGATACCAGCCATCCCAGCCTTCACTGTGATGAAGACAGTGTATGCTTCGTTGTGTGAGGCTCCCTCATCAAACACGACTATGCTGCACCCTCATGACAATGTCTCAAAGGTTCACAAGACTTTCTAGAACCTGTGTTGTGTGGCCTGCAGCATCCACGTGCAGTGTGACCGTTGGAGCATGGCAACAATGCGGAGGAACCAGCAACTGTGCCAGTGGCGTTACCTGCACTGATGCCCAGTGGTACGTCAATCTCAACACAATCTCAATCTGCAAGACACACTGTCCTGTGCAGTCACAGCTTCTCAGCACACCTTCGGCATGCAACACACATGCATGCATTACAAACTTCCTTGCTTGGCTTGAGCCCCTTCACCAGGCCTTCTGGACAAATCATACAGGCAGACCGTTGCACGGTGGCAGGCTCAAAGGTTGCCTGCATCAAACTGTCTCAAGCACTGCTTGGCAAGGCCAGCATTTGCTGGCAGATGAACCCCACTTTGACTGAACCTGTGCATGATCAGCTCTGGGCTGCTGCCTCAGAAGATGCTCCTCATAATCACCAAGAGGCATACACTCTGCTTCTTTGCTTCCTTGTGCATGACTGTGACCCTGTTGTTGGTGACAGGGCTGGGGGCTGCTGTGCCAATGGGTACACATGCTCCAGGGGAAGCCAGTACTACTGGCAGTGCATTCAGGGCACTGCCTCACCTTCCCCACCACCTCCACCTGTGACTACCCCAGCTTCTTCACCACCGCCACCACCTGCTGCTACCACTGCACCAGGTGACACTGCTGTTCGTACAGTCTCTACAGCATGCTGGACATTCTGAGCAGCATGAGTCTTGCGCTGACCGCGTTGCTGTTTTGCTGCTGCTGCTTGCATAGTTGTCACAAGATTGTCATTTTCTATGACCATTTTCCGTGACTATGACCATGATGAGCCTACGCTATGGTTTGAGCCGACGCTGTGCTTTGTTTGCTACCCACGTGCAAGTCACCTTTGCTCATGTCCCTGAGCTCAATGATGTGCTTTGCCCATCAAGTTGTTGATGTAAGGCGCCCATTCCTGCCAACTAAACAGCCCATGTCTGCCAATTAACACGCCCATGTCTGCCAATGCAGTGTCTACCTCAACACCCACCCCCACCCCCACTTCAACACCCACCACCACTTCATCTTCCGGATTCACCAAGCCTTACTCCTATCTGCCAGACGGCAACTACCTGACAACAGTCAACGACCTGCTGATCGATCAGAACGGCAATGAGGTCATTCTGCATGGCATTGCATGGTATGGGTTTGGAGACCCTGCAACTGGAATGGTGGAGGGTTTGCGCCAGGGCTCAGACTCACAGACACTGGACTTCGCCACTGTCGTGCTGCGTATGAAGGCTCTGGGCTTCAACACAATCAAACTGCCTTTCTGCTTCAACACACTGCTGGCGTCCAGTGTGCCTAGCTATACTCAGTCTTGCACTGTTGCCTCCACTGCTACTCTAATGGGCAACTTGGAGGAATCCAGCAAAGGCAGGTTATCTCAGCTTCTAACGCAATTTTGACAAATGCATGACTACAGTACCTGTCTGGCTTTTGTATCAGCGTCCAGCAGAGGGTTCCATCACATGTGTGCAGTCTGAGTGACAGCATGGCCAGCAGAGAGTTTTCTTGCCAACGCGCTGTGTTTGCGTCAAGCTATCTGTGCTCACATCGAACTGCATGAGGGGATCAGCATCTTATGCTTGTCCTGTGCCAGGTTAGGTTTGAGCTGTGTGTCCCCATATCAAACCAGGTTACAGGGTGAGCAGGTGTTGTTTTGTGCTTCTGTGACAGAAGCATACTTGCTGTTTTGCAGGGGTTGCAAATGGGGCTGTGTTCCCCACCCTGCCCAACCCTGTGTACCCTGGCGGCACATGCAATGACTACTTGCCTTCTGCGCCCATGGACAGGTTCTTGTGGGTCATCAACTTCTTTGCAACCAATGGGTTCTATGTGGTGCGTCTTCTCAGCTATCAGTGTGTCTGTCATTCGACCATGAATTCGTGCATCATGAGTCAACCAATCAGTCAAACCATCAAACAGTCAAACCATCAATCAGTCAAACCATCAATCATTCACTCAAGCAAGCAAGCAAGCAAGGAGGCAAGGCTAGCGAGGCATTCAGTTAGCCAGGCACAACTTGAAGTCTGTTTGTCAGGCCCTAGGAATCAGCGCAACTTGGCTGTCTGGTTAGCCTTGTTTCTGGCCTGTTTGGCCTTTCCTGCCCTCTAAAGTTTGCCTTTGCTGCAGGTGCCTGACTGGCACCCTGGCGTTCCCGCCTCCAATCAAGAGATCTTCAGCCAGGACTCATGGCAGGTTAACATGGAAAACTTCTTCTTGCAGCTTGTGACCACATACCCTGGTGTGGTTGGCAAACTAATCCTGGACCTTGTCAATGTAAGTCACTCTTCTTCATCTGCTTGTTTATCTTAATCTCGTACAATCTGGTCCCATGCATGATGGCAACTTTGCATCCCCACCCACATGCAATGGCAGTGTTATGAACATCGCTGAGCAAGTCATTGCTTGCTCAATTGCACTGGAACAGCAGCCTAAGAAGTCCAGGATGTCTGATTATGGGAGAAAACAAGCATTGTGCAGGATACACTGCATATGTGAGTTCGTCTAACCAGGGAAGGCTGCTGCCGCTCAGATGAATGCCATTGCCACTTCGGAAACATCTGCTGCTTTTGAACACAGGAGCCTGATACATACAACATGAAGTGGGAACAGACTAGCGTGCCAGGACTGCAAAGCGTCTACCTCAATCTGCTGCCAGTGCTCTTCAAGATCAACCAGGGAGTGCCTTTCATGGTTCAAGGCACAGGCCAGGCTGCGCTGGTCAACTGGGGTGATGGATTCATTACTGATGAGGCCACAATCCAGTCATACTCTGGAATGAGTGATGCCAATGGCTTTTTCCAGGGTATCATGACCTCCCCATACTTGCGACAGGTGAGCGGGCTGTATGTGTCAATGTTGTTTGGCCCTGCTTGGTTGTTGGCTGCACACCCAGCCCTACGGCAGCTACGAACCAAACTGGGCCCTGTTATTTGGCCCTGTTTGGTTCGTAGCTGCCCGCCCTGCTCTGCCCTGCCCTGCCCTGCCCTGCCCTGGTCAACTCAGTGATTGGCAAATGTGCAATGCAGGTCGTGTTGGCTCCCCACATGTATGGCCCGTCCGTGACACAAACCACCGCAAACATTCAGGGCACCGGCTTGTGGAACAGGTTGACTGTCTCCTTTGGCGGCAAGTCCCTTGGCGGCTACTGCTATCAAGGAGTGTGCAACCGGTTCACAGTTGTGCTGGGAGAGTATGGGTCGACCTTCACCCAGCAGCTTGACGTTGCCTTGCACACTGATCTGGTTGCTTACATGCAAAACCAAGGCAGTGCTGCTGGTGGACACACAAACATGCCCAGCTGGATTTTTTGGGCCTGGAATCCTTCCAGTTCTGACACTGGTGGAGTTGTGGGGACTGACTGGCTGACCATTCAATGGCTGAAGATTGACAAGCTGACTGGCAGCAATCCCAATGGTGTGGATGGCTTGAATTTGAAGCCATGGTACTATGGTCCTTAAATCATGCATGGTGGCTGAAATGCTTGCATGTGACTGAGCTAGTCTGAGTGTGCACACAACCCGGCTGCAACAGATGAGACATGTGTAGATTGTGCATTATGAACACTTATATGTCAATTTATAGAATCCTAAGCTGCTAACCAGCTCCTGGACCGTCTTTCTGCTTCTATGATCATGCTGGCATGAGCGATTGCATTTCAGTGTCAGCTATATCTCTGCGCTGTACAGTCATAGAGGGAGCGAGACGCCCCATACAGTGTCAACGCTTATATTGTGTCCACGTCCTGCGCTGCGACTGGGGACTGGGACTGGGGACAAGCATTGATGGATGATGACTGATATGACCATGCATAAATCGCACCGTGTAATGATTGGCTAATTCCAAGCGTCCAAAAACAGGCCGAGCATAGGAAGCTGTTTGCAGCATCCGTCAACACGTCGAGCAAGCTGTGGAAAAACTGCGACTACTGTGTGATGCAACGGTGCCATAAAGTCTAACCTCTGAGTACCGCAGCACTGGATATCGGTATTGAGCGTTAGCGATCTCCGTGCAACTCGTTCAATATGCTGCCCGCCAAACCTATGGTAGCGGACGACAGTGCTCACGGAGCGGCCGAAAAGCTGTCAGCTGGCAAGTTTGCGAACGGCGACGAGGAGAAAGCTCTCGAGGTCCAAGCTGAGGCTCTCACAGTCGGGAAGGGCCTAAATGGCACCGGCAAAGTGCCTCTGTCTGTCGGCTTTGCGAAAGGTAACATGCAGAGGTCATAACATTCAGATGCAGTTGAAAGTGTGACAAGCCGTTATTTTGAGCTGATCATGCGTCTTGACTTCACCTGCAGGGTCTTGGTTGCAGGTGGGCTATCTCGGTGTCATCGCGACCGTCTGCCCGACAGCCCACCGTGCCTATCAGCACAACGACACATGCATTCGTGCATGTGTCACGCGCATGCAAGCCATTTGCTATGTCTCTGAGCAAATGCGCCTGCAACATCGTGAGCTGTGATCACAGCAGCTGACGTGTTTGCACACTGCAGGTTGGCTACAACCTATGCACATGTGTATCAGGAGCTCCCTTGCTTGGCCTCCCATTTGCTATGGCCCTGTTAGGTGGGCTGTGCTGATCACTGGCTTGAACACACGCTCAGCAAGGATTTTAAGTTGAAATTAAGGACCTCTTGCAAGTTGCTGCAACAGTTGCTGCACCAAGGCGCTGCAACAATCAAGGACAAGCTGCAAGTTGTTGAACATTGTTCTGTGTGCATAAACGCAGGATGGGCAGCAGGAACTTTGGCGCTGATGCTAGGGTTCTTTGTGACCTTATGGACATCCCGCATTGTCGCATCCTTCCATGAACATAAAGGCCATCGCCACATTAGATATCGAGACCTGGCTGCAATTGCGATGGGTAAGCGTACTTGGTCAAGCTAGCAATCTGAAAACCAGATCATGCGGAAAAATAATACTCCGCAGGTGCAGATCCAATGAGGTGCCAATTTCTGTCATACAAGACCAATACGGCAGATTCACTATGTGTGAACTGTGTGAGTGTGTCTGACTGCGTCTGCTTGTCTATAGCTCCTAAATAGCAGGATTGCATGCATAAGGCAGGCTAGCTTGCGCATCGTAAGGTAATGTGCTGATGCATCAACCAAATACAAAGTCAGGCAGGAGCGCTAACATGTTCTCAAGGAGTTGTATTGCAACTTCTGAGCAGGCATTTTTGTCAATTTGTGTGCCTACTCAGTCTAGACGCGTCAGGCCTCAATCAGCTCCTTGTACCTGTTTGCAGTCAAGTTGCCCAGACACCTGAAAGCTGACAATGGCAGGCAATGCATCAATATATCTGCACAGAGCATTCCTGTACCTGTTGTTTCTGGAACAGTCCACACGAGGTTGACATGACCTGAGTGTGGTGACAAGCTATGACTAGACTGCATGACATAATTGGTTCCTTGGACTCACAAATTATGCGTGCACAAAGGACACAGCTGCAATCTGGAACAGCTGGGTTCAGTTTGGCCATTCTGCCAGCGCTCAACACGACCAGAATTGCACTTGCTCTGTCCATGTTCCCACCTAGAAGCCGCACACTCAAACATGTGGTTTGACATGCTTCAGACTGCTTGGTTTGGAACACTATCAAAGCAAGTGCACCATTCATCGAGTTGATTGGCCACGGCCAAAGTAAAGCTGTGCTCTCTCACTCTGTTCCACGAACGCCTACAACTTGTGAGTCTGGGCAGCTGTGCCTGTCAAGCAACCAATCATGTGGCGCAGTCTAGTCATGTCTTGGGCAGGAACTGCCATCAGCCATGGAAACAGCCAGAGCAGATACAGACACAAATGATCTCAAGTGTCCTATCAAAGCATCTGCTGTGCACAGCATGATCCGACTGCTTTTGGGGTGTCTTTCAAAGTTTGGTCTGACACAATGTTGATTGGTCTGTTGACACAAAACCTACTTGGTCTGACACATAGCTGATTGGTCTGTTGCAACAGAACCCACTTGGTCTGATGCAACGCTGATGGGTCTGTTGCTGCAGGACCCAAATGGGGCAAATACTATGTCTGGCCCTGCCAGTGGGGCAATCTCATTGGAGCTCTGATCTCCTTTTTCATCCAAGCTGGACTGAGCTTCAAGGTGTGTGAGTGACACATACCAACTTTGGTGCTTCAGAACTATTGGCCTCGCAGGCCATCAGGCCACATGCACGTGCAATTGTAGCAGTCATTGACGTTCATTGGCCTAATGTACATGGCCTCCCCTGATGGTTGCCAGCATCAAGTTACACTCGTTCCCTGCCATAGGTACAAACATTGGTCCTATATTTGCTTCATAGGTGCATGCATCTGCTTCATAGGTGCATGCATCTGCTTCAAGCCCTGTTTAGGTTCCCTCAGGGTCTATAAACATTTAGGAGCACATGTCTGTGACTCTTTGTTAGGCTGTGGTTGACAGCCAGCACATATGTTGTGTAAATACACATAATCTGAAGTTTCTGCATACAATGGTACATACCACCTCTGTCAGCTGAGTGACTGGCATGTATGTACATGTGTGTGTACGTATAAATCTTACACATATATACCAGTATGTGTGTATATGATTTGCAGCTTGCACTTCAGATTACAGAACATGAGCTTACAGACTCAGAGCCATGTTCATTGCTTAAGAGTGTATACTCCTAATCATGCATATTAGTATTTCAGAACCTTGACTGACAGTTCCTACTCGGTTGCAGGCCGTGTACACCTTGTTGGGCGGGGAAACACTCACACTGACAGAGATGATTGTCATCATGGCAGTTGTGTGCATGATCATGGCTCAGATCCCGACCATGCATGCCTTATGGTTCATCAACTTCCTTAACCTGGTCTCTGTGTTCATCTTCACCTACATGACAGTGGCAGTGGCCATCTGGCAGACTTGTTACTACAAGTTACCAAGGGATTACGGCGTCCATGGCAGTCCAGTAGATAAAGCTTTTGGAGTGTTCCAAGGCATTGTCATTATGCACTTTGCTTACGGGTGAGCAAAGTCATATTCTTCTGTTGTATGGCATAAAAGAGAATTTCACATTAATCAATGCGATTCTTTTGTTGCATCATGGAAAAGGGATGCCACAAGCATGCATGGTTCCTGTCTGGAAGACAATTTCTTATGCCGTGTCACAACTGCAGTTGCTGTTGGTACTGTTCATGCCTGTTGTCTCCTCTGTCTTGAATGTATTCCAGCAGAACTGTCATGCAGTATTCTGTATGCAGGCCCAAGAGTGTGCAGTGTCAAGGCAATCATCACAGACATTGCTTGCATTGTTACAGTTGAAGTTGTGTGACTGTTTGGCCAACATCAGCCCACCATGCATCACCGCAAGCCTTTCCCTCTGGTATCAGCTCAGAAGGCAAAGGCTGCGATCTAGTGTCAGCTCAGAAGGCAAAGGCTGCCCTTTACCGCTTGTGCCCCCTGTGGCAGAAGGTCCCCTTCAGGGTCTTCAGCTTATCTGTGGTATGCAGGAACACATTGATTCCTGAGCTGCAAGCCACAGCAAAACCTCCATCCATTGTGACAATGAAGAAGGCCATCTGGATGTTGTATGCACAGCTTACCCTCACTTATTTGCCATCAGCTTTCATTGGGTATGCGGCATACGGTGAGCTCCGAAAGGAATCAACCCTCTGGTCTAATGTGTTTTCACTCTGCCTCTGCTAAATCTGTCTTGCTTCATTTTGGCCTTGCTGGGCATGTACAGCCTTTACTTATTGCCTCTGCCCTGCCCTGCCTTATCCTGCCCTGCCCTGGCTGGCTCTGTTACATGGTGGTAAACGGTTAACATACTAGCATTGCCATGATGATGTGCTATGTGGTTATTAGGATGAAGCAAGCACACTATCACGCTTTATCCTGAGCTGCTTGCCAAGATTTGCTACAGGCCCTTGGCTGGTGTGCCAGGCCCTGCCCCATCCTGCCCTGCCCTGCCTGGTGTGGCCCCTCCTGCTGTACCCTGCAGCTCAAAGCACAGCAACAGAGTGATGTGGCACCTTCAGTCTTAGCAGCCTATGCCTTAGTAGTTTTGGTGGCATCATGCACTGGATGATGTGTGTGTGTGTGTGCTGATACAGGGCAAGCTGTGGTTTCGGGAGGGGGTTCTTTCCTGCCTTTCTTCATGGCAGCTGTACCCACTGAGGACAACCCATCACCCAAGTGGGCTCTTGTCTTCATCAACCTCCTGGTTCTGTGGAACAGCATCTGCTTCTGCTTGGTGAGCTTCTTCTTCTTCTTCTTCTTGCAATGGTGGCCACCTGCTCATTCATTTTCCTAACAAAATACATTTTCCCCAATATTTTAGCAAAGATTTGTTGAATATGTTAAAGTACGTGGATGTTTGTGCGTCTGTATATTGCTTGCTTTTTGCTGGCCTGGCTGATGCCATAATGTTTTGGTACGCCGCTTGTGTTGGTCAATGCACAGTCAGCAGGCAGACAGTCTGTCCAGTCACTCAGCTTGTCTGTCTGTATCCATGTACATGTCAGTGTGTGTGAGTCAGTTCTGTGCACTGCAGTTGTACATTGCTCCTGTCACTGAACACTTCGAGACAAAATACATGAATGACAACTCTGGCATCTGGGCAGTCAAGAACTGGCTGATCAGGACAGTGATCAGATGCGCGTACATCTTCTTCGCCGCCCTGATTGCTGCCATGTTCCCATACTTTGGAGACATCCTTGGTGAGCCTTTGACTACACAAGCTGACCAGACAACTTGGCATCCAATTTACAAAAGTTTGTGTGGACAGAAGCACAAGCAGAAGCTGCTGTTTGTCATTGACAATCATTGCTTGTGTCACTATTGCGACCGTGTTTCCTGCTGTGTCAGCTGTTTGTGCCTGTGCGTGTCTGATCTTTTAGCTCAGCACATTTTCGCTATGTGCAATGCTCATCCTGCTTGGTATGTGAGCCATGCATCAACCCTCCAGGCTGACATGCGTCTGCTGCCAATGCACAAGCCATATCATACAATCATAATGATCAGGTTCATGACTCATCTCAAAGTACTCCTTCAGCACTTCCCAGCTAGCTTCTCACACGTGTCATACTTCTGCAGCTCTGGTGGGAGCGCTAGGCATCACCCCCCTCGACTTCTTACTGCCCCTGGCAATGTACATCTTCCTGCGCAAGCCAGTGTTGTGGAAAAAGATCCTGGCTTGGATCCTGCTCATCTTCTATGTCATTGTCATGATTCTGGGCGCTGTTGCGGCCATTCGTGGAATTGTTCTGGATGCAAGTAAGCATTGCTGCCAAAGCTGCTGCATGAGTTTCAGCATGTCATATGGTCATTGCTGGCGTATGTCACGTCACAAGCTCGGCTTGCATGGTGTCATGAGCATGGCTTGCATGGGTGTCATAAGCACGGCTTGCATGGTGTTATAAGCACGGCTTGCATGGGTGTCATAAGCACAGCTTGCATGTGTGTCATAAGCACGGCTTGCATGGTGTCATAGCCACGTTGCATCAGATGCATGCACCACTTGCTCTATCCAGCTGCTGTCATGACTTTGAGTTGCAGCATGCCAGCATATGTCATCAATCCACCTTCATTTTCTGTCTTTGGGACATAGCAGGGCAAACAGTGGTTTAGCCCAAATGCTTGTGCAAAGGATATTCAGCAACGAAGGAAATGCTGCTCCTGCAGGTCACTATTCTGTTTTCCCCAATCTTGCCCCTTAGGACATTTGACATTGATGGCACCAGAGCCGACATGCAATACCAGGTTGAGCATATGCAGCTGGACGTGCAAATTCCACAGGGACTCCAGCATTGAAAACTGAACTCACAAAGGAAAGCTACCAGAGGAACATGTATTTTGTAGAAACAAAGGGCTGAGGGCAAGTGTACCGTTTTTATCTTGGATGCTATGGCTATCTAAGCCTCGATAGATCTGTACCTGCTGGCCATCTTTGGTCCAGCAAACCAGGTGCCATCCGTGTGTAGGTGCTCAGGATCTTTGTCTGACCACTAGGGCTCAGGGTCCAATATGTATGTACAGCTTCATTGTTGTTTCTTACCAGTAGATAGCACAGTCAGGTGCATCATTTTTCTGCTTACATTGAATTTCTCTTGCATTGCTACATGTACTGTCAGGCAGCTGTTAGACAGGTAACATGCAGTAAGGCAAGTGGTTCTCAAGGTTCAGGCACCATTTTGTTCTGCATTGTGTGCAGAGTAACATGCTGTCAAGCTTTTAGAGTTGCATTTCGCTGTATGAGCTGCTAGCAGCGCTCTTTTGGGTGTGCTCAGTAATTAGCCTGCGTTCTAATTCTTGGGATTGTCATGATTGTAGTGTGGATTCTCTATGTATGCAATATCTACACGAGGCAGTGATCTGTCATGTGAATCCTGTCACATCTGCTTTTGCCAGCATGGGTGCTGTCTGGTGCCCAGGCTGTTTCCCAGCGCACAGTCAGCTACATTATGTACTAAAGCACTCGCAAATATGTAAGTGCACTGCTGACTACTGACTCTGATCCGCGCCAGCAGCTGCAGCATTGGGATGCAAAAATAATGGTCCCCAGTGTGCATTTTATAAACAATCTGCTTCCATCAGTGTAGCATCACAAGGAAACATCGGTATGTATGGGTACAGAGACGCTCTCGACAGATGATGAATTGCGTTGGCAGCTGCAGGCAGACATCACTCATGAATTGGTGAATATTCAATGGCATGACACCCTTTACAACGCTCACGTGATGCAGAGTTGCAGCAACAGACACGTGTTCAAAGGATTGTTCAAAACGTCTTGTAGCAAACAAACAATGTACCTATAAAATGTGCAGCACCTGCGTGTCAGCGTGTAAGTACTACATACATTGCACGCAAAGCAATTGAAGCCGAGCATGGACACTCTATTAGTAGACACAACTTGAATTGTCAGCAAATGGTGAATTGCATTGTCAGCAAATGGTGAAGTACCTAGCAGTATCTGCTTGCGTGTCATTGAGGTCAAAACTGGCAGCCTGCTTGCCTGTCGTCAGGGTGTCAACAGGCTGCTTACCAACCATAGAGTCAGTGGTCTGTGTAGCACTTTATGGGTTGGTCAGACACTCAAGTCCATTGGGGAAAAGCTTGACACAGCAGGAAGCTTTTGTCTCCAACTTTTGCTGAGAAGGCCTTGGTGTGCTACCAGGAGGCCCAAATACTTTGCTGTGATGCAGGTAGCACTATAGTTTATGCACTCACAACCTTGACACCCATGCTTTTGCATGTTCCTGCCACTGATCTACAGATGGCATCTATGGACATGTCGGGCACGTCTTGCTGTTTCTGTTGAGCAATGTCAAATATATTTTTGACAGAGATCTCGGCTGCAACCGCATGGCCTGGTCGCTGGCTGCCACTTTTGATGTTAGCTGCTTGCTTTATAAAATATGTAACTGGCGGCGTTTTCATAACCTACATTCAGAAAGAAATAAACATTGAGGAACAACTTACACTCAACGATAGGTTGCCAGGACAGGCACTTACAAAGTGGGCATGCATGCATTGTGCAGTGGCCCTTGGCATGCGGTGAAACATAAAGCTGTTTACTGATTGCATTGCAAATGTGGATGGTCGAGTTTGTCATGATCATTCCTTCATGATAATATGATGCAGGGAATGACCAAGCAAACATGCAATGACTAGAGTGCACAGTCTGTCATGGAGACTATTCTGGGAGCGTTGCTTACATATGTGAACGTCTTATCACTGTAGGCTGTGATGACTACAGGGACGGGGATCTCAGGCTGCACAACAAAGAAGGCTTGGTACACATGCATGATGCAGAGTACTTGCTTGCCTGCAAGCATAGGCGGCAGCACCAAACATTCATGCCGAGTTCAACCTGAATCCATATGACCACTATACCTTTTTGTCTGCAGTCTTTGCGTTGAAGTCTTTGCAAAATGACATGATGTTGAGTCCAGCCTGACCAAGGGCAGGCCCAACAGGTGGCGCTGGCTTTGCCTGACCAG
>JAABUK010009564.1_pt1 | contig 13211 bp, 10 predicted proteins | sample 5559141 | NCBI WGS metagenome assembly JAABUK01 (sample SAMN10711869, study PRJNA513367) | rock metagenome | isolation source: Antarctica rocks | place: Antarctica: Victoria Land, Pudding Butte nord | collected 2016-01-03
ATCTGTGTCGTGCTCGAAATGCTGTAGCCGAGTCCGATGTTACCGACCTTGTCCATCGCAACGCTGCCCATCCAGCGCGATCTCGAATCCGGCGCGAACGTGCCTTGTTGATAAACCGTCGGCGTCGTGCCGGGGCTGCGCAGTTCATACCAGCGAACGCCCGTGTAGCCGCTTCCTTTTCTACTCGTTGCGCCAACGGTTACCGAATGATTGACGACAAGCGATTCGTGGCCGTCGGCGAAATTACGATAAGCGAAACGATACATCAAGCGATCCGCGAGCGAATCGAGTTGCTGTGTCGTGCTCGGTTGCGGAATACATGTGCCGCCGCCGCACGCGCGCGTAAAGGCCACGACGGGAATATTGGTCGGCCCCGTGAGCGTCGTGTTCGCAGTGTTCACCCAGTCCACATGAAACTTCCAGAGGTTGAGCGAGTTCGAGCCGAAGCTCACTAAGTAATTGGGCGAACCGGCGGGCGGCGCGATGGAGCCGTCGAGGTCTGCGGGCAACAATCCGCCGAAGCTCGTGCTCAACTGAAAGCACTGCTGCGTCGCTGCCGTGCCTGCGAGCATTGCGCTGCGATCAAAGGCACAGGTCTTTGCGCCCTTGAACGTGCTGCCGTTGGCGAAAATATTGTAAGTGATGTAATAGCCGTCCGGCCACACACCGACTTTCGGGTAATCATTAAAATCCGTGCCATAGCTGAACGCATAGCGGTTATATGTGCCTGTCGCGTCGGAGGTTGTCGAAACGGCCACGCACTGCATGTTCGGCCCGCCCGTTGGCACGGCAAACTGCGTCATCACCCAGCGATTCGCCGCCTTGTCATACTGCACAATCGGATCGCCGTCATTCTGTGTTTCGCAGAGTCCGCCGAAGCCAGCCCAGAGCGTATTGCCCGCCGCCGGGCCGTACACTTTCAAGCCTGTTGCTTTGTCGTAAACGGCGAAAGCTTCGTTGACCCACTGCACGTACTGTGTCGCACCGGCAGCGCCGTTGGTGTCCGGCGGAGCGGCATTGACGGTGTAGTTGGGAATGCCTACGCCGTCGAAGCTTGTCGGCGCGGTGGTGGCGACGGCAGGCGCGGGCGCGGTTGACGACTGAAGCGCCGTGTCCTGCGCGGGCGTGTTGCTTTGTTCGGGCTGCGGAATCGGTTTGACGGGATGCTCATGCGGCTCGCCCTTGCGATCAGGCGCAATCGGCGCGATTTGTCTGAGCGGCAGAGACGTGTCGTGCTTGACGTTCGATCTTACTTCGGCCTTACCGTTGGCGTTTCCATTACTTGATGGATTTTGCGCGTTTACAGTTAAGGGCAGCGACCATGCGGTGCAGAGTGCGGTTGTCATAAACAACGAAAAAACTTTCTTCATCGAGCCTCCATAGGATTTGGTTAGCGGTCAACGAGGGTGGCAGCAGCCTGCAATAAACGCGGGCGAGTGCCTCATTAGGGGATACGCGAATAATACCTTTATGATGAAACCCATTGATCGTCGTGCGACTACGGAAAGAAACGAAAAGCGCTGGCGCGTTGCCGTGCGTGGTGATTTTAAGGTCTGCACGGCAGATATTTATTTAATGCCCGAAACTGTATGTTATGAATGCCAGCACTGAACAAGGACGGCTTGCAAACTTACCCTGTTATCAAGAGACAACGCAGTATAAACTATCGCCGCTAGTAATTAAAGACTTTTACGACAAAATTGTGAAAGAAAAACAACAGGTTTCGGATGTCTGTGTGACATTACAGCAATTAGCAAGGTGGCTTATTGAAAATTCTCCTGATGCTTTCCTGTAAAAACGAAATCATCGGCAATCGGTTTGCCTGCCGGTGGTTTCGTTTTGGCAACGAGGGCAACCCACTTGCACGCAATTATGCCTTTATATAAAGTAACTCCCTGAACACGATGCAATCTGACTGAGGTAAGAGAAATGCTGCTATTGAAAGCTAAGACTTGGATGGCGCAAATCGCTGTGAAAAGCTGAATTCTACATTGACCGTATTTACGCGAAAGATAAATCCTAATCCCGATGGCAAGTATATGCCTGTTGGAAATGAGACGGGTAGTATATACATTGTTTTACAGCAATGCAAGAAAAAAGTTGTAAGTTTGTTTACATGAGAAACAAACTTACATGAGTCAGGGGTTTAACGGCTGCGGCGCTCGAAGAAGCGGCGAATAATCTGTGGCAATATCAATGAGGTTTGCAAAGGCGATCCGGTGGCGAAGCGTTTGGCAAAGCCGCGAAAAAGCGCGGCGGCGTGCGGCGTGTAATTGAACCACCACAAGTCGCCGACGTGCGCGAGGCGGTTGACGTGTATGTGCTGCGCAGTGACGAGTTCCAACAAACCCATGCGTCCATGTGTGCGCCCCTGTCCGCTTTGCTTGACGCCGCCCCAAGGCGTTTGCGCGATGCCGTGCGTGTAGAGCACTTCGTTGACCATCACCGTGCCTGCTTCGATGCGCGCCGCGATTTGTTTCCCGCGTTTGATGTTTCTTGTCCACACGCTCGCCGTCAATCCGAAAATGCTCTCGTTGGCGAGTTTGACGGCTTCATCTTCTGTTCCGAAAGTCATCAACGGCAACACAGGCCCGAACGTTTCCTCGCGCATCACTGTCATCGTGTGATTCGTATTTGCGAGCACCGTCGGTTCGTGAAACGCGCCCGAAAGATTCTTCGCCCGCCCGCCGCCCGTGAGCGCCTGCGCGCCTTTCGCCAACGCATCGCCGACGTGTTCTTCGACAATTTGTAATTGCCGCGCGCTCGACATTGCGCCGATGTCCGTGCCTTCGCGCGTGCCGATGTCCTGCTTGAGAGCGCGTGTTTTTTCAACGACGCGTTCGGTAAATTCCCGCGCGACGTTTTCATGCACGTAACATCTTTCGACTGACGCGCACGCCTGTCCCGAATTGCTGAACGCGCCCCACACGGCAGCGCTCGCGGCTTGCTCTATGTTGGCATCCTCCAGCACGATCATAGGGTCTTTGCCGCCGAGTTCGAGCACGACGGGCGTGAGAGTTTTTGCCGCCGCTTCAGCCACGCGCTTGCCCGTCGCCACGCTTCCCGTGAACATGATTTTATCCGCGCCCGCTTCGACAAGCGCCGCGCCCGTCGCGCCGCCGCCCGTCACAACCTGCAACACGGCATCCGGCAATCCTGCGCGGTTGAATACGTCTCCGATTTTCATGCCTGTAAGCGGCGTCAATTCGCTCGGCTTGAGCACTACGCAGTTACCCGCCATCAGCGCCATCACGACTTCGCCAAGAGGTATCGCCCACGGAAAATTCCATGGCGAAACGATTCCGACCACGCCCAGAGGTTTATAGATGATGCGCGAGGTGCGCCCCATCAAGCCGTACTGACCGATGTCTATTTTCTCGGCGCGCAAAAGACGATGCGTGCGGCGCGCAAAGAACTGCATCAGATCGAGCGTCGGCACAATCTCCATCGCCACTGCTTCCGCCACGGGCTTGCCTGTTTCTCTGGAGATAAGCAGCGCAAGTTCGTCCATCTCCGCGAGCACCAATTTTCTTGCGCGTAAGATGATGCGCCCGCGTTCGGCAAACGAAAGCTCGCGCCACTGTTTTTGCGCCGCGCGTGCGCTTGAAACAGCGCGCCCGACTTCTTCTGCGGAAGCTATGCCCACCCGCCCGATTTCCTCGCCCGTCGCCGGATCACTCGACACAATGAATTCTTCAAATTCTTCAGGCGCGCTTTCACGCAGCCTCGTCGCCGCATTTTTTGAAACTTGTGCAATCATCGCTTTTCTCCGACTAAAAGATTATGGCCTGAAAACATCCGGCAACGAAAGTCGAAACGCTTCGCTGCAACTGCAAGTTTTTCCTGTCTCAGTTACAATATGCGCTTTTAACGCATCTTGCCTGTATAACTGCAATGCCAGAGGAGAACTTATCATGCCACGCTCGCAACTCGCCGAATTCATGAAACGCATGGACGCCGATTCCGTCGCCATTATACCGGGCGCGCCCCAAATCGCGCGCACGAATGACACGCATTATCGTTATCGTCAAAACTCCGATTTCTATTACCTCACGGGCTTCGACGAACCCGAAAGCGTCGCCGTCATCAGTCCCGCGAAGGAACATAAATATACGCTCTTTGTGCGCCCGCGCGATGTGCTGAAGGAAACTTGGGAAGGCCGCCGCGCCGGTACCGAAGGCGCACTGGAGACGCACAAAGCCGACGCCGCTTATCCGATTGAAGAGTTTCCGGCAAAGCTCGGCGAATTGTTGGCGGGCGCGAAGACTCTTTATTACCCAATCGGCGCGGGCGACACGCATCTCGACGCGCTCATCATCAAAGAAATCGCACGCCTGCGCGCGCTCGGTCGTCAAGGCATCGTCGCGCCGCAAGCCATCGTTGACGTGGGCGTTGTTCTAAGTGATTTGCGTCTTATTAAAACGCAGGCAGAAATCGAACTCATGCAGCGCGCCGCAGACATCGCCGCCGAAGCGCACGTCGAAGCGATGAAGCAGACGCGTCCCGGCATGAACGAATACGAAATCGAAGCCCTCATCGAATATATCTTTCGCAAGAACGGCGCGAGCGCTCCCTCTTACAATTCGATCGTCGGCGGCGGCGCTAACGCCACCATCCTGCATTATGTCAATAACGATGCTCCCTTGCGCGACGGCGATTTAGTGCTACTCGATGCGGGCGCGGAATACAAAGGTTACGCTTCCGACATCACGCGTACCTTTCCCGTCAACGGGCGTTTCACACAAGCGCAACGCGACATCTATGATCTTGTGCTCGCAACCGAAATTGCCTGCGTCGAACAGGCTCGTCCCGGCATCAGCCTCGAAGAATTGAAAACTCATTCCATCGAACTTCTTACCGAAGGCATGGTGCGTCTAGGTCTTTTGCAAGGCGACGTTAAAAAGTTGATCGAAGAAGAAAAATACAAGCAATTCTACATGCACGGCATCGGGCATTATCTGGGCATGGACGTTCACGATGTCGGCCTTTACCGCGTTGACAATGAGCCGCGCAAATTGGAACCCGGCATGATTATCACAGTCGAACCCGGCCTTTACATCGCGCCGAACACGAAGGATGTTCCCGAAAAATATTTGGGCATCGGCATTCGCATCGAAGACGACGTGCTCATCACAGAAGACGGCAATCATGTGCTGACAACCAGAGTTCCGAAGCAGGCGGAAGAAATAGAAGCGGTGATGGCAAAATAGAAAACAATCATAGACGGATGCAAAATTGGAGCAAGAGAAACGAGCGCATAGCCAAAGCATCAATCGTGTTCGTGAGCCTGCTTGTCGGGCTGTTCATCGCCGAAATTTCCTTGCGCGTCGCGGGTTATTCGTACCCGCTCTTTTACGAAACAGACGCGGATTGCGGCTATGCGCTTCGTCCCGGCGTGGAAGGTTGGTATCGCAAAGAAGGCGCGGCTTATGTGCGCATCAACAGCGCGGGCTTGCGCGACCGCGAGCACCCGAAAGCAAAACCGCCGGGCACGTTTCGCATTGCGGTGATCGGCGATTCCTATGCAGAAGCATTGCAAGTTCCCGTCGAAGATACGTTCTGGGCGGTGATGGAACAACGCTTGCGCGGCTGCCAGAAGTTCGCGGGAAAAAACATAGAGGTTATAAACTTCGGCGTCTCCGGCTACGGCACGGCGCAGGAATTAATTACCTTGCGCCGCCGAGTTTGGGACTATTCGCCGGACATGGTGCTCGTCGCCGTCACGACCAACAACGACATTACGGATAATTCGCGCGCGCTTAAAAAAACAAGCGAGATTCCCTACTTCATTCATCGCGATGGCAAACTTGTGCTCGATGATTCGTTTGCTGCGACACCTGCTTTTCGTCTGCGTGACTCAATGCTCAATCAGTTTGGAAGATGGATTAGAGAGAGTTCGCGCGTGATTCAAGCCATTCACCAATCGCACGGCGCAATCAAAGCGTACATTGCTGCGCATCGAGGCGATACTGCAAAGCAGGCAAGGACGCCGGAGCAAGCTCAAACCGCATCCACTAAGCGCGCCAAAACCACAACCGATCTTACAGAAGAAGGAATAGATAACTTAATTTACCGCGCGCCGGACAACGCCGTGTGGCAAGATGCTTGGCAGGTCACGGAAGAATTGATTGTGCTGATGCGCGATGAAGCGAAAAGCCACCATGCTGTGTTCGTCGTCGTCACCTTGAGCAACGGCGTGCAGGTTTATCCAGACCGCGAATTACGCGAAGCCTTTATGCGACGAATCGAGGGCGACGATCTGTTTTATCCAGACAAGCGCATTAAAGCTTTAGGCGAGCGCGAAGGCTTCCGTGTGGTGACACTTGCCCCGCAGATGCAAGCTTACGCGGAAAAGCAGCAAGTCGTTCTACACGGCTTTGGCAACACACTCGGCTCCGGCCACTGGAATGCGCTCGGCCATCATCTGGCGGGCGAATTAATCGCCGCAGAATTATGCAAAGAAGAATGACGAAAACCTTGTTCCTATAAGGCCGCGCATCACCATCGCTCGTTCTCGACGATAGACATGTACATTCTCGGAATCTCGGCTTACTACCACGACTCTGCCGCGTGCCTTGTGTACGACGGAGAGATCGTCGCTGCCGCGCAGGAAGAACGCTTCACGCGCCGAAAACACGACCAACGGTTTCCTTCATCGGCCATCGAATTTTGCTTGCGCCACGCCAAAATCACCGACAGAGAAATCGATTTCGTCGCCTTCTATGACAAGCCACTTTTGAAGTTCGAGCGACTGTTAGAAACATACATTGATTATGCGCCTGGGGGATTTCGCTCGTTCCTCAAAGCGATGCCGCTCTGGTTGCGCGAAAAACTCTGGACGCGCGAGCAGATCGCGCGACACGGTGATTACAAAGGCAAAGTCCTCTTCACCGAACACCACGAAGCGCACGCGGCGAGCGCGTTTTTTCCGTCGCCGTTTGAATCCGCCGCCGTGTTGACGATTGACGGCGTCGGCGAGTGGGCGACTTCGAGTTACGGCTACGGTCGCGGCAATGAATTGCACCTGACAAACGAACTGCGCTTTCCACACTCGCTTGGGCTTCTCTACTCTGCGTTCACTTATTATCTCGGCTTCAAAGTGAATTCCGGCGAATACAAAGTGATGGGACTCGCGCCCTACGGCGAACCGCGTTACGTCGGGAAAATTCTCGACGAACTCGTTGATTTGCGCGACGACGGAAGCCTGCGTCTCAACATGCGCTACTTTAATTACGCGCACGGCTTAACGATGACGAACAAACGATTCGACGAACTATTCGACGGCGCTCCGCCTCGTCAATCCGAAACGGAACTCACACAGCGCGAAATGGATTTGGCGCGCTCCGTGCAGGAAGTAACAGAACTTGCAATGCTCAAGATGGCGCGCCACGTGCGCAACGAGACGGGCGAGAAAAATCTTTGTCTCGCGGGCGGCGTCGCACTCAATTGTGTTGGCAACGGACGCATTCAACGCGAAAACATTTTCGAGAATATCTGGATTCAACCGGCAGCAGGCGACGCGGGCGGCGCACTCGGCGCGGCGCTCTCCGTCTGGCATCAATACCTCGGACGCGAACGCGACGTGAAAACTGTTTGCCGCGATCACGCGGACGGCATGAAGGGTTCTTACCTCGGGCCTTCATTTACCGATGACGAGATTCGCGGGTTTTTGGAAACAACGGGGGCGCGTTTCCGGCGCATGGAGAGCGCGGAATTAACGCAGCACGTTGCGCGCGAGTTGGCGAAGGAAAAAGTTGTCGGATGGTTTCAGGGAAGAATGGAATTCGGGCCGCGCGCTTTGGGTGGGCGCAGCATTCTCGGCGATCCGCGCGCCGCCGGTATGCAATCGCAGATGAACTTGAAAATAAAGTATCGCGAATCGTTTCGCCCGTTTGCGCCGTCCGTCTTGCGCGAGCGCGCCAAAGATTATTTCGATCTCGATTGCGACTCGCCGTACATGCTGCTTGTTGCACCCGTCCGCGAAGATTTGCGGAAGCAGATGACCGATGAGCAGCAAAATTTATTCGGCATCGAGAAATTGCTTGTGCCGCGCTCCGTGATTCCCGCCGTAACACACGTCGATTATTCGGCGCGCGTGCAGACCGTCAGCCATGAAGACAATCCGCGTTACTATGAATTGCTCGCGGCATTTGATCGTCTCACGAATTGCCCTGTGCTCGTCAATACATCTTTCAATGTGCGCGGCGAACCGATTGTTTGCACGCCCGAACAGGCGTTCAATTGTTTTATGCGAACGGAGATGGACTTGCTCGTGATCGAAGACTTCGTGATCGACAAAAGCGATCTGGGCGATGTTGCTTTCTCTGATGATGCAGCGGCGTGGCAGGAGGAGTTTCAGCTTGACTGACTTCGCGCATCAAACGCCCGTGACGGACAGGCAAGCGCGCAAGACTGCGCTCGTCGTCGCGTGCGTCTTGCTTGCGCTTGCCGCGTGGAATCTTTATCGCGGACGTACAACTTATGTCGCGGTGCTCGGCGGATTCGGTTGTGCGCTGCTGCTGATTGCGTCGCCTGTTTTGCCCGCCGCGTTCGCGCGTCGCTTTCATGTTGTTTGGATGACTGCTGCAGCATTGCTCGGTGCAGTCAATAGCCGCATTCTGCTTTCGCTGATGTTTTATCTGGTGTTCACGCCCTACGGATTCATCTCGCGGGTCGTCGGGCGCGATCCTTTGAACAGGCGCGCGGCGAAGGGTGAAAGTTACTGGACGCCGCGTAAAAAAACACGGCAAACGAAGGAAGGCTTCGAGCGATTATTTTAGGCCTATAGCGGCTTGCAATTGAGTGTGGCTTATGTGTAGGGGCAACCCTTGTGGTTGCCCGCCGCTTGAATGGCATTGAATCTAACGGGCAGGGACAAGCCGTTGCCCCTACGATTTATTTGATAGGTCGCGCGCAATTGCAAATGGCTATAAGCGATTATTTGAAGACTGTCTACCCGGTGGATGAACGAAGGAGATTAGTGCGATGAGCAAACTCGCGCTCGCAAATGAAATATGGCTGTTCTTGCGGGAGAACAAAAAGCTGTGGCTGCTGCCGATCATCGTCGTGCTCGTTCTTCTCGGCGCGCTGCTCGTCTTCGCGCAGAGTTCGGCGCTCGCCCCCTTTATCTATTCACTCTTCTAAAGCTTCAGGACGCTGTTGATTTCAATTCGTCTACAATCTCAATGGCCGCCGCGCGCGCTCTTTCCACTTCGTCGGGCGCAAAGGAAACCGCGCCGACTACCGCATGTCCGCCGCCGCCGTAGCGTTCGCAGATCGAGGCGATGTTGTGGTAGCGCGGGCGCGGACTCCAAGGGTTCGAGCCAACTGAAATCTTCGTGCGCTGCGGCCCGTGCGTAAGCGCGACGGAATAGGTAGTGTCAGGGTAAAGATAATACGGAATGAATTTGTTGAAGCCTTCGAGTTTGTCATCAATCAAATCAAACTGCACAACTGCGTTCGCGTAGGAAGCTTTGCGGCGAATGATTTCAAGCGTCGCGCGGTGCTGCGCGAGAATCGGGCGAAAGCGGCGTTGCACTTCCTCGCCGGTCGCAACTTCATCGAGGGAGCGTGTCGTTAAGTCGCGGATAATTTCTTCGATAAACGCATCGTCGGGTTCGGCTTCGATAACCTGCATGAGTTGTAGCGCGGGTTCACGGAGTTCGACGGCCTGCGCGGGGGATTCATAAAACGCGCCGTCAATCGTGTGCGCCCAACGGATAAGCGGATCAATCGAAGCGTCCTCAAAATCAAAGCGTGTGCGGGCGATGTCGGCGATAAATTCCGTGCATGATTTACGCGTCGCATCGAGAAACTTTTTGCCTGAAGTGTCAGCCCGAAAATGCGCTTCATCTTCGGCGGTCAGAAACGCCGATTGATGGTGATCGAACCACCATGTCAAACGAGCGGACGCAGAGTATTTGAAATCGACAATAGCGTTTTCGTCGCCGTCGAACATCGCTTCGTCAAAGAGGTTGCCTTTGCGGTGAAGCAAGCCCGTATAATTTACCGACGCGTTTTTGTCTATGCGCGCGCGGTAAAAGCGTGTGAAGACAGCGGCGGACGCGACGCCGTCGAAGCAATGGCCGTGATAAAGTATTCTGAGTTTCATAATAAGATTTGCAATGATGCGAAATTCGAGCGGATGCAAAAGCCCGCCATCTTAACAGTTGTTGTCCGCAGTTTGCCAGAGACGCGGGCACCCGCAGCGGATGAAGGCACGGCAAAACGCTTTCTTCCGTAGCCAGTAAAAGAAACATGAACGGCCTCGCGCTGAAAATATTTGGGTGAAACAGTAGGAGACAAGAGATGTCCGATGAGCAGAGCGCGCGCGAAGCCAATGGGCGGTTTTATGCGGCGATGACCGCGCTCGATATAGATGAGATGGACGAAGTGTGGCTGAAGGAAGAAGCGGCTGTCTGCGTGCATCCGGGGCGCGAAGCCATTAACGGCTACGAGCGCATACGCCAGAGTTGGATCGCGATTTTCTCCGCGCCGAATCCGATGTCGATTGCCGCAAGCAACGAGCATGTAACGATTGTCGGCGATGTCGCGTGGATCGTTTGCTCGGAAACAATTTCTATGATGACCGACGAAGGACTAGCGGCAGCGGCGGCGCAGGCGACCAACATTTTTCAGCGCGTCGCAAACGATTGGCGCATGATCTTGCATCACGCGTCGCCGATTCCATTCACGACGCCCGACGAATGGCCGGACGTTATCAACTAAACACGCGCGCCGTTTTGCAGACTTTAGTGCCGCGCCGATTTCGCGTCCGCCTTTAATTTCAGGTGTTCGCGAATAAAAGCGTCGGCGTCTTTTTCGATTAACTCGCCGCCCACGATCCAAGCCTTTTCGGTGAGCGTGTCGCCTTTTTTCTGAAGCTTCGCCGGTTCTAAAAAGACGTTAAAGGGCGATCCCCATTTGCGCTTGTCATCTGCCGCCTGACGATATTTGTAGTGCGTTGTTTTATCGCGCGCGTCGCTTGTTTCGGATTCGGTGACGATAGTGTAGGGAAATCCAGATGTGCCGAAAAACTTCGAGACTTCATCGCGCGTGCCGTATTCGCTGACGCCGATAACCTCGAATCCCTGCGCTTTGTATTTGTCGTAAAGCTTGGCAGCAACCGGAGCCTCATAGCGCCAGTTCGGGCACCACGGCGCAAAGTACACGACCATCACAAGCTTTTTACCCGTAACGAGCGAACTCAGACTGACAGGCGTATCCGTCTTCAAATCCTTAAACGACCAATCCTTGTAATTGATTTTCTTTTCCTGCAACGGCGCGTATTCGTGCGCGTGCTCCTGCGCCTGTGAAATGACTGGAACAGCGAACAGCATGAAAAGAGCCAGCGTAAAAACTTTGAGCATTGGATGTCTCCTTAATAACTATGTGTGCGGGAGAGAAATCTTTGTGATGCGCGGACTTTGCTTGCTGCCGCCGAAAGCTAAATTCTATTTTGCAGCCGTCGCGGGTGTTTCATCAAGCAGCGGCGTGACGGCGGCCTCGAATGCTTCGCGCTTTTTGCCGCCGGTAATCTTCTGTCGAATGCGTCCCTGCCGGTCAATGATATATGTGACGGGAAGTCCCGGCCCGTTGCCGAACTTTGCTCCGACATCATCGCCACCGAGCACTAAAGTGTAATCCTGTTTAAGGTCTTTCTGGAATTCCTTAATCATCTCCGCCGTGTCGTTCGTGTCAGCAGTCGAGACGCCGACGACAGTGAATCCGCGCGCTTCCAGATCGTGCTGCATCGCATTGAATTCGGGAATCTCGCCGCGACACGGCACGCACCACGTCGCCCAGAAATTCAACAGCACGACGCGCCCGCGAAGGTCTGCAAGACGAAACGGTTTGCCGTCGAGCGTCTGAAATTCCACATCGGGCGCGAGAGGAAATTTGCTCATGTCGGCAGCAGATTTGTCGCCTGCCGCCGGAGTTGTCGTTGTCCCTTCATTGAAGCGGCCTTCGACGAGGCTCTCCGCGTTCGGAAGCCACGACGCGACGCTCGAACTTGCGAGCAGCGTTACGCGATTGCTCATAATCAAGCCGCCGATCAGGATCAGCACGATGCCGGACACAACTTCGACTTTGTGCAGATGCTGGCGAAATTTCGAGTAAAAGCCTAAGAATTTATTGATGCTCAAGCCGGTCAACAAAAACGGCAGGGCGAGTCCGGCAGAATAAAAGCACGACAAAACGAATCCGCTTTTCCAGCCGCCGCTCGTCGCCGCTAAGCCGATAATGCCGCCCAAGATAGGGCCAATGCACGGCGTCCAACCGGCGGCGAAAGCCATGCCGAGCGTCAACGAACCGAACATGCCGCGCGGCTTTTCGTCCGAGAACATGCGCGTGTCTTTATAAAGCGCGCCGATTTTCAGTAGCCCGATCAATAGCAATCCGAACAGAATGATGACGAGGCCGCCGATGATTCTCACCCACGGATTCGAGATAATGCTTGCGCCGATAAGTCCTGCGCCCGCGCCGAGCGCGATGAAGATTATTGACAGCCCTGCGTTGAAGGCGAGCGAGTTAAAGATGACGGCGCGCTTCGCATTAATGCGTGAGCCGCCGTCTTCGTTTTTCAAGCTGTCGATGCTGACGCCCGAAATCAAAGACACGTAGCCCGGCACGAGCGGCAGTACGCACGGACTGAGAAACGACAGCACACCGCCCGCGAAAGCGATTGCGATATTAACGATGCTTAGACCTTGCATATTTTACCTGTTTAACTGATGCCCGCCGTGCCGGGCGCGTTGTAAAAAGAAGCGCGGCGAAAATTTCGGCACGGCGCGTTTAATTTCTCGCACGCGCTTTTCTGCGCCACCAAATCCAATTCAAATAAATGCCGGAGAGAGCCGAGAGCGCGGCGAGCACTGACATCAACGCGAGTAAAAAAACTTGCCAGCTTCCGGCGAAGTAATAAAAATGCGCCTGCCGAAAGTAGCGTGTCAAGATGCCGGGCGGCGGCGCGAAATTGACCGCGCCTGTTTCCGCATCGATAAGCAGCGATTCCGCGCCGAGTCCGCCGACGGCCTGATAAACGGGACGCCCGTCGCGCATCAAAAGCGTCAGTGCCGTAACGGGCAATTGCTTTCCGGCAAACGCATTAGCACGCATGAGCGCGTCCGGCGCAGACACCTGTACACTCGCTGCCTTGATGCTCTCGATTTTGCCACCCTCAACCCGATTCGGCAAAACGTAAAGCAGCC
>JAABUK010009565.1_pt1 | contig 13209 bp, 15 predicted proteins | sample 5559141 | NCBI WGS metagenome assembly JAABUK01 (sample SAMN10711869, study PRJNA513367) | rock metagenome | isolation source: Antarctica rocks | place: Antarctica: Victoria Land, Pudding Butte nord | collected 2016-01-03
CCACGTGCGGCTCCTTGCTATCGTCTCCCGCGCACCAGGCGGGTTGCCCGAGTGGTCAAAGGGAGCAGACTGTAAATCTGCCGGCTCAGCCTACGAAGGTTCGAACCCTTCACCCGCCACCACCTGGTAAAACAGCCCCTGACCTGCAGAGACGCGGGGCAGGGGCTGTTGCGTGCCCAGCGGTCTGGTGTAGTACGGGACGGGTCTGTGGCGGCGAGTTCGGTCTCGTAGTGGCACGCGAATGGCACGACGCTTGCACCATGCAACTAGTCTTGCTGGTACGAGTGCAGCCCGCGGCGGGGTCTAGACCAGTCCGAGACCATGAAGGGCCGAGGGCTGTGCTGCCGCTGCGTCCCCGACACCGTCTGGTTGGCAATTGCAGGCCGCAGCGGGGCAGCGGCCGCGGCTGGTCGCACCCAAGAGCCAGGCCAGCATCCGCAGCGTGCCGCTGCCCGACCGCGTCGCGGTCGGCATCGACCAGCACCTGGCTAGCTGCCCGGTGCTGGTGACCGGGGGGCTGGACGGGCTGCTGATCCGCAACAGCCGCGGCGGCCCGGTGTGGCCCCGCACCTTCCATGCCCGCATCTTTCGGCAGGCCACCGAGGCGGCCGCGCTACCGGGCGTGCGGTTCCATGATCTGCGGCACTTCTATGCCAGCGCGCTGACCGCCGCCGGCGAGTCGGTGATCACCGTGCAGGCTGCCCTCGGCCACGCCAGCGCGGTCGTTCCGGGGGCAGCGGGTGAGCAGAAGCGCTCGCTCTGGCGCGCACTTGCCTGGCTGTCCCTGCGCGCACTCACCGCAGGTCCCGCGCCGTGGCTGCACCGATGGCACCGCGTATCTCAGGCTCGGGTGCCGGACGACCGCTGCGCACACCGAAGGCGCCCAGGGGTGATCGAGGGGGTGTGGCGGGCCTGCCCAGACTTGCTGGTGTGCTCTGGGGCGTCTGGGACCGGTCAATCGGGCCGGGCGGCCGGCTCTGCCTGCCGCGTCAGGAGGTGGTCGATGGCGGCGCGCAGCGCCGGGTCGCGGTTGGGCCACAGCCCGGCGTACACACCAGGGTCTCCACTGCGGTCAGCGGCAGAAGCGGATGTTTTCGTGTGACGCACCAGGGGTTCGGTGGCGTACGAGGCCACGGCCTTTGCCACCGGGGTCATGCGCTTGACCATCCAGGACCTGGCTACCTGATGGGCGTACGTCGCGGCGGCGGTCGACTGCGCGCGGCCAAGCGGGGGGCTCTACTGGGCCACCCCATGAGGGTCAGGCTGCCCCGACGCAGCGTTAGGTCGGGATGATGTGGTAGACCCCGGCGGGGTCGCAGGCTGCCGGGTCCAGCGTGCTGGCCCGGTCTCGCAGGCCCGTGATGTCCTCGCGCAGTGAGGTGAGTTCCGCGATGCGCCGGTCGAGGTCGCCGGCGTGGGCGTCGAGCAGGCCGGTGACGTGCTGGCACGGCGGGCCGTCGTTCTCGCGAATGGCGATGACCTGCCTGATCTCGCTGAGGGTGAGGCCGGCGGCCTGAGCGGCCTTGACGAACCGGAGTCGGACCAGAGCGTCGTCGTCGTAGTCACGGTAGCCCGAGGGGAGTCTGTCGGCCGCGGGCAGGACCCCGGCCTGTTCGTAGAACCGCAGGGTCTTCACGGTCAACCCGGTGCGGCCGGCAAGGTCCCCGATGCGCATGCGGTGAGTGTAGGGCTTGACCCTCCAGTGCAGGGGAGGCTTTACCGTCCGGGGATGAGCAACGAACTGGACCTGGTCGTCGTCGGTACGGGAGGCGCGGCGATGTCTGCGGGCATCCACGCGAGGTCGCAGGGCCGCACGGTGGTCCTGGTGGAGCGGGGCGTGATCGGCGGGACGTGCCTGAACGTCGGGTGCGTGCCGAGCAAGACGCTGCTGGCAGCGAGCGGCCAGCGTGAGCACGCCCTGCACAGCCCCTTCGGCGGGGTGCCGACGAGCGCCGGACCGGTCGACCTGGCGTCGGTGGTCTCGCAGAAGGACCGGCTCGTCGGGGCGATGCGGCAGGCCAAGTACGTCGACGTCGCGGCCGCGCACGGCTTCGAGGTCCGCACCGGGCAGGCGACGTTCGCCAGCCCGGGCCTGCTGCTCGTCGACGGGGAGCCCCTCCCTGCGGCGGCGTACGTGATCGCGACCGGCAGCGTCCCGGCAGTCCCCGACCTGCCCGGCCTGGACACGGTGGCCTACCTGACGTCGACCACGGCGATGGAGCTCACCGTCCTGCCCGAGACGCTGCTGGTCATCGGGGGTGGGTACGTCGGGCTGGAGCAGGCGCAGTTGTTCGCCGGACTCGGCACTCGCGTGACCCTGGTCGGGCGGCTCGCGCCGCACACCGAGCCGGAGATGGCCGCCGTCCTGCGCGAGGCGTTCGCGCGCAGCGGCATCACCGTCGTCGACCAGCGCGCAGTGTCCGTGTCTCACGACGCGGCCGGGCAGGTGAGGGTGGCGACTGACGCCGGCACCGAGGTGACGGCAGAGCGCTTGCTGGTCGCGACAGGCCGGGTGGCCCGCACCGACGGCCTTGGTCTGGAGGCGGCGGGCATCGACGTCGACGACCGGGGCTTCGTCGCGGTGGACGAGGCGCAGCGGACGAGCAACCCGCAGGTGTGGGCCGCCGGGGACGTCAGCGGCGCCCCGCAGTACGTGTACGTCGCCGCGGCCACCGGCAGGGTCGCCGCCGCCAATGCCCTCGGCGGGGACTCAAGGGTCGACTGGACCGGGCTGCCGCAGGTGACGTTCACCCGCCCGCAGATCGGCGCCGCCGGCCTGACCGAGCAGCAGGCCCTCGCGGCCGGCTACGACTGCGACTGCCGCGTCCTGGGTGCGGCCGACATCCCCCGTGCGCTCGCGAACCAGGACCCCCTCGGGGCCCTGAAGATCGTCGCGGACGGACCGACCGGCCGGGTCCTGGGCGTGCACGCCGCACTGGAAGGAGCCGGCGACGTCATGCTCGCCGCGACGTACGCCATCAAGAACGGCATGACGGTGGACGATCTCGCAGACACCTGGGCGCCCTACCTGACGATGAGCGAGGCCCTCAGGATTTGCGCCGGGCTGTTCCGCAGCGACAAGCCGACGAGCTGCTGCGCATGACCGGCCCCCGCGAACCAAGGCATGGTGGCGGCCGGTGGAAGGTGGCGCTGGTCGCGCTCCCCGTCCTGTGCTGCGCCGGACCCGCCCTGCTGGCCGCCCTCGGGGCAGGGTCCGTCGGGGCGCTGCTGGGTGGGGCGACCGGCAGCGCCGCGCTCGCCGTCGCCGGCCTGGCCGTCGTGGCCGTGGCGGTGCTCGTGCGCCGTCGCGCGCCGGTGACCCGGACCCGCTGTTGGGGCCGAGCGGGACGATGAGGGTGTGAGGTCGGCGGCGAGCCCCCGCGTCCGGGCGCTGCTGGCCCGGCCGGGCTACCGGCGGCTGTGGACGGCGAGGACCGTCAGCCAGGTTGGGGATGTCGCCCAGTTCACGACCCTGGCCCTGCTGCTCGTCCACCTCACTGGCTCAGCCGTCGGCGTGACCGGCGCTGTCCTCGCCGAGATCGCTGCCGTCCTGCTCCTCGGGCCGTTCGCGGGTTCCCTCGTCGACCGCCTGCCCCGCGTTCGGGTGATGGTGACGGCCGACGTCGTGCGGGTGTTGCTCGCTGCGACGCTGGCCGTGTGGCACGGCACCCCGGCGGTCGCCTACGCCGTCGCGTTCGGCCTGGCTGCCGGGCAGGCGTTCTTCGGCCCGGCAGCCCAGTCGCTGCTCCCGTCGCTGGTCACGGACGAGGAGTTGATCGCGGCGAACGGCGGTATCTGGACCGCCGCCGTGACCGCGCAGGTCGTCGTTGCGCCCGTCGCCGCGCTGGTCGCGACCCGCGTCGGGTTCGGTGCGGCGTTCGCGCTCAACGCGGTGAGCTTCGCGGTCAGCGCCGCTGTGCTCGCTTGCCTGCGCGAACCCGGGCGGACCGCCCCGGTATCGGTGCGCAGCCCGTTCATGCATGCCCGCGACGGTTTGCGGGCGCTCGCCGCGCTGCCGCTGCTCAAGGCCCTGGCCGTCGGGCAGTTCCTCGCCGCGCTGTCCGCCGGAGCCACCAGCGCGCTGCTCGTCGTCTTAGCGCAGGACCGGCTCGGCGGCGGCGGCGGGTACGGCCTGCTCGTCGCCGCGATAGGCGTCGGCGCTGCTCTTGGCCCGCTGCTGGTTGTCCGTTGCGTCCGCGATCCACGGCGGCCGTTGCTCGTGTTCGGTCCGTACGCCGTCCGGGGGCTCGTCGACCTCGTTCTCGTGGCCGTCACGATGGTGCCGCTTGCCACCGGGGCGCTGCTGTTCTACGGCCTGTCGACGCGCACCGGGAACGTTGCGTTCAGCAGCCTGCTGCAGTCCCGGGTGCCCGAAGAGCTGCGAGGTCGGGCGTTCGCTGGCTTCGACGTCCTATGGCAGACCGGCCGGCTACTGAGCCTGCTCGGCGGGGGGCTGCTCGCCGACGCCCTCGGGATCCGGGCCGTCTACTTGCTCGGCGGCCTCCTTCTGCTCGCGGCGTCAGCGACTGGTGCCGTGGGATCCCGCCGCTAGAAGTGCCTGGCCCCCCTTAGCGCAGCCGCATTACACGGGGCTGATCATAGGCCCTTTCAGGGTTGACCGGCGCGAGAGGGGCTCCTGCCGTCGGTCGCGCTGACCCAGGTGCGCGTCGCGTCGTGAGGCCCTGTCGGCGAGCACTTTGACAGGCGGTACGCGAACGGCCCGCCCCGCCGGGACTCGATGACGAGGTCGACCCGACACAAGGCCAGGCGGCCTTGGGCAACACGCTGCAGCCCGGCCGCGACAGTCTCCTAAGATACATAGTAGAAGCACGTCCCACGCCCATCGTGATCTGATCAGGACTGAGGAGAGCCGATGACCAGACCTGCCGACGACGGGCAACCCGATCCGACCGCCGCAGACGATGACGCGAGAACCCGGTGGGAGGCCCGCGAGCGGGCCCGGGTGGCCGAGCAGGCCCATGACGCGCAGGCCAGCCAGGGCGGGAAGAAGAAGAAGGGCAAGGGCCGAAGCAAGTCCGCGAAGAAGGCAAAGGCGAGGGCCGTCGGGAAGGCACGAAAGGGTGGCAGGAAGTGGTGGCGCCTTGGCCGGTCCGAACGGAGGCCATGACGACTGCGACACGGTCCCTGGTAAGTGCTTGCCCGAGCACGACGCCGCGGGAGTTGACTTTCGTGACGGTGAAGCGCACCGGGCCTCGTCTGCGGGAGCCGTACGGGCACTGGTGGGTGGAGGTGGGCCGCAAGGAGAGCTATGGCTGGTGGCCGGACCGGCCGTTGCGGCTCCGGCACTGGTTCACCGGAACCGGCGGCTGCCTGAACGGCACCTGGTTGAGCAGCCATGCCTCGCCGACGAGGGATGCGCTGCACCGGGTCCCGGCCGACCACCGCTTCCACCCGCTGCTGGTCGTGGACAGGACCGACGAGCAGGTCCTGGCCGACATCCGGGCATTCGCCGCGGCGTACGCCGGCGAGTGGTCCTGGCGGTGGCCGTGGTCGCGCCGGCCGGCCCGCAACTGCCGCACTTTCCAGCTCGAGCTGTTCCACGCGGTCGGGATCGCCGAGCAACCCGACATGCTGCACACGCACGGGTCGGGCTGCCCGGTCTTGTTCCCGGTGCGCCGTCGCGCCTCCCGATGGCGTTTCGGCCGGGCGGGCCGCTGCTAGAGGGAGGTCTGGTAGGACGACACCCAGACCCGCAAGGCGATCGTCATCTGGTCCCACAGACCGCTCATCAGCATCAGGCCGATAACGACGAGCAGCCCTCCGCCGATCCTGCTCACGAGGGTGTAGTGCCGCCGGACTGCGGCGAACAGCGTCAGGGACCGGCGGAACGTCAGCCCCGTGGCCTTGAACGGCAGGCCCAGGCCCAGGCAGTAGAACAGCGTGAGCAGCGCGCCCCGACCGGCGCTGCCTTGGGTGTACGCCAGCGTCTGGACGGCGGCCAGCGTCGGGCCGAGGCACGGTGTCCAGCCGACCCCGAACACGACGCCCAGCGGCGGTGCGCCAGCGAGCCTGACGCGGGGGACCTGCCGGATCCGGACCTCCCGGCGCAGCCCAGGCACGGCCCCCGCGAAGGACAGGCCGAGCAGGACCGTCACCGCGCCGAGGACCAGCTCGACGAGGCGCTGATGCACCAGCAGAAGCGCCCCGATACCGCCGAACAGGGCGCCCTCGCTGACGAAGACCGCGCTGAAGCCGAGCACGAACAGGACGCTGCCGAGCAGCACCCGGCCCCGCGGTGCGGCCCGCCGACCAGTTCGCTCCCTCACCGCCGGCCGCACGGTGAGCTGGGCACCACCGGGACCGGCGGCCGTTCCAGTGACCGGGGCGTCGATGACGTTCGTCTGCTCTCCGGCGAGGTCCGCTCCGGACAGCCCCGTGACGAACGACAGGTAGCCGGGGACCAGGGGCAGGCAGCACGGCGACAGGAACGACACCAGCCCGGCGGCCGCCGCGACCGGCGCGGCCAGCAGCAGCGGCCCGTCGGTGACCGCGCCGACCAGGCCCGCAACGACTCCCGCGTCAGGCCACCGTCATGCACGCGGCGCAGGCGATCCGTCGCGGCGCGGGGCGGTCTGGGGCGGGGCGGGCTGTCATGCTGGACCTCTCACCGTCGCGGACGCACAAGCGGTCCTAGGTGCAATAGTAGAAGGGTGCGGGCGCAGGTCGTCTGCCCGGGAGGAGCGCAGTGCTGCGGGTCAGGGGACTGGGCGAGCTCGAGGCCGAGGTCATGGACCGGATGTGGTCGGCGGCACGGCCAATGACTGTCCGCGAGGTCCTCACCGAGGTCAACACCACCAGGGACCTGGCCTACACGACGGTGATGACCGTGATGAACAACCTGCACAAGAAGGAGTGGCTGCGCCGCGAGATGGTCGCCCGGGCGTGGGTGTACTCGCCCGTCGCGACCCTGGAGCAGTACAGCGCCCGCCTGATGGAGTCCGCCCTGAACGCCAGCAGCGACTCCGGCGCGACGCTCGTGCACTTCGTGCAGGCCATGCACCCCGACGAGATTGAGGCCCTGCAGGCGGCCCTGCGCCAGGCCAAGGCCAAGCAGTCCCGCGCGGCGAAGGTCGACGGGGCTCGGCGGGGTGCCGACACGACTGCCGACGGCGCTCCCGGGCTGCGGAGCCGGTCCCGCAAGGACCCGTCGTGAGGGTCGCCACCGTCCTCGCGCTCTACGCGGTCCTGCTCGCCGTCGTCCCAGGCCGCGTGCTGTCGCGCGCGGCGTGGCCCAGCCGGTGTCCGCGCTGGGGGATCTTCCTGTGGCAGGCCCTCTGCGCGAGCGCCCTGCTGGCCGCAGCCGGCGCCGGCCTTGCCCTGGCCCTACCGGCGCTGCGGTTGAGCGGCGACCTCAGCGCCGTCCTACGGGAGTGCGTCATGGCGTTGCGCGCGCAGTACGCCGCCCCCGGCGGGGCCTTCACGGCAGCAGTCGGTGCGGCGTTCGCGTCGGCGGTGCTGGCCTGCGCCGGGTGGTGCGTCGCCCGTGAGCTGATCGCCGCCGCGGCGGCCCGGCGGGCGCACCGCGACCTGCTGCTGCTGACCTCCCGGCCCTTCGACCCGGACCGGGCCGGGTCCGCCGACCCCGTCGTCGTGCAGCACGCCAGCCTCGCCGCCTACTGCCTGCCGGGCCGGGGCGGCAGGATCGTCCTGACCAGCGCCGCACTCGACGCCCTGAGCCCAGACGAGCTCGCCGCGGTCCTGGCGCACGAACGGGCGCACCTGTCCGGCCGGCACCACCTGGCCCTGGCCGCCGCCGCCGGCCTGGACCGGGCCTTCGGCTTCGTGCCGCTGTTCCGGGTCGCTCGGGAGCAGACAGCCGTGCTCGTGGAGATGCTCGCGGACGACCGCGCCTCCCGCTCGGCGCAGCCGTTTACTTTCGCCAGCGCGCTCCTTCGGCTTGCCGCCCCTGGCCAGGGTGGCGCGGCCCCAGTCGCGGCGCTCGGCGCAGCCGAGACCGCCACCGGGGATCGGATTCGTCGGCTGCTCGCCGACCGGCCGCCCGTCGGGGCCTGCGGTTCCGCACTCGCCGGGCTCGCCAGCGTCGGCCTGCTCGGCGTACCTGTCCTGGTCCTGCTGACGCCGGCGCTGGTCCTGGCCAGCAACCCGTACTGCCCCGCCTGAACCGCCAGCGCCGCACCGCCGACGGCGCCGCGGCCAGGGACGGGATCGCCCCCGGGCCACCTAGGCTACTAAGCGGCGTCGTAGATCTGCGGCCCGGCGACAGGAGGTGCGCGGTGAGCCGCCTTGGCGCACGGATCGCCGTCGCTCTCGCTGTCCTGCTCGGGACCGTCCTGGGGGTTGCGTCGCCTGCCTGGGCGCACGCGGTCCTGCTCCGGACGTCCCCGGCCGGTGGGTACAGCGTCGCCGGGCCGCTGTCGCAGCTCCGCTTGACCTTCAGCGAACCGGTGTCGGCGTCCCCTGACGCAGTCCGGGTCACCGGCCCGACACCGGGTCTGCGTTCGGTCGCCATCGCGACCGGCGGGGGACGAACCCTGGTGGTCGCGACCGGACTGCTGCACGACGGGCCCTACCTGGTCCGTTGGCAGGTGACGGCGGACGACGGTGACGTTGTGGACGGCAGCTACACCTTCGGTGTCGGCAGCGGGGTCGCACCGGACGCCTTGTCTGGCGCAGGGCGCGCCGGCTCACCGGCCGGGTCGTTGGTCCCGACCGCGGTGCTGCGCTGGGCGCTGTTCGCGGCCCTGGCGGCTGCGCTCGGCGGCCTGGTCGGGCAGGCCTTGACCGGCCGCCTGCGGCGCCTCGCCGCGGGCGTTGGCGCACGGCCGCTGCCGCCCGACGCCGGGCTTCCGCTGCGGGCCGCCTGCCTGGTCGGGGGCGTTGCTGCCCTGGCCCTGACCGTGCACGCCCTCGACGGCTCGTCGTGGGCCGCAGGGGGAGCCGACCTGCTGTCCTGGAGCGCGCTCACCGGACCGGGTGCCCGCCTGCCTGCGCTGGAGGTCGCGCTGTTCGTGGCCTCGGCGGTCTCGCTGGCGCTGCCCGGCAAGGCCCGGCGCATCGCGGCCGTCCCGCTGCTCGCAGTGGCGCTCGTCGAGGGCATGCGCGGGCACCTGCACCAGCAGGCCGGGACCGGGGGCGCGCTGCTCATCGCTGTGCACGTGGCGCTGGCCGCGGCGTGGACCGGTGCGCTCATCGTGGTGCTGCGCACCGCCGTGGCCTGGCGCCGGGCGGGTCGGGGCAACGCCGCCTGGCAGCTCGCCGGCCTGTACTCCCGGTCCGCGCTCGTCGCCTACCTGCTGGTGGTCGGCACCGGGACCCTCGCCGCGGTCCTGATCCTGCCGACCCCGGGCTCGCTGGTCACCACCGGTTACGGGCAGGTGCTGGGCGTCAAGCTGCTGGTCGTCGCCGTCGTCACCGGGCTCGCGTTGCACTCCCGACGGCTACTGCGTCGGGAGGACCCGGCCCTGCTGGAAGGGCGGAGCCGCCGGTGGCAGCCCCGCGCGATGGCGCTGCTGCTCGCCGTCGCGGCGCTGCTGGTGTCGGTGAGCCCGCCGCGGCTGACCGCGCTGGCCCAGCAGACCCAGCCCCCTCCGTCGCCGACTGGACCGGTGGTGGAGCTCGGGGCGCTGGCCGGGCAGCTCACCGTCGGGGTGAGCGTCAGCACCGGGCTGCTGCGGCTGCAGGTCAGCAACCCGGCCAGCGACGACCGCGAGGGGCAGACCTACACGGCGAACGCAGACCTCGTGCGCCCTGGGCAGCGACCCCATGCCGTTCGGCTCCGCCCATGCGGGCCGGGTTGCTTCGCGGCGCCGGTGGACGTCGGCGCCCCTGGCCTGGGTGTGACCGTGCGCGTCGCCTCGCCGGGTTGGACCGGCGGGACGGCCGCGTTTGGGGTGCCGTGGCCGCCCGTTCCGGTGACGGCGCTGCTGACCCGGGCCCTCGATGCGCTGCGGGGTGCCCGGCGGGTGACGATCGTCGAGCAGGTCACCAGTGACACGAGCAGACCGGCCCCGGTCGCAGTGACCTTGCACGACACCGGGGCGGCGCTGCTGTCCACCGAGCCCTACAGCGACCCGGCGTCGCTGGCGCCTTTCGCGCTCCCCCCGGACGGGACCGGCCGAAGGGTTGCGTTCGGGGTGGGTGGCACGTACTTCGTCGAGCTGACCCTCGATGCGGCCGGGAGGGTCGCGGCCGAGCGGCTGGTCACCCCGAACCACCTGATCGAACGGACGCTCACCTACCGCTGAGCCGGACCGCCCGGTCAGCGGGCAGCGGCGAGCGCCTTCGCCAGAGCGGGTGCGGTGAGCTGGCCGCGATGGGAGTAGACGACCTTGCCCGCCGCGTCAAGCACGAGCGTGACCGGGAGCCCGGTGCCGCCCAGACGGTGCAGCAGGTCGCCCCGGTCGTCGACGACCTGCGGGTAGTGCACGCCGACAGCGGCGAGGAAGTCGCTGGCGCTGTCGTGCTCGTCCTCGGTGTCCACGCCCAGGAACCGCACCTGCCGGCCGTGCAGGGCGTAGGCGCGCTGCAGCGCCGGCATCTCCTGCTGGCAAGGCACGCACCACGACGCCCACAGGTTCACCAGCACCGGTGAGCCGCCCAGGCGCGCCGGGTTCACCGCGGGCCCGGCCGTCAGGCAGGACAGCGTGAGCGCGGGCAGCCCGGAGCCGGTGCCGGTCGCGGGGCAGGCAGCGAGCACGGGGGTGCGCGGCGCCGGCCCGGGGCCGGCACCGCTGTCCGGCAGGGACCGTGCGGCGGGGCTCGCGCACGACGTGACGGCCGCCGCCGTCGCCAGCGTCATAGCCGCTCCGAGCCGCCTGCGAGGCACTGCCGTCACCCCCGTCCACCACGTTGCCTGACTCTACGATGTGTCATAGTAGACCTTCGCCGTTGACCTCGGAGGGGCCGTGCCACTGCTCAGCACCGGGATCGTCCTCACCTCGTTCATCGCCGGGATCGTCGCCCTGCTCGCGCCCTGCTGCGTGTCGGTGATGCTCCCGGCGTACTTCGCCAGCGGCCTGCGCAGGCGCCGGCAGATCGTCGGCATGACCTTCGTGTTCGCGGCCGGCGTCAGCACCGTCATCCTCCCGATCGCGCTGGGCGCGAGCGCCGTCAGCGGACTGCTCCAGAGCCGGCACACCCCGATCTTCGCGACCGGCGGCGCTCTGATGATTCTTGCGGGCCTGGCGACCGTGGCCGGCCGGGCGCCAACCGTCTCCATGCCGTTCAGCGCCCCGATGGCCCGCCCGGGCACGTCCGGGGTGTGGCTGCTCGGGGTTTTCTCCGGCGCCGCCACCGCCTGCTGCGCGCCGGTCCTCGCCGGGGTCGTCGGGCTCGCCGGAGCCGCTGGGTCCTTCCCGCTCGCGTTGACTGTCGGCGTCGCCTACGTCTTCGGCATGGTCGCCCCGCTCGCGCTGCTCGCCCTGGTCTGGGACCTGCGTGACTGGGGCTCCGCGCTGGCACCCGGACGCCGCACGGTGTCCCTGCGCGTCGCCGGCCGGCGAGTCCGGTTGCCATTGGTCAACGCGCTCGCCGGCGCTCTGTTGCTGGTGATGGGCGCGTTGACGATCCTCAGCGCCGTCCGGGGACCAGGCATGGCCACCACCGGGTGGCAGGTCCACCTCACCGGCCGGATCAACCACGCTGCGAGCCAGGTCAAGCACCAGCTCGCCGTCCTGCCGGGCTGGCTCGCCACCGTCGCGGTCCTCGCCTTGGCCGCTGGGCCTGGCCGTCGCGGCCCGGCGCACCGCGCGGGCCCAGGACGACCGGGCCCTTCCCCTGTTGGACAGGTCCTCCACGACGTACGCCACCGGTACCGAGCCGCAGCAAGTCTCTGATCCCGCCCCTGCCAGGAAGGCCCTGCGATGAGCCGCCGCACCCCGACCAAGACCACCGCCCCCACCCCGACCCGGGGACGGACACCCAACCGGGCAGCAGCGACGTCGGCTTGGCGTCCCCGGGCGATCACCGGCGGCCTCGCGCTGCTCACCGTCGGCGGGCTGTTCCTGGCGTTCCGCAGCGGGCAGCCGGACACCACCGGCCCTGGCCACAAGAGCGCCTACCAGGTCGGTCAGCCGGCGGCCGGCGAGACCGCCCCAGCCTTCGCCCTGGCTGCGAGCACCCGCAAGACCGTCTCGCTGAGCGACTACCGCGGCAAGAACGTCCTGCTGTTCTTCCAGGAGGGAATCGGCTGTCAACCGTGCTGGGACCAGATCCGGGACCTGGAGAAGGACACGGCCAAGCTCCACGCCGCTGGCATCGACGACGTCGTGTCGATCACGACCTCACCCGCCGACCTCGTCGCGCAGAAGGTCCGCGACGACCGCCTCACCACGCCGGTCCTGTCCGACCCGAACCTCAAAGTGTCCAAGAGCTACTCCGCGAACAGCTTCGGGATGATGGGTGACAGCCGCGACGGCCACAGCTTCATGCTCGTCGGACCCGACGGGAAGCTGAAGTGGCGGGCCGACTACGGCGGTGCCCCGAACTACACGATGTACCTGCCGGTCGACCGGATGCTCGCCGACATGCGGCAGATGATGGCCGGTGGCTCGATGATGGGCGGCGCTCAGCCAGGCACGCAGCAGACACCGTGAGCACCCGTCATCAACCGCTTGCCGACGCGGCGAACCGCGACAAGCAGGGCATCGGCCCGGAACGACGGCCCGCGGTGATCATCACGCTGCTCACGCAGGAGCAGTGCGGTCTGTGCGACCACGCGAAGGCGGTCCTGCAGCGGGTACGAGCCGACCCGGCGACACCCGTGGCGCTCACAGTCGTAGAAGTCGACCTCGCATCGGAGGAGGGCCGGCGGCTCGGCGCCGCCGCGGGCGTCCTGTTCGCCCCTGAGGTCCTGCTGGACGGCAGGCCCTTCGCGCACGGACGGCTTGCAGAACGAAAGCTGCAGCGCGCATGGACCCGCTACCCAACGCCCTGCTAGCTGACGTCCCGTCGGCATTGCGGACTTTGAAGCGTCTTTCCCGAGCCAATGGGCAACTCGTTGGTGTCGCCTGGATGGTTCAGGATGGGCGGCAGCGCACAGACGCCTTGCAGCAGCAGATCGCGGCGTCGAAGTAGGCTCGGAACGGGGCCGGGCCAACGTGCTTGCTTGACTGATCCTGGATCCACCGCCCCGATTCTTGATGGGCTTTGACGGCGCTTGATGATCTTGGTCGGCGACCGGGCGTGGGTGATCGGCCGGTCTGTCCGGCTCTTCCACTTCGGGTCTCG
>JAABUK010009566.1_pt1 | contig 13207 bp, 10 predicted proteins | sample 5559141 | NCBI WGS metagenome assembly JAABUK01 (sample SAMN10711869, study PRJNA513367) | rock metagenome | isolation source: Antarctica rocks | place: Antarctica: Victoria Land, Pudding Butte nord | collected 2016-01-03
AGCATGAGCCTGTGCCAACCACTGCAGCGCCACTAGAGGCCCATGTCAGTGGCCTTGCTGCCCCAAGCAGTGCTGCTGTAGGGGAGATCCACAACAGCAATACATTGGGCATGGCTACAGCTCCGGCCTCGGCTCCTATCTTACCGGCACCAGCCCCATTACCACATGACACTGCACTCTTGCCACCTGTCCTCATTGCTGCCTTGAACCAGATCAATCAGGGTCAAGCTCAACAGGGACTGCCATCATTAGAGTCGTTACAGTCGCTGCTGCAGCCCAGCACAGACAACCCTGTGCAGCAGCCTCCTCCGTTCGAACATCCTCAAAGTTAGGGTACCTTTGCTGTTATTTATGAGTCCAGTAATGTAACAAGGTATGTACACTGCAGCCAAAGGACTGAACAGTTATGTTTAGCTAATACCGTAGGCAAGAATAGTACAAGTAAACTTTGCCAGTCCCAAAAAACTAAGGGCCCAAGTTAGTACAGAAGCTTCTGCAATCAAGGGCATCCTTAAGGATGCAATGCAAAACAGTTGCAAATTGCCCAGAAAAGCGCACAAATTGAGCAGACTGCATGCCTGCATTTGGCAGCTTGTTGGTGTGCAATGCTGCGCATTTACACATGCAAATCAATGACCAACAAAAAATACAACACAAGCACTTACAATCTGTTGCTGTCATGCTGAGGGGGTACTGAAAACTTCCAGTCTCCTAATGCTTTCAGCAACATGCACCATACAACACCAGCACAAACAAGTGGAGCCAAGCAAGTGCAGGATTTTCGTCAAGTGAGCAAGTTGCAGGTACAACAGGTATGCTGAGGATTCATACCACTAAGAAACCAGGTTTGCTGAGCACTGGGGCTCAGCTCAGGGAAATATGACTGAGCCCTTGAGGTAATCAGCTGCACCACGTCGAAACTGCATGAGAAGGTGAACACCGTGAAACGTGAGCATCTTGCACGAGTTGAACTGTTTGCGGTACGTCAATACTCAACCAGTTATTGTGAACTGCAGGAGAAACCTGAGTCAAATAGTTTTGTGCGCCCGGTACAACTCCAGGTAAACCACAAGCTTGCGGCATGGCTGGTCAATCCTTCGGAATAGCTCCGCATGCATAGGAGTGAGCAATAACCTTGCTGAGACGTCACGCTGATGGGTTGTGTTCTTTCACTTTGTATCTGTTGTGCGGATTGTGGCCGTACGCTACGCTTGCACGCAGCACTATTTGCATGCATGCCCTGGCATGCCGTGTTTGAGCATGCGGCCGAGGCTTACAATGCACTCACGTCAATTCAATGTGCAAGTCATTCACTGGTCACGAAATCTGCATGTGTGCATGCAGGTAGAGCCAAATGGTTTTGAAGCATGAGTCAGAAGCTAAGTTGCTCCAAGCATCCAAGCAGTATGATGCTGCGCTGAAGGAACAAGACCTTGACAAGCTGAACAGCTTGGTGGATGCCAACTACATCATTCATGCTGACGGCATTACTCTTCATGTATGATCTCACAGGCGCTGCTTACTAATAGCTAGCCTAGTCAACCTTTGTTCTGTCTCTCTATATAGACATGCATACATGCCATGCATGTCTGTTGGCAGTTGCCTAAGTCCCCCTTTGGAATGTGCGCAACGATGTATTGGTTCTGATGATCTTATGAAGCTTGAATATTTTGCAGAGTGACCTGGAAGGTATTAATGAAGCCAAGAACTACTGGCAAGCATATTTCGACAAATACACCTTTGAGCATGAAGTTCTGGCTGGAGCTGTTGACAAGGAAGCCTCTGCTGCCTTCTGCTTCTGGCTGGACCGGGTGAGACAAGTACTTCAAATTCTGCATGATGCCTTCAAAGATCCTCTTTGCAGTGTTCAGATGCTGTTGCCATCCACTTTCACAACGGCACCTTGTGAGACATACGATGGATATGATTGTGGTCTAATATGGGTTTGACAGAAATCTGTGTCTGATGAGCATGCAATCAATGGTCTGTTTTCAGTGTGGCTTGTACTACACTACCACAGTTATAGTATAACTGCAGGCTGTCTCCTGCCTAGTTTCTGTTATACTGTCCTCTTGCTGGCTTGTATTGTCCTGCCACATGCTTGAGACACAGACAAACTCGGCAAGATTTCACATCTTTTTGCTGCACAGAATGTGACTCCCAAAGACGAGTCAGTATTTGATGAGAAGCTGACAGCCAAGGAAACTCTGCCCTCACACACGCTTGGCATCTTCAAGCATGAATTTGGATCTGATGGCAAGATCAAGGACACTTGGTTCCTGCGCCAATTCTCCAAAGATGAAGCTGCACGCAAGGTATCATTCTCTTCTTCACAGCATCATGGTATTTTGCCCAGGCTGCCTCTTGTTGTCATGGCAGTGTCATGCTGTTCATGCTGCAACATGCTGTCGAGTGGGCAACAAGTTGACCCGACTGCAACAAAAAAGTGCACTCAAGCCAAGCATATACACACTCACACACATCAAATGCTTTTTAGGCATTCACATAAGCTGCACAACAATGACATATTACTGTATCATTGAGGCTCCATCGTGATGTATCCAGTTGCAGGTATGCGCACCCATGACATGCTCACAAAAAGGACATGCACATGCAGCAGCAGCACACAGTCATGATATGCTGATGCGTTGTTGATGTATGCATCTATACACTGAGTGCCTATGAATAAGCCGCTCTGCCTAGGGGCAGTGCATGCAGGCAATGTGTTGATGCTGCAGCTCAAGAATGCTCCCAACTTCACCAAAGTGAAGGTGCACCCATCCACCTACAAGGGCAGGGATGCTGCAATGCAGAACTGCCCAGCAAGAGAGCACAGAGCAGGCACATATACTCTAGCACACCTGACTCTAGCATACCTGACTCTAGCACATATACTCTAGCACACCTCACTCTAGCGCACCTTGTTTTGTGCATGCAGCACCTTGGTCTTCTATTGAGCTGTTCTGCCTTGCAGCATGCCTGACACTATACATTGCACTGTTGAGTGGGCTGTTGTGACCTGAAGTGAAGGACAAGAGGAGGAAGTATGACAGCAAGCCGTCCTCCTCCTTTGTTTCGCTTCAGGTCACCACAGCTCACTGTCAGGGATGCTGCAAGGCAGGACTGCCCAGTAGGAGAACAAGGTTCCACATCACAAAGCAACAAGGTGCGCCAGTGTGTACCTTCAAATTGACTGACGTGTCGACATACTTTTGTATGTTTTCTCTGCTGACAGGCACTTCGTGTGCGCATCACCACTTTTGACCAAGGAAGAAGAACATCCTTCTCCTTCCATTTTCAGAAGCTGGTCTTGACCTTAGAGCACTTTTGTGATCTGTTCTTCATGCAAAATACCTGCTTGCAGAGGAAACTTAGGAAAACTTCAGAAACCATGTCCAACGTAGACGGCGCTGTCTATGTTGGCCCTGGTCATGGAGTTCTCATATATTTTCTCTGCTGACCACTTAGCGTCTGCCAGGTGGAACACCGGTGCTAGCATGCTGTGTGCATATGCCTGATGACCTCAGCTGAGCTCCTCAGCTGGGCTCCTCAGGAGCTCATCCTATCCCAAGAGGAGCGCTCAGGGTATCAGCAGCTCCCCTGAGCGCTTCTCTTGGGACAGGCAGGCTTGCACTAGCTTGCTTGGCTCATCATCTCATGATCAGCAAAGTCAGCCATGCAGAAGCAATGCTGTGACTACTCTGCGCACCATTACATCAATTGATTGATTCATGTATGGTTGCAGGGTATACCACATTATCTACCCAATACCTTTATTGCTAGTGGCTGGCCCAGGGGGCGGCCTCTGTGGAAATTTCAGGGCAGCCCCGGGAGGAGTGGGGGGGGCGACCCCACAATGGGCAGGGGTCCCTGCGGAAGCTTGAGGACATAGGAGGCTGACACAACGCCAAGCATCATGTGTCTTAAGACAAGCTTGTTGTCATCAGGTAGCCTTCAACTTGTAAACCTAAGCGCCCTAAAGCTTGCAAGCTTTCTTTGTGTGGTCACTGGCATCAATGGATGCAACATTGAATGGCAATCTGCAGCACTAGCTTGACGTTGGGCTTGTACATTGCCACACATGGCTCTAGAAGAACAACCAGTCTGACAAACCAGCAATTAGTGCAGGCCAAACAAACTAGAATCATCTGAACCTCTAGTTGCAGCTTTGTGAAATTGATCAACATTGCCATGGTTTGAAACAACGCTGCATGCTACAGAATCTTTGCTTCTGGACCATCTTCTTGCAGTTGGTTCATAAAGGGGCCAGAACCCAGAGGAGAAGATGTAGTATGACACGCATCCAGTGTATAGATGTCATATCTCATTTTCTTCTTGGGCTTCTGGCCATCATATCCACAAAGACAATAGTGCACAAGCGACAGCTACTCAGCCTGCAGCATGATCTGCAACTGAATGTACATTCCACAAACAATTCAGCTGGAAGCCCTGGGTCAATCTCTTTTTACACAGCTGGGGCCTCTGAGTTGGCCTCTGGCAGTAGTCTCAGCTAGTGCAATTTGTACTCTCACCGCGTCCAGACCTGTCACTCAGTAGTCTCAGCCTCAGCTGGTGCCAGGCATGACCTCAAGGCTCATCAGTGCGCAATAATTGCTGCATGGTGACAAGTGCAGAAGTCTGAGCTGACACAGACTGAGTTGGCACCAACTCGGGCTTTTATATGTGTCACCATGCAGCAACCATTGCCATCCCTCACAGGCTACATGCTTCGTAAGCTCTGCGGCATTCACGTGCATGCTGCTAGCCTTTGCAAGATGCCTGCAACTGAAAATGGTGTTTCTCATTCAATGAACGCATGAGAAAAGCGGCTCAAAAAGATCTAACAAGAGCTGTGCTGCACACTTACACCTTGCAAAATTAGGGTTCAGGACACCTTGCATATTTAGGGTTCAAGACATTTTGCATATCTAGGGTTCGGGACACCTGACCCTCGTGAAGTCCAGCTGCTCGCAGTGGTCTGCTTGAAGACAGGTACAAGCTGGCGAGGTTTTCACAGTGTGCGTGTGAGTAGCAGGGCTCTCACCCATGGCCAAGTGCGGTCCCACCTGCCTGGGAATCTGATACTCATGGTACAGCTGTACTTACCCTGCACGCTGGTACCAGCATCCGGGAATTGACTGCAGGCTAGCTTCAAGCAAGCTGCCTACCATCAGGCCAGAACATCTTGCCCAGCTGGGCCAGATAACCCTGGTCTGCTGGTGGGCAAGCTAGCTCCACTTCCTGATGATGTTGCACTTGTCTGCAGAGCAACACTGCATTGATCCATACTGACTGAGGGTGTGAGCACCTTGCTGTCTTGCTGGGCAGTCTTGCCTTGCAGCGTCCCTGATAATGAGCTGTTGTGACCTGAAGCCAAGGAGAAGAGGAGGGAGTATGACAGCAAGCCTTCCTCTTCTCCTTGGCTTCAGGTCACAACAGCTCATTGTCAGGGATGCTGCAAGGCAGGACTGCCCAGTAGGAGAGCAAGGTTCCATGATTTACAAAGCAACAAGCTACGCCAGAGTGTACCTTCAAGCTGACTGACATTTTTTTTTGTTTCTCTGCCAAATACTTAGTGTGGAAGGCGTGTCACACGAGTGCTCCAAGTTCAAGACCACTTTTGACCAAAGAAAAAGAACGTCCTAAACCTCACGTCCTTCTTCCTCTTTGGTCATCAGTGGTCCTGACCTTAGAGCACTTGTGTGATACGCCTTCACAGGAAGCAGAGAAGAGTTATGAACAGCAAAGCCCTGTCCAACATAAACAGCCCTGTCAATGTTGGCAAGGCTACAAACTTTTTGCATGTTTCCTCATGACAAGAAGCTATGCCGCCTAGTGTGTGCACTAAAGACTGGGGGACATGTGTCGCTGTTGCAACAGAATTACAGCTGATGCCAGTAGGGATGGTTTTAGACAGATCTTGTTGTCTATAGCTCAGCTCAGAGTGCGCTTCCAGCAGCGCAGTTGTCCAGACAGTGCAACATGGCGCATGTGCTGTTCCTGTGTCCAGTAGACCTCAACGTTGCATGAAGGGCACAGTATGGGCACATGTGCCATGCTGCGCTGTAGTGACCTCAACTGTAGCTAGCCTGGTCTGCAAACACACCACGTCCGCCATTCAACTGTCTCAGCTAGCGCAATGTGCGATGTCACCTCATCTGCCATCAAGACCTACAAGGAGTTTATGACCCAGCTGTGCGTCGTGGCCGCCTGACAAGTCTTATGGTGCCACCCTAGTCATGCCAGCTTTGCCTCTTCACTTGAACCGCCGATTACAAGGCCGATTTCTGGACTAGCCAGAAGAGGGCGACTTGTCTGCGCTCACAGCACTTTTGTAGAAGACAAGTACAATTGCAAGCAGACTAGGCTGTTGTTTGTGAGTTGTAGGGCCCTTACGCAGGTTGAGATCTCCACCTTTGTTGGGGCACTGCAATTTACTGGTACAGCTGTAGTCTGCCCTGATCAAGTCACAAAGCTTGCACACTGATTGCTTCCTAAGGACATGCCTGTTTTAGCAAACTTAGCAAGCTAATGATTGGCTCACGTTCATCTCATTATCAGCAAGATCAGCCATGCAGAAGCAATGCTGTGAGACTCTGTTTACGCACCAACATCAGTTCATGTTTACTTGCAGGCCCTGAGGGTGGCCGGGGAAGCGGCCTCTGTGGAAGAATGAGGAGCCCTGAGGGTACCCCCTGAGGCAGGGGTGGAGGGGGATTGACCCCACAATTGCAGGTGGCACGGGGTTCTACGGAAGTTTGAGCGCTTAGAATCCTGACACAATGCCAAGCATCATGTGTCTCATTGTGATCAGGTGGCCCTCATGAGCTTGATCAACTTTCGTTTGTATCCACCTCACAGCTTGCCTTCTGTGATTGCTAGCATTCAATGGCAACCTGCAGCAACAGCTTCAATCAAGCCTATATGCTTGTTTGTACTTTGTCACACATGATTCAGGAAGGACAAGCAATTTTGTAACAGCCTCAGCCGTTGAACCACATAGATGCATCTTGCTCATGATCATTATCAGGCCAGCTTTTGTTGCTGAAAAAGTGAACCGCCAGCCTCTACCTTCTACGCATACAAAAACCTCTTGGGATTAAAGTCATGGGAAGGGGGCGCTGGTTGCTCATATGCCAATTCACAATTGTGAGGTTGCCCTGGCTGACTGCCAATCTGCAGCTGCGGTTGCAACAGCTGATGCTAGCTGGACTGCAATGAGGGTTGGTTTAGACAGATGTCTCAAGCTCAGAGTGCACTTGAAGACAATGCATGCGCTGAGACGGTGCATCATGGCTGCAGTGAATTAGATGTAGCTGTGTCCTCACAGGATGCATGGTATTCGAATTGCAGCACTAGTACAGCTCCATGCTGCACTGCAGTAAGCTCAGTTGTAGCTAGCCTAGTTTGCAATCAGCCGTTCAGTAGCCTCAGCTTGTGCAGTATGCAACCCCACTGCATCTGCCATCAAGACCTACAAACAGAATCTGACCTAGCTGTATACATGTGTGTCACAGCCCTGGTCATGCCGCTTTTTGGGGTCTGTCGTGCCAAGGCTCAACAAACTACGCAAATCGTATAGTATTGCCAATCCTGTATGATGAGCATAGTTTGTTGAGCCTTGGTGTGCAAGTAACATACGGCAATGTGCACACATATGCTCAGAAGTGTTCAGAAGAACTTATTACTCAATGCATGCAGTTCTTCCTACATTTTGCATGCCCACTGCAGTAGCCAGCTGGGTACAGGAAGGTGCATCATACAAAGCCAGATGGCATTTATCTTCCTAGTATGCCTTCAGTTCAGGCAACAGCAGTTGGAACTTAAGGCATACTATGAAGATAAGTGCCTTTGGCTGCGTATGATACACCTTCCTGTAACCAGCTGATTACTGCAGTGGACTTGACGTCATGCCAAAGTATACCACCATACCAGACAGCTGTAGTTGACTCAGAGGTCGTCCATGTGCAACCACATCACGACATCACTCAGCAAATTTGGTGCTTACGCTCTAGCAAAGATGAGTATAGAGCATGCACCAGCTGGCAGTGTTTGTCTAATTTGCATGGACAATTTATCTTAATTCTTATTAGTTGTGTAGCTAGGGTTCAATACTCTTAAAATGCAGCTGCTCATGTTGACCACTGTCCCTAGCTCACAGTTGCTGAGAGTGCTATTCTGAGCTATGTTGACCACTGTCCCTAGCTCAGAGTAGCACTCCCAGCAACTCTGGGAGCTCAGTTGTGAATGCACTTACAGCAGTGCACACTCGGTGACAACTTTAGTGCAGCATGGCTAGTAGGCATCCCATGCAAATATGTCCAATGGGCCTCAAACATTGCGTGATGTGCACACCTGCAATGCTGCATTGCCAACTCAGGCCCTCCAGCTGTACCTGAGGCCAACCAAGAGCCCTCAGCTGTGTCAGCAGCCAACAATCAGGAACCCCAGCTGGGGGCCGTGAGTTGGTCCTTGGCACAGCTAGGGGCTCTCGGATGGCCTCTGGCAGCAGCCGTAGCTAATCTCACACACTGCATCCAGACCTGCCATTCAGTAGTCTCTGCCTCAGCTGGTGCCAGGCATGATCATATGACCTCATCAGCGCCACTCCACCTCACACTTCTGCATGTGTCACCACGCAGCTAGCCATGCATGCTCACAAACTGCCTTCAGCTACAGTGTATATACTTGGGTATATACTATAGATGAAGGCAGATGTGAGTATGCATGGCGTACCACAGAGCAGTGGATAATTGTAGCCAGCGCATAAGCAGGTTTGTCTGACGTGCTGCAAGTCCTGGCACAAAAAAAAGGAGTTGCAAATGTGCAAAGATTGACGTCCCTCAGAGGTTGCATGCTTTGAACATTCTGCAACATCCATATGCATGCTACCAGCCATGACAAGATGCCTGCAACTCAAAACGGCAGCTGCAGCGCTGCATGAGAACCATGGCTCAAGATCTGTGCTGCACAGTCACACTTGCATGTCTAGGGTTCAGGACACCTTGCATATCTAGGGTTCACGATACCTGCCCCACTGTCCACGTGAAGTCCGGCTGCATGTAGTGGTCTGCTAGAGGACAGGTACAAGCTGGCTAGGCTGTGCTTTCTGAGTAGCAGGCCCCTCACCCAGGCGGGGTCCTCACCTGCCTGGGATCTGATGCTCATGGTACATGTACAGCTGTAGTTACCCCGCACACTAGTGTCAGTACTGGTACCAGTAACCGGGAATGGCTAGCTCGCTTACCATGAGGCCAACGCAATCTTCCCCAGCTGGGCAAGATTCTGTGACCAGATAGTAGGCGAGCTAGCACCAGCTCTTGTTGCTGTTGCACTTGCATGCAGAGCAACACTGCATTGACCCATACCAACTGAGGGTGTGAGCACCTTGCTGTCTTGCTGCGTAGTCCTTTCTTGCAATTGCAGCTTTCCTGACAGTGAGCTGTTGTGACCTGAAGTCAATGAACAGAGGTGGGCTTGCTGTTGTACTCCCTCCAGTACCTGCTAGCAGAGAAAACAATTGCGCATGCATGCGCAAAGTTCATAGCCTTGCCCAACATTGACACTGTATTTTTCGTGTGTTTTCTCTGCTGACCTTTTAGCATCTGCCAGATGGAACACTAGTGTAGTACTAGTGCTACATACATATGCCTGATGAGCCATGGATGAGCTCAGCAGCTTCCCTCAGTGCTACTCTTGGGACAGGCAGGTTTGCACTAGCTTGAAAAGCGGTGAGGTGTGCAAGACTGCTTTTACTGGGACATCAGGTCCCAGTATGCATATGCTGCATAGCTTTGCCACTGGTCTGCCTCTCTTGGGGCAATCTCGAAAGACAATAATCTGAGGATAATTTCAGCATCATGTCTAGGCACCCCCGTACCTAGAGACCTGATGGGCAAACCAGCTATGAAGGTGCCTAGTAATGATGCTGAAGTTATCCTTGGATCATTGTCTTTCAAGATTGCTCCAAGTAGGCCAAGGAAGGAGGCTTCTTCCATCTTCCTTTGTCTTCTTGGAGCAATCTTAAACCAGCTTACATAAACTTGTGTGAGCTGCTTGTTTGTATTGTAATCACCGGCTGGCAGTGTGTCAATATCGCAGACTGCCTGCCACTGAATAGCTCTTGATACAGTCAATGCTGTAGTCCATCATACAGCTGCAGTGCACAGATTGTCTGCAAAATGTTGAGACATAGTGAGTGGCGCTCTCTGATGCATGCATGGCTAATTAGCAGCTACAGGATGCACAAATGACAGCAATGCGCATTCACTAGGCAGCACGCTGCCTACTGAACGTGACAGCTGGCAGGGATTGTTTGAGACAAATGGGCATAATTTGGCTCAGTGCAGCTACACTTTACTTACTTGTGTGAGCAGCGTGTCTTAGCTGAGACATTAGCTGAGACAGTGCAGCATTGCTCCTGTGTATTCCATGTAGCTGTGTCTAGTGGACCTCAAATTTTGCCTGGAAGCTTCCTTAAGGCACAGAAAGTTGCTGCACTGCAGCTGACTGCAGCCAGTGCAATCGCACCACATCAGTTGCTCAATCGTGTCAGCTAGGGCAGCATGCAACCTCACCACATTTGCCATCAAGACCTAAAAGGATGTTCTGACCTACCTGTTTCTTTCTTCTTGCTGTTGTTTGTCGTATCAGATGCAAAGTTGCAGAGCAAGCTCCAATTTTTGCACGCACTGAATGTCACTGCAGCTGGTGCAATGAGCCATGTTGGCACTAGCCGTGCAGTGTTGCAATGATGCTTTCTGGGGACATGCTTATCATAGCAAGCTCATGATCCAGCTTATAGCATCATCAGCTCATGAGCTCATGATCAGCAAAGTCAGCCATGCAGAAGCAGTGTTGTGGATACTCTGTTTGCGCACCAACATTGTTTCATGTACACTTGCAGGGTATGAGACACTATCTACAACATGGTTCTTGTTGTTGGAAGTTGGCCAGGGGAGCGGCCTGGGTGGAAATTGAGGGCAGCCCCGGGGATTGGATGGGGGGGGGGGGGGGGTGTTGACCCCACACAAGTCAGGGATCCCTGTGGAAGTTTGAGGGCACAGAAGACTGACCCGATGCCAAGCATGCTGTGCGCGTGATGTGCTGCATCATGATCAGGTAGCCTTCAACTTCTATGTACGATCAGTCCTCAGCTGGCCTTCTATGATCACTGGCATTTGACGCCAATCTAAAGCAGAAGCTTATGTAGACTTGGTCCCACATGGCTCTAGCATTTGGAGTACAGCCAGCTTTCTGTTGGCCTCAGCCAATGAAAGTGGATCAGGCAAAACATTCAGTAGCCTCAACTAATGCAAGTCAAGAGCTGATCAGATATTTCATGAGCAGCAGCGCACTAATGGGCTCTCATGCAGCAGTCATGACTGTTCGCATGATCATGACAGATTGCAAAGCATGCAGCCTATGAGGAAATTCTATGATCACCGCTTTCCCTCACAGTCTGCATATTTTGCAACCTGTGCATGTGCTACTAGCCAAGGCAATCCCAATAGCATGGCTGCTTGAGAAACATGTTTCCACAACGACTGTGGTGCACCCTGAACATGCCAGATTCAGCTGTGATGTCCAATCATGTACAGTTCCAATCATAACTAACCTGTTGCCATCATCACCAATGGAAACAGCAGAGCTGTGCAAAGTACCGTATAGTAGCATCCAGAGGCGCAGAATATGTGTTGTGTTCAGATGTTGAGAACTGCTTCCATTTGCGCCGGCCACAATAGCTTTGACATCAGTCGTACAGAAATATGTCCCATACGCGTACGCATGTGTCTCTGCAGAGCTGGCAGTGACTATGACAAGACCATTATTATACAAACAAACAAGCATCATGTGATCTGCTTATGTGAAAATGCCCTGATCAATGTCAAATACTGGGGCTTGCAAACCTGTGTGAGGCCTTTACTCCGCCGATTTTAAATCCGCGGCGGAGTAAAACGACTTACAGCATGTGATGTGATATTATGATCAACTTGACATGATCTGATTGCTCATGACCCATGGGACAAGAATGACACAACACAAGCAACCTAGTCACAGAGTTTCTTTATCTGCACACCTGCCCAGACGGCCCAGACTGGGCCAGGCTTGCCCAGATCTGTCCAGACGCTGAGCAGAGTTGTCACAGCGGCACTGTCACGAGCAATACTGTCAGGATCAGTCGCACATGTGCTCATCTGATCACACATGCTCAGCTGCAGCAGTAGTGACTACATGGTCTAGCATGGTCTGTGGCTCTTGCATCAGCTTGACAGTTGATGTTACACACTTGTCCATAGCTCAGCTCTGAGTGCTCACTAACTGAGACAATGCAACATTCTTCTGAGCATGTCATGCGCATGCCATGCTCAGAAGAAATGTTGCACTGTCTCAGTTAGTGGGCACACCACGCAACTTGAAAGGTTGCGTGGTATGCCCAGGTGCCATGCTGCACTGCGTTTTCTGCTATGCATTCCATTATAGCTAGTGTAGGTTGCAATCGCACCACATCGTGGTATATATATCAGCCGTCCAGTCATCTCAGCTAGCGCAGTGTGCAATCTTACCACATCTGCCATCAAGACCTATAGAAGGCTCTAACCTACGTTGCATGTGTATACCTATGCATCATAGCCGCATGACAAAGCTGATGGCGCCGCCCTGGTCATGCCACTCTTGGCTCTTCACTTGCAAGATCCATGCAAAGCTGGTGTCAGTGTGGAATACGTGCAATAGCTGGTAAGTTTGAAGGAAGACTTATGTGCACATGTGTATAGTGCACTTCCCACGTGGGCTTGTGAAACACAAACGCAAGTTGGCTTGGCTTTTCTCTGTGAGTGGCAGGGCCCTGCCCAAGGTGGGGGTCTCATGCAGTGCCAAACTAGACACTGTTCAAGAGTATGAGACCAAGGCTGCAACAGACGGCAACTGGAGGCTTGAGCTTCTCTACACTTGCATTGTTTTTGGACGTCTTGTTGGAATCCTTTGCAACTATGACTTCAATATAGTGCCATGAAAGCATTGTCACATGCAGCAGTGTTATTGACCACATGGCCTAGCAACTTGCAAAAAAGTCAAGGACGCACTAGTGCGCGCTTGACATGCAAAGTGAGGCTGGAAAGCTTGTGATGAAAGTACGCTATTGTCAAAGCATACCTGTCACTCTCGGCACGCTGTACGGCACATGTGGCCCACACCGCTTTCAAAA
>JAABUK010009567.1_pt1 | contig 13207 bp, 16 predicted proteins | sample 5559141 | NCBI WGS metagenome assembly JAABUK01 (sample SAMN10711869, study PRJNA513367) | rock metagenome | isolation source: Antarctica rocks | place: Antarctica: Victoria Land, Pudding Butte nord | collected 2016-01-03
AAAGCAATATAATTAAAGAAGTAGAGTCATGACATCTTCAAACAATCGCGAAGCTGCTCCTCTCCTCGCTGACGATGCTCCAAATGACGTTGAGTCAGATGGTGGAGATGCAACTGATGGAGGGGCACCCAAGCAGGAGGGAGCTCGCGCTTGGTTACAAAAGGCCTGGCATTGGGCTCTGAACAATCTTATGATAATTGCTCTTGGTCTGTTGTTGTTGGGTGGTATCGTTGCTCTGATTGTCTACTTTGCAGGTATGCTTCCTATTGTACCCTCCTCATGCTTGATCTCATACCCTCCATAGTCATGGCCAAAGGCACGTCTTCGCCAGAGCCAGCGCCACCGCCGGAGCCAACAGCAACAGTAGCGCCGACGCCGAAGCCAGAGCCGTCGCCAAAGGATCCGACCATATGTCTGACGCCGGAATGCGTCCTTGCTGCATCCGAAATCCTTGAGAATATATCGCCCAGGTACCGCGACATCGACCCTTGTACGAATTTTGACCAATTCGTTTGCGAAGGCTGGGCGGAGAAACACGATCTCAGAGCAGACCGTATGTGTTTTCCAGCCCAAAATGCCCAGTTTTGCACCAATTTGCGAGTCTCGAGACATGTTCTGGGCGTAATTACTACCCAGTCATGCTCAAGACTCGTAATGTTCTTTCCCCATGGCAATTGCTGACTATGGAGAACGTCATCAGAGGGAAGCTCGTTTACAGGCACGATTATGGCAGAAAATTCCCAGCAAATACTGCGTCATCTGTTGGAGTCGCCTTATCCAATCGAAAATCAAAGGGTGGAAACCCATTCTTTGGCCAAGCACAAGATCTTCGACAAGCTGCATGATGGCTATGAGTCTTGCATGAACGAGGCTAAGATCAAAGAGCTGGGTTCCGCTCCTTTGCTCGGCGTGCTTCGCAAAATCGAGGAATTGTTCCCAGCTTTACGACCCCACGATGATCCCCAATTATTCCCGACCCTCAAAAGTGAAGGCCAAAAGGGGCTTTCGTTCCAAGGCGAAAATCAGCTGTCGAAGACGATGGCCTATCTGAGCAGTATTGGAGTTAGTGCATTGGTAGATTTCATTGTCGGGGTTTGTCATTCAAAATTAATATTGCTTGCAAGTTTCGCTGATTGGTCACAGGCCGATGATAAAGATCCGGATAGTGTTATAGTAATGCTGGCTGCGCCTCGTCAGCCTGGTCTCCCCTCAAAAGAGTATTACAAGGATGTTCACACAGTTGTGGAGTACGGTAAGATGATCGGTCAAGTTTTAGAGGCTCTGCTCTCACAAGCCGGACCACACTCCGCGGGTATCCAATCTTTGCGGGACCGCTTCTCCACGAATAGTGCCGAGTTGGTGGAGAGCCTTGTTCTGCTTGAGTCAAAGTTAGCCAAGGCGACACCAGACGCAGAGGATGCAGACGATGCCACAAAGTACTATAATCCACGCTCTCTGAACGAAGTAAGAGGGTTACTTCCCCAACTTTCAGTGTCATTCGTCATTGAAAGGCTTGCACCATCAGGCTACAGTCCAGAAAAGCTGATCGTTGGCTCACCATCTTACCTAAAACGGCTGTCCTCGGTCCTGCAGGAGACAAGCGTAGAGACTTTGCAAGCGTATTTTGTCTGGAAGACCGTACAGACGTATGGCTACAGAATAGAAGACGATGTCCTGAAGCCATTGAAAAGATTCAATAACGAGCTACAAGGTAAAGACCCTGAGTCTTCAGAAGAAAGATGGAGGACGTGCATCAAATTCACCGATGGTGGATTGGGCTGGATTCTTAGCAAGTTCTTCGTAGAGAAAGCCTTCTCCCAGGAAGCTAAGGAGTTCGGTGATCGAATCGTCTCGGACATCAAGGCGCAATTCATCAAGAGATTGAATGACGTAGATTGGATGACCAAGGATGTCAAGGACCTCGGTATCGAGAAGGTCCACAATGTAAGGACTCCCTCTTGGTCCCTTCCTTCTGGTTACTGAAAGGGCAACTTGCTTTACAGCTTGCGGGCTCACTCGCTTTTCTAGCATGTCTCGAGGTCCGATTTGTACATTTCCAAATAAACGCTGACGGGCGCATATCTAGATCGTCCAGAAGATTGGGTATCCCACAAAGAGCCCAGACGTTCGTGACTCCTCTGACCTACAGGATTATTACGAATCTCTCAACATCTCAAGTATGGCATACTTCGATAACGCCCTTTCCATCGCGATATTTGACACCAAGCGCGAGTGGTCTGCACTCGGCAAACCCACCAACCGTGACGAGTGGGGCATGACAGCTGATACAGTCAATGCGTACTACAACCCTGCGGGAAACGAAATAGTCTTCCCTGCCGGAATCATGCAAGCTCCGGTTTTCTATGACCCAAGCATACCCCAGTATCTGAGTTACGGTGCATTTGGATCTGTCAGTGGGCATGAATTATCACATGCTTTCGACTCCACTGGAAGGCACTATGATGAAACGGGGAATTTCACTGATTGGTGGGACAACAAGACCATTGAATCCTTCATCGATAAAGCTTCATGTTTCGTAGACCAATACTACAACTTCACGGTGCCAAATCCGAACGGGGTTCCACTCCATGTTAACGGCAAACTCACGCTTGGGGAAAATATCGCCGATGCAGGAGGGTTGAATGCCGCGTTCGCTGCGTGGAAAGAGATGGATGTTGACGAGCCTGAAGAGCTTCTGCCAGGCTTACAGCACTTCTCCAAAGAGCAGATGTTCTTTATATCCTACTCAAATTGGTGGTGTGGTAAGACCAGACCCGAAACCGCAGTCAATCTTGTCTATCGGGATCCCCATTCACCTACCTGGGCCCGCATCTTGGTAAGTCGTGCATCTTTGTCATAACAGGTTTATCCTAATGGTGTCCAGGGTACGATGGCGAATTCACGAGACTTCAAAGAAGCTTTCAATTGCCCCATTAAGGAGCCTACTTGCGAACTTTGGTGATGTGTTCTTATCGTAGGCTGCCATCTGCATGGTTTGGACGGGGTGCTGTACGATTTTTCAGATCTAAGTATGCATTCAAGAGTTCAATGTAAGCTTGTATGTAAGTGAGTAGAAGCACGAGAACAACACCGACCTAACAGGGCAAATACCAATGTACACTAAGGATAAGGCACATTGCATGAGTATATAAAGAAACCATTTCTGGTCTTGCAGCCTTCGCGGCGTTTCTATACTTCCGCTCATAATCTCGCTGGATTGATCAAGGCCACTACGCTAATACTCATGTGGGTCATTCAACGCTTGTGAGGGTCGTATCAGCCAATAGTTTATCGGAAACGCCTCGCCGCTAGATATAGGCTCAGACTCGTCGTTTCGAGATTCGTCATTTTTATTCAGACCTATTACTCCAAGTTACAAAGCGCACAGGGAACATGGCAATCGAATTTCAAGTGGTAATGTTTAGCGCTCTGCTTTCATCAGTAACGATTGTCCTCTCCACACATCCCGAATGCAACATGCACGACTCATAATTATCATCATCAAAACGACTGGGCGGAAACGACGACGGCGGAGGGCTTCGGTGGTGCTGAGGATTTCAGGTGATGTTCATAACTTGGCTCATGGCTGAGTTTCCGGTTACCGCATTGTGTTGTCCGACTTTGGCTCATTGGCTGCACAGATCAGGACAATGCGATAATAGCAGGCTTATTTGGCGCCTATCTGCGCGGGGGAGCCCTCAGCGGTAACCATGGATCGCCTTCGAAAGAAAGATTTGGGCCTCGCTTCGACCGTCTTGACGCGAGTCAACGGTAGCACAAGACTACATCAGTTGTAGCCGCAAGTGTACAGCCGGACCACCAACTGACCAGGGGCTCGGAATAAGTCATATATTTGCCGCATGTGTGCAGCGTGATTAGATCTTTTGTCTGAATGTCGCGTGTACTCTGTACTATGGCTGAATCTCCTCTTCTCGTCATTCACCGATGCTTTCTCAAACTCACTTACTCGGTATTTCTCTGATATTGAGCATTGGGACCAACTGTAGTGTGCTCAGATCTAGCACCACAGCAGCGAACAACGGGGAGTCGACAGGACTCTCGTCTCAGACTAGCCAGAATGCTAACTCTGATAACGAAACAACGGTCCTGCCCGGAGAGACCATGCTTGATGGAAATTGGCTTGAGAAAGCAGAGATGGGAAATCTTTCGCTGCAGCCATTAAGCACACTATCTCTGAAGATGACCACAGCAGGCCCGCCCACTTACAGGTGTGATGGGAGAGCCTTTGGGCGCAACCTCAACCTCCAGAGCTGTGTACAGGCGATAAATTTGATTACCGACTCGCATATACCACGAACATATGGTGATCGAGGAGGGAATGTTTATGATGTCAGTTTGCCCTTCAGGATCCTGAGCAGTAAGCCCCTATGGCGACAAGATCAACCGAACCTAAAGCTGACCTGTGACAGGTGACGGACTCTGTGCCATTGACATCAGCCTCAAAAGGGACTTTGACTTCGATACCATGATACCCGATGACATGAAATTGAGCGTGCGCGCACTCATCGATATCTGCGTCCGGGGCAACCCCAACCAGGGCGGCGTTGTAACAAACCTGGGGGAAAATGGTGCTCTCGCTGTTCGTATCACGCCTTATCGTCCAAACGTGCAGTGTGGACATCCTGGAACTGCACCACCGTTCATGAATTGCCGCGAAGTACTGGACCTAATGCCCACCAGTGGCTTGCAACTGCGGTTTGGGCCCCGCAATGATCCTACGGCTCAGGTTGTCGTCCCACGGTATTACACGGAAAAAGACCGTCGCTGTGGCTTTGCTGTGGACACGATTGGGAGCACGGATGTGGCCGATTGGTATAAGCTGTGGGCCGCGGCAGTTGCTGTCGAGGTTATGTGCCTTGAGGTAAAGAATGCAGGCGGCCTAGGACTTGGTTTAGGTAAGCTCTTCCTCAGCTATACATACTGCGCACATTGATCATATGCGAGCCTTGAACTCAATGCCTGCATTGCTGACTCTGCCTTGGATACGCAGGTAAAGACAAGCAACTCTTTGTTAGGCTTGAAGACATGAATCCCCAGACACCAGCTGTAGGGCTCACGTCTGTAAATATGAGCACTATGGCTGCCTCTTTCTCATAGCTTTCTAGTCTTAGTCTACTCCGGATGGGACAGGAAGCAGGACCAGTAGCAGCAAGTCCGAAGCTTTGTAGTAGCCGTCATGACTTAAGCCCGTCAAGTCGGCGTGACCGAGAAGGAATTGTATTTGTATAACGGCTTCTGACGAATCGCTCCCTCAAGTTGGGGGAATCCAGGAAAGACATTATGGCAAACAGAAGCCGCCCACCAAGCCGCCCACCAAGCCGCCCACCAAAACCGCCGCCCACCAAAATCTCTCGCCCACCAAAACCACCGCCCACCAAAACCACCGCCCACCAAAATCTCTCGCCCACACAAATCTCTCGCCCACCAAAACCGCCGCCCACCAAAATCTCGCCCACTAAGCCGCCCACCCAAATTACTCGCCCACACAAACTCTCGCCCACACAAATTTCCCTACTAAGCCGCCCACCAAGCCGCCCATACAAATTTCCCTACCAAACCGCCCACACAAATTCTCGCCCACGCGCCCGCCCACACGCCCGCCACCCGCCCATACAAAATCTCTCGCCCACAGGCCCGCCCACCAAACATCCTCGCCCACGCGCCCGCCCACACAAATTCTTGCCCACACGCCCGCCCACCAAAATCTCTCGCCCACACGCCCGCCCATACTAAGTTCTCGCCCACACGCCCGCCCACCAAAACCACCAATTTGGAATACCCAAGAGTGGTTAAATGCAGGTACCCGCCAAGATACAGAATCTTCTTTTGGTCAACGTCTCCAAATTCTTTCCGCCAACCCTTAGTATGACTGCTGCCGTAGATGTCGGCAGTGAAGAAGGCGAAAGGCTCCGAGGCCTAACAAGGTCGGCACTGTGGATTGATTCTATATTTTCACGGAACCAGTAGCTGATCTGTGGGTTCATCCTCGGAGTCAAAGCCTTGATGTGACATCCCTTTTCCTATCCATAGACGCAATTCCTTCCTTTTCCTAATCGAGTGATGTCGATTCCGTCCCATCACCAACTCGGTATGGCATCAGTCTCTGAAGCCCAGCGCGATGTGGAGTTTCAGATCTTTGCAGGATCTCAGCTCGACCTGTTGCTGTGGCTGCTCTCGGCCGTCCGATTGTGCCAGCTGGTAGCCACTGGTATCTGAGTCTGGATGTCTCCGGTATATGGCTGTCATGTGATTGTGGTATTCAAATTACAATACCAATGAGTAGTCTGGTATATCATCCTTTAGATGTTCTGATATACCTCTGTCTCGTCCTGCTAGCCCTGCTGTTGCTTCTTCACCTCAGTCTTCTCCTCCTCAATTTGCCACTAGGTACTATCGTAACAGTCAGCACCTTGATCCTCTATCACGGCATCTTTCATAAGAATCATCATGACATGAAGTTTCTATTCATATACTTCCAGTACTAATCTATGCCACCGGCTTTCGAATTTCCATGCTGCACTAACGTCATCTGCATACATCACAGACACCAAGGCCGAGACTTGTCAGCTCGATACATCAACCAGATTGATCCCGTCAACGCTACCACCATCCGAAATAGCTATCGCTGCCAAACTCACCGCAACATCGCCAACCATTACAAAACCCACACCCATCTCTCCACGCACAGGCAACAATCCCTCCACACACTACCCCACCCCACCCCAACACCACCATCCCCCCAACCACCCAGTACCAAACTTCCAAACCATCCCCCATCGCCTTCCCCATCACCCGTAACACCAAGCTCAAAATCCAAGTCAGAACCCTCCCGATTCCAATCCTAAATCCACTGGACCAATCGCCAGTACAACAGTTTCGAAGCCTTCAAACCTTGACTCCTCATCTAGCTCAGTCTCTACAACATAATAAACCGGACTCTTCGGTCTCGGGCTCCGAATCTCCATCCCTTAGCCCCCTTCCTAGCTTCCCAGCTCAAAATCATCTGTTCTACCTTAGCGATGTCTCTTCCGAACCTGAAAATTTGGGCTCCGCTGCCGATTGCTCACGCTTTAGAACTAGTAACCAGGCTCATCTGGCTCATCGGAGTCCGGCTACGAAGCCGGCACAGGCTTTCCAAAGTTCAGGGGGTTTCTTTGAGCTTAAAGTTCTCATATAATTGATGTCCACGCCGCCCGATTGAAATAGATATGTAAGTAGTTGTAAGTAGGGCATGTACTACACTAAGAGATTGGTACACCGTTTTTAGTCGACGTTCAGGTGTAGATAGTAACATTCCATCAGCACAGGCGCAGCCGCTCAATTCATTGCGCTCTTTAAGTGACCACCTTTGTGCCTTCGGGCTTTCATTTGCGGCTAGGAAACCACTTTAAGGAGTCGGCTGCTGCGAAATCAGTATCGTCGAGGGGGGCATTTGGTTAGTTAGATTGGTGGGATCGGGTATTAGTGCTGTGATGAATTCAGTATGAGGTCGTTTAGCTGTTAGTTATCTACCATCTTCATAGAGCGATTATAATTGAGAATGATCCACTATGCCATTCCATCGCGTGCACCCGTGGCCTAAAAACGGCTGAAGGGTATGCATCGTGGGAAATGGTATTCCTCGCGACGACAATTCAATTATTAGACATTAGCGATTTATGTAAAGGCGTCAATCGTGATAATTTCCCATCCCACGAAAGTGCAAGGGCAGAAACATAACGCGGTTCTTCAACGCCAATCCTCTAGAAATTCCAAAGCTTGCGATATCTTGGGTATCATACTCTGCTAGGCCAATGAAATTGACTACCATGAAAACATTCAGCCTGCTCATTAAAAAGCATAGCACTGAACATGGCAAAGTGTCGAAAACGTAAAAGTACCATCGAGGTATTATGCAACCCTCGAAGCAGCTTTCCTCCTCTTCCTCATTTTCCATTCCACTCTAGCAACCCGCATCAGCATTTCCTCATCCTTGACCGGAATCCAACTCGTAAGCACTTTCATCGCGTTTTCAAAATCGGAATCCAACAATATCTCTCGCGTGCCATCGATCAGAGCGGCAGAAACGGCGTGTAAGATGTCAAGACCGCCGTTGAAGGATGTGTTGTTGGTGGCTATGGTGGTGGTGATTGTGGGACGTCCATTAGTAGTGGTGGTAGAGGGGGTCAATATTGGAGGGAGGGGAATGTCCGGGTCACCGAGCAGCATGAAGACGTCCCAGACGCGGAGCTGGGCGGGGAAGGGAATGGAGTAGTTGAAGAGAGTGAGGTACCAGCGGGTGCCGTAGGCTGTGGCTGTGATGCCGTGATCATTCTGCAGGATTCCCGAATTAGCGAACACAATCCTCGACTCAGAAAGATATGGCACTGTGAGGCTTACAAGCTTTGCAGCGACCTCTCCATTACCCAGCCAGTCTTTCTCGAATTCCTCTAGCGCTTGCATGAGACCTTCGAAACCGGACTGGTACAAGCGCTCTAGACCCCTGAGTTGCCATAGTCGAACAAGCATCACAAAAGTCATTTCTTCGTCGAAGTAGCATAGAAGCGTCGCTGCCAGTGCGGCCATGCCTTGCACGTAACCGGTATCTGGGAAATAAATGGAGAGGCAGTGTAGCACTCTAAAGAGCAAGCGTTGACCCCCTCGATATCTTCGTCGGAACATGATGTGGCTATTGATCGTCCGAGGCACATCGATGTCGATCTGAACATCATCAGGAGACCCTTCATCCACCAGGCTTTTGAAGACAGCGATAAGCTCGTCATCGCTTGGGCTGCCTCTCCGCTTCTTGGCGCTGGATGTAAGAAAGGCGTGCCATGCCGTAGCCCGCCAGCGGTCTGGTATGCCTTTCCACGTTCTTTCGATGACCTTAGGACTGTTGGTATCGAATTCAAAGACCATGCCACCGCCCTGCCTGTTCGTCTTTACTTTCGCCATCTTCCTCCATTTTTCTTCCCGCTCCCACTCACGCTTCTTCATATTCTCTGCTGTTTTATTGTCATCTTCATCCTCCGCAATATCGTCAAGCCCAGGTGGCAGTGTAAGCATATCTCCTGCTTCGTCCACACACCTTCGGTCCTTGTTGTGGGGTAGTCGATTGGCTGCGGAGCGCATCCTTGACTCCTTTCCATTGATCGTTCGGTAGGAGCTTTGTGAGGATAAGGGACGCACAACACTTGAGGCTGGTCTTGACGTTGACGGCGCGTGCGCAGACCGTGCGGGACTTTTATTTGACTTCTTGAGGGTACTGCGGTGCCTTCGCGGGGTATCCGATGCGAGCTGTAAAAGAGTTGACATGCGTTGTATCTGAGGGATTTCTGGTGAGATTGGTCTATGCGAGTTCAGAGACGACGCCTGCGAAATCACTTTGCGAGGTACGATGAACCCGTAGCGATCCACGTCCCCTCCATTCAAATCTTCCCAATCTTCGATTCCACCAGCTAGCTCGGATTGTTCTCGCAAAGGCGCGCTGTCGCTGGTACTTCTCGCACTTTCGTTGCGTGAAGGAGCTCGATCCGACACAGACCCATTTGTAATGATCTCTGGAGTATTGTGCATGTGTGAGGGCACCCTCAAGCTCGGCTGCTTGAGGTTCTCCCCTGTGATGCCGTTTCTCATAACGTTACTTATCCCTACCGTCTGGTCCGAATCTCTTTCTAATACCCCCTGATACAATGAACGAACTTTTTGTGAAAGCGCCTCATCATCCGCAGACAATATCCTTTTAGGTACAACTGGAGGAGGTGGGAGTGCAAGCCCATGATACTGCTGCCGTCTGCTACCAACAACCCCTCCATGACTGAGGGCCTCTCCATTGGCTTTGTTTGCCTTCTTGCCTCCTATCAGCATGCTCCCTCTCTTTGAAAATTCCACCTGCCCTGGAATTGTCAAGTCCTCAAAACTGCCAGTGGGTATCTCTGTCAAGATGCTCATGAACGGCGTTTGTAGTGACGGGTCAAGTGCATTGCGCTCCTCCGACGAATGGGTGTTCTCACCATCTGCTGGAAAAGAGCTCTGTAAAAAATGTGTCTCGTCATAGGCAGAAACGCTTGGAATGCTTGGCGAATGTCTTATGCTTGATGTCGAATCCATATCAGTACCCAACGTAGTCCGGCTATCTCTTGCTGTAGAGCTTGACGGCGCAAGTCCTGAGTCTCTCCGAACGTCATCATGTAGCTTGGATCGAGCAGCTTGAGGTGAAAGTCGTTGATTTGACGACTGAGGTCTTCTTAATCCGGGCAGACCCTTGGGTGGTACAGTTGGGGGTGGTTTGGCGACAGTGATTGGAATTGGCGTTTTGGCAGCTGTGGTGTCATCGTAGGATATAGCTTTGAGGCTTTCTCGACTCGGCAGTCTTGCGGAGGGAGGTGGTGGCTTCATGGTAGCCCATTCGACGGACAATTGGCTTTTGCTGGTGGTATCGTGGCATGGGTGGCACTCGTGTATCTCCTCTAGCGGGAGCGCCACGAAGAAGAAGTGATATATATCCAACAGAGCTGTGGAGGGAGGTCGGTCGCCGAAGAGCAGGGGATATCCGAATATTGAGCGCGTATGTTCCGGGGCCTAAAACAGATTAGTGGCGCTTGAGGCGTCGGAGTCTAGAAGCGGGCCTTTAGGGGATCTTCTTGGCGCTATCTTTCCCTAGCGACCTTCTAAATTATAAACAAGACCCAAATCAATGTCCTCCCAACGATATATACCCTTTAAGGAGCTCTAGAGCAGTGTTCCAAGATCAGAGTCGTCTGCTCTTAGAGCTATGTAGGTCTCTAATTCCAATGCAGCCTCAACGCATACATCCAATGAAGCCTGACTTAAGTTACCGACGTGCTGGTCAGCGATTTGAGCTGGTAGAGCCTTCCCATTCCTCTCTGATCATGGTGAGACGGCACACTGAATGCCCAGAAGTGGTCTATTCGAGACTTGGAAAGGACACCGACAGCATTGCTCGCACTGAGGCTCGCAGCTCTTGCTTCTTGTTCGTTCGCGGACATACGTCAAAAGGCTTCCCCAACTTCACCATTAAGATGGTAAACCACTATAATGCAGCCGGGTAGCTGAGTATCTTTTCCTACTAGCTCCACAGTGCTGACATGGCAGCATACAGCCAGTAAATCAACAGACTTTCATTCGATTGTGCTAGATCACTAACAAAAACAAGAATATTCCCTGTTTGATACTTTATCCTTAGTCGGGTTTTATCTCAATATCGCCATGTTGAAGCCTGCTAAGCAACGGAAAAACAGATTCCGGCCATACTTGTCGAGGGGCTCGCTCGATGCAGCGCTTCGAGTCCACGATTATTGCCGAGGTCTCCAGATCATGGATCTTATATACCAAGCCGCAGCGCGAAATGAAGATATAATCTCTCATACGCTACCGATGCTTGACGATTGATTGCATCATAGATGTTGTTCGAAAGGCACTTCAACGCGCTCGAGGAAGCACATATAATGACTCGATGGGACCCTTCGAAAAGTGTTTCCCGAGGACTCCTGAGACAGGGTTTGCTCTGATCAGCCTCGCAATCTCCTGTGACACCCATCTCGAGAGTTGAGTAGTGTACAGTCTTTCGAAGACATAAGATGGGCGTTTGCGTCCCTCCTGGCAGCACCCCTTTTTAATACGCCTGTTCTGCCTGAGCATGTTCATAGATTCGATCAGTCCGAACGGGCTGCGGTAGGCAAACGTACGCAGACTGCTCCCCAGCTCGGATCCTGTTGGCTCAATACCGCCACCGCTTTGGAAATGCACGTTCTCCATAATTACACGCAGTTGTGCACAGCAGTACGCCAGGGATGTGCCTCGAGGCTCTGCAGCTCAAATAATGCCCGAAGCAATCAAATGCTTTAGCCGTCCCGACCATCTTCGACACCATGCCGAATCCGAGACGGAGTAATGCAACACGCGCCATCGGTCTATAACCTCGAAGTAGATTCAGTACTCATATTTGGTACAGGCACCGATACCACGGCCAGTCGCAATGTATTGGAAGCTGGCACCGCCTACCATAATCCACACTAAAACGCTTTATTAACACCCGCCCACCCCGGTTCCTCCTCCGCCGCCCTCAGCAACACGCCCGGCCAACTCGCCGCAGGCGCCTTAAATCTCTGCCCCCTCGCCTGATCCACGACCGCATCACCAAGCACCTTCTCCGGATCCAACCTCGGAAACAGCTCCTCCACCTCCCTCCTCAACTCCTCGCCTAGCACCTCCTCCGGACCTCCCCATCCGCCAGGCGCTTGACCCGACAAGCTCCCCATTGCATGAAAGTCAAACAACACAGCCACCCGCGCCAGATACGCCAGCGGACTGACCTTCTCCGCAATATGCGGGCTCGCGTGGCACGCGATCGCAATCCAGACGGCATGCGCATCCACCTCCGCCCCGCGGCCATAGAAGCTGAGCACGTGGGCCTTGGCGGCGTCCGCGCCCTCGACCTCGAAGCGTTGCGTGCCGTTGAAGCGCGACGCGCAGCCGATGTCGTGCAGGATGCACGCTACGAACAGTAAGGGATGCTTGCCTGGATGCGACGGTTCTTCTTGGTCGTAGATGGAAAATCGGTGTTGGCTTGCAAGTCTAGTGGCGTAGATGAAGACGCGAAGACTGTGGTTCAGGATTGCGAGCGGGAGGTTGGCGTGTGCGAGTTGGAAGGCTGAGATGGACATTGTGTCCTTTGGGACGCAGTCTGGGGGGATGACGGTGGGAGCATTGGATGTGTTGGAAGTATTAGGAACCGAGGAGTTGCCGAGGGCGTTTAGAGAGGAGGGAGGACACATTCTGGACGCAGTCAGGCAAGTCCTAGATGCTAGATTCAGTTTAATCCGTCACTCGTGTTATGATGTTGTCCACGTTGTCGAAGAGATACAAGTTCCCCCATAAGGAGTTGTCGGAGAATAGTACGGGGTCCGATCCTACCCGCTTTGCCGAGGCGCAGGAGTACCTTAGCCAAGTAGTACCAGCTAACTCACGCATAATGTGGAGCTTCAGAAAAGCCTGCCGGCGTCAGAAACGGCCGGCAGCTATGCTTTGCTGCGAATGGAACAAGTCACGGCCTGTAGCTTGATTCTGAAACATACAACGAGGGCAAGCATCCACCATCCACAAGCCTGAGAGAGACCAAAGTATGCAGGTAAGGTCGTCACAGGTGTTTCAAGAAGATGAATCATGCTTGCGTAGAGGGGCGTGG
>JAABUK010009569.1_pt1 | contig 13203 bp, 18 predicted proteins | sample 5559141 | NCBI WGS metagenome assembly JAABUK01 (sample SAMN10711869, study PRJNA513367) | rock metagenome | isolation source: Antarctica rocks | place: Antarctica: Victoria Land, Pudding Butte nord | collected 2016-01-03
CAGCTGGCTTGAAAGCAGGAGCATCGTGATAGCTGCCTGCACCTGATCCAAAGCCAAAGTCCTCCCTGTCACGCAGTGGCGGTCCACTCTGCGTCCGAAAGACTGCCCTGCTGCTGCTTGTTGAAGGAGCAAAGCTATCCCTGGTGTTGTCGAGACTGCTTCTGCTGTTATCTGATGGAAGACGGTCAGGTGGGGCTCTGCTGCCTCTGCCTGCTGGCGCTGGCCTGTACGATGATGCTGTGCTGCTCCCAAGAGCTGAGCTGCTTTGCCAACTGTCTCGAAGGGCCCGGTCACGTCTAGGGACCTCGCGCTCAGGACGTCCGAAAGTGTTGTCTCGGATCGCTGTGCTGCCTGGACGTCCGCCGGTGATTGGGGCCTCGCGCTTGGGTCGAGTCTTGTTGTCTGAAACAGCAGAAACGGTGAGTTAGTGTTATTTCTCACGTTTCAACTTTGAACTTGACAAGCTCAATGTAAGGCTGATACAGCACACACTTGCAGACTTGCAAACATGCTGGCAGCATGGAAGATGGGTTCAGGTACTGGCTAGCCTACCTCGAGAAGCGAATTGTGAAGTGGAGCTATAGTTGTGGCCACCTGAGGTTCCAGGTGGCCCTCCCTTTTGGAGCCACTGCGGAACTAATGCAGGTTCATCACTGTTCATGCCCTTGGGAACGGCATACGCTGCGTCTAACAGAAACTAGTATGTGCCGGCAGATCTCTAGCGTTTGCTCTGGCTGTTGCTGTCGAAAAGTCTGAGCTTAAGCGTCTGCAGAGGCGGCCCACGCTCTGTGCGTGATTTTTAAAGTCCGAAGCACCTCCCGGAGGTATACAGTAGACGTGCGCAAGCAAGTGCGTTGTATCGAGTATGCAAAGTTAGGCACTGAAGCTATGAACGGAGGGGTCGCTTGATGCTCGCTGTGATGTAATGGGCTGAGCTGTTATGGACACCAACAACCTGTGTGCGTAAGCCCTGCAGCGCTGCTGTACCCAAGTAGTTGATAGTGAGATACTTCCCACACACACCCCTGGGGACGTGCTCCGTGAACTGCACGTGCAGCGCTTCAATTACGGTGTACCACATCCCTGCTGCATTGCCAACACCATCGTTGTAGTAGGATGGTTGCTGTAGTCATTTAGGCGAATACATATCCCCATTGCACATTAGAAGGGGCGACCCTTCACACAAGCGTGTGCCACATATCAACCACTTCCAAATGTCATGGAATATGAGCTTCATCAAAACGCTGATGTAGCAGTGGATCATTTCTTTCGGCAGCCAGTAAGAGCGTTCATGCTGCAGCAATGTTGAAAAGAGTACACTGTAGTAGCTGGCTGATCGATTTCATGTTGGAGTGCAACACATGCTGTGAGACTCTGTCAAGAATGGCAACCTCCGGAGGATGATGCACGCGTTTGCAACTATGTTTCTGCACCAACGGTCTCCTCAGCTCTAGCCACCACACGATGTACAGTTGGAGTTGCCATCGAGCCTGGCGTTGTAAAGCTAAATCCCTCATTAGATGCCCCTTAAGTCATTGTATACACCCTGTTACACCTTGATTCACTTGACTTAGCATCAGCTATTCGCGTTCGTCATCCCTAGTGTGGTGTCCACATGATTGGAATGCCATCTTCCCGCCATGTTATTCTGCCCTCTGCCAATGCTGCCACAGCTGTGGGGTACAATCTATGCTCCTGCACAACAAAGCACGAGCAAATTGTCAAACGGACAACAACTATCACTGCGCGTTTAATGGTGACAGCCCAGTCAGGATACATAGACATTGTCTACAGCTTGTGAAGAACCAGATGACTCCAACTGGGTCATGTCTCATGCCTGCTGGGTTTTGAGGACGTTCCAAGACGTCTGCAACACCCAAGCAGACAGCAGCTGTGACACTTAAGACAGACTCCTGCACTATAACAGTCAAGCAGCAGACACAAGCCTCTGCAAGATTGCATCCTGATGCGGGGGCTGTGTTGAGTAGTTCAGCTGTGCGCATGCAAGTTTTGCATTGGACATCTCTGAGTGAGTGGACAGCGACGTGGCTTAAGCTTCAGTCTGACCTGTTGTAGCACTCTGGCAGCCAGCATCTGAGGTGTGTCATGCGGGTTGACTGGGACAACAGCCTGAGCCAAGATAGGTCCTGTGTCATATTCCTCATCCACAAAGTGCACTGTTGCACCTGAAAACCGTGCTCCAGAGGCTATCACAGCTTTGTGCACTCTGAGTCCATACAGCCCTTTGCCTCCAAACGCTGGCAACAGCCCTGGATGGATGTTGAGCATTGCGTCTTTGTACTCTCTCACAAGTGCTGCAGGGACTAGCTGCATGGAACAGCAGATGTAGGTCATGGCACCAAGCATTGCCCACTCTCCGGACAATGCAGCACTACAGGCTTCTTGCACTTGTCTATCATATGCATTGAGCGCTGGTCACACATGTATGGTACAGCTTGTCAGAGGACTGCAACTTGTGATTGGCAATATTGCTAAATGTTGGCAATAGACAGTGTTTGCCAGCAGCAAGCTGTGCATTGTTAAATTGCAACAGTCACCTTCAGATATCCAGCAAGGATGACAAAATCCACCCCAAGCTGCTGTTTCAACACGTGTATGAGACTAGGGGTGTCTAACGGTGGGGGTGCGTCTGCTGGCATGTCCAGGTATGGCTTTGTCGAGTGTGGGTAGCAGATTGTAGGTATGCCAGCTTGTCTGGCATAGGCCCATGCACCACATCCTGGTGCATCACTCACAACAACCTATCAGAATAAGCATGGCCATCAGTTGCTGTCATGGCACAGACAGCTAGACATCTTGTCTTTAGACGTACTGCGATCTGAGCGTGAATGTGGCCCGACAGGATGGCGTCATGAATGGCTCGGAAGTTGCTTCCTCCCCCAGAGACAAACACGGCCAGCTTAGCCGGGTTTTGGGACCGAATCGAGCTTGAAGCTGCTGCCTCGTGCAAGGATCCTTGGCATGCTAGCGATTGTCTGCTTGACGCTCCACATTGATAGAAACTTCTGACGTGGGAAAATACATGCAGCTGATGACGTGTGAGCAGGTTCGAGAGCGGTGTGACCTGCGGAGTAGGCAACATGTGCGTGACAGCCATCCTAGACACTGCAGCGTTGCCAGTGTCGCATGGGAGTGTCATGCTTAGCAACATCATACGACTGAGCTAGACTGACACATGTCTGCTGCATTCATCCGCGGGTGGAGCGCAGGGATGGCAGGGCCGCAGCCTCTCGTTATTAAAATAACGCTCGAGCCTAGAGACAGGAAACCACGGAGGACTGTATTGGCGGCATGACAGTTTTTGGACGGAAGACTCTAACCCGAGTGTTGTAAAACCACCGATTTGTCTGGGTTCATAGCTGGGTTCATTAGCATGAAGATACTAATCGCACAGGATGCAGAAACGAGCGAAGTGTTGGGGATGTACAGCAGCTTGGAACAAGCACGTACGTATCTAAACAGCGTTGCCCAACTTGGCTGGTTTGGCTGACTGACTTGGCTGGCAACAATAATTGGGCAGCATGGCTGGAGGCAGAGCCCTGCTATGTCTGCCTCACTTGGGAAAGTGCCAAATGGTTCTCATACACAAAAAAGTGCCAAAGCTGTATACCCCAGCTGCAAGGCCATATGGCTTTTCAGGTGCAGCCTCTGGGGTCTAGAGCAAACTTGCAGCTTACAATGTGGCAGTCTCATTGCAGCAAGAGACACCTGGTATATACGTGAACAATTTGACAATGCCCAGCTGGACATCTAATAGCAGTTTCCCAGAAGCAGGGGCAAACCAGTGTGGCTCCTGGTTCTTGGGTTCACCTGCTAGACCCTAGGGTGCCCACCCACCCACCCCTCACTCACTCACTCACTCACTGGCTTGGAAATATGACGCAAGCAAAGCTGATGCATTGGCAAAGTGTCTGAGTCTCGATTGAGTCCAATTCATTGCATTTATTCCCTTGTGGCAAATGCTCTCTAAATCTTCATTAGGCTTGAGTGTTGTATCTAGGGATGCAAATGCATATTCATGTGGCTTTCGCGTGACTGTCTTAACACACGCGCATACGGTATCAGCCAAGGCACAAAGCCATACAGGCCTTGTCAGGAAAGCATTCAGTAAACTGCGCACACGGCGCATGCGCATGCGCAGCCACCTTGGTAAAGTACTGTCACGAGGATGTTTGACAGAAGCCACGCATCCAAGCATTTGACATGCGGCCATGGTCTCATAACATCTCATCGTCATAATCATCATCATCAACATCATCACGTGTGATTGTTCCATGATTGAGCATGTTTAGATTTTGATCCATAAACATGCTCAGAATGTCTAGCCGAGCTCCGGAACCACGTAGAAGTGTCTTGATCATTGCACAGCGTGATCGAACAGACTTCCTTTGCGTTACACCAAAAGGCATGCTTTGTACAGACCCTGGACTGATGAGGGAGTTCGATCTTTGCAACAGCAACTGCCAGCCGGCTGATAATCGTCCAACATTCAGCTGGATCACCTGACTGCCTGATGGAGTACAGCATAGCGGTGGCGCACGGTATGAGATATATGTGTCTACTCACTTAAAGTTTTGGAGCTATCGAAGCTTTCTGTCGCAGGCAACGCTTCAGGCTCTGAATGGAATACAGAGCTTTGTTTACCACACCCCGCCACTGGTATGCCTGTAAGTTGGTTTTCGGAAACATACGACTCTCTTGGGACGCATGGAGCAGCGTCAAGTGGTTGCAGGCCAACAAGCATGCTTCTTGATACAAGGGGAGACTTTTCAGGAGATCAACTGGTTCAAGCCTGAATATGGGTCTTGGTTTGTGGGAGATATGGTCATACAGGGTATACTTGGCAAACTTTGTTTGCACAGACCTGTGTTTTTATGCAGTTTCCGCGTCGCTTCTGTGATTGATGTAGCTTGAATTGAATATATGTAGTGACAACACACACTTTGTGAAGTCGAGCTTCCTGACCAGTATGCGGTGCTGCAGATGGAAGCTTGACACTCGGCACACCTTGTGATCCTCTCTTTGTGTTACTGCCCTTGCTGGCCACAGCCACTCAGCAGGTAAATACATCAGCAATTAGGAGACAAAAAGCCAGGACGATTACATGTTCTGTTTTACTTCAAAGTTCATGAGCAAACCTTCTTGATGTGTACAGAGAGGAATGTTGATGTATTGCTACAATCTTACTGCAGAGTCACTGCTAGGCAATTGTTGCCAAGTTGTGTGATGTGCAGTACAGACAGCAGACAATTCTGGCATGTTTTGTGGATTGGAGCATATCTTGGAGTCAGACATTTATCAAGACTTGCCAAAGCTTGCTCAATGTGTTACCCCTACTCTACAACTGATCTGTGATGTGAGACAAGTTGATGCAGATAGCTTTTACCGTCTAAACAATACAAAGGTGAGCAGTGAAATGCTGTTCTGCCAAGCCATGTTCCCAGCCATTTGAAGTGCAACAACCCTTGTCTTTAATGCATATCGTTTGCCACCATGCATCACGCATGCATGCCAACAATGAGTAGCATACTTAATGTGACGCCAAGGCACATCAAGTATCTTTGGGTCTCCTGTTGTAGCCCAACATGAGACATGCCAGGCATGAACAGAAACTATGACAGCCTAGCTTGTCTGCACTCTGCAGCGACTGCCACGTCTGGGATGAAACTTTGCACTTGTGTAGGTCAAGGGCTGGTTGTGCTGCAAAGTTGACAGACTACAGCAAGGTCTGAAGGAGTCAGCCTTGGGGCAAGCCTTTCAGGACATGGACAATGTGCAGCTTGCAGCATACTGCATTGCTATGCTGGCTGAGTATGTCCAGGAGCCTTGGCTTGCAGAGCTGAGAGACATCTATGCTGTGCCAACATCAGGTATGATTTTGTTTCAATACCGGTTTGGACCCTTATAGGCAGGCGTTCTGCTTTGCAGGTGGAGCTGAAATGCCTATAAAATGATCCAGGCAAATCACCAAGCTCAGGCGAATAATGCATCCCTGCGAATATGATACTGGACCGGTTTTTTATAGGGTGCTGATCAGCTCACATCATCATGGCATGAAAAACACAGCGTGTAGTACATGCCACGTGATGCGTTAATGGCAACCAGTTCACTAAAGTCAGCATTCTCGGACGCAAGGGACTGCAGGCTAGCTTTGTTATGTCATTCAGGTGAAGAGAATCAGTCTTCCCAAGCACAGTCTAGTCAAGACAGCTTCCCCAATCCTGGCCAGAAGAGACCGCGGTTCGACCCCAAAGAGCTGGCCAAAAAGCGTGCAAAGGAAGCAAAAGATGAGGCAAAACGAATTGCCATGGCCAAGGAGGCATCAACAATGCGCAGCATATCCAGCTTCTTTGCCAAACCTAAAAAGTGATGCACAAGTCATGATGTACAAGCACTACAGACATTTCCAACATTGTGGAATCACTTGTGTCAAATGGGCCAAACATGTTGCAATGAATGAAATGGTTGAGCAATACCCATTGCAACAACAGTTGCGCTGTGTTTTGCAGGGCGCCTAACAAAGGGCAATGTACAAGAAAGGCAGTGCTTAACGCTCATGCATTCGGTCTGACTAGTGTATATTTGCTGCCAGTACCACTTTTTCACTGTCTGCCTAAACAGCTGAAACGTCTGATTGTGAAAGGACTTCACTGATGTGCTGCCTGGTTCTTGGAGTCAAGTCCAGGTCTTGAGGTTGAACCTGTAAGCTGTCATACATAGTTGGGAAGAATATGCCATCACCGCATCGCTTTGCTCTTGATGGCAACATCCACCTTATCCACCACAGCCGGTGTCCACTCACATCAAACACTTCCTGGATGCCAGCAAAAATGTGATAAGAGACTGTCAACAGCGTGTATGCTAAACTTGAACGGCGCAGCACTGATGTGTACACCTGACAGCACTGAGCAGTAACGCTATTTGTGAATTACGCTGCAAGGACCAGCGAGTACATGACAGCCTAGCTGCAAAAGTCAAGAGACGCACTTCACAGCACTCATGTGCGCCAGCCTGATGCCAAGCGTCAGCTAACCTCATTGCTGCACTGGCGAGCAAGCTTGTACATTCATGACCAATCACCTGAAAGTTGCGTTTCAGGCCCAAGTTGTATGGGTGGATGAGTGTGGTTCCCTGGGCCTTGGCCTCTTTGCTATCCCTCCAGAAGTTCAGCATGTCTATAGTGCTCTGCATGCCAGCTACATGAGTGTGAACATCATGTGACAGACAAATTATTGAGGTTACTGCTGTTTCGCTGACAGAGCAGTGTGGGAAAAGTTGATACCTATGCTGAACGCTGAACACTGTAAAGTGTGTTGATGCAGTAGGCATGCATGGCCTGAACATGCAGGACTGCAAGGAGCAAAGGACCCGAGATGTACGTCTGCTTTAAGGTATACGGGGACAATACAAACACATGCATGCCGTGGGAAGATGAACAGTCCTTGTGGGATCAGCCAGTCTGCAAGCAGCCTTAGCAGTCAGAGTCCAAGAGTTGAGAGGGTATCTGCAACAGGTAAATCTTTACGACATGGTCGCCCAGCCCTGACTATCAGAGCTCAAGGGTATGGGCTTTGAGTCCTAAACCCATAATAACAAAGTCATTGCATCTGTTGGCATGCTGTTGCAACACAGCAAGATTACCTGGCCTTGCCATATGAGAAAGAAGTGCCACCCCATCAGCGCTGTCAAGGCAATTGAGACTGCAGCAGACAGCACAAAGGGAGCCAGCAGGGCGTAGGGGTAGACTGCCTCCCCCATGTGGAACTGGGACATCCTGCCAATGCGGCCCAGCTCCCAGAGCAGCATCCAAGCCTACACAGCACAGCACATGGCTGATTGGTGAAGTATCAACGCGCCTTGTTATTGGTGCGCTGACTGCGAAGACAGGAAATGATACAAAGAACACGCATATATTGAACGGCATAATTGTTGATTGATTGATTGATTGATTGATCGAAATAGTGAATGAACGAACAAACAAATGAAAAATTGAGTGGATGGGGGGATGAACAAACGAACAAACGACTACATGACAGGTGCACGCTCTCAGCAGCGTCATACATGCCAGCTTGATACAGGGGTGAGGAGTGCCAGAGAAGCACATACTGCAACATGGACATGAGACAGCAAAGCCAAAGGAGCACAGGCAAGTGAACAGAGCCTGCCAGTGAGCTTACAGAGTACGCTGATCCAGCCCAGAGATAGAAGGTGAACAACACGAAAAAGCGGTAATTGTGGAAGCCAATGCAGTTGTTCATCCAGGGGCAGTGATGGTCCATCCGCAATACACATCTGCATCCAAAATTTGTGAGATAAGATTGATGCTGATGCTGAATTGCTTTTGGCACTTTTGTGTTGAGGCTACTGTTTATGAGAAGCTTGGGAGCGCATGATGATCATGACTAGGAACCCCATGCAAGGATGAATGAGCCGACACATCCATCAGAGGAACATGCATAATACAGGATTGCGCTTCAGCCCAGGCAAGCAAACCTGCATGTGAGTATTTGCAGGCTGCATGCGTTCAGACATGCTCTTCCTGGACCATGTATGAGTTACAACAGTGTGATTACTCATAGATGTAATAGTATATGAGTGTTCCATGCCTGTGCATGCGCACAACACCTGCTTGCTGCATGCAGCATGATATGTGAAAGATGGAGCGCAATATAGTCAATTGGACTCGCGGCGTTATTGACAGCTTCAGAGCAGTGCACTCTTACAACTATGGCAAAGCAGTCAGTGAAGTAGCCACATGGAAGCTGACCTGCTGCAGATGTGGCAGTGGTGTGCCAGAGGTGGTTTGGGCTTTCGGCACCTTCTGCAGCGCCGCTGACATTGCATTGCAACCATCTGGTATCCCTGCATATCAGGACAGTATGCTCAGCTCAAATGCTCTAGACACTAAACAGCACAGGGCAGATGACACTTGCGTGTGGCAATCTGGCAGATACAAGCAAGCATTAGGCAATTTGCTGATATGTTAGCAACACTGGCCTTACAAGGCTGACTTGCAATCAAGAAGGTTTGTTACGAGAAAGCTTGGGATCTTGTACTTACTGACGTGTCCAGAATCTCAGTACTGCCAGGGTCTGTGATGACACACTGGACATAGTTGAAAACAATGTTTAGCAAGCAAAACAGTCCACTGACCAGATGGCCTGCTGCAACAAGTCTGCTGTTGGAAGCTAAAATCTGCAAGCATAAGCAGCTGATCAGGACATGACAGCAGGTCTTCTGCCAGAGGACAAGAATGGAGCGCGAGCAAACACTGACTTGCGGGAACACGGCCGCAAAGTATACAAAGACAACGCTGGCAATCAAAGAGCTGGCGGCAGCTATGTACACACGCCCGCCTCGTCTCAGAACGCACTGGAAGGCTCCCTCAGCACAAAACAGAAGCCTGTCGAGTCTGCAGTATCGTGACGATGTTGAGATCGAGTGGTGGGGGAGCTGACAACGCAGCCTGTCGCACCGTTTGGTTACTCGTGCCTTCTTGGCAGCCAGAGTGCTTTCGGCTACGAATCCATGCTAGAAGATAGAGGAAGCTGCACACGTTCTGTTAAACGACATGCAGTCTTCAAACGTGTACAAAGTGCAAATTGCAAGACGTCAACTAACTCTCGAAGATTGCTGTGGACTCATCGCAGCGCTTGATGTCGCTCAAAGCCTGCGACCTAAATTTCATAAATAAGACGAACCAAAAGGTCCAAGCGAGTCGACTTTCAGATTCCCAAGATGAGTCTAATGAAGCTGATCAAGTTGAGGCTCAGCCGGCGCATTTGCTCAACAACGACCAGTATGTGTCCTTATCTTCCAGCAACCAAGGATTCAAGAACCGAATGTGGGCGTTATGATCCGCATAAGTATGTGAGAGAGAAGTTTACACATACCTTAAGGTATAGGCTTGCAAGCTACCAATTGGCATTGCTATAGATTTGACTGCAGAGCATTACAGCACGTCTTTGATCAGACATCACTGAATGCTGCTGGTTTTGGACATTGTGCATCCTGTGTTTGTACAAATGACACAACTGTAAACATCGCCACATTGTAGCGTTTGACATGCATTAATATCAATCTTGAGCAAAGGATCGTATGTTCAGCTACGCGTACGATCAGCTCCAGGTGGACCAAGGTCATCTGCAGCTGGTCAACGCAAGCTTTATTTGCACAGAGATGGTCAAACGGTTCCTGGCTGATCGTCAAGTCTGGTTAACCAACGTTGGCTTTGCTTATTCATAAGCTAACATTGGATAACATGTGCACATGTTACTCACGCGACGGCAAGGCCACAACTACAACAGATTGTTCAGAATGTGCAGCGAGCAGGTATCTTTGCAACAAACAACCAGCATGAGCATCACAGCATATAGCATACATGCACAACAATACACGCAATGTTGCTCCTTTAGTGCTGCAATTTGTGCTCCTGCATGGTCAACGTATGTTTGCATGTGTGTCTTGTAACTCAAGGATCCAACCAAGATCACTAAGCATCACCCAATGGACTGTTGACTTACAATCTCAGGCGCTCTGCTGCTGGTGCTGCTATCAATAACCACTTGGTAAGCATTCATGCGTACAATCTCTAATAGTTCTACCTTGGTGTGCTTGCATACCCACCATATCTGTCACCAATATGTGTATAGCTTGACTAAGCTAATCTGAACTCTGAAAACTCTGGCAAGCTGCTAACAGTAAGACTGAATCAGCAGTGCTCAACTAGGGCTCAGTTGAAGTTACGGCATGCTCTGTGTCACGTTAAGGCTGTCACCATGACACGCCGTACTAGCGTTGCAACTATGCAGCATTGCGCCACAAAAGTTACAATGTCATGCCTCATCTGTAGAAAAGCTTGCCTGTCGCAACTGTAAAATCTAGTCCCTGTGAGCTATTGAGCATCATGTTCAGCCTTATATGCTGAGCCCTTCACTAGCATGAAATGTATGCAACACCTCCAGTCATCATCCATTGCTCTTCAGACTCGGTGTGGAATATAGAAACGTCCGTTCCATGCTGAAAATAAAAACCTAGAGTCCAGTATAACAAAGGCCGCTGGTGCCAACCATCATAAGGATATGGGTCTGTGGACAGAGGCTGCCTGGGCCTTTCAAGCAAGGGCAGAGCCCTGTCAGAGATCCCCCTTGGGATGGGCAGGGTCAGTAGGAGTATGTGGGGGCCCCCCAGGCCTCCCAAGCCTTCCCATACTCAGGGTACCACCCTGCTGCTCCTGGTCTGCAATGCCATGTCACAAACCTCAGCCACCTCTTCAGAAGTTCATTTCTAAGCGCAACCTCTGCCACACTGATGCAGCGCTACAACACAGCAACTGTCAAGATGCTGCCCAATTAGCAGGCTAGCTGCTGCCCAGTTAGAAGGCAAGCCCAGCACAAGTCAAAGGACAGCAAGCCAAAATCACAGGGCAGCAACAGAACCATGGGAAAGGGAGCAGGACTAAGTGTTAGAGCAGTGGCGAAGGGAAGGCATGGCAGGTGAGGGGTGAGGTTGGCCAGGGGAAGGGTGAGTGGGAAGGTGGGACAGAGGGGAGGGGAGGGGGAGGGGGGTGGTAGGGTACCTAAGGGCTGGGGGCATGTAGACAAGGGGGTCCACATCTGCCCTTGGGGCAGCAGCAGCTGTCTCCAGAGGCATGTGTGCCACGGCATGCCCATACCTGATGCTGCAATACCTGCACTCCAAACACTACAAGGTCAGACACACAATCGGACAAGCACAGGACTATGCAGGCCATGAGGATCACATGAAAGGAGGCTTTCTTCCTCCTTTTTCAAAATGATGAGGGACATGTGTTGGTGGCAAGCTGCACGTGCAGTATTTCCAAGTTCCTCAGGCAAGTAAGTTCTCAAACAAGCAACCATTGGTCATTGGTACATCGCACATTTCTCTTTGCCCTTGGTCTAAGTCTCAAGTATCTCCCTGCATGAGAGTCCGGTTTGACAACCAGCGCACCAACAGCAACAATGACTATGACACACGCTGCACGATTGCACAACTGCTTGTGTTCTTCCCCCTGTCACTTTCAACCAGCCAGAGAACGATCAAGCATGACTCAAACCTGGGTGGTTTCATGATCTGTGTCTGTAAGCAAACAGTTTGCACATGAAGGGTTTGGTACACATTGTAAGAGGTTGTCACCTGTAGAATTTGTAGATGATAGGCGTCATGGTAGCTACCAAGATGCTGGCTTGCACAAAGGCTGAGTTGGAGAGCAGAACACACGCTGCACCCACACACACACACATCATTTGCATACAGCCCTCACACAGATTTCTTCATGTGCTGCTGCTATTGCATCAGGAGACATGTTGAGCTAGAGAAAGGTTCAATGAAACATTATTCAACGACCCAGACTCATATTTCTTTGTGTACTGCTGTTGCACCAGGACACATATTGAGCCAGAGAAAGAGTCTTATACAGTGAAAGCATCTTTCAACAGGCTGAAATTATGAATGTACAGCCTGGACTGACAAATGGCCAGACTAACAGGCCGTGAGTATTTGCAAGGCGTCACTGGCAGAAAAAATAATAACTTCACTCAAAAGCATTGGTGCAGACTTCAAGACAGGCTTGCTGATTTGCAATGGTCAGCAGGCATGTATGTATACATGCATGCATGTATGTATGTATGTATGTATGTATGTATGTATGTATGTATGTATGTATGTATGTATGTATGTATGTATGTATGTACGTATGTATGTACGTATGCATGCATGTATGTATGTATGTATGTATGTACGTATGTATGTATGTATGTATGTATGTATGTATGTATGTATGTATGTATGTATGTATGTATGTATGTATGTATGTATGTGTGGCGTTCAGCCTGCAGAGAGTGGCGTAAGAGCACACCTGTGAAGAACTCAAAGATGAACATGCAGCAGCACACTTGCTTGAAGACTTGGTCCCACACCCTGCCACCACTCTCAAAGCACCTTTCACTGACATACAGAATATTATATCGCCAGAAGATCCAGCTGAACATGAAGTAGATGAGGGCAAAGGGCAGGATGATGGGGCTGGTGGCCGCGTAGGCCAGGGCTATGATGTAGATGAGCATCATGACGCCGATCTCCCGCCCATACCTGATGCTGTGTGGCCACAAAGCTGCTACCTTATCCCTGTCAGACTTGGGCGGCCCTGCATGTATAACACTA
>JAABUK010009570.1_pt1 | contig 13203 bp, 14 predicted proteins | sample 5559141 | NCBI WGS metagenome assembly JAABUK01 (sample SAMN10711869, study PRJNA513367) | rock metagenome | isolation source: Antarctica rocks | place: Antarctica: Victoria Land, Pudding Butte nord | collected 2016-01-03
AGGTTGTATGTTATACAGCAATATAAGCAAGCACACACACTGACAGCGAGACAACATCGGCGGGGCAACACAGCATTTTCAGCAACCTTACACTCGAGCTGCAATATAAGCAAGCAAACGTATGAATGTACAATGTTGACCGCTGAAAGAGTTGCATTGGCATTGCAGCTGACAAAGAACTTGTGACCAGTGTAACAACCTACTGGAGGTCAGAATCACACAGCTGATGCTTTGGCATGGTCACTTCTCAATCAAGTTAGAAATCAAAGCACTTGCCGCTGACATAGGGCATCCTCAAAGACAGCAGTTCATGCAGAACACCAGGAAAACCAGTGTGAGCTGCACCTGTTCTGTCATTGATAGACTCCTTGAGGAACTGGTCGATGAGGTAGCCATGGGCGCCATGAACCTCAACCCCATCAAAGCCAGCCTTGATGGAATTTCTGGCGGCCACACGGTACAGCTCAACAAGCCCGGGGATCTCAGAGGGGTCAACTGCCCTGGGGGGTGGCAGATCCTCAAAGGGGCTCTGCTTCTTGCCGTCTGGACTGAAGATAGTGTAGTCCTTGCCAGGAATGGGCTTGTTGGTGCTGGATGGCATGGGCTTGCCTCCTGGCTGGTAGTCTGCAAGACAGTGTCAGAGTTGAGCTTTTGAGCTTGCAGAGGGAGAGAAGTAGCTATAAGAGCTGATGACCACTATTTCCATTGAATGCAGGGCTGGCAATGTGCAAGGTAGTAAAGTTGCTCATCACATGCATGGCTGGATCAGCTTCTACACAGGAACAGCTTGTACCAGGAAGTTGTGGCAAGATAGAGCTGTGATGACTTGCCCTGATGCAGGTTTATGAAGGCACAAACTGTTCAAGCCAGCCAGGAATGCTTGCCACAAATGCTAAAGTAACAGCTACATCGGCATGATGATGCAGGGCACCAGCAGAAGCTGAATGAGCAGCTGTGCAAAAGATTGTCCCAGATGCAGTGGCAAATTGCACCAACATAGAGCACATAAGCTGACGTGTGAAACACTGAGCCAGATCTCCTCACCAACAGAGGTGGCACGACCAACGTGCCACAGCTGGCAGAAAAAGGGAGACTTCTTCTGGTGTACTGCCTTGACTACAGGCTTCCATGCCTCTACCTGCTGTTCAGTGTATATACCTGGTACATTGGGGTACCTGCACAAACAATCAGTTTTTCATATGAGCATGCAGCAGCCAGTGCTTGAAAAGCTGCGCAACAAGCTACAGACATGACTCTGTTGGCCAGATCAACCAGAGTAAACTCACCCATGGGCCTCTACACAGATACAGGTAGCTTCCGATAGAATGAGTCCAGCGCTTGACCGCTGAGCATAATATTCGGCAGCAGCTGGCTGCGGCACGCCACCAAGCGCTCGGCACCTAGTCAAAGGAGCGTAGACCATGCGGTGCGGCAGGTCAAATTTGCCCAGACTATACGGTTTGAGGAGGGGGATGACCGCATGGCCTTGGTGCGTGGCTTCTGAAGTGGTCTCTTTCAGCTGGCTACCCTGATGCGGATAGCTGCCTTCATGACCTTGACCGTGACCCGACATAGTGCGGCTCTACCAATACTCACTGGAGCGATCTCAGTAGAACAACCTCACAGGAACGATCTGGATGCCAGCGAGGTGAGAAGATCTGCGCACTTCGGCAATCAATATGCCGGTGCAGCAGCAGCAAGTCTACAAATTGCCGTCGTAATGCAAGCATTGTAACAAAACAATAGCATAATAAAGTATCGGTCATCATTTGATCATGATGCGTCATGCGAACGGCGTGCGAACAAGGACACGGTAACACAAACTCTTGGCAACCTGTCAGATACCACTAAGAAAACCTGTCAGATTAATTGGGCCAGGACTTCTTCGGTTGTACAATGCATGCGTATGTAGATTTTGACTGCAAAAGTCAGACCTCTCTATGGCCAGAAACCGCATTGAATGAAATGTTTTCCTTCAAACTAGGGCTTCACTGAGGTTCTCATGGATGTTGTTGGAAGAGTATTCCGTCGGACTGAATGACACAACTCTGATTGTTGGCTCCCGGTTGGTCCCCAGGGCGCTAAAATATGAACACTACAGCTATGTGGATATAATCTACTTGACAAAATGCCCTTCCACCTGGGGGCAGTATAGCAATTGCGTCAGTTCACAACAGGATCTATGCTTACAAGCTTGAGGTTGCAGATTGAAACTGCTGCAATGTCAAACAGCTGGAACAGAGGGTTGATGCAACCATGTTTGGCTGTATATACAAGGAACAAAAGTTGACATTGCATACAACAGATGGCCTATGATGTAGCGCTAGCGTTCCTGGTCAACCTGCTTGGAAAACCTGCGGACTGAGGGCAGGAAGCATGAACCACAGTTGAACACTCCGGGTGTCGTGGCTGCATGGCTGACAGGCACGGCATGTATTCCAGCTCTCTGACCAGCCAGTTCATATAGCTGCTGGCAGACCTTTGGCAATGTCCTTGTGGTCAAGAACTCTGGCCTTGGGATTCCGGGACTGTTTGAGTCCCTGGCCAGCATTGGTTCCTTCATGTATCGTGGAATCCCGAAGTGACCATGCAAAGCACCCACGAGGCCGCCAACAATGGCTGCATTTGTGTCAGTGTCGCCTCCCATAGACAAGACGTTGCTGATCGCCTCCTCATAAGAGCTTTGCAGCCTCAGATGCCTGCAACAGTTGCTGAATGGATGAGCCTTACAGATAGTGTTGTGTGTTTCATAGACAGCAGTATACAGTGTATTACATAGAAAGCAGGCCATACATACACATGGGATGGGTTTGTAGATACATGACATGTGTAATGCACATGTCGGTGGCAAGGTATGATTTTGTTTCTCATTCAAAGCATGGAGTGTCTTGGCAGTCACAAGGGCGTTGTTGATTGATTGCACATTTTACACAGTGTACTCAGAAATGCACTACAAGATCAGGTTGCTTCATGCATGTGCACAATGTTGCAAGCCTCGTCTACAAGAACGTACAACCTGTGAAGGCCCAGCCTACATACATGCAAAATTAGTGACCTGGTTAGGGAAGCAGTTGCAAACTCACCTGAATGCATATGTGAATCCCCACTTCACAAAGCCTATTTGGTCAAGGCAGTCAGAATCACAACCAGGCTCTGAAGAGGCTGTCAGCCATTCCTGTACTTCTTCTGTGGCATGCTCTTTGGCCCAGTCTTCTGCTTCCTTCACAGCCCCTTGTGCATCTCCAGGGTTATTGATCAGGTGAGCAATGGCAATGCAGTAGCAAGCGTTGCAGTCCTGCAACATGGCGCATTGAACCTTTTGAACAGCTGTCATAGCTTTAATGACCGTCCAACCAGCTGTGTTAACAATCCTATCAGCTGTGCTGACAATTCAATAAGCTGATGCGCAGGCTGTACACTTATCACTGAAAGCTGCTTTGCATATGTGACAGGAGCTTCATGTTTGCGCATAATTTTTCAACTCATGACATGATGCGCAAGCCGTTACTGTGGCTGTCAGCTAGCAGCCTTCGACCAACTTTTCTGCTGTATTGCTGCCTGCTTAAGCAATACGGCGTATTTTTGAGTACAACTGACAGCATTTTCACATAATGGGTAAGACTGCTTTAGTGAGCTGGCAGCTGGCAACTGCTTTGAGACTATGATCAATCTGATGCTGAATGTTGGAGATGTAACATGGCTCACCAGACACGCTTTAGTGAGCTGGCAACTGGCAACTGCTCTGAGGCTATGATCATTCTGATGCTGAATGTTGGAGATGTAACATGGCTCACCAGACACGCTTTAGTGAGCTGGCAACTGGCAACTGCTTTGAGACTATGATCAATCTGATGCTGAATATTCAACATTAATGTTGGAGGTGCAACAAGGCTTACCAGACAAGTCTTGTTGGGGTGCGTGAGCTGAGCATCTGACTTCACAGCCTCCACCAAGTCATGCTGGGACAGCTTGTGGCCCCACACAGCCAGGGGGGCGATGCGCATCAGGGCCCCATTAGCCTTAGAACCCATGTTAGTCTGTGTGAAGCGTCAATTGTGTCAGGCACATGCCATGATGCTATCAGTAGAAATGGTAGATGTGATACAATGCAGAGATGGATGTGTGCACATGACAGACTGCTCTAGAAAGACAACATTTGTCCTGCAAGTACCTAGCTCATCATGAGCTGGAAAGTGTTGCTATTATTGTTATTATCATTGCTAGAGATGGATGTGTAGCATGTACCTTGTGTCTACCAATCCATCTTTGTACAGCTGTGAGTCTCTCAATAAGGGAGTGAGAAAAGGGAGGAAACAAAGAGTCTGCAAGGTCGTATTGTTGAGCTGTCATGTGAGCGAATCAAATGCAGTGTTTGGTGGTGTTAGGTGGATACGGCAGTAAATTACGGTTGTTGAGGCACAGCAGTCCATTTGCGCATGTGCATAGCGTTCAAGTGGTGCATTCAGTATGCAGCTGCTGGCTGCTTCTTGAACTAGCATGAGGAATATTCCTAGCAGATAAGATAGTGGTCTCAAAAAGAAGCCCTGATGTAACACATGTTTGACAAGTTCACAGAACCTGGAGTGTGATGTCACTCTTTAGTGTGACACCATGTCAGTGATAAGCAGTGGCTGCAGTCTTATGTGAGTTTGTTACGTACCGCAGCAGCAGCAGTCACCATGGAAGAGGCGATGCTAGACTTGCTCTCTCCTTTCTGCTGAGCATACAAACCGGCAGAAAGTGCGTTTCTTGTGGTTGCGCCTGCCATGCATAGTAAGTTTAGGCTTGGCAGGTTGCCTGTCAGGTGTGTGTGACAGACTGCTTGGCAGGTGTGTGTGCTGTCAAGTGGTGCCGACTGTTTACCGACGTCAAAAGGCTTGCTGTTCAGCCACTTCACGTACATCTCCGCAGCTGCTCCCTGCAATTGACTTGCTTCGTGACCGATGAGTGCGTGCGCCAGGGACAAGGCCATCTCGCTGTCGTCTGTGACTTGACCCGGCCCAACCTTCAACATACCACCTCCAGGCATCTTCATGGCTGCACTGACCTGCACAATAACCTGTCTAATCACGGACTGCAGTCTGCCTGTGACGGAGCTAGCTCATGCGCACCAGCTCTAGGTCGGGTTTGCCGCCAAATTCCAATACGGCACCCGCAGCATCACCGACGAACGCACCCAAGATCGCGGCGTAGGCATGGTCGAAGCTCATAATGCGGTGAACTCAGGCTGCCAGATGAGGCTTCCAAGCGCAAACTCTGGCTGTTGTAGTTGCTTAGGCCACTTCTGTTTGACTAATTGCAACGCTGCTTATGATGGGATTGCATGTTTCCCCGCCCACGTGCTACGCTTCGTAGTCCCTAGCCTAGGGACCCTAGGGCATGCGAAGCGTCACACGCCAGCTTGAATGTCCCGCGCTGGCGCTGTCACGTACGGAACAGCCGCTGCCACTATCTCGCAGTACGTAGCATACGCAAGGTACGGGCGTCACGTTGTGTGTAGGCTCCGGTGCTTGCAAGCCATTGCCGATGCCATCAACGCCGGCTGAATACCTTTGACATAATAAAGTTGGCGAACGAACCCATCCGCACGCTCATCAAGCCACAGTGTGCCGTATATGGATCGTCTTTCGACGGCCGGCCAAGCGACATTTGCCACACCAGCTACTCCTCACACTTTTCATATTGTGGTGATCAGCAGGCCGTTCCCTAGCGTCTTCCCGCAAACAAGTGCACTGGCTGGGTCAAAAACATTCAGCAGCAGCTGCAAGCCCTGCAGCATATGGCCAGGTGCCAGCTCAGCAGCTGGCCCAGCATGCGCAGCAGCAGGTGGTACCCAGCATCTACTGCTACAGCCACAGCTCGGTCTGTTACAGCAACAGTGCCAGCTGCAGCAACATTGGCAGCATTGGCAGCTGCAGGACCAGCACCAGCAGCAGCAGCTGTACCCCCAGCAGCAGCAGCAGGTGATCCTGTTCAACAGGCTTCTGGAGCAATGCGGCCCAGAATATCCGCAGCGTCAATGGGCAAGTGAAACCCCATCGCATGACAAATGATTGATATTTGCTGCTAAGCCCGACACACTAAGCTGATGATCTACCTACTGGAGTTGACTCCAGATTTTTGACCAGCACATCACCCATCCAAAAATCGGCCTTTCTGGACCTGCCATCATTGTTACAGCACCCTGGCAAAATCTCACACAAGCCTCAGATGGGGTGTTTCTGCCCATACACACCTACTGCATCCAATGCCGCTGCCCTGCTTAGGTGTGTGCACACCTATCCTATGCCCTGTGCAGTCAGCAATGCTATTTCCAGGCCAGCCAAAGCCAGCAGCATGCACTCAGCCACATTGTGCGATCCCTTGAAAGGTTCTTGAAAGCAAAACAGCTGTTGGACAGCACTGCTCAGCAACAGGTTGTCCTCTGAACAACAACCTCAATCAGGCTCCCAGTTTCAGCTGATGTGTTCTTGAAACAAGCATGTGCAGGGTACCTGCTGTTGCTGTCACTGTGTGCAAGATCACACATGGCATGCACATTGCTGCTGGCACACTTTGGTTCATCTTACTTGCAGCAAGTGATCAAATGCTCAGAGACATGCAGATCATAGTGCATGGCATACGTATGTCTGAACACTGCTGTGATGATGGGCCCCATACAGCCCAGCATGACCAGTCAACAAATGCTTATGGACACAATGCTCATGCTGGTCGCTGTGATGATGTTAGTGCAAGCACAGTTGTGTGCTGTCTTGTTTGTGAACAATGCTCAAAGATGATGCCATAAGCTGGGTACAACCTGCAGTCTTACTGTATTCATGATACACATATGCTGGCCTGACAATGCTTGTGTATATATTCACAGCCATGCTGTATGGAGCCATGACTTGGCATCACGGTGATCAGCACTCATGAGCTACGTAATGCAAGGCGCCTGACCCATCAGGATGGTGATAACATAACCTGACTCACTCTGCAAGTAGAGTCAGGTTATTGTACAGCATGCACTGCCACACATGTAATTCATGTGCAACTGTTGCAGAAGCCTACACATGCATACTGCAATGCTGGTAATGGCAATGGTAATGGCAATGGTAATGGCAATGGTAATGGTAATGGTAATGGTAATGGTGATCACTTGCCTGAGCATCGCTTTGCACTCACCCATAGCATGCACAGCACGAGGCGAAGCACGCAGAACAATTGCGCAGAGTGTTGCGGCAGAGTGAACGCTGGAGCCGTAGACCTCCCAAGCGAACACGAATATCTCGTCAAAGTCCTCAGCTTTCAGGCCAGCCAATGTGCCTCGCAGCAAGGTGCAGTCTGCAGACACTCTCAGTGATCCTAGTTGCCAGCCTGAGTACCTACCGGCTAAGTTGCCTTCGTCAAAGCATACGTGAGTGATGTCAACGACGTCGCCTCCACACGGTAACGAGCATGTCAGGTTGCTCCAACTCCAGCTATTACAACAGCACTTGCAGGTACTTTACAAGGCTTTTGTTTCACGATGGAATCAAAGCTGGCAACTCCCTGAGTTTGCTATCGGTGTATGGGTTTGCAGGCACATGCTCACGATCCCGAAACCATTGCACTTCTTGAGGACTTGCTGCCACTTGACCTCAGCAGTCAGCTGACGACAAGGATACACCTTGTGCTGAAACAACAGGTCTGCACACATGCAACCGAGTGCCATGACGAAAGCCGACACATTGTCTCCGTCAGACTTTGCACCGGTTTGCAGGTCGTCTTGTCATACCTTCGACCATGCCCTCCTGACATCGAAAGCAGTCAAGCAGCACTTGAAGCATATTTTATAGAGCCTCTGCAAGCCTTGGCAGACACAGCACGTTGTCCTCAACCTCACAGTGCTGCTAGCTTTGCCAGATTTCAGGAGCAAGTAACGCAGCTTCAGGATACCATTTCTCAAGCTCAGGCTGCGACACAGCTTGGCAATCTTGCTGCTGTGCAGCGTTATCTTGAGGCATATCCAGTGTGCCTTGCTGATAGGGCTCTGGAAGATGCCATCAGCATGGTCATTGGCCATGCTGATTGCAGCGCAGTTCAGAAACCACTGGCAATGCTGGAGGAAGGTGTGTACGGAGCACCTCTTTTGTACATGCAAAGACAGCACTTTTTCCATCTTGCCGGACTACTGTGCATGCATAGCTCGATGGCCAAAACCCTGTCTTGGCAACATTCTGTGGAAGTAGTCACATTGATGCAAACAAATCACCTACAAGCCGCCATTTGTAGTGATGCTCGCTGATGGCAGGTCAACACAATTTCAAGGCGCATGCTTGGCTTTGCCCACATGCTTCTGGCAGGCAACACCAACCGTAGTTACTTGGCTGCCTGAAAGCAGTACCTTTAGTATTTGCCAAGCAACAATGGGCCTAGCCAACCAGAACTGTGAAAGCAACACCATTTGTAGTTACTCGGCTGCCGGAAAGCACTTGCATTATGTGTTGCCAAGCAACAACGGGCCCAGCCATCCAAATCTGGTGACACTGTTCTCTTTGAGGCAGCTGACTTGCACACGTCAGTGACGACCCTGCAATGCAGGTACACCAGGGGTGAGCGTGCCTTATATCCCAGCAGGGTCTTCACCAGCAGAGGCGCCCCAGCCTTCCTCACAGGCATTACTGGAGCAAGTCCAAGACAGTGCAGGCCTATCCACACAGCCTACACCTGCAGGTGCTGCTGCTCATGCAGTCATGTTGGAGCTCAGTGCAGGACATGACAGGGTCCATGTGACGCTGACACCTGTCAATGCCCAGCCACAAAGTGCTGACTCAGCAATCCTGGTTGGCCAGTCAGCTGCTGCTAACACATTTGGCATCAACCCCAATGCTGGGTCACATCCCTCAAGCTCAGCACTGCATGGTGCTGTGAATGAAAACCCACGTCCAGTCAGCAGTCCGGAAGCTGACCAGGCGGCTGTAGCGATGGATGGTCAGCTTTGTGATGCATGGCAATCTGATGATGGGGCTGATGTGGCAGCAGGCATGCAGACAGTCAGGGCTCAGGACGTGGCTGCAAGCAGGGCTGGAGCTTTGTCGCAAGGGCCACCGCTGTTGGACACTCAGGTTTGAACTCCAGGCAATGCAGGCTATTGGTCAGAGCACATGTGCAAAGTTTGTTGCCTGTTTGTTGTGCCACTGCTTGTAGGCAAGCGTTCAGTCAGAAGCACTGGCACTTACTTGTGTCATCTATAAGTTGCAGTGGCAGTCAGAAACAAGCCTTGTATTGGTGAAATGCACATTCAAATAGCGCATTGCTGATCAAAACAATGCAGTCAGGGCATTTCATGGTGAGCTTCTTTGTTTAGTGCTGGCATTTGTGTCACTATAGGATCCAATCCTGACCCTACAAGATGACAGCAATGCTGTTGGGCCCGTGCTTGTTGGCCAGTCACCTGACGCACCCTTCTCTCCAGATGAGATGGACATCATCCTTGGTTCAGACCAGATGCAGCCACGTGACAGCATACCGCCTACTGAGAACATCTCAGGGCACCCAGGAACAGAGACTTCTGGTGACCAGCGGCTCACTGCTGCGACGATCAGTCTTGTTGCACCTGCCTCTGAAGCAGGTCAGCACTCACAGGCAGATCAAGCTCCCAAACCGAGCAGTGGTCACAGTAGCCATCTGGATGCCCCAGCTGAGATGTCTATCAGTGCTGAAGCAACAGGGTCTGACAGCTTACAGCACAAGGAGACCGAGTCTGACTATCCCAGTACAGAGATTGTGGATGCTGAACCGCCAGCAAACTTCCATGCTGATGCTGCTTCTGCTGATGCTGGCAAACAGACACAGTCTGTGCAATATGTTGCTCCTGACGACAAGCCAGACCTGCCAGTTGCTTTGGTGTCTCACAGAGTGGAGGCTAGGTCAAGCAATCTGCCCCCAACTGAAGATGCCCACCCGGATACACAGGCTGCCCTTCATCAGCTTGCTTCCCAGGAGGCAGTTCTGGTGCCTGAGGGTACAAGTCAGCCCAATCAGCAGACACAGGCAGCACCTGCACATGCGCAGAGCAGTGGGCTGGGCTCTCGATCAGGGCATGCTGTCCCAGCAGTGATGCTTACTCATCTTGCTGCTGCTGCTGCTGCATCAGTACCCCAGCTACTAGGTGATCAGCCCCAGCTACCAGGTGATCAGCCACAGCTACCGGGTGATCAGCCCCAGCTACCAGGTGATCAGCCTGTGAGCAGCCTTCCAGTCTGCTCAGCCAAGCTTGCCCCAGCTCCCATTACAATGGCTGAGCCAGAGCACCCAGACAACTGGCTTACTGACAGCCGGCAACACCAATCGCAACCTCCTCAAGCCGGATCTGCTGAGGCTGAGCTGGCTGAGCAGGATGCTCAGTCTCCAGTGGTCCTTGATCAGAGCCAGACGCAAGAAGCGCCCGAGCCTTGTGAAGATGCATCTGCCCTTTCCCCTATAGCCTCTGCCCTTTCTCCTATTGCCTCTGCCCTTTCCCCTATAGCCTCTGCCTTTTCCCCTATAGCAGCGCCCCCAGATGACGCTCCAAGCCGGCCTGTTGAGCCTTTGAATGCAGTTTCTCAGTGGGAGGCGGCAAGCGGCTGCCTCATTGTGCCAGACTCTGAGGAACCTGACAGCTCTGACCAGCATAGCCACAGTGACATGGGACACACTGCTTCTATGCAATCAGCTGAACATGTCACTCCAACTGCAGTCCAGCCACCAACAGAAGCACAGCCATCAGCTGGTGATGGCAGTCAGGCTCAGGCAACAGACACAACTCCTTCACCGGCAGTAGCACAAGGGTCTCAGGACCCAGCACGCCTGCAGTGTTTGGCACAGCAGACAGTCGTGGATGCCGGGGGCTCTGCAGCAGTTGACTGTTCACCTGCACAAACAGCTGCAGAGGCATCAGATCCCACCAGCTTGGCACAGTCAGAGGAACAGCTGGCTGCTGAGCATGTTGCCGATGGTTTGGGCGCAGACACCCTCCTGATACCATTGCCTGCAGAGGGATTACAGCACACAGACTGGTTGCACTCAGACACAGAGCCAGTGCCTGAGCATGTCGTCCCACCTGCTGCAGTCAACTTGCCTGCAGTGAAGCCAGCAGAGGAGGCTGCGCAAGCTCTCAAGCATGTAGCCGCCCCTTTCAAGGCACAGAGTCAGTTGCTGTTTCAGGCAGACGCTGTCTCTGAGGGTCCTGACAGGCAGCAGCAGCAGCTTGTTGATGCTGCTGAAGCAGCCGAGCACACAACTGCACCTCAGAGCATGCCAAGCTTGTGGCTGCACCATCAGGATGCTGAGTTTCAGTCAGATCAGCAGCAGCAGCAGCAGCACCCACATGCCAAATTGACTGGGCATGCTGCGCCTCAGAGTAGTGGGCTGATACACCAGCAGGATGCTGAAGGGGAAGGCTCAGACCAGCAGCAGCAGCAGGAGCAGCAGCAGCAGCAGGGACTTATGAAAGCAGCAGATGCGGTTGAGCATGTGGATACACCTCAGGAAGCACAGGCAGCACTGACATTACAGCAGCTCGAGCCTACAGCTGGAGGCCTCGTCAGGCAACACCAGCTTCCCAGACAGGGGCCTGGGCGTGATGTCTGTGTTGAGCAGGGGCCCGGCGCGCATGTACAGCCAGCAGCTGAGTGTGACAACTTGGCTGAGCACAAGGAGGTGGCCAAGCGTGAGATTTTGGTTGAGCATGGGAACCTGGCTGAGCCTGAGATCTTGGCTGAGCCTGACATCTTGGCTGAGCCTGGGCATACAGGTGAGCTTGAGAGCTTGGCTGAGCCTGAGCCATCGGCTGAGCTTAAGATCTTGGCCGAGCTTGAGCCACCGGCTGAGCTTGAGATCCTGGCTGAGCCTGAGCCATCGACTGAGCTTGAGGGCTTGGCTGAGCACAAGGTATCAGCTGAGTCTGAGACCTCGGCTGAGCCTGAAATCTTGGGTGAGCACGACAATGTGGCTGAGCATGAGAGTGTTCCTGAGGAACAAGCCTCACAATTGACTATTGTTGTCAAACAAGCCAAAATACTAGATTCTTCTGCTAGCGATGCAAAAGATGGAGGTGTATATTCAGGTAAGGGTGCTGACACTACACTGGCCTCCCCAGCCCTGAAACCATGCACACGCCCTTCAGTACTTGCCAAGTCTACCCTGAGATGCAGCAATTGCAACTAGATCTGCATTTGCTCCAGAGATCAAGTTGCAAGTGCACTGGCCCACCGTGGGAAATCAGTGAATGTAGCACTTGGATAACACAATGGAGCTATTGACCAGCATGTAGTCAGAAGAATCATTGGACCTCAAGAATGTTCCTCGTTTGCGGTGTCGACACCTCACAATCAGAAATCCCGCCTGCATGCCAATCCAGTGCTCTGCAAGTATGCCTTACCCTTAACCCTGCACCCCATGCTGCAGATGCTAAGGCACTCCAAGCATCTGGCGGCGTCCCATGCCAACCGCAAGTTGCAGCTACTACTGATGCACAGCAAGGGATATCATGCACCGAAGACAGTGTCAAAGCTCACACGGCAGGCACCTCCCAGCAGCAGCAGCAGCAGCAGCAGACGCATTGCTCTGATCAGGATGCACCAGAGTGTAGCCCATCTGATGACTGCCCAACTGCTATTGACCCTCAGCCAGATGCCCTAGTCACGCAGCAGGCCAATGAGCCTGCTGCCACCGGTGCTCTTACTGCAAAGACAACCCAGCAAGCACCCCCATTCAGCCAACAGGCTAGTCAGCCTGATGCTAAGCTCACACTAAATGTAGCTTCTGCCGCAGTTGAGCACAAGGCAGGTCTGCAGCCCAGTCAAGGGGTTGGTAGCCCTCCTGGTAGACAGGATGCAGTCAGTCCCACAGCTACAGTGAGAGACCTAGCACATATGCCTGCAAAACAGAGTGGCAGTCAGTCCTCTCTCTCTAGACGTACTCTGGGCACCGCAGCAGCAGCTTCTGAGCTAGCTGCCGACGTGACTGATGCTGATCTGGCAGATAAGGAGAACGATGCCAGCTCGCTGTCCCTGACAGGCTCAGACACACAGTCCAAGTCACAAGGGCTGAAAGAACAGCAGCAGGGTACAGCAGCTGCTGCTGCAGCTGCTCAGGTGATGTCACTCCTCAAGATACTGATCCATGCTGCACATTGACCTGCTGTGCTTTGCACTGTTGTTCCTTCAGCCTGAGGACAGTTGACAGGTATGTGAACCGTAG
>JAABUK010009572.1_pt1 | contig 13198 bp, 14 predicted proteins | sample 5559141 | NCBI WGS metagenome assembly JAABUK01 (sample SAMN10711869, study PRJNA513367) | rock metagenome | isolation source: Antarctica rocks | place: Antarctica: Victoria Land, Pudding Butte nord | collected 2016-01-03
TTGTAGAAGTAGATCATTCAACTACTGCTCATACTTTTCTGAGATTCATCTTTAGTTCTTTAATGAATAGCAATAGTTTCAGAAAAAAGATTTTCTGAACATAAAACTTGCATTTGTTTATATTCATCTGAAGATCAGTCTCTCGTAGTCTATGTAGAACTAATTGTACATGTTGCTTATGTTTCTTCAGTGTTTTGCTGTAAATGATAATGTCATCTAGATAAATCTGACAAAACTGATGAAGATAGTCAAATAACATGTCGTTCATATAGTGTTGATAGAAAGTTGAGTCGTTGATTAATTTGAAAGACATCACGTGATATTTGTAGAAATCAAAAGAGGTGATAAAGATAGTCAAATCTTCGCTGCTTGAATGCATACGCAGTTTGTTGAAGACGACAATGATGTTCAATCAAGTCAGATATCTGCTATCTTAAATATGAGCGAAAGTTTCGTCTATTAGCGATAAGAAATAATGATCTTGTTTGATCAAAGCATTAAGCTTTCTGTAGTCTATACAGAAACGCAAGCTATCGTCTTTCTTTTCGATGAATAGTATGAGCGAAGCGTATGAAGCTGAGCTAGAAGATATAAAGTCTTTATTCAGATGCTTGATCAGGTAATTCTTCATCTTTTGAAGCTTGTAATCAAACATATGATAGAGATGACTTCAAGAAGATGTTTTCTCATCAATCAACTCAATTTTATGATTGTAGAGACAATGAGAAAATAGTTGATCAGTCATTGCTCAATCAAACATGTCTAAATAGTCATGATATTTCAAAGAAAGCTTAGCTTTGACTTCTTTCAAGATCTCTTCATGTGAAAGCTCTTGTAGATTTACATCTTCGAGTTTATTTCTAGCTGTTTTTAGAAGTCAATCGATTTTCGTGATGATGATCGCGAAAGTAGTCACATTCAATCGTTTGACTAGTGATCTATATGTAGACTGATCGCGTCAAGTTAAGTACTCAACTCGAAAAGTGTTGAGTTGAGTTGAAATTTTTTTGAAAAAGTGTTGAGTTGAGTTGAGAAGTTGAATTTAAGCACTCGAGTCGAGTTGAGAAGCTTGACTCAATAACTTGATTCGAAAACTCGACTTGATTTGACAAGATATTAGATAAATGTAAATAGCTTGATTGAACAGTCTTCATGATTTTCTTCATGACTTTCTACCATGTTTTCTCGTCATGACTCTCTATCAAAGTCAAACAATCTTCATGTTTTTTCTTCATGTTTTTCTTCATGTTTCTCGTCATGACTTTCTTTATGTTTCTCTTCATGTTTCTCGTCATGACTTTCTTTATGTTTCTCTTTATGTTTCTCGTCATGATTTTCTCTATGTTTCTCTTCATGTTCTTCATCATGACTTTCTTTATGTTTCTCTCTATGTTTCTCTCTATGTTTCTCTCTATGTTCTTCTCTATGTTTCTCTCTATGTTTCTCTCTATGTTTCTCTCTATGTTTCTCTCTATGTTTCTCGTCATGATTTTTTACCAAACACTCTTCATGTTTCTCTTCATGACTTTCTATTAAAAGATAATGCAAAAAGGTAATGCAAAAGTCAAAAACCGGAAAAATTTCTATATTTAGTTCTCTTGATGTCAAGCTCAAGTTCTTGACGAGTCGAGTCAAGTTGACTCAATTCTCAGTCGAGTCGAGTTACATCAAGTTGAAAATATGAGCAATTCAACTTGAATTGAGTTGAAAATGTGAGCAACTTGACTCAATCTCGATTCAAGTTTAAAATGTCAACTCAAAACTCAACTTAATAATCAGTCTAGTTTATATGCTGCAGTCTCTATCATTGCTATGTTCATTGAATCAAAAGATGAAGCGAAGTTGATTAAATTAAATGATTTCATGATTTTACTGAATGAAGATGACTTCTCGCTGAGTCGAGTGATGACAAAAGAGATAAATCTCTTTAGTATTTGAGTAGAAATCGAACTCTTCTGTTTTATCGCGATTTTCTTGCTCAAAAGAACAGTTGAATGAGCTTTGATAAAAGCTTTGATATGAGCTTTGAAACTAGAAAATTGAAGACGATCATCTTTCATATCAATAGTCATCTCAATCTTGTTCATTCATGTTTTTTCAAGAATCATCTGATGTTGATCTAATCAAGTGATCAGCATAAAGACGAAACGTTTCATATGATCTTGAACAGTTAGATTCAAATAAATCGTATGAATAATAAGCTTTTTTGCATAATGATCATTGAATTTTCTTATTGATTTGAGCTTAATTAAAGATAAAGATTCGATTTGCAAATGATCACAAACATTCTGCGCGATTAATTCATCAATGAATGAATAGTTAGCTGCTTCAGTGTCAATCAATGACTTTAATGAGTAACTAATTTCATTGCTAGATAGTACACATTCAATAGTCAAAAATTTCAAAGTAAAGAAGTTATCTGAGCTGCTTATTGTTGAAGAAATTAACACATCTTTCATTGTGTCTTTGATGAAAGTCACTAGTTTTTTGTCTCATTCTTTAATTTCTCTGTAAATAATTTCTTCACTTCTTTCAACATAATGATCTCATTGAGACAAGAAATGAATGCACGAGATGTCAAAGTACTAGTTTTCAGCTGAGAACAGTTCTTTGAAAGATGACTTGATGCTTTGCAGTTGAAGCAGATGATTGACATTCTTGATCGTTTAGATTCAAGAGTGAAAAAAGTAGCGAGTTGAACATAGCTAGTAGTCAAGGCTGAAGCTGATGTCAACGAAGAAACAAATCGTCTTTTCGAAGCTGCTATCAATTTGACTGTTCGCTGCTCATCATGTAGCTGATAATTGACTTGTTGTTTGTTATTCACATTTTGAAGAAAGATCTTAAGCTTATCAAGTGAGCTAAACTCTATGAGGCAAACTGACAACGCATTCTGAAGATGATTGTTGATTTTATTCTGAATGTTGTTCATCAGAGTGACATCATTGTAGTTCAAAACGCTGAATATTCTAGTGAATTCTGAATAGAAAGAGCTGAAGAGCTTGTTGAGCTGCTTCAGAGCAACGTATTTGCAACGACACTTTTGAATCAAATTCTGATCTTTATAAATTTCTTTCAGATGTTTCAGTAGCTTTGATAGTGATTGATAAAGTGAGAAAGCATCAACATGATGCTTTGCATAGATTTGCTGATCAGCATCGTCTTCTAGTCTGAAAATCATATAGACAATATGAATCTTTTCAGTAGAGTAATGATCTGCATTGACATCGAGCTTGTCAGCTATTTTGATGTTTCATGTCTTTCAGGTAGAATCATCTGTTTCAATGAAGATGAGTGAATTTGAAAGCTTGATGAACTTGTGATGATTGTTTTCGTTTTCGTTATCAGATAAAGTAAAAGATTCTCGTTGAGAGTGAGCTTTGAAAGTTAAGCTTCGTTTCTGATTGACTTGTTGCTCAGCTGACTGAGTATCTTGACAAGACATAGATCGATCAGCTTGACGTTGTTTCACTCTAGAGTTTAATCACTCATCTTGTAACTGATTGATCTTTTTCTCTAGCTCATCATTTTTATCAAAAGTGACTTCTAGTTGTTTTACTCTCTTTTTGTGATCATCTTGTATGAGAAGTCAGTGTTCATTGAGTTGTAAAGTCAAGTCTTGCTGACTTCGAAACTCGTTCAACATATTGATGACTTTGTCAAGTTAATTGCTGACTCAATGAAACAGTTGTTCTTCGATGTTTATGTTTCATGAGATGACAGCTTCTCAACTTCAACTGAAGCATTGATGAGTAGAAGTGAAACTCTTCTATTAACAGTGCTTTTAAGCAGATGAGTTGTTTGAAGTTCAACTGACTTAACATCACATGTCATGATGAGAGAAGATAAAAGTTGTTGAGATAAAAATAAATGAGAGATTGATGTTTTGAATTAATGTTTTTTGATGAGTGAAAATTCAAAGAATTTCTTGTGAATTTCAGATAATAATTGAATGCTTTATTCAAAGAATTTCTTGCAAATAAAATGATGAAAATGAGTGTAGAATCGAAGAATTTCTTGCAATCTAAAATGATGATGCAAACTTGAAGAATTTCTTGCAAATTTTTCTTACTGAATAGATTGTTTTGTATCATTTATTCGTCGATAGCAGAGTAGTAAATGATGAGCATTTATCTAATGTTAGAAGTCTGTCTAAAGCGAGTCAGATAAAGATGTCATTTAACTAGAAGATAAATGCTAAGAAAGAAAGATAGTTACAGAAAAGAAGCTGACTACATATGTGTGTTTCTCAGTTGACGCTAGACTCAATAGAAACTAGTCAAGATGACGAAGCGAGAATAAATCTGACAAGGCTAAAAAACTGAGTCTGACAAGGCTAGAATCATGACAGAAACATCTTTAATGAATATGATAAATTCTAGAAAGTTTACTTTAGTGATGAAGAATTCACACTTCTTCAAGCTAGCATATAGCTTGAACTTTCTTAATTTCTCGAGAATCTGCTTCATGTGATCTACGTGATCGATCTTCTCTATGAAGAAGATTAGAATGTCATTCAGATAAACAACATAAAAGTCATTTAAAAGCTCTGTCAAGATTTTATTAATATAAGTCTGAAAGATGACAGATGCATTGATCAAATTAAACAACATGATCATATATTTGAAGTGATCATAATGAGTATGAAATGTCATCTTTCACTCATCTTCACATTGAATTCTGAGACGATGATAAATGTTCTTCAGATTTAACTTAGTAAACTGCTTGACTTTATTGAGTCTGTCTAGAGTTTCACTAATTAGAGACAGTGAATGACGATTTTTGACAGTGATCTTATTTAAATCTTGATAGTTCATGCATAAATGAAGACTATCATTTTTTTTGAGAATGAATAGAATAGACACGTCAGTTGAGCTGACAAAGTGCTTAATTCATTCTTTCGCTAAGACATCGTCTAAATACTGTCTCAGAGTTGCTAACTCTGTGTTCAACAGATTATACAACGATTTATATGATGACTTTGCAGTGATTTCGATTGCATAATCATGATCTTCATGCAAAAGCAATTTGTTGACACTCTCTGTCAAGAATACATCTTTGTATTCTTTTAATTCAATGAGTAAAGTTTGCGTTTCAAGCGCATTTGTGATACGACTCGTCACGTTATTCATTGCTTTTACTTAATGTTCAATGATCAATTCTTCGATGATGTTGATCATGACAAGAGCATACACAGTAGACTCATCTTGTAAAACTTTTGCAAATGCTTGTGCAAAGAACAACTCAAATGCGTGCTCATTCACGTTGAAACATACTGTTCTTACAATCATGTTTATTCAAATATGCTTGAATTGCATACTCAACATATTCAAGATTAAGAGAGATTCTTTCTTGTTAATAGCATAGAAGATACTTATATCTTTTTTCTATATGTTTCAGCTGTCTCTCAGTCAATAACACATCTTATAGACGTTATAACAATAGACACTCTGATCGTTCATTCAGATAAATCTTGAGAAATCAACGTTCAGCAATGACATATTCTGCTTAACAATGAAACGTTGACTAATCACGTTCATCTTGACATTGATATTCATGTGAATCTTCATTTCTGTCTTCTGATCTTTTTGAATTACATGCTTTTTATATATAAAAGTCTTTACGAAGAGAACTTCTTGTTTTTCCCTCGATAATTTGAAGCATTTATTGAAAGCTTGTCTTTTTTCGAAATCTTGAAACGACTTATATGCAACATCAAATCAATGAATACTTGATTTGCATTAGATTCTTTTGATCTGTTCTTGATCTTTTCATCTTTACAATCAGTAGAATAATGATTCTTTCAATTGCATGTATAACACGTTATATTGAACAAATTCTTGCTATAACATGACAAAGCATGTAAGCTTGTCTTTGACAAAAAGTTGAGTCTGATTGATCAATGAAATTTCTTTCGCTTTGCATGAGTCTTCTTGTTGACTTTATCTCAATTATGCAAGTCTTTGTCTTGAAATCATTTCGACGACAAGACGCGTTTCTTTCGCAAGTTGATTTTCAATCGAGCGACAAGATCAATTAACGCATTTCATGTGATGAAAATCGACTGCACATTAGAATAAACAAATCAACAATTATTATTCATTCTTGTTTACATTTTATCATCTCAACAACATCATTTACTTGAAAGATAAACAATGTTTATGTGCTATTTACATGTCATTATTGCTGTCATTTACATCAATTACACATCACATATACTATTTATAATGTCATTTATGCGCATTATAATTGAAGATGAATCATCATTCAATCAAAAGTTTCTTTTTTTCTTATTTTCTCATAGAGATTTGAAGATTTTTATCGAGAGCTTCTAGAATGAATCAATGAGTGCACGTCATCATTTATCAGAGTAAACAAAGACATTAATTATTGAGATTGAGAATGAACTCACTTAAAAAAGAAGACAATTGTCATGATGAATTGACTCATAAAGATTAAATCAGAGACTAGAATCAGAGACTGAATTGAAGATCAAATCTGAGTTAGCTTTGAAACTTTATGACTTTGTCAAAACATCATTTAAACTACATCATATCTTTGACTTAATATATTATGAGTTATGTCGTGCTCAACTTAACAATGCTTGACAAACTTTCTATAGTTGATCAATTCTCTTGAGTTATCGAGAACTTCTTAATAATTAACTCTATTATAATATATACTCATTCTGTGTCTGCTTAGAATATCACATTGTCATATCATTCTTATAGATTTCATTTATTCATTTAGTAAACTTAATCATCACACATTACATGCATTGAATCTGCAATTTTCTTCATTCATTTCTGAGACTTTTTCAGAGCTGCTTAAGCTTCTGAGCTTATTGCATGCAGTGCAATGTCTTTGCTTTTGAGCTTGCAAATCAACATGATTAAATCTTGTTGCATCATCAACATGTTTTCAATTTTCTGAAAGATTTAATTGACTGACTTCTTTTGTATCTCTTTCATCTTATTTCTTTTCATTATTTTCACTAAAACTTCACGTCTCTTGCAAAGTGATGATAAATCATTTCTGAATTATTGCTTTTTTATTGTTGTTTCTTCTTTTACTACATTAACTCATGATGATGTTGTTAAAGATTGATCTAGAGCGAGTTATAAAAATGTAATATAACTAATAAATAAATACTAAGAAAGAAAAGAGTATGTACAGAAAAGAACTCAACTTATATGTGTTCATCTCAGTTCTGTGCTAGACTCGATAGAATTGACATCTTACACATATGAAGCAGAGTCTCAATGACAACATGACTAGATCAGATTCTCGCTAGACTCAATTAGAATGAAATCAGGCGAAGGCTAGATGAAGAATAGACGAAGACTAGAATCATAACATTACTTTTCTCTCTTGACTATTCATGTTCGCATAAATGTTGTTTCTTAGTGCGCTTTCTACCAATCTTTCTATTGATCTTTCAGATCATCGAAATGTTTATTGTAGTCAACTCACTATGAGAAGAAAAGAGCGATCATTGAAGCAGACTCACTAGTTGAAGATGAACAAGTAGTAGAGTGATGATCTTTTGTAGCAGACTCACTATGAGAGAAAAAGAATGATCATTGAAGCAGACTCACTAGTTGACTAGCTCATCAAAAAGGTCGATTTGAATCGCGTCATTGAAGCAGACTCACTAAGAGATAGAGCGATGTGAATAAATAGATCATCGCATTGACAACGTCTTTGTAGCAGGCTCACTAGTTGAACAGAAACTCGAGGTAGATCGATTCACTGATAGATAGAGCGATGTGAGTAGATAGATCATTGCATTAATCATGTCATTGAAGCAGACTCACTTCTGATTCAGACCTACTACATAGTAAAGCTTGTTTCGTTCGTTGATCAACTCAATCAAGAGATCAATCGTTGTCTGTCTTTGTAGCAAACTCACTATCGAATGACTGACTCTGTTGACGAGATCAATCGTTATCTGTTCTTGTAGCAGACTCACTATCGAATGTGTCATTGAAGCAGACTCACTAGAAGAAAACTCGAGATAGGTTGATTCGCTGATTGATAAAGCGATGTGCTTGTAGATCATTGCATTGATGAAAGATGTCATTGTAACAGACTCACTATGAAATTTGCTTCTGAAGTAAAGACTTTGACACAGTTTTATGACTGATCTCGATGCTTTCGCTGATCTTCTGATCTAGTTGAAAAGAGTTTCGATCTTTTGTTTATACTTGCTGATCAGCTCATGAGAAAAGAAGAATGAGTGCTGTCACACGATCATAAGTCAACTAGATCAAAGTCGATAGTTGAATTGAGCAGAAGCACTTGATGCAGATTATTTCTCTTCGTCTGTAACGAAGAAGTATTTATCTGATGTTAGAAATCGATCTAGAGCGAGTCATAAAGATGTAATATAACTAATAAATAAATACTAAGAAAGAAAAGAGTATGTACAGAAAAGAACTCAACTTATATGTGTTCATCTCAACTCTGTGCTAGACTCGATAAAGTTGACGCCTTACACATATGAAGCAAAGTCTCGATGACAACATGACTAGATTAGATTCTCGCTAGACTTAATTAGAATGAAATTAGGCGAAGACTAAACGAAGAATAAACGAAGACTAGAATCATAACAGATGTTTTGAATATGAAATGTGTATTCTTTTATATTTGTAGCTGTTTATTGAAAAGTTGAATGAATGTCTTTAACTTCTGTATATTCTTTGCAATGAATATGTCTTGACTTTCTTTCTTTTCAATCTTTCTTTCTGAAATGTTTTGAAAATGTTGAATCAGCTTTAAAATCACTTTTTTTCATGAACGATCTTTGCTCTTTTCTTTCTTTAATGTTGATGTCTGTGTTAGCAAATTAATGATGCTGATAATGTTCATCTCATCATTGCGTAAGCATTTAAATCTTGCGTCGCTGTCTCTCTGTGACAAGTTAACATTGCTTGCAATCGTCTTTAAATCAGCATTATTGCTGTTCATGCAATTTATCATCATTTATTCATTTATTCATTTACTTAATTCTTACTCTCTTGTTTGTAATGCTTTTTTCAAAAATTCATTTTGCGTGCGTTGTGATTGTTTTTATGAAGAGATTGATATCAACAAGCTTGCACTAGCTCTGTTTATGCTCATTAACATGATTAACTTACAACACTTTTTTTGAGTGTTAAAGTGCTGAAGAAGTCATGATTACACTATCAATTACAAGAAGACAATACGATGCTATAAAGATTCAAAGATCAAGTTTTTGAGAAGAAATGCAGTTGTGAAAACACATTTCATCAATTATGAATGATGCATATCTGCAAGACTAGCTCGCAAGATTAGATTGAAAGAGATTAATGAGTGAATAGAAATAATGACTTGACAGAAGATGAAAATTCTGTCAGCTTTTGCATTCATTTCTTAGCAATTAGTTCTATCATCAATAGAGTGCTATCTTATTATTTTTTACTACGCAGTTTCACGCAAAGAGATCTCATTGTCTTACACTTCATATTGCTGCAAGACTCGTTGCTTGATTCACAGATTTGTTTATCATATGTTGATAAGAGAAGAGTATTGTAAGTTGAAGAAGAATGATTTGAGATGAAATTTATTGTTTTCTCATAAGAATTGAAGCATTTAGATCAACATCATCTGTCAGTCTTGAAATCATTGAGCGAGAGTTTCAAGAGTTCTACACAGCTTTTGAGCTCGCTATAAATGTCGATTGAGTTTCAGACATGTCTCACTTCTCATTCAATTACTCAGCGCTTGAATCATCACTCATATAACTTATTGCTGTGTTGATTTATCATCAGTCATGTTCTTCTTCTTCAGCATCAACAGACTCTGAATCAGCGTCAGTCTTGCTATCATTATGATCATTCTCATTCAGTAAAATGAGATCATTTAAAAGTCATGAGTAATGAATGTTAAATTAAGAAAATCAAGTTACTTATCTTGAGAGTTATCTGATCTCAAGTTTGTAGAATTCAAAAGCTTCTTCTGTTCATCATATTCATGAATAAGATCAAGCGAAGAATATTTGAACTCGACAGATTGATGATGCACTTGCAAGAAACTCAGTTGCTTTATATCAATGTCTTGCTCTTCTTGCTGCGTAGCGAGATCTACTTCGTTTGATGTTGTCATATTCACGAATTTCACGACGTTGAAAGCTTGCAAAGCTTTGTCTCAGTCATCGAGTCTTGCGAAAATAGCATTATCGTTAATGAATGAAGCTCAATTATTCATTTCTTGAATCTGTTGATCTTTGATGACGATTGTTTCTCTTCAAGAAGATGATGATTATCAGAATTCAATGTCATTCATCACTCGATATTCACGAAGATCAAAATGGCTGATTGTTTTGATGAAGATGAGAAGAGAAGACGATTTAAGTAAATGATGAACTGCAGACTGCATTCAGAAGTTTCTTCTAATCTCGCTTAACATTTCTCTTTTCATCAGTTGAGTCATCGTCAATGACTGAGATGATGATCAATCGCAAGACATTCAACATCAACGTTTCAATGCATAAAAGTCTCAACTCAATGTTATTCTTGACTGACAAGACAGCTTCGCTCATTTTCAGCTTTGTTTGCAGAAGACATAGATTGATACGATTCAATCATCTTTTTTCTGAAGTCTGCAAGCTCAAATCATTTCGTCTGAGTCTTAATGATCTTCGTCGCTGATTACATATCAAGATGCTTGAATGATTCAGCTTCTTCTCTTCATGTCTTCAACATGATTCTATCTCAATTGCTGAGACTTATATGAAAAGTTGATTCATATCAAAGTTACAGTCTTCTAAGTTTCTTTCTATTTTCTGTCACTGTTGAGAAATCAAGAAGCGATCAAATAACAAGATGCATTGACAAGATGAAAAGATCATTCGAAAGATCATGTTGAAAGATTGACAGTTTCGTGAAACGAAAGAAACTGAATATCAATCAATTTGCAGTCGTCGCATAATAAAGAAAAGAAAGTGTTAGAACTCAGATGAATTTATGAAATGCAGATAAGCAAGCTCTCTCATGCTTGCATGACGCATGAACACAGGTTATTTCGAGATAGTCTGAGCAGCAACGTCATCAATCGAGAAAAGATCGCTGCGATCGTGTTGAGGCATTTTCTTCATTGATTCGTTTTTCTTTGTAAAACTCGATGATGCCTTCATCTTCATTCTCACTCTCAGTCTCTCTAAGGTCGCGTCATCATATCACTGCGAATGTGAAATTCGTGTCAATACGATCAGGCAGACGTGAGAAGACTGCTGTCAGTCGCAGTGAGGCATTTTTCTCATTGAATCGTGTCGCAGCAATCTTTGATGCAATGAATTCATCTTTGCCAATTCTCACTAAAGGCGAACGCTTCGAACCAATGTCACGACAAGCTCAGAGATCAGCTGAGTCAAGATAAAATGAGGGCGATGAAGAGAGACTGAGATGAGACGTTCTCAGACAGGTAGATTTGATCGAGAAGAGTTCAGCTCACTTCAAATCGAGATCATGCGCATTCGAGTCGAGAATCTACATCGATCTCGAAAAAGACGCGAGCAGCGAATGAGAAGGCACAACAATGTCGTTGACTCGAGGTGTGAAGCAAAACTTGAAGAGAAGACGTGCAATCATGAGACAGACTATGCAAAAAGAGAGAGCAAATAAAAATGTCTCACACAGAAGTGAATCAGTCAATTAAAACGACTGATGAATAAGAAGAGTAGAGAGAGCGACATTGCAAGGGCGAGATCAAGTGTTGAAAAGAAAGAATGAAGAAAAGATGAAAAAACAGCGAGAGAGATCGATACTTATAGCTTGATCATCGAAGAGAAAGTGATGAATCGATCGATAAGAAGCATCTTGCCTCAAACAGATCAGGTCAAACTCAAAGAAATGAATGTTAAACTCAAAGTCGAAAAGAGCAAGCATTTCATTGAAACGAAGATTATTTTTTATTTTTTATTTTTTATTTTTTATTTTTATTTTTATTTTTATTTTTATTTTTATTTTTAATTGATCGACAACGAGATTCACCTGTACGTGATGCTGACTACGAATCTTTTGATTCTATTCTTGAATAAAAGTCAGAAAAGTTAAAAGATCTCAATTCGACGCAGTTCAAATGAAGTTAGAACATTGTGTGATCATGAAAGCTGTCATGCAGAGTTTTCATTCACATCGTCATACGACAGCATTCTTTCTAACAGCTACAACTCACAAAGAAGATTAATGACAAATCATCAGTAAGAGATGAAAAGATACTACTAGTGAGATAAATGATTCAGATGACGAGTCTCAAGATTATGATTACAAGTGATCAAAGAAGTTGTGACTCGTCGACTGCGCTGATATACTGAAGAGACTCATTGAGCTTGACTTCTTTACTTATCAACAGTGTCATTATTAGTAAGTGATGAAAAGATATCAATAGAATAATCGTTTTGTGTAAGTTCAGAAGTGTCTCAAGTTCGTGATTACAAGTGATTGAAGAAGTAGTGATTCATTAACTGCGCTGATAAACTGAGAAAGCTTGTCGAGCTCAACTTCTTTACTTATAACGACAAGTCATGCATCTATCTACGTGAGTGATCAAAAGCACATGAGAATAATCAGAATTGTAGTGATCTCGAACAGATTGCATTCTTTACTATCGATCAGAACTAAGCATCAGACTGTTAGAAATCAGCATAGAGCGAGTCATATGAGTGTCATTTAACTAGTAGATAAATGCTAAGAAAGAAAGATAGCTACAGAAAAGAAGCTGACTACATATGTGTGTTTCTCAGTTGACGCTAGACTCAATAAAAACTAGTCAAGATGATGAAGTAAGAATAAATCTGACAAGGCTAGAAGACTGAGTCTGACAAGACTAGAATCATGACATTACTCTTTTTCTTCAATGATTCATGTTCACATGAATGTATTTTCTGCTTGACTCGATTGATTGAATTGTTGATTAGCGCGATTTGTTCAAATATCAAATATGAAAATCATCAATGATCTTTTGTGTTACAATTCTAGTCTTCGTCTATTCTTCATCTAGTCTTTGTCTGATTTCATTCTAATTGAGCCTAGCGAGAATCTGATCTAAAGATGATATCATTGAAACTCTGCATCATATGTGTAAGATGTCAACTCAATCGAGTCTAGCACAGAGCTGAGAAACACACATATAAGAATCGAGTTCTTTTCTGTAGATACTTTTCTTTCTTAGCATT
>JAABUK010009573.1_pt1 | contig 13196 bp, 10 predicted proteins | sample 5559141 | NCBI WGS metagenome assembly JAABUK01 (sample SAMN10711869, study PRJNA513367) | rock metagenome | isolation source: Antarctica rocks | place: Antarctica: Victoria Land, Pudding Butte nord | collected 2016-01-03
CGGACCCACGCGCGGGTTCGGCGTCGCCACATCCGCCGCCACGAAGTTCGGGGACACCCTCAGGAACATCGGGCAGATCGCGTTCGGTGTCGCGATCGGCAATCAGATCACCACCATCACCGACAAGCTGCTCGAAGTCGGCAAGAGCGCCCTCAGCGTCGGCATCTCCTTCGACGCGATGAAGGAGCAGGCACAACTCGCGTTCGGCACGATCCTGAAAAACGGCGACGCCGGGCGGCAGATGATGGCCGATCTGTGGTCGTTCGCCGCCAAATCCCCGTTCCAGTTCCAGCCGCTCGAACAGGCCGCGCAGAAGCTCCTTGCGATGGGCGTGGCCGCGAAGGACATCATCCCCGACCTGACCAACATGGGGAACGCCGTCTCCGCGCTCGGCGGCGGCGCGGAACTCCTGGGCCGGGTCACGCTCGCGTTCGGCCAGATCAACGCGGCGGGTAAGGCGACCGCGCAAGACTTCCGCCAGCTCACAGAGGCGGGGATCCCCGCGTGGCAATACCTCGCGACGACGTTGCACACCGACGTCGCCGGGGCGATGCAGGCCGTGTCGAAGCGTTCCGTCGATGCCGAGACGGCGATCCGCGCCCTGAACGAGGGCATGGCGCGGGATTTCGGCGGGATGATGGAGGTGCAGTCCCGCACGTTCAACGGCCTCGTCACGACCATGAAAGACAACTGGCTCTCCTTCATGGGCACCGCGATGGGGCCGGCGTTCGACGACCTGAAAGCCGGGCTGACGTGGCTCGTCGATACCATGTCATCGCCAGCCTTCCAGGGGTTTGGCCAGCGGATCGCGAACGGTTTTGCCACCATTCAGGCGATCGTCTTGCCCGCCATCCTCGCCATCAAGAACGGCGTCGTCGATCTGTTCGATATGCTGACGGGGAACACCGCGCAGGCGATGACGAAGCAGGTCGATAACTGGCAGCTATTCCGTGGCGTCCTCTTGCTCGCCTCCGACAGTATCCAGACCTTCATACAGGCCATTCGCGGCGACTGGGGTGGTGAGGCCGACACCAACATCAACGTGATCGTGCGCGGCTTCGGCATCGTGGGCGAGACGATCCGCACGCTCGCGCAGGAAGCGCCCGGTTTCCTGGCGAACATGTGGGCCGGGCTGACCAACGGCGCGACCGAGGCGCTGAACGGCCTGGCGGGCATCTGGAACGGCACGCTCCGACCTATCGTCGATAACGCCCTGGTGTGGGGGCAGAATATCGTCGTGCAGTTCGCCAACGGCATCGTCGCCGGGGTCGGGGTCGTCGTCGACGCGCTGAATTACATCGGCTCCGTCGTCACCGAATGGTTGCAGCCGCATTCGCCGCCGAAGATACTCCCCGAACTCGACAAGTGGGGCACCGACGCGGCCAACGTCTATATGCGGGGCTGGACGCACGCGGACTTCTCCGTATTCAACGACCTGTCATCGGAGATGGAGAAATACGTCCGCTCGCTCGGTAGCGTGGACAAGTACCCCGAGGATGGCATCATCCCGACAATCCTCCTCGGACGCAACGACCTCGCCGCCATCACCGATATGATCCGCACGACCGGGAGCGTCACGACCGAGTGGATCGACAAGCTCGTCGCGGACGCCGGTCCCGCCGGCGATGGCCTCCGCTCGATGGTCGAGACGTATGTGCAGATGGGCACCGCGCAGCGCACGGTCGATGACGCCCAGAAGGCGCTCAACGACACGACCGATCGTGCCGCGGACGCGCAGCGCGCCTTGAACGCGATCAACCGCGAGTACGCCGACCAGATCGCCCCGCTGAAAGAGAAGCTGGACGATCTGACCCAGGCACAGCAGAAGTTGAATGAGGCGCAGCGGTCCAACAAGCTCCAGGACCAGCTCGGCGATCTCAGCGACCCCGCCGTGCAGCGCCTCAACGCGATCAACGCTGCGGAGCAGAAGCTCGCGGACGACGCGCAGCGCCGCACCGATCAGCGCATCCTCGACGGATCGGCGTACACCGATCAGATCGCGGGCTACCAGCAGACGATCGGCAACAGCAAGGCGACGCCGGAAGCGCGCGCCAAGGCGACCCGCGATCTCGCCGAACTCGAAAAGAAAATCGCGGAGGATCAGGCCAAGGCGCGGCTCGACCTGGAAAAGATCGGCCTCACCGAGCAGCGCCGCGCGATCGACGAGCAGCGCAAGGCGCGCGACGCCGATCTGCAACGCCAGATCACGCAGATCGACTTGCAGAAGTCGGCGGCGCAGCAGCAGATCAACGCCATCCAGGATCAGCAACAGGCGGCGACGAAGGCAGCGCGCGATCAGCTCGACGCGCTCAATCGCCAGAAGGCCGCGCAACAGGACACGCTCGCCGCAGCGCAGCAGACGCTGACAGTCGCGAAAGATCGCTATCAATCGCAGAAGGACTTGATCGCCGCACAGGAACAGAGCAACAGTCTCGTCGTGGAACAGACCAAACTCCTGCAACAGCAGGCGAACGCGGCGGCGACGGCGGCGAAGGCGCTTGCGAGCGCGAACGGCGCGGCTGGCGGTGTGGGTGCCGGGACGGGTATCTCGACCACGCGGACGGCACACAACGCCGATGGCACCACGTCAACGATCAGCACCAGCGCGACCGGCAAAGTCACCGAACACACCAATCTTACCCCAGCGGTGCCGAAGGTTGCCGCCGTCAACACGCACAACTCGACATCGCAGAGCGTGGTCAATCCCGATGGCTCGACCACGACGACCTCGACCAGCGGCACCGGCATCGTCTCGACCCACACGACCGAACCGAAGATCAAGCCGACGAAGCCGGGTTCAACTTCGAGCGGGTCGAGCGGGCAGGGCAGCAAAGACTACCCAGGAATGCCCGCGCCCGAGGCATTCGTCCCCAACCTCACGATGCCGCAGGGGATGTCCGATGCCCTGAAAGGCTGGTCGGACGGCTTCGCCACACTCAAGGTGCGAGTCGAGGAGGCGAAGAAGTCGCTGACGGACGGTTGGGCCGCAGTGAGCGGGTTGTGGGCCGGTGGAGCCTCGTCCCTCTCGCCCCTGAATACGGCGCTCGGGGAAACCAAGACCATCGTCGGCGGACTGATCGATATGCTCACCAACCCGCGCACGACCGGGGGGCGCAACACCGGGGCAGGGGTCGGCGCGGGCGTCGGCGGACTGATCGGCGGGCTGCTGTTCGGCCCCGCAGGCGCGGTCGGCGGGGCGGCGATCGGCGGGGCGATCGGTGGGGTCGCTGGCTCGGGCGGCGCGCGCGCGCAAGCGGGAGACGGGAGCGAGCACGGGATCGGCGCGGAGAAGCCTGCGGTCAAAGCGCCGTCCTTCGGGGACGCCTTCAGCACGCAGACGAAGGACCAACTGAACAAGTGGCTTGCTGACGTTGAAAACTGGCTGGCCGATATCGGTCTGCCCGCCATCACCAAGGCGGTCGGTAATCTGACCGGTACGCTCTCCTCGTGGATCAAGAGCGATCAGGTGCATGATGCGATCGTGCAGCTTTTTGAGTTGATCGCGGCGTCGATCAGCGGCGAGGGGAACAACAAGCTCTCCGCCGCCTTCCATACGCTGCTGATCACCACCAACAACGGCATGGGCGACATCGTCAGCGCGACCGATAGCCAGTCCACCCGCCTCGGTGCCGATCTACACAACTATTTCGCGGACGAGATCGCGCGGAATGGCGGTTTCCAACCGACACTCGTCATCCTCAAGAAACAACTTGACGACTGGACCTATACCTCGGGCGAGAGTTGGCAACATGGCCTCGGCGACATGGCCGGGAAGGTCAACGAATGGAGCGTCACGAGCGACACCGCATTGCGCGACGGACTCGGCAAGATGGGCGCCCAGTTCCACGGCTGGTTCGACACGGTCGGCCCGTCCTGGCTGCACAACTGGGACGATCTGGGACGGCAGGTTCGCCAGTGGAGCATCGACGCGCAAGCCGAAATCAAGAAGTTCTGGGATAACTCGCAGAAACAGTCCGAAGATTCCGGCGCGACAAGCCGCGCGTCCTGGGCGGACTACTGGCGCGAGCAGCGCCAGCGCATCATCGAGTGGGACGATTCGGCGACCGCTGCGACGAAGACGGCACTCGGCCATCTCGCGTCGGAACTCGGCACCCATACGCAAACCTCGCTGAAGACCTGGGGCGATTACTGGACCAACATGACGGGCGGCATCGCCGCCTGGTCTGCGCCCGCCACCACGGCCATCGGCGGCGCACTGAAGTCCCTCGGGGGCGCGCTTTCGTCGTGGAATACGACCACGAACGCGGCGTGGCTGGCGGCGTGGAAGAATCTCGGTGCGGGGATCAAGAACGGCCTCGTCGATGGGATCAACGGCGCGATCACGCTGATGAATAACTTCTCGCAGAAGATCGCGGACGTCATGAACGGTATCGCCAAGATGCTGCACGTCGAGGGCAAGTTCGCTCCCGCGCTGACCCCGCTCCTCGCAGCTGGCGCGGATAGCGGCGGGAACGGCGGCGGGGCTGTCCAGGGCGGCGCGGTCGGCAAAAACGCGCAGGGGACGAAGGACTGGCGCGGCGGACTCTCTGTTGTTGGTGAGGAGGGACCGGAACTCGTCTACATGCCGCAGCATAGCGTCGTCATCCCGAACGGCATGACGGAGAAGTTGCTGGCGACGGGCATTCCGGGCTTCGCGGACGGACTCAATCTCCCGGTCCTCTCCGGCATCATGGACCTGATCGGGCCGAAGAAGGACGAGTTGCTGAAAACGGCGATGGCCGCGCTCGGCAAGGCCGACCTCGGCCCGCTCACCGACCTGGGTCCGGCGATCCTCGATCAAGTCAAGACGTGGATCGTCGCGCAACTCAATACCTTCCTGAAAGTGAGCCTGCCGGTCGGCGCGGACGGCGCACCGATCGGGCCGGAAAACGTGCAGCGCATGTACGCGGCGGCGTCGTCGCAGATGGGCCTCCCGTACATCTGGGGCGGCGGTCACGGCGGGGCGGGGAGCGGACCCGGCATCGGCTTCGACTGTTCGGGCTTCGTCGCCTGGGTGCTCGACCAGGGCGGCATCTCGAATCCGCATGGCATCGTGACGAGCTTCTACGATTGGATGACCAAGGGGCACGGCAAGACCAACGTCGTCGACATCGGCGTGGACAACCCCTACGCCGATCCCAACGTGCAGCACGTCGGGATCAGCCTTCTCGGCGACACGTTCGAGTTCGGCGGCGCGAAAGATAACGGCAACAAGAACGGGACACGGTTCGGCGAGTGGGGCCAGCCGCCCGGTTTCGCGGGGCTGGACAAGGCGAAGGGGAACGCCAGCAATGTTGACGCCTCCTGGCGGAATTTCCTGAGCGGCAAGGCGGGGCAGTTCAGCGCGGGCCACATGCCGCCCATGAGCAGCCTGTTCGACTTCATCAGCCGCAACCCCGGCATCATCACGCCGGATATGATGGGCAAGATCGCGGCGATCCTCCCGACGAATGGCGCGCGCGCGCTGGCGAACGGTGGCATTCTCAACGAGGAGGTGCGCGGGATCGGCATGACCTCGGGCAAGCTGTACCAGTTGGGCGAGCGTGGCGCGGAGATGGTCCTGCCCGTCAATCCCGGCAACGGGACCGGGGACGCGCTCTCCCTCTCCAACGTCGCGCAGCAGATCGCAGAGGGCGTTGTCAAGGGGTCGCACGTCGCCGGGCGCACGCTCGCCGATGGCACCGATCGCGGCGGCGCGCGCGCGCCCGAACCGACGCTGGGAATCAACCTGCCCGCACCGCCGAAGATCGTCAACCCGGCAAGCGAGACGCCGCGCGGCGCGACGCCCGATCCGTCCCCGGCCTCGGCGGCGATCGCGAAGGGGCTGGGCGGACTCGGGATGATCGGCCACTTCCCCGAGCCGGTCACGGACTTCCCGGGGCATCCCGGCTGGTTCTACGGCCTGCGACGCGGCAACACCTACGACGGCGCGGGGAACCAGATCGACCCCGCGACCGGGAAGATCGTCGCGCCGGGGCAGCAGGCGGCGGTCCCGTCCTCGACGGTGACGAACACGATCGCGGCGGGGAGCGCGCCCACGACCGTCAATGGCGGCGGCGGCGGCGCGGGCACGGCGGGGGCGACACCGCCTGCGGCGGGCACTGCGGGCGGCGTGCAGCTCGTGCAGATCAACATCACCGACACGATCCAGATGCCCGATGGGAAGACCATCGTGCGGACGATCACGAGCGACCCGGTGGCGGTGACGGACCTCGGCTCGGCGGTGTTCCGCGACGCGGCGCAGCACCAGCCGAGCCCGACCGGGCGTACTCCGTCGTAGCGTGGCGTTGGCCCGCACTTGCCGACCTGTCACCCGCCTGCTACGATGCGCGCCCCTGGATGACAGGGACGGCGGCGCGGGAGGGGTGGATGATGGACGCAGAGACACAGCGACGATTCGATGCGTTAGATGCGGAGGTGCGGCGCTTACGGGGCAGGCAGGAGGGCAAGGCGCGGGCGGGGACACGCGGGCGACGGGGCGCGGCGCTCGTGCTGGCGCTCTTTATGGCGCTGGTGCCATTGGGGATGCTGGCGGCGAATCCGGTGTTCAGCGACATTGGCGACGCGGCAGCGGTGCATCAGCCGAACATCCAGGCGATCGGCAACGCCGGGATCACGACCGGCTTCGACGATCCGAACAACCCCGGCCAGCGCACCTACAATCCCAAGGGGCTGGTCACGCGCGAGGAGATGGCCTCGTTCCTGGCACGCACGGCGGGGCTCGGCGGCAATCCGCCCGTGGCGAACGCGCTGACGGCGGTCACGGCGGGCAGCGCCACCACGGCCAATAGCGCGACCACGGCGCAGACGGCGACGAACGCCTCACAATTGGGCGGGCAATCGGCGAGCGCGTATGCGCTGAAATCCGATATTCCAACCACGAGGCAAGTACGCGCCGCAACCGGCGGCTACGATGTAAATAATTCTCCGCCCAATCAATTCGATGGCACGTACCGTCAAGTAGCCACAACGACTATCGTCGCGCCGACCGCTGGTTATATTTTCATCACTGGCACAGTCACAGTATTCTCTACATCACAAGCCAGCGTTGACGCGAGCGTTGCCATTGATGGGCAGGAATCGAGCGGAATCAACCAATTCTCATCGCTAACCGTAGCCGGTTCGGCGACATCGCCAAGCTCTATTCCGGCATCGGGCCTTGTACAAGTTACTGCCGGAACACATACTGCCTCAATTGTTGTACGAAAGAACTCTGGTGGTTCAATCGGCCCATTCCCCGGAAGTAGGGTAGTAGCGATCTTCATACCATTCGACGGCAACGGGAATGCACCATAGCCTCTAGGTTGAATCTCTGATGTTGCTCCGATAACACAGCGCCCCCGGCACCGCTATGGTGCCGGGGGCGCTTGCTTGTGATTACCGTTCGCTACGCTGGGAGGAGATGCCAACTCGTATGCTGACGATCCCAACGCGGCGAGTTCTTCTGCAAGCGGAAGTGGTCGGGGTTCATGCACGCCTTGTTGCCGCACGACTGCACGACGTGCATCCCTGCCGGTAGCGGCCCATGCTTGTATTCGTAGGCAAGATGCGTGGCGAGTACCCATGTGCCGTCATCCAGGCGGAAGATCGGCTCGCCCGCCGCGTTGAATGCCGCATCGTCGTCCTGTTGTGCGCTCATCGTCTCTCCTTTAGCTCGCCAGTTGAATGCGCGCCGCATCCATATCAATCCCGGCTGCCAAGAATAGATCGCGGATTGTGGCGGCGTCGGGGTATACCTCCCATAGCGCGTCGAGCGCTTGGATCACCTGCATCTTACCGCTCTGCGCGCGGATGGCGGCGATCTCCTGCCTGCGCCACGTGTCGTATTCGGCTCGCGTCATGGCGAAGAAGGCGAGCTGGTCGTAGGTGCCGTCGCTCGCGTTGCGGACGCCCTGATACGGCTTGATTGCCACATCGCGTTTGCTCGCCTTGCCCACGGTCAGTGTAAGCGGTGCCTGCTTGCTCAGTTCTAACCCAACGCGGTTGTACAGGAAATCCAGCAATGCCCCGTCACGCAAGCGGGTGAGCCAGTCGATCGTCTCCGTGTCCTCCGCATTCTCCGCGTCGTGCTCTTCCTGCGATAATGCCTCGGCAACCTTCGCCGTGAGCATAGTCAGTTTCGTGCGCCCGACTAATGCTGCGACAAGCGGGCGGATAATCTCATCCAGCCGGTCGCGGTCATCCCATTGCACGCGCGTCTGTCGATGGCCCGCCATCTCACGCCCCCTTCTGCACGAAGCTGACGATCCGGTGACGGTCGGCCTTCGCTGCCCGGTAGCGCCCGATCCACCGCTCCAAGTTCGTCACGCTCGCCTCGAACGTCCGCGCTAGCGTATCCTCGTCGGTGGCCTGCGCCACGCTCGCGGCGTCGCTGGTGGCGACGGTGTTGATCGCGTTCTCGACGGAACGCAGCAGGCGATCCCGCTGAATCTTACCGCCAGTCAACCGATCGAGTCCGGCCATCCCGCGCTCGTGCTCAACGACCACATCGGGTGGCGGTGGTGAGGGTGAGGAAGGCGGTTGTGGCATCCGCCCCGTCGCCAGCGTATCAGGTGCCCGTTGCCCTTCAGAAAGCAGGGTCGGTGCGGCGGCAAATGCCGTAGTCACTTCGGACGATGGAACGTTTTCGGGGCGCGAGTACAACCCGGCATCGGGATCGGCGTCCGGCTCGTTCCAGGGATCGGGCGCTTCTTGCTGTGTGGCAGGGCGCGGCCCTTGGATGTTCCGCACCGTCGCGGCCACATGCGCTGCTGTCACCTTGCCTTCGGGGGCCGTCTCGACCGCCGTTTGCCACGCGGCGGCGCGCTGCTCGGAGGGGAGCACGGCGAGCGGGCGGGCTTGGGCTTCGTTCTGGGGAAGTTCCACAATTGTGGAACTTTGCAGGTCGGATACCACGCCAGCGGCGTCGATATACTGATATGCCCTGCTTTGCTTCAAGCCCCACCGCTCTTGGCAGTACACCTCGAACGTGCTGTGATCTTCCCGGTATAGGCGCTGATCGCGGATGGTCAGCAACGCCGTACCGACCGCGTAGAACGTTTTGAGCCCTTGCGCGATGATCGTTTCCTGATCGGCCAAGACAGCGGCCTCGACCGAACTGATTGGCGTCCCTTCTTCTATGCTCATCGTCACTCCTGCTATACTGCCGCTCACCTCATAGGGGAGTAGTGATCCCCTATGAGGTAGTCACTCCTTGTCGCCGCGTGTTGGTTTGGGTTTAGGGCTCTTCCTCACGCGGCGACTTTTTTTATTGCCGCCGATGACGGCACCGGGACCGGCTGCTTCAACAGTGCTAAGTCACTGCGCTTTAGATAGGTGCGCTTCCCCTGACCAGGGATACGGTAGCGCGTCACCTCCGTCCGCTTCAGCATCAACCACACGGTCGATTCACCTAACCCCATCGCTGTTGCCGCCTGGGCAACGGTTAGGTATTCCTCTTGGTCGTCCATGAGATCACCTCCTTTACCTTGCAGTATAAGGGCTATTGCCTCTATTGTAAAGTGATCCTATCATGTAAATTAGTGAACGTACATAGAACGTACTGGATCATCTACCTAGAACACTTGACAAACCTATACGAATCCTCTACAATAAGAGCATAGAAAACGGTGGTGTGTGCAGAACTTGCCGGAACGACACACACCACCGTTATGAAACTCCAGAGGGGATCACCCCCCGGAAAGGTCACTATATCATGTCTCTACGCACCGCCCCCCAGCACACCGCGTCGGAACTCTCCTTCCTCGGCTGCGACGACACAACCGGGATCGTCGCCTTCATCGCCCGCAGCCGCCACGACGCGACCCGCGTCAACATCGTCAGCCTCGACACCACGACCGGCGCGATCTTCTGCGATTGCCGGGGCGCGGATTGCAACCGCCGATGCTGGCACGCCGATCACATCGAGGCCGCGTGGCTCGCCACCCCGGCGATGCGGGCGGTGCGCTGGCTGACCGGCGCGCAGCTCCGTCGTTATGGCACGAAGCACCGCCTGTGCGTGGACACCTATCGGACGCGCGCCAACCGCGCCCGCCCCGACGACATGCTCGCCCTGGTGGCGGCACGCCACGAGTGGCGCAAGCGCGCCACCGTCGCCGCGCTGCCCCTCGCGGCCTGAGCGCCGCCCCACCCTCTCCCCCCTTATTGAAAACACCACAGTCAGGAGCAGAGACGATGAAGGTCGTGGATTTCACCAGCGGGAGCGTCACCCTCGAACTCGCCCCCGCCGATTGCCTGATCCTCGCCGCCGCGTGCAAAGCGGCGGTCGACGCCGACGCCGCCGCGAACCGCCAGCTCACCGAGACACTCGGCGCGGCGCGCACCCTCGCCGCCATCGCGGGCGCGGCCCCGTTCCGCATCGTGGACAACGACCGCTTCACGCTCGAAGGGGCCAGACAAGAATGGACGCCCCGTAACGATCGCTACGTTCACTGATCGGCACTGCCGTATCCCGCAGGTTATTGTCTATCCGCGCCCCTTTCGCCGTGCTATACTACGGGCAACGATGCGGACGCGAGCGCGTCCCTCCGGTGTCGGCCCTGACGGGTCAGACAGCGAGGGACGCGCTTTTTTCGTGTGCGGGAGCGACGATGCCGGTCTTGGCGAGCGACTTCACGATCTACCTGCTGGACCAGCTCACACCGACCGCGATCCCGCAGCCGACCGGCGCGGTGCTCGCCAAGGTGCCGCGCGACACGTTCGCGAACGGCGTCGAGCGGGTGGCGCTCGGGCGGACGCTGACGTGGACGTTCGGGCCGATGACGGAGGCGGAGTATCTCAGCCTGTTCGTCGCGGTCCCTGCGGCCGGCGTCGTCAAGATTCGGACGTTCTGGCCCGCCGAGGGCGCGACCGGGGGCTACATGGCGGATTGCGCGGCGATCCTCTCCCCGCTCGCGGCGGCGACCGTCAACCGGGGGCGCTACGAGGGCGTCGCGCTCAGCTTCACGCAGGTCATTCGTATGTGAGGCGCGCGCGCGCCGAAGTATAAGGGGGGCAACCATGACCGACGAACGGGCGCAGGCGCAAGAGGGCGTGACCATCGCGATCCAGGGCGAGGCGCACGAGGCGGCCAAGTGGCATTGCGCGTGGACGATCGAGAAGTGGCACGACACCGCCGACTACGAGGCGGGCAAGGCACCGGATGAGGTCTGCCCTGGCGAGGGGAACATCCTGCTCACGGCGGGGATCACCGCGCTCCTCACGCTCTTGCAGGGCGGCGGCGGCGTCGCCTTCAACACCGCGAACGCCTACATCGGCGTCGGCGACTCGACCACGGCGGCGGCGATCGCGCAGACCGACTTGCAGGCCGCGACCAACAAGACGCGACAGCTCGTCTCGGGTGCGCCGACCGTTTCCGGCAACGTCGGGACGTGGATCGCGGCGTTCGGCTCGGCGGCGGCGAACTACGCGTGGCAAGAGTGGGGTTTGTTTAATGCGTCAACGGCTGGCACGATGCTGAACCGTGCGGTCGCGAGTTTAGGGACAAAAGTCGCTGGCAGCACCTGGACTTTGACGGCAACCATTACAATTAGCTGACGCATACTATCATTATACGGTATAATTACCGTGGAGGTGATAGCGATGCAAAAAACCCACCCACGTCTCCGGGATGCCGAGTGGCTAACGGATCGGTACGAGACGCAGCGAAAGACCGTAGCTGAGATGGCAGCAGAGTTGGGCGTGAGTACGGCAACGATAGGGCGCGCCATGAAGCGACATAACATCGCGGTGCGTTCACCACAAGAATCACGCCTGACACGCGGCACCATCCGCCGCTCGGCGTTCCCGCAACTACTCGATAGCATGTGGCTCCGGGACCGCTATAGCAAAGAAGAAATGTCCACAGAGGAGATTGGCGCAGCGATTGGATGTTCGTCCGCCTTGGTACTCAGGGCGCTTACGCGAAACGGTATCGAGCGGCGAACACCTGGCGTGCTACGGGCGGGGCGGCGACGTTCGGACATCATCCCCGAATTACGCGACTTGGATTGGCTCAGACGGGAGTACATCGAGCGCCGCCGCTCGCCCGCTGAGATCGCCGCGCAACTGAACTGCTCTGCACTGACCGTTATCTCTATGCTCTCTCGGTACGGCGTGAGACGACGCAACCCTACAACCAGTCCAGAGGGTTTGCCGCGAACGATGTACAAGGACGGCTATGTGATGGTGTGGTCCCCCGATCACCCGCAAGCCCGAGCAAGCGGCTATGTCGGTGAGCACCGATTGGTCGCCGAACGCGCGATCGGACGGATGCTCACCGCATCAGAGGTAGTGCATCATCTGAATTTGCGGCGGGATGACAACCGGCCCGACAACTTACTGGTATTTGCGTCGAATGCGCAACACTCATCCTTCCATCAGCGGCCCCCAAGTTGGGTGCCCCGTTGCGAATGCTGCGGTCATGTGCTGCACGAACGTATTGAACGGCGACCGGAGGATGTGCCGATGCTATGGAGAACCTAGTCGCCGCAGCGTCGGTAGGGATGGGGTAGCGTATGTCGTACCCTTCCGCCGTCCTCGCGTCGTCTGGGCTTGTTGCGTACTGGCGACTGGACGAGACGAGCGGGACGAGCTTCGCGGATAGCAAAGGGACGTATACCGGGTCGATGGTCGGGTCGGGCTACACGCTCGGCTCGGCCTCGGCCTACGCCTCGATGGGGACCGCGGTCGCGTTCGGCGCGGGGACCGCCGAGATCGACGCGGCGAACGCCTCCGCCGCGATCACCGGAGGATCGCTCACCCTTGCGGCGTGGGTCAATCTCACCTCCACCTCGCCCGCGCAGTTCGGGCATATCGCGGGCTTCCGCGATGCGTCCGACTTCTACATGCTCCAACTCGGGACCACGCTCGAATGTCGCCTGCGGCCTGGCAACGGGGCGCAGGTGGACATCAGCCCGACCGTGGGCGCGGGCGCGTGGCATCACGTCGTCATGGTCTACGACCAGACGGCGGGCACCTATACCGTCTACGTCGATAAATCCCCGACAAGCGCCACCGGGGCCACGGGCAGCTTCGCCGACGCCACGCAGACGTTCAGCATCGCCGGCCACAACAGCAGCAATCGTCTCGCGGGCAGCGTGGACGAAGTCGCGCTCTGGAATCGCGCGCTCTCCGCCTCCGAGGTCGCCGCGCTCTACGACGCGGCGAGCGCGACCGCCGTCTCCGCAGCCGACACCGCCGTCGCGACCGACGCGACC
>JAABUK010000493.1_pt1 | contig 13194 bp, 4 predicted proteins | sample 5559141 | NCBI WGS metagenome assembly JAABUK01 (sample SAMN10711869, study PRJNA513367) | rock metagenome | isolation source: Antarctica rocks | place: Antarctica: Victoria Land, Pudding Butte nord | collected 2016-01-03
ACGTTTTGCCAGGTGCAGTTATATGGTGCGCCAGCGACAGAGCCTTGGCCATGAATGAGGGACTTGGCCATGAATGGAATGGGGCCATGGCCATGAATGGAATGGGGCCATGGCCATGAATGGAATGGGGCCATGGCCATGAATGGAATGGGGCCATGGCCATGAATGGAATGCGCCATGGCCATGAATGGAATACGCCATAGCCATGAATGGAATAGGGCCATGGCCATAAGTGGGGCCATACATGGGGGCCATGTTAGTGGCGCATTCTAAATTTAGGCATTCTCACGAGCCAAAAATATTCTCAGGAGCGCGTTAGATTCTCAGGGGCGCTTATATCGCTTTAGAGTTAAGACATAATATTACCCCGCTCAAACCAGCTTAACCGGCTCACGAGCGCTCATAGCGCTCAGAGCCTACCCTACACTTTTATAGATATAAGGGCGAATCGATCGGCTTAATTAATTATATCCTATAATTAATAAATCGAGGTATTATATAAATCTTCGTTTAAATCGATAAATTAATCTTTATTAAATTCAAACTCGTAAAATATAAACGGGGTCTATAATTTTAAATTAATATCTATCTCGAAGTTTATAATAGTTATATAGATTAATACGAGGTATAACTAAAAGGGTTAGATAAAAATCTCTTAATTTATTACCGATATAATTAAAGTAACTAGGATTAAGGCTAGGGTCGTTATATTTAATAATATATTATAAATATAATCTTTGAAGACTTCTAGGGTTAGGTTTTTTCTTTTTAATACTATCTAATACTAATATTAATATCTAGGGTTTAATTTATCCCTCTTTTTTAATAGGTCTCCTAATTAATATATTAATATATTAAATATATTACTTTCTTTACTAGGCCGGTAGGTAATCTTATAATTAAAACGGGATAAAAACTCGCTTTATTTTATTTAACGGCGAGATAATACTTTAGATAAAATAAAATATTTAAAAACCTTATAATCCGATATTACCTCGATAAAAAAAGTAAATCCCTCTAGTTTAAAACGTTATTCCTCGAATATACGGATAATTATTATAAACTCTTTATTATAGATCTCGTAATTATACTCGGTAAGATTATATTTCTTTAAAAAATAAATAATAAAACGAAGGATATTTTAATTATTATACTAGGATAAGACCCCCCTAGATATATAATTAAATATATTTATTTCTATTATAATTTTACGGTTAGGGTCGAAATAAATTAAGATAATATCGGAGATAAAAGCCTTTTTTAAAGTATTAAAAATTATTTAATATCGAGTACTCTACTCGAAGATAGTACCTTTTTTAATTAAGGTTATAAATAATATAACGAGTCTACTAAACCTATAAATAAAACGCCGATAAAAATTAATAAATTCTAGGAAACTTTAAATATCCTTAATATTAATTAACTATAATTAATTTAGGATAATATCGATTTTCTTTAAATTTATTTTAATCTCTTTAATAATAATAATTAATCCTAAATATATAACTTCTTTAATATAGAAATTATATTTAATAATATTTATTTAGAGCCCCGCCTCGCGGAGCTTCTAAAGAATATACTTAATATAGATTTTATACTCTTCCTCGATATTATTATAAATTAGAATATCGTCGAGGTATACGATATAAATCTTATCGAGAAATTTACGAAGAGTATTATTAATATAATACTAAAACGAGGTAGGGTTATTATATAATCTAAATAATATAATAAAATATTCGAATAGGCCGAATCGGGTATAGAATATAATAAATTCTTTATCGCTCTCTTTAATACGGAGGCGATTAAAAATAAATATAATATCTAATTTAGAAAATACCTTAATACGATTTAATTAATTTAAGGTTTTTAAAATTAAAGGGTAAAAAATATTTATTCTTTATAATAATAATATTAAGCCCTCGGTAATTAATATAAAAACGTAGGCCTCCGTTAAGTTTCTTTATAAATAAAATAAAAAACGCGGCGTAAAATTAATTAACTCGAATAAAACCTTTATTAAAATTCTTATCTAGGTAACGGCGGAGTTCTAGAATCTTATTATAATTTATATTATATAAATTAAATAACGGAGGTTATAACCCTTCTTTAAACTTAATAATATAATTATTTAACCGATACGGGGGTAAGGTATTAATATTTTTTCTCGAAAAACTATCTAAAAATTTATAATACCGCGTAGGTAAAATTATAATTAAGTTAATATTTTTATTATCTCGGTAGGCTTAAAACTTTTCTTAAATAATAACGGTAGCGAGGTAAAACTCCTTATTTATTTTAAATATAACTCGGTTCTAGGCTTAATCGTAAATATTTAATTTAAAGTTTTAATTAAAACGGGGCTAAAATTTATAATATCTAGATTTTTAACGAGGTTAAATATTTAGGGTCGGGATTTCTTTTAAAATATCTAAAAATCGATCGATTTTAATAAATAATAAATTAAACGCGGTTTACTCGTTAAATATAACGAGCCGGGTAAATAATCGAAATCTTATCTCGTATATATTAAGAGTAACTAGGTATTAGGTTCGCTATTTTTAATATTAAAACTTAAAACGAAATAAGACTAGGCTACGATATTTAATTTTAAATATCTTTTCTTATTTAATAGTAATAACGATATAGTTATATTTATTATTATAATTAATTCCTATAAGAATAAATAATTAGGATTAAGGCGGGGAAGACTTTTCTTAAATCTAGATTTATTATTAATAAACCTAAAATTAAGGTAACTCCTTTTAAATTCTAGGTTATTTTATATAAATATTAAATTAAGTTAAAGACTAGGTTTATTTTTAATAAATCTAGGACTAGGTTAATTCTTTTTAAATCGAGGTTTACTTTTTATAAATTTAGGATTAAATATACTATTAACGAGTCTAAAACTAAAATAACTTCTCTTAAATCAAAATTAATTATTTAATAATAACGTTATCGTTTATAAATAATAACGACTCTTTATATATTAACGACTCCTTTTAAATCGGGGTTTACCTTACGCGGGTATTAAATAAAATTAAAAATTAAGATTTTTAAATCTAAAAACTTTCTTAAAATATTAAAAAAAGTTTATCTTCTACGAAAACTTTTACGGGACTAAAGGTATAGTTTCTTAAATAAAAATATAAAGCGAAGATTAAAGAATTATCTAAGAAATCGGTAATAACTTTATAATAGTAGAGGTATAATAGGCCGATTATAACGGGGTATTAACTAAATTTAATAACGAAAAAAACTATTCGTTCTTAATAATTATAAATATTTAAAATCGTTTCTATAATATAAATAATACGTCCTATAATAGTAGGTATACTATTAAAGGGTCGGACGATATAAAGATAACGATAAAAACGAAAGGGTAGACGATAAATATATATAAAATTATAATTAATAAAAAAATAACCGGATATATTAATATTAATTAAAGCTTTAATTTAAATTCGGGACTAATTATTCCGTAATTAATAAGAAATAACTATATATTTATTACGAAAAGTAGGGTCGGTCTTAAAAAGTTATATAATAAACTATAACGAAAACTTAATTAATAATAAAAATAAATTAAACGATATAGCCGATAAATAAGAAAGTATATATAGGGTTCTAGGTACTTATAGTCCTAATATACGACTTTATACCGGGATTATTCTTTTCCCGCGTTTAAAGTAACTCCTCTTATAACGCTCTCGTCGTCGTCGATAATAATTATAATACTAGATCGGAGGCTAGTTAATTTAATAAAATAGACTTTTATATTATACCTAAACGATTTATAATAAAAGTAAAGCCTCTACTTCTCGTAGATAATTTTAATAACCGGGGTTCTCGTTATTTTATCTTTAATAATAATTTAGGCCGAATTAAAATTTATTAACTCCCTAAATAAAATAATAAAAATTAATCTAGTAACGGGGATAAAAGTACTCGTTATATTAAAGCGAGTTATAGAGGTAGAAGTTAATAAAGATATAATAGGCCTCTTTAAAATTTATTTTAATTTAATAAAAGTAGTACTCTAACGAGATAAACGGTACTTAATCTACCGGAGTTTTTAATTAATCTCGGAGTATATATAGACGTATTTATCGAAGGTATATAATTATTAATTATTAATTTTCCTTTAAGAGATAAAGGCCTATTAAATAATATAATTAATATTATATTTTATAATATTAATTAAGGATTCGTCCTTTATTCGAGAATATTCTTTCTTTTAAAAAACGAGGTTAAAATACTCGTTAAAAGATATAAAGTCTTATTTAAATTCCTAGATATAATTCCGAGTATCTTCTTATTTAAACGGTTTATTATATATTTCTTATAATTTCTTTCGCTAATTAATAAAGCTAGTTAAAATATAAAGACTCTTCTTTTAGTAATAATTTATTAAGTTAAAGGCCTTTTTATTAATAACTAATTTAAACTTTATATAAACGATCTTATTATTATCGGTAGAGTAACGGTTATAATTTATATATATCCGCTATATTAATATTTACTCTTAAATATCTAATTTATCCTAGTCCCCTTTATATTCCGAGATATCTAGAAACTTTTCGGATCTAGGAGGCGTTCGAGATCGCGAGGGGGTAGATTATTAAATATTTAAAGAAAAAAACGAGCGTAGGCCTATAATAATAATATTATTAAAAATATTTTTATCGAATACCTAAAGCGGAGGCTAAGGTATAATTTAAATTATAATAAATACGACCTAGGTTATTACCTAAACAATAATATAAACTAGGGATTATATATCTAATATAGGAGAAGAAGGAAGTATAAATAAAAATAAAATATTTAATAAAGAATTACTCTCGACTTAAATATATAAATAATCGAAGGTATTAAAGAAACTAGTAGAGTTATTCTAAACTTCGGCGAGGAACTATTATACGCGGTTTTCGGGGTTAAAGAGTTAATCCTTTATAATAATTATTTTAATATTAAGGAGTACTAGTTAAGTAATTAATTTTTTATAATATTAAAGAACGGGATTAAGATCTAAAGATTTATTAAATTAACGACCAAGTTTATTAAATTATAACTTAATTAAGGTATAAGAGTAAATTAAAATAAAAAATAAAAAACGAAAACTAGGGTAGGGCCAGCTATTATCTAAATAAAAACTAATATACGGAGTATTTACTTATTTCCTATCTTAACTATATTAAGATAGAAATAGAGAAACTAGTTTAAATTTAAATTAAATCTAAGATAAATTAAACTAGGTTAAAGTAAATAAAACTATATTATAATAAATAATAACGAGGTATTTTATAAAATAATTATAAAATAAATTATAAAATAGGAATAAAGTATATTATAAAATTATAATAAAATATATTAGAGAGTATATTATAAAGTAGTAATAGAGTATATTAGAGAGTATTAATAATATATATTATAAAGTATATTAAAGACAAAAAATAGAGTATATTATATTATTATACCTTATGCGATAACTTTCCAATAGCACCGACGATCTCGATTAAGGGATTTATATCAAGTCGGAGAATATATACATATAGGCGAAACAACGATCGCTCAGACATTAGCGTGCGAGGTGGCTGAGCCGAGCACCGGAGCGCCCTTCGACACCTAATTGAGACTAGTGTCCGCTGCTATACTCCCACTTATGCCAAGTATCCTTACCAGCCACAAAGCTGCCAAGGCCGGTTTCCAGTACTTATATCCCTGCTAAGCTGATCCTGAGATTGAATAGCGCATCTCACGGTACTTGCCATGCCAATGAGGCATGTTCATCACTTTTGATCAACCTACCCTCCATCTCTAAGAAACTATCTTTCATGGCCCTCACTCGTCTACCCACCGAGCTCCTGGAAACCATCATCACGCATGTCTTGCCCGAGGGCTTCGAGAGCGTGGCAGTGACCTGCAGGAAAATCTACACACTATGCATCCCATTTATTCAACACCACAACGCCCTCCGCTCGTGCTTCCATCACTTTACCTACCATGAGAACCCGAAGGACCCGTCTCCCACCATCGCAACAGCAGGCGATCTGATCAGACGCATCGCTGTCGAGCCTGTCGTGGCACGTTACGTTCGATACGCAAACTTCAAGCTTGACAGCCCACGCAGTCATATCGTACCCCGTGGGTTTGTAGGAGATGCCGATTGTCGTGAAGATGTGATTGGACTCTTTGCCAATTGCCCTTATCTAGAGCAGGCAGGTCTCGACTGGAAGGAATACCTTGACAAGATCGAAGAGGAGCTTAATGTCGATAAACTCCCCCGCTACTCACAACACGCTGCTGCTTTCCTTTTGACACTCCTGCCAAATGTCGAGAGGCTCACTCTACCACAGTATTGGAAATCGCTCGACGCAGCCGATAAGCTCATCGATGCCGTTGTTCACAAGACCAAGCAGTCCCATTCCATTTGCGACAGGCCTAGCCTGGCCCAGATCACCAATTTCGAGCCATATGTCTCGTTAGTACCCCAAGATCGGGTTGATTTGGGTTTGGCAAGCCCCTTTTTGGCCCTGCCGCGCATACGGTCTTTCCGCGGCCCCAGCTGCGTAGTTATGGACGACAATCACAAGAGCATCGTAACTAAATATCCACATTACGGCTTCGGAGAGGCACTTGAATCGGTTTCCTTCGTGGCCTGTTGTGTGGACGAGGTGGGTATCGCCGACTTTCTCAAAGACACCAAACGCCTTAAAACGCTTAGGTACTCACACTCGACAAAGTATAATATTAGCCCTCAGTGCTGGGATATCTGCAAGTTTGTAGCGGCAATTGAGCGTCAGGTAGGGAACCACCTCGTGGAGCTTTCTGTTTCCATTGGGGAACCATTCGGCTCGGTTGCTCCTGGCAAGGCATCGATGCGCGGCTTCCCATGCCTCCGACAGCTCGAATTCCCTCTCGAAATTGTGATGTGTAATCTTACTGCCGGTGCATGCCGGCTTTCTACGCCCAATGAATCTCTCGTCGGAGGCTCATCGGACCACGAACTGGACTGTGATGCGCTGTTCATTGGCGACCTTATACCTGCCTCAGTCTCTGTTCTATCATTGATCTCACATGGGACAGACCATCATGACAAGGCTCTCGACGTAATGTTTCGGGACTTCGCCGCCAGGAAGGAAACCACATTGCCTGCTCTCAGGGAAATCCATCTGATCTGCCCGAATGGTGCGGACGACGCATATAAGGATCAGTGTACCAGGCTGCTTGCAGAGACCCAGAAGGCGGGCGTGGTTTTACATTTGGAGCCATGGCCGCACTCAGGCGCTTTGACATGGGATGGGGAATTGTGACCATTTTTTTTTATCAATGACGATCGTGTTTTCCGATTCTAGCATACGAGAACAAGATAGGGACATTGCATGACGACATGGCTACGGCCTACCTGGTTGTACATGATACAGGAAAGATTATATTTAGACTCAATTCTACGTGTACTCTAACTCCGATCTATTCTCAATGGCATTTGCAACAATTTTGTGCTGACTATACGATAGACTGGATTCTTCTCACTACATAGCCCATACTCACAAAAACGCCAACAGTTATAGAAACAGCTGGGAACAGCTAGAATGCAAACCATGTTGGGACTTCTGAGATGTCGTCCTTCGTCAATGAACGACCGGAGAAAATCCACCGAATCCATCGAGAAGATGTTATTAGGCAGACGTGGCAGACGAGACAGCGCGTGCTTGGTCAAGAAGATCCTGACACCCTATATAGTTAATATCAGCTAGCTTGGACTCTAGGGGATGTAAAGAGACACGAAGAGGCGGAGACCCTACGGAGGCAGACGTTGTAGACGAGATAGCGTCAAGGCTCTCAATAGTATAAATGGTATAGTATGAAAGGTATATCACACCATTAACGCTAAAGTTAAATGACGTAGTATAGTACAGAGGGTATACTATACTGACTTTTTATATTATAATATACTGGTAGTAAATAAATAGTATAAATAATACGCCGGACTTAGCGGAAATAGTAGGTTTTGGATAGAAGTATCTTAGTAACGTTTCCCTCAATAGCGCCGACGACTATAGTCTTTCCATTCCCTATACCGATAGCGGAGCGTCAATGGCGCTAGGCAGTCACAGTCTATTTGGGCGTTAACGTCGCAACGTTTATTTTAGGGCCAATAAATCCCCAAATAAATCGTTTTCCAATAAAAACCTGGGGGGAAAAAGCGACTAAAATAGCCGTAAAAGCCAATTCCAATTCGGTCTTCGAATTCTTTTCTTCCTATCACAATTATGGACCATTTGAATACGTATTACGCATTTCCCCGTAATTCGGGCCATTACGCAACGTTGTCCTTTCCTCTCAGAAAGCTGGTGGTGGCGAACGATGGGCACCGAGAATCTATCGACGAAATTCATATCTATATCGGGAGACTGGACAAAGCTAGTCTCGATTCGATTTCTATCAAGCTCGAAATCCTGGCCTTTTATAACGCGGTCAGCCCACCTAGTCGGAAAAAAGTACTCGGCCGACGACGCTTTCTGTAAAATCGCCGAAAGCGGAACGCGAATCGTTAGAAAGGCGTTACGAATGACTTAGAGCAATAAAGAAACCCGATCCCGGTGTAGATTAGTGCTAGACATAATGAAGACCCCGTCATCACCGATGCTGGAGTCGCTGGTGGTAAGTGAAATAGCATTGGCTGTTTGCGACGAGAAAGCCAGCGGATCCATGATGACTGGGCACTCGTGAGGAAGCGAATAGGCAACGGGCGATGACCACGATCATGCAGCAAGTGAGATTCATAACGACTCGAGCTTCGCAATTGGTGGATTGGAACGAAGAACAAAGACAACACGCGGCCTAAGGCCATGTTGCCGCAGTCTGGCGGGCCTCAATAGGACGCACCGAGCCTCATTAGGACGCATCTGAATGCGGCTATCTCCGTCGCAACCAACTGTTATACGCGGAAAGACACGGGAGGCACGCTTTGATTGGCCATGCACCAGGGCGGTCTACACCAACGATCGGCGCCGGGGCGAAGGAGCTTGCGATGACGCATTGTCTGTCACAGGTATTCTCTTCCAGGGGAACCTCAGAAGTACTTGATGGTCATACAGCAGTAGAAGGCTTGCGAAAGCACCTGTAGTACCCGCGCGCTTCACACATAATGTGTTCAATGCTACGTTCGCCTCTATCACAGGCTTTCTAAGGAAGGAGGACAAGAATTATGCAAATGTTTCGAAATCAGCCACAGGTAGATCCATCAAAATCTGTCTGAAGAAACAAGGAGTCCTAGCCCACTAGCACGCTTCGCGCAATGAGTCGTCAGAAGGACCGCGAAAACCACGGCATCTGACCTCCTTTGCATTAGCTGTGGATTTCGCAAGCAACCTTCAGAATGTTGTCTCCTCGAGAGCGCATCCGGCCCCTGTCAAACTTTTCCGGAGCTTATTTAAGTCTTCTTTTGTAGAGTCTAGGCGCTTTCCGTAACCTTCGGTCATAAAGGTAAACGACTCTTCAACGAGCTTCGTTGTCCGGAACTTCTCAACCTCCTTCCGCAATTTTGTGCGGAAGTTGGTGTTGTGTGTTCCAAAGTTCCAATTGACGAATTTCAATACCCGCGAGCTCTTTTTTGGTTTGGCCCAGCAACTTGCTCAATTGGTCCTGCAGTGAATTGAATTGTTTCTCTAGTTTTACGCTTGGTTGTTCGTAGCTGAGGTTTAAGCGAGGCTTTTTGGATCGTCGTGGGCTATTATCTCCTGAGCCGTGTAAGAGGAAGCCTAAGAGAAGAGGCAAGTAGTTTACCTATACTTGACCTAGACTGTTCACTATCGTCTTTCCTTTTGGCGCTGCCGCCAGAGCTAATATTCGGTCTGCTCTTCTATCCCATGGTTCGGCAGGGGCCTCGTTCGGAGTTAGGGTTAGGTCAACGAGGCCGAGGGTCACCGAACTATGGGATAGTAGTGGCACCAAGACTCTCACGCCATCGCTCTCCGAAAAAGCCGCCACCTCTCCGACATCGTTGTCCGTGGAGTCTCCCTCGGCGTCCCTGTCCTCTCTTTCCTTTTGACCTCCTATCCGCGAGCCGACGCCGTTGGCAGACGGATCTTTTTCCTCCTACGCTCGGGATTGCGGCTCAGACTCAGCTGCAATGGGCAGGTTATTTTGCGGGTCGTTGGTCTCGCTGACGCTTCGTCTATCGCCCATTGGCCCTGCAGTCAAAATAGAAGCCATGGGATTTCCACTAAGTGATTGAGGCTTATGAGCGGGAGACTTTTCTTGAGCGCAGCTGCCAAGATCGTTCTCCTGAGCTTCACCACCTTCGTCGGAACTGATCGAGCTTTCAGGCGCCTCAGGGCCGTCGGTTGGCTTCTCTGAGCCACTGAGGTTGGAGACCCTAGTGTTGTCGTCGACGTGGCGATCCTTGAGTCCGATATGCGCGCTCTCGACGGCCTGAGCAAGACCCTCGTGGCTTTTAGAATTTCCTTGCATGTCAAGGAATAATGCCTTTCGCGGTCGGACAAGCTTGGAGAGTTCTCCGCGTCCGTTGTTTGCCAGACCCTGGGCGGGTCCCGCACCTCAATCGAAGGGACAGAGAGAAGGGTCTGCTGGGTCTTGGCCTGTTCTTCATTTGATTCGTCAGACTCGTCGGGGGTTGGTCCTGTGTACGCATCCTCTCAAGGCTCGCTTCGAGCTCTGCTCGTCAGCAAAGGAGTGTTACAAGTGACGTCGTCCCAATTCCAAAGGGACTGTGTGATGTCGTCGTCCATTGACGCAGGCGATTATAGAAGGCGATCCGGCGAGAGTTCAAATGAGTGAATTGGCCCGAGCTTAGAGGTGAAAGGCAAGGTCAGGGGCGTAGTTCCTACGAAATTAAGAGTTAGGGAACTCGAAAGAGAAAAGAATGAAAAGCGTCTAGGGGAGCAGGCAGCCTTTGGTAGACGTGAGAGGGGCGCAGTTCCTGCTTTCACCGCTAAGACCTGCAGCTCCGGTGGATTTCGAAGGCTTATCGGCAGTCCAGCTTCGATCACTGCTGTCGGACACGTAGCGTGTTCTATACAGCGAAAGCTACAGGGCTTGAATAGCTTGGCAAGCCTGCCGCCGAAACTTATCAGATGTCTGCTTTTGCGCAGGCTGCAGATTTCGGTATTGAGCATCGAGGCTTGATATTCTTCGATACCAATAGTCTCCGATTTCGAATGGTTTCGACGATTTCACGTGGGCGATCGCCTTTCCTATACCCCCACGAATTTTGTCAAATAGGAAATATCTTTCTTCTTTATCAAGCGCAATATATTGTCCCGGTCATGTTCCAAAGCGGGCTCCCGTGTCCAGTAACATTCGCCTCCCCTAGGGACACTTGTGTAGCCTAGTGATCTCTTTTCGGCATTCATCCGTCCAACTCTTCCCGCTCGGAATGGTGCGTAGACCGTTGAACGTGGAACCTATGATGTGGTTCGAGAATGCAGGAAACCAGAAACGGCGCATGCCGCTCCGTACGCATTCACCCTTCAATGTAACCTTTGAAATCCCGTGTTGTTCATCAGAGCACTTGGCCAAGTATGATCTCTGAGTGTAGGGTTCGAAAAAGGTCGGAACGAATTCGTCTATCATATGATCGCATTCACTCGTGTCTGATTTTGCGCTCACCATAGATTAAGATAAGGTTTCCGCCACTTTCTCCTGGCGATCGCTTATGAACTGTTAAAGAGGATAGGTGCTTTCCCTCTCTCTTTCGTGACCTTTCTCACCGTGCGTAGTTGCGAAAGATTAAACTCCACAAGTCGACGACTGTTCTCCACTCCGGCATCAAGAAAAGCTGTGAAAGTAGAGATCTGCACGAGATGCCGCCGACATACGAGAGAGAGCGCTGTTCTAGATTTCCTGTGGGAATCTGCGTAGGACACCTTCGGTTGCTAAAGTTTGAGGTTCATGGCGGAGCCACGAATCATAAAATACTAAATGAGGCTATATTTAGCAGTCAAGGCTTGGAAAAGCCATATGCGGGGGCTAATCTTAGACCTTCAGCAATATTGCCCTACTGAACCTGTCATGACAGGTCTTCCCTACGGGACCTGAGTTCGGACATCAACTGGGATTTCCAAGCACAAAATCCTTGAACGGGGACCGGTGGCTAGAGACACCTTGATACCCCAAGGATTCGAAAGCCACCCTAGTGACATACCTTGGGGTCTAAGGAGCCTGGGGTCACTGCTAAATCAAGATATCATCCTGAATCCTAAGGGGCCTTTTGGACCTCGGGGTCTTATTTCGGACGGGTCTTAGGGTTAAGGGAGGCCTTGGGGTATTGATAAGCGAAACTTCCCTTATACTAGCAGTTCCCCTGCGCGCCACACGTCCTAGTGGCACTATCTAGGTATAAATACACTAAATTTCCCTTTAGCTAAATCAACAACTTCGAAAATACCGGGCTCAATACCTATTATTCCCTCTATTCCCTCTGTATATACCTGTTCAATATATAATATGTAATATGCTACTCTATATATGGGTTCTCAGCATTATGCCCCGCCCTGCGCAGAATATCTCTGTACCTAGTCCTGTGTATATAAGATATCTCTTGTACGTATTCTTGCATGTACCATGTGCTTCATACTCTGGGCACGACGTCTGCGTCTTGGGCATAGCCGCCAAATTATCCCCTAAATCGCAGGTGTCGACCGCCTATGTATATCCCTCCTTTTCTTCCTACTTTTATCCATAGGTCATCCAGCCATGGTCTCAGGCTACGGTCTCGAAGGGAAAAGAAGGAGGTTGGACGGGGCGGTTGAGGGGGCTGTCTTGATGTTTATCTAGGTAAAGACTCTGTCGTCGCCTGAGGGAATTGTATCGAACTGCGGCTCTTCTTTTGATTCCTATAGCGTGTTAATGGCACCGTAGTGATATCAATTCAGAGGGTCACTGGGTTGCTTACCGATATATGTAGTAAGAGTAACTCAATATTTTACCCTCTTATACACGTAGTAGTCCTTAGCCTAAAATTAGTAATTAAATATAGGACATTTCGGACTAGAGATTCACGTCCCTTGACAGAAGGTCTTTATATGCCAATAACCGGGTTACACATTGGAAAGTGGCCGGTAGTGGACCTAGCAAGTTAACGAGTGAAGAGGCTTTCTTAGGGGGCACCAGTCATTATGGAATTAAAGTATATTAGTTGTCGAACCCGCTATGACAGGGACTCAT
>JAABUK010009575.1_pt1 | contig 13193 bp, 19 predicted proteins | sample 5559141 | NCBI WGS metagenome assembly JAABUK01 (sample SAMN10711869, study PRJNA513367) | rock metagenome | isolation source: Antarctica rocks | place: Antarctica: Victoria Land, Pudding Butte nord | collected 2016-01-03
AAGGATCAGGTAGACCTACTTCCGAGAACATAGTGCGACCACTTAATCATCATAGGAAGTATGTGCAGGTAGCGAGCGGCAAAGATAAAGGCCATCGTCAACGCAAACGCGGTGGCTGTGGCACGAGGCTCCTTCCACTAATGTTTGTCAGTATAGTAACTGTAAGGTCTTGTGACTGAAACTCACGCTGAGGAGCCTATAAAAGGAACCGTGGAATTCTGAGGCATGTATCAGCACGGCTGAGCCAGAACAGTGGGCCAACTGACGTACTGGTCAAGGTTTGGCCAGTTGCAGCGGGCTGGCTGGGTGGTGCATGAGAATCCGCAATATTCTGAAACCCTGCAGTCACCTTTGCATGCTCATTCCTAAGAGTCTCCGCAACAGGGCCTGATTGATGTAAGTCATCGCATTAGGAAGCATAGCATTAGGAAGCAAGGTGGTAGGTTGACTAGAATTTGCATAGTTAGCCAGTGGTCGAACATACATTGCGTATAGAGATTCGTACCTAACCATTGGCAACAGACTCTTTCACATTTTGTGTTACTGGGTGGCTTTGAACAGTGTTCATTGCGTATTGGGCATCTGTAAAGGAGGTCAATGATATGGACGTGGTCACGCGAGCTCTAGAAACACTGCGAACACGATGGTTAGCAATGGGTATGAAGCTGGGGCAAGTACTAGGAGCTTACCTGACTGTTGTACATGGTGTCTTTTGCATTCTGTACCGAACTATTGCCATTTGCAGTGGTGTTGCTGTCCATGTTTGAAGACAATGTCGGAACGCTCATTTCGGATTGCTGCGGAATTTCTCCAAGCTGAGGAGGTGCATCAGACATTTCGGCAGTTATGTAGTTCTGGACAGTAACTGGAATGTATGAGAAGGTACAAAGCAGCTCTGAAGGACGATAAAGTAGGTGGTTGTTCCTGTGTTGTTGACGGTGAGCAAATCGTCACGAAAGAACAAGTTTGTTCCGTAACTTGATTTCGATTCACTAGCGGCGGATGACGCCCAAACACAAAGAACATGTGAAAACCCAATCAATCACTCAAGTATAATCCGTATGATAGAGAGTACAGTACTGTAGTTTCAATGGCTTGTACGTCAATACATTGTTGGAAGTCTACGTGTTTCACTTGAGCAACATACGGAGGAGATTCTGACTGAATGCAGAAGAATTCATCACTTCGTCAATGCCAAGTACATTTGTGTACAGGTGAAAAGGCGTCTGATTTGAGATGGTTTACGCAGTCTCCTCACTTGTTATTTTTAGCATCTCAAGTGTCAATCGTGCCACGCTGCCACGCATTCCACTACTAGTCGTATAGTAGGTGAGTGTGTGGCACGGTGAACAGCACTGCGGTACTTGTATTGAACGTTTCATCTTATTTCCTAGAGAACTCATAACAGGCAAACACTTACATTCTATACAACTTGCATATCGACTACAGCGCTGGCATTTGAACATTACAGCCTTAATACTTCTTACCATCACAGCCTACTATTGCAGCAAGATGTCAACCCAATACAACACCATTCAAGCCCCCTACGACGAGGTCCGCAAAAGTTCCATCGCCCTTATCGAGCGCGCCAACGTCCAAGAAACCGTCGCACCATTCATCAAAGATGCGCTTGTCCTCGACCTCGCTTGCGGATCAGGCTTCTACTCGTATGATTTCTTGAAGTGGGGAGCCAGCAAGGTTGTCGGAGTAGATATCTCCTCCGCTATGCTCGAGCAGGCACGGGCTGCCAGCTCTCATATGCCTTCGAACAGCGCGACGATCGAGTTCATGGTGGCCGATTGCTCGAAACCAGTGGCGTATGAAGGCGGTCCTTTCGACCTTGTTTTTGGCGCTTGGCTGCTGAACTACGCACCCAGCGGCAAGGAGATGGTGGATATGTTTCGCAATATTGCAATCAACCTTAAAGACGGCGGACACTTCGTCGGCGTGACACCGCCGCCGACGCAAGATCCTACAGCGTTCGTCGAAGCAGAGAGGAAGGCTAGACCAAGTGGATCGGGTGGCTTGCTCTGCAGTGCTTCTGGAGCCGTGGAGGATGGAATCACTTTCCATGCGTATGCTGACACGAAACATGGAGATATGGATTTTGATTGTTATCATTTGAGAAAGGAGGTCTATGAGGCTGCTGCGAGAGAAGGGGGCCTTCGTGGCAAGGTAGCGTGGAGCGTGACTACCGTACCTGAGGAATTCTTGAAAGATCGCAAGGGTGGTGCTAGTGTGGAAGAACTTGAGAGTTACAAGGTGACGCCACATTTTGGGATTCTTGTCATCGCAAAGAATTAGCCGTCTCGGGTGCTGAAGTTGCTCTTTTTATTCGGGTGTTCTCAATGGCAAAAGCTTTGCCTGATGCTGGCAGCTCACTCGTCCAATTCGGAAAATGATTTAACTGGAATAGGTAGGGGAAAGATAATGCTGAGCCGCTGAAATGTCTTCTTAAGAGCCTGGCCATCTGCCTTGACATATTTTTCTCACAGTTCAAAGCCATGAAATAGTGGACGTCTGGTTGTCTATCAAACCGACCCAAATTTTATGCCATGCGGTATTGACGGGAGGTCATCTACTTTCGTTGACCTTCCATGACGCCGAGAGCAATGAAGTATCTTTATATCAACGAAATACCTCAGTGCAAAGAGAATCTCGAATACAGCCGCTCATCATGCAAGAATGTCGGATAGCGACAGACCACCTATTCTCACGAACGCTATACTGGTATGTGCAAACGACAGCAACGGCACCAGCGCAGACTCTTCTGCTCATCCTCCTCTTTACCGGCCAAACTTCTTCAATTCCAAGTACCTCAACGGCGGGTAAACCACGCACGCAAAAGCAATCGACATCCATGCTCCAATATCGCCCCCGTATCCCCCAATCTTTACCGCAACAGGGCCTTGATACCAGACCTGATCCATCCCAACAATCGCACCAGACCAACCAATGAGCCACGAAAGTAACGCCGCAGCCCCGATGGGAAGCCTATTCTTGTCCTCCCAGGCAGTCCAGTCAAAAGGCACGCCCCGCAGCACATGGAACAGGAGGTGCTCTTCCAGCGCAATCGTCAGCCAGGGGCAGAGCCAGTAACTCATGAGAGGCAGAAAATTCTCAAAGATCTTGAACAAATGGTCGCGGCCAGCGACGGAGAGGACGAGTTCGATGATCGTGAACACGAGACACCAGATCCAACGCGGGATGGCTTTAGCGTAGCGGCCCAAAACCTGGCAGCTCAAGGCCGCGGCATATGTGCCCGGTGCGTTGTTGGCGATACTGCCCAGGGCAAGGATAACGACGCAGAACCCTCCGAAGCCGCCGAGGCGGTCATAGCAGGCTAGGAGGAGCGCGCCGGTTGAGGTGTTGTAGGCGTCGCTCCAGGTGGGGGTTGTGGCCACGCCGGTCGCGATGCCCACGCCGACGAGGTTGACGAAGATGAGCGACGTCCACGTGCCTGCCCAGGTCATCAGGAATGTGAGGCGCCGGCTCGTATTGGTGGGGTAGTATACGTAAAAGTCGGCGCCGACGGCGGAAAACCCGATGACGATGGAGAATTGGAGGGCGAAGAAGGAGCAGCGGTTTGCGGTGATTGTGCCAGCGGGACCGACGGATGGCAGGGAGGTGTTGAAGTTGTGGCCGGCGGAGCCAATGAGGACGAGGAGGGCGAATATTTGCGGTATCCAGGCGTATCTATCCTGCTGTGAGCTTTTGGTTCCTTCGTTTTGATTTGGGGAAGAGTGGCAAGGGAGCGCACCTTTCGTATGTGTGGAGGATGGCAATACCAAAGATGGCGATCAAGCCAAGGCAAAGAGCGCTGATGACACAGCCGACGGCGATGCTCAGGCCCGCGCCATTGACGGCTGAGAACATTTGTCCGGCGATGATGGATCCAATGATACCCCAGCCCAACTGAAGGATTATGTTGAGAATACAGGTGATCTTGGACGGCCAGTATCCCATGAAATATCGACCGAGGATCTATTAAGCATGCAAGCACCATATCCAATCAGCAAACGAAGTCTCTACTATTATGAACGACAGTAGGATATGCATTTCGTGGGCAGACATACCATGGTTCGATTTCCGCTTTGCGGACCGAATGTGCCAGTATAAGCTGGTCCACAGGATGAGAGAGCGTTGGCGAAGATGACAATGCAGACGCAATCCACCCAGCCGAGATTGAAGACCAGGGGCCCAAGAAACCCAACGACCAGGTTGGTCGCCGCCACGTTTATACTGAACCATAGCACGAACATCTGCAGATACCCCATTGAGCTCCCGCCATGTTTCTCTTCCGGAAGTACACGCGTGACGCCGCGAGCTTCGAGGCCGGCCAGGCCTTCTACTTTGGCGTTCCATCTCGCGAGCCTGCCTTTGAGGAGGACGGGTGTGGGAGGGATGTCATGATAGTCTGGAGAGCTGAAGGAGTTCTTGGTGTTGTCCCCGGGGCTGTCGCTACCAAAGCTGGAGACATTGATTGCGGAGTCTTCCAGCTCGCCTCGTTTCTCAACGTCGTTTTCGGGGATTTGGTGGGCGCCGGGATGGTTGAGGGGATTCATGATGAGGAAGGAGAGGGATCGGAAATACTCCACTTTACTTGTCGACGAAGTGGTAGGGACTTGTTCTTAGAGCTTGTAAAGAGTTCATTACCATTACAGAGAGGGCTCGAACAAGGGAACTGAAGATGAGAAGGAAGAAAGAGACGAAAGTCATGAAACGTGGGGACTGTGGAGGACCGCAGAGGCCGAGACCAAGTGTTTGGAGCTCTGGCATTATGGTGTTTGGCACCGGCATGCACGAACAGCAGTAGCTGCGCGCCATGCATACGTTAAGGTGTAAGGTACATATTACCTTGCTACCGCATAATCTGGCATACAAGAACGCAATCTTATACGATTTCTGCTGTCTTTTGGCTCAACTAGAACCACAAGATGTGGGGAAACACCTCTTGTGCAACCGCCACATCGCAGCTACCGGTGTCGCCGAGAAACATTAGAATACGGTGTTATAGAATGGTAGACGGCGCACAAACTAGACGAAAATGAGGGGCCCGATACAGGAAAGCGGCCAGGTTTGATCACGGTACTCCGTAATCCGCGTAGATTGGACTTTGCAGACCACCAAATTCGAAGTCGGAATCTGTTTTGAACAAATGGTCAGTAAAGGTCGCCCGAGACAAATCAACTCTCATATAGGTACTCAAGGTTGTTAGCTCGCAGACGTTTTGACACGAAGCGCTGATCATGATGCAAAGACTGACGGACATTTCGACGGGACTTTGCGACTTCGATGGCGAAACATGGAGGATCCGCATTCGAAATCGATAAACTTTTCAAACCGAAAGAAACACGTAAACTTCGCGCGTGTCCGGCCAGGGAGCCAAAAAGAAAACCCACAAGGTATCTTATACGCAATTCCACCTTTATCTCTTAGCCGCAGTTTTATACATATGGATTACGGAATACTGTACTCTAATCTTGGTGCGTAAGGTACTGACTGTACCTTCGAAAGAGTGGAGGGGGAATTGAACCCTGGATAAGGTAAGCTGGGGGTGGGGGGATGGGGGGGTGGGGGAGGGGGGAGGGGGGAGGGGGAATTGTCCAATCGATTACTTGGCCAGCAGAGGGCGGGCACCATTTGATGCTGCCAACTGTGATCTGTCAGGGAAAATGACCCTACGGCCTATCACAAAGGCTGTACCCGCAAGCTTGCTAAGTACCTCAAGGTAGGTAGGTAGCTTGGCAAATACTACGGTACTTTTAGGTTCTCAATTCCGTGTATGTTGTTACGACCTTATCACTTGACAAGTAGAATTCGGTTTCAATTTCTCGTGGCAGTTAAAGCTTTGAGATGAAATCGCATGACAGCTTCGTGTACTGATGAGAAGGAGGGGGAATGCCGAGTTTGGATGGATGGATGGATGAGTTGATGTGATGTGGGTAGATACTGTAGGTTGTTTTGATGGATAATCACAAGTAATTGACCAAGTGATAGGTATCAGCCTACTCTCTCTATGGGGAGCTAGATGAGGTGCCAAGGTAGGTAGCGACGACTCCAACGCCCCCCGAATATCCGCAGTGGAAGTGGATAATGTGGAATGCCTTTGACTTTACGGAATAGCTGTGGTGGTACTCGCTTTGGCGGAAACGTTCAACCCTTGTTGGTTGAGTTGGTGAATCGATAGGGACCGTCTTCCGTCTTCGGGATCGTCTTCCCCGTTGTCGGGACACGTCTACCAACATTCCGAGCCGCGCTAATTCTCGAAGCCAAGACTAAGGAATGTCAGGGTAAACCGTTCATGGTCATGGAAGGCTTTTGAGACTCGAGACAAGTCGTAGCTTGCTGATGCGCGATTGAAAAGATTCGTTGCGGCGAGTTTAGTACTTGTCGATGCGTTCTTTGAACTGGTTGGTCGTGCTGATACAGATAGATATTAACATGTTAGGATAAGATATGTCGGAGGTAAGTTGGACATGGACGGACTTCCGCGCTAGACGACGCTGGCTTTCTGGTTTCCGCTTTCCGCTTTCCTCCCACTGGTCAGTTTACCTTAGCCTCTTAGGTAGCTTGTGAGCTTCTTCCGTTTCCGTTTTTAGCGCTATCACCTCCCATTCATGGCTGTACCACAGTACCGCCTCACGATAGCCACCAAAGTAAGGTAGTAAGTGCACATTCATGCCTTCGTCTTCAGATGTACGTTGTCGATACTCTCGAGACTCCAGGAAATGGACTCTAAAGAACCAGCACCAGCTCATCCGGGCAGCGCTCTAAACCGTAATCTGCAGACATGCCAACACTGGGAAAAAGGCAGCGTAGCGATTTCTCGCCCGCTGTGATTCACACCGAGTCGGAGAGACGATTGTTGATCGAAGCAGCAGTGGCAAGGATCCCATCCAACATCCAATATAAGGTACTGTGATAACTTCTCAGCAGGGGGCGCGATCATCATCCCTGCACCCCTGGTGAAGGCTGACCCGCACGGACAAATGATCTGAACTCGAGTCTATCTCAGCACGCTCAGGTACTCGATATGGATAGGGGACTAGGAATGGCGAATATCTATGTATCTACTCCGTACAAAGATGCCTTCCAACCAGGCCTCATCCGCCCTTCTCTCTGTTGCATACTTCATCACTCTCCTACCATCTCGAAAACGCTGTACGGGAATTCCCCGGTGAAAACCAATCAATTCAACCAGTATCCACCCATGTTACCCTGAAAGCATTCATTGCGTCTTGTTCGCAGACTCCACTGCCTTCCCAGCGCGCGTGGCATACTCCGCCGTCACCATGGCGGCCGGAGATTCGATAACCACTGAGTGCTGGGTGCTCCTGGTCGTCGTCCTCTTCGTATTTGTATGCAGATTGTACGTTTCCCCGTTCAACCATCCTTCCAAGACAACACCATCATCCCCTCCGCACCCAAGAATAACCGTCGGCTAATAAACTATGATTGCTGCAACAGAGTCTCGCGCAGGATATTGCTCGGTTCATTCAAGAAGTTCCAGATTGATGACTATCTGATGGGCTTGGTCATCGTACGTTTTGATCCACTTCTCTCTTTCAAACGATGAAACTGCTCATGTTGAACGACTGGCTGATCGTCTACATGTATGATAACAACAGTGTTGCTTCATTATTGTTGTCGTTTCTATCTACACGAATATTATCTGGGGTAACAACTACGTGACAGCAGACCAAGTGGTAGGCTGGACCAAGCAGCAATTTGACGAGGCGATTTTGGGGTCCAAGTGGGCGATTGCCATGGAGGTTTGCAAAGTCTCCTGCGTCTGGGGCTGCAAGGCTTGCCTGCTTATACTCTATTCCAACATGACGTGAGTCTTCCCCTTGTGCGACGAGATCGGACCATATATGCGGGACTTGGGCGATTGGAAGGCACCAACAGCGTCCTGATGACAGCCGTTGGAGGGGGAAAAGATGAGAGAAAGTAAAGAAGCATTCTGACATCTCTACAACGATTTAGGAAAGGATTGCCAAAGTACCATCGTGCGGTCATGATAGTGGCCGGGTACGTAGCTCTTGGCTACGTCGTCGTCATAATATGCTATTTCACAGTTTGGTGTCGTCCGTTCCAGAGATATTGGGACATGATTCCACCTGATGCAGAACATCGTATGATCCTCTCTTTCCCCTGGGCCCCTTCTTCAAGGACTAACGAGCAGCGAACCACTGATATCTCTCGATCTCAACAGAACAATGCGCCACTTACAGGAGCCACATGATCAACGATGCTTGTTGGAACATCTCGTCGGACGCAGTCATGTTGTGCCTGCCTATCCCACTCGTCCTCAAGGCACAAGTGCCCCTTAAGAGGTAGCATCCTTCCCTCTGGATCCTCATTCAAAATCACCGGCCAGTCCTAATCTCTACACAGGAAGTTAATTCTCGTGGGCATCTTTAGTCTCGGTGGTCTGGTAGTAAGCATCCCCATTGCTTGTTTTGTCGCTCTCCTCCTCTTGAACCGGATCTTCTAATCCGAATCGCCTCGTTACAGATCCTCTGCGCACTTCTCAACCGCATCGAAAACTTCACCGCTCCTTGGGGCTCCCTCATCTACATGAACTGGTACGCTGGCGAAACGGCAACTGCTGTGATCGTCGCCAACGTTCCTCACCTTTGGCCACTAATCTCCCGCATCTTCCACCTTGGCGCCTTCAAGCAGCCCACCATCGGAGGTAACTCGAATCGATACCCTCTCAAGTCTCGCAGTGGCGTCGGGCCCAGCACTGTGCGTCGACGCAACTATGATAAAGATGGGTACATCCGAAGTGAGAGTGAAGAGCGCATTTCGACTGGGGATACGCAGTGGGGACATGGCAAAAAGAGTGGGAGCGAGGGAGATCTTGAGCTGGGGGGTTATTCGGTTACGGTTGCAGCCGATGGTGAGCGGGATGCAGAAGAGTTAGCTTGGAATGACAGGCCTGTGGATCATAAAGATCAGATCATCAAGACGGTGCAGATAAAGTAGTTGACTAATGAAGGTTGACCGCATGTATGACAAGATTACATTTCGCGAAGAGGGATGCAGGCACGAGGTGAATCGAGTGGTTGTTGTACCGCTTTAATAGATGATCTATACACCAAGAGGTGGGAGACGATACGGACTCTTCCACATCCTTGTTCGATCCTTATGAGGTTGCTCGCGGTCAACATAGAACTAGATTTAGAAAGTAGTCCGCAGCAGGCTTTACATGTTTCTTGTCTCAAGGTAGACCCGCGGCAAGCGCTCGCACAAAAACTGAAATACAAGCTTTTCCATTCATAGCCTAATGCAAGATAAACATCTGCAACTACGTAGAGACCAGAGAGTACGTGTTCTGTTAGCATCACAGGTCGATAACGACGCCAACGATGTTATGCGCCTAGTCGTTGAAACAGTCGATCAGACTACGCGACAGCTTTCGCATGTGGCAATGAACCTGGCCCAACCAGTACGCTCTCAAAGCATCTACGACTCTTTCCAGTTATTATTCACTTTAGTACTGCCATGGCTGAGCTTGGGCTATTTCTACCTGTGGGTTTCAGGAACGAGCCTACACATGAACTGACTGACTAACTACATAACACAGAACAGGTCAAATCCAGCATTTCGTTCCATCCTTGTCCTTCTTAGCATCGTGCCTTCATCTTTCGTTACTCTATAATTTCTATTGTACACTGAGTGGCCAATGCTTTATCAAGTACAAGCATCTCCAAGCAAAAAGTATCTCTGATCAGTCCAAACCCAAGATCGACATTTTCCCAAGTCTGCATTATTCATGAACATCAATACGTACTCCTATGCGTTTCTTCATCTGGTCATTTTATATGGCGGTCTAGGAAGAAGCGCGTCGGCGTTTGGTACGGCATGCACCTTCTCGCAGTGTTGCGTCTGCCATCTTCAGCTGCATTAGCGTGTAAGCCGCTCGCGCTTCCTTCGTCAAGGCCGCAGGCTTCTTCCTTCGTTTTGGCGCCACGGGAACTTCCACCGACGAATCGGGGGACGAACTATCTTCGTCATAATCCTCATCTCTCTCCGACAGATTTGTTTTCACCAATCCGCTTTCCTCGCTGCTCGAGCTATTTTGCGAGATATTGTCTTCGGAAATTGAGGCAGGAGTCATGGTTTGCTTAGGAGAGGGTAATTGAAACTGCTGTGTATTGGCAGAGCGCGGGGTGTTCAAAGCCGTCCATTTGAAATTAAGAGAATGTGGAGGAGAGAAAAGGTATTTATCACTGCGGTCGGTGTCTGTACTGTACTCACTTTCAATGTCCATGTCCTTGATTGCTTTGTGTCGGAGGGATTTCGGCGTCCATCCAGGATAGCTTGTCTGCGATGCTGGCGTCTGGGGACTGCTAGCTAACGATGCCTCCCTTGAAAGTGCACGAAAACCACGAGCTGCTTCGGTGCATTGCCGTACGATGCTGCGGTTGATAATCATACGGCCGAAGCTTGGGTCCTCAGGCCTGATACATAATGAGAGGAAATCGACACCGAACACAGGCGTCAGGGCGTATCGGATGTGGTAGCAGAATGTGGCAGCCACTGCTTTTGCCGCCTCATATGGCATCCAGTATCCTACGCTAGTCAGCCGCGTATCACTACCTCGAGCCGTGCGATACGGACCTTGTGCAGCAAGTGCGCCACCAGTTATGCTATGACAGATATCACGAAGGCCAGGATTCGAATTGAGCATTTTTGCCGGCGTTGTCTAGGGTTGTGTCAGGACAAATGGCCGATATAGAACAAGAGGCGACTACAAACCTTTGAGTATTTGCAACACTTGAAGAAGGGTGTAATCCGGACCAGCCCGATGTTGTAGTCCCACATAACAGTGTATTCTCGATCGTCATCCGGTGCTCTAAAAGTGTACTGAAAGACTGAGCGGTGTCGTCAGCGCTGTTCTCTTTTGAGACCTTTTCCACCTTGCGTGAGGTGAAATACCTTCGAAGCTCTCCCTGCCAGTCTTCTCAAGGAAAGATTTCTTGTCGCTGTTATACGGAATATGCCTGCAGTAATCGGCGATGTGACCCATTGGAAAGACTCGAAATCTCTCATGCTGTGCTGCAATGCCGTCGGTTTGGATCTCGCATGGTTGATACCTTATCTCGCCCTTGGTTTTCCCTTTGGCGAAGATTGCAGCATCCTTGGACATCTTCTGTTTCTTGGTAGGCGGTAGCGGCGGTGAAGGACCCGGAGTGTATCTGCTTGAGCAAGGACTTGGGAAGTCCCGATAGCGCTCAAAAGATTGAGGGATCGGATTTAGAAGCGACGCAACAGAAACCATGGCGGTGCGTTGAAGATGCGCCGTCCCACAATAGACGGCTGTGAATGATTTGGTCTCGGGTGAAAAGTCTGTGAAGAAGGTCTGGCACTACTTGTGTTTCTAGGGAAGACAATAAACGTTAGAAGCTTGATCCACGGATGGCATATGAAAATCGTTTTCGAAGATGGGTTCAACGTTTTATTATGCTGGCAAACACAGCACTGAGCGTAGCCCTAGAGTTTGAGCTCCACTACTATGGCCAGCTAGACAACGAGTCAAAGACCTCTCAAGCCAGATGCATGTTCTGCTTCTGGAAACTAGCCTGTGGCAGTCCTTTCGGTCCAAGCGCAATGGAAGAAGGCAGAAGGAAGAATCGAGACGCAGCCCACCGTTGAGATCCTTTGTTGGTGAATGTGCAGATTTATGCAAGTTCGTGATAATGTTAGAGAGACGAACGATACGGTGAAGGAAGATATTGCCGGGTTGGCGAAAGAGATCCACGTCTGTTTGTCTTTAGGGTTGAAATGCCAGGCTTAGCGTCAGATCTGGTTCTTATCGAGGCAGCCTAACAGTAAAAAGAAAGACAGCGGTGAAGCAAGCGGAAGATGATGGGGTCCGGCTCACTCGATTAAGGAAATCAGCCTGCCTTATATGTGTTCGAATTCCTGCTTGATGCGACTTCCTGCTCACGAAGTCCGAGATCTATTATAACTTAGATGTTGCGATGAAACCCGCAATCCACGGCTCTGATCGAAATGGGGTCGTCCACGGAGATGGGCCGTGAGGATTACGGCTATCTTCCAGCGTCTGAACAAGCATCCCCACATGCCGGCATCAGCATGAAGCCTCAGAGAAAGGACTAAATCGAGGTACCCTGGCAAATGTTTCACTAAACCCAGTATCTGTCCGGACCCGTAGGCTCAGACTTGCTACGACACGTAGCTGGGTTCTTCGATTGACATGGTCAGCTTCAAACCAAGTACGTGTCCAATGAGTATGCTTAGTCAAGTGACTTTGGCAGCAGATCAGAATTCGCCTGAGTGTCGTGACGCCGCGTGAATTTGTCTACGCTGTTTTCTTTCCAGCCTTAGTATAAGAAAACATATCGAACAATTTTCCCTCGATTGGAGGTGTTGGCTGGTACTTCGTCCACTCGGGTAGGTGCACGCAGCGGCTATGGAAAACCACCGATGCCGAGACAGGCAGAACAAAGAAGCGTGATCTCTACTTTGGGTGGATTGATAGAGAGACTCGATGCACATATGCCTGACCATAGTGGCCTAAACAACGTCTGCCATGTCACGTTCACACCTGACTTTGCAAGGTAGTCAGTCCATCATATACGGTTTGATATTCGCAGAATGATCAAAACAGCAGCAGGATAGTGGGAAGCGGAGTCCAAACCCCAAGTCACTGCACACCTTGCCGGTACAGAAGATTCTTTACGTTTTGACGATACATTGTGCCTACAGCTATCTTCCCACCGCATCCATCTCCTAGGAGCCAAGCTTGGCTGCAAGTATCCGCGGTCCCTCTGTCTCATTAGGCCAAGAGCAGTAAGCGTAGCAACCGCACACAAAGAGTTCTGCGGGCCAAACAACCTTAGTCTGAGCCGTCTAAAGAAGAACGTCCTGCATTAGCTTTGCATGTAGGGTGAGAATCAAAAGGCATGGAGCCATGAGTATGGAAAGGGATCGTGCAGGAATTTGGATTCTAGACGGCTTCTGGAAAATCCGCAGAAGGTTTCCCCTCAACAATGTGCCGTCAAAGATTGGCGGAATTGCGCTTGCGGGTTCCATTGTCGTTGGAGACGACGCTCAGGGGATCTGACTGACCAAGGACGATTGTTGGAGAATGGTCCCGTGTTGAACCCTGATTTCTTCCAAAATCAGCGTCAATACCACCTACTGTGCCTCTTCTG
>JAABUK010009577.1_pt1 | contig 13190 bp, 6 predicted proteins | sample 5559141 | NCBI WGS metagenome assembly JAABUK01 (sample SAMN10711869, study PRJNA513367) | rock metagenome | isolation source: Antarctica rocks | place: Antarctica: Victoria Land, Pudding Butte nord | collected 2016-01-03
AGGTGACGGCTTCCGCCATGGAACCTGGGCGGGTGAAGAGCACATCAACGCGAGAGCCGGGGGTGATTAATCCGGAAACGCCGCTTACATCTGTAATGGGCACGGAAACCGCGCGATGTCCCGCCGGAATGGTGGCCATGATGCCTTCGGGCCCGTCCGTAGTGGAAAGCTTGGAGAGTGTTAGCGGCTCATTTGTGCTGACTGGATACAACGTCACACGGCGCAACGCTTCGGCTTCCGTAAACAGAGCGCCCCGTGGAATATCCTGCTCCAGATATTTGATTTCTTTCAAATCGGTTTTCTTCAAAGTGGCGCCTAACGGCAGATCGCGCGCGGCGACCAGGACGGCACGGCGTGCCAGCGGTTTGGCCGTCACAGTGGACGCATACAGGAACCAGGTCAGCAGTGCGGCCGAGATCCAGGCGGCTCCGAACAGCATGAGAATGCGTCTTCTATCCATCTAATTCCTTGAAGTTCTGGCGAGCAGGGACGCGACGGGGTCGCGGTAAAGGCAAATCCAGCCGGCGGATTCCAGCGCCCCGATCAGTGGCGCATTGGCTGGAAGAAGAGCGTGGGTGAAGTGGTAACGGTCGAGGGTAGATTGCCACCCCGGCCGCAGTTGAGTCAAATCCCCGTAGCGAGATAAGAATTCAGCGCCGTAGAGATCGCTACGGCCATCGAAGAAGACTTTACGTTCGCCGGCGAAGCGGTGAATCAGGTAGCCGCCGAACTTATCTGGCGCTAGAATGCGGGCGTCCGCAGGAAGTTTGGCGACGGCCGAGGAAGCGGCGACCGGAAACTCTGCCGGAGGGAACCCGGTGTTCGCTGCCACTGCCGGGATGCGCAATGAAAATGCAGCCAACAGAAGCAACATTGGCACCCAAACTAATCCGCTGGATGCGCGGTCGATTGCGCGGAGGCGATCTGAATAATTCAGAGCACCCTGCAGGAAATTACGAAACGAAATGGTGAGCCCTTGGGCAGACCGAAGCGTTTGAGTGATGGCCCCATTTGCGAGAGGCAAAGCCAGCAGGGTGACCAGCGGCAAGGCGCGCGCCGAATGGAGGGCCAGCGCGAGTAAAACAGCGATTTGCAAAAACGAACCCAATTCCCGGCGAGCGAGGGAAAGCACGCCACCCACTCCCGCGATTCCGAGCGCCAGAAGAATCTGGCCCGAGCCCGCTAAATGGAAGTTAAAGGACTGGAATTCGCCAATGCGATCAAGGAGCGCGCTGTCCATAAGATACGCCACTACATGCCGGTGTAGGCCAATTCCATAAGGATTGAGAAGTGTGGCCATCAATGCCACGGCGGCGGCCAGCAGAAAATCGCGTGCTTGTGACCGGTCCGCCGCAGCGTCGCCCGCAAAAACGAAGCCACGAAGCGCGGTACCTGCCGCGTAGGCAAACAAAATTGCGGGGCCCATCAGGAAACTGGCGTGAACGTTTGCCCAAAGACAACTCACGGCCGCGATCATGACGAAAGCTGGTGGGGTAAAGCGGGGTCGGATTGCGAAACGAACTGTCAGCAATAAAAAGATCCAGCTCAGCAGATGCGGCCGGGCTAACCAGTGCAGGTTCGTGGTGGAAAGCATGGGGATAGCGAAGAGCGCAGCCAGCAGGAAGCTGCCACCAGCAGCCCAGTTCAAGCGGAACCAGAGCCAGACACCGGCAGCCAGTACGGCGGAATAGAATAACGCCACTCCGGCGAGACCAGCGCTGCGGTGGATGAACCCCACGGCGGTATCGGCTAACCACTCCCAGGCGAACCAGGAATTTCCGGTTTGAGTGAACGAAAAAGGATCGGTATGGGGCAGTGCGCCCGCGCGCAGAATGAGTTCGCCGGTGCGGATATGCCAGCCTGCGTCTGAATCGTGGAAGAACGAGCGGTAACCACCGAACAAAAAAAGGCTATAAAACAGAGTGACCGCAGCCGCCATCAGGGCGAGATCCGGCACCAGCCATTGCCAGGCGTGAACGCTCGATACCAAGCCTTGCGCTGGTACGGAGGCCTGAAACGGCCGAATCCCCCCAGCGGGGGCGCTGATAGAGGTTCGCAAAAAGAAAGTCCGGCAGTGGTGAAAAGGATTCTAGGGGCGGGCTTACTGCGCGGTGGCCCCGATGCTGGAAAGATCGCCCGTGATGCTTGTATACAGGCTGACGATGCCTTGTGAAAGCTGCGTGACGGTGGTGATGAGCGCCAAGCCGACAGCAGCAACAATGAGAGCGTATTCGACCAGATCCTGGCCGTCTTCTTCTTTAATAAAACGTATGATGAGATTTTTCATTGGGAACACTCCATTGATCGTGATGCGGTTTGAATTGTATCGCGAGTGGCCGGCGCGGCGTTTTGCAACCCTTCCGGCGTACCTACAAAAAAGCGTTGAACAGCAAGTTTGACACGGCCCAAACGGGAAACACAGGCCGGACTGACCGAAATGATAGCAGGCTTGCCATCGAGGCCGGACAAGGCTTTCAAGTTACGCAGTGCTGCCGGATACGAGCGGTTGTAGCTGAGTGAGCGCTCCACCTGCTGGCGCGCCTCAGCATATTTTCCTTGCTCCATCAACAGTACGGCCAGATTGTTGTAGGCCGCGGCGGGTTCGCCGACCGATTGAAAATGAATAAGCGCCTCAGCCGGATTTGTTACCAGGGTGGAAGCAAGATTGTCACGCGCGATTTCAGATAGCGGGTTTAACCGGAGCGCCTCGCGGAACTCAGTTTGGGCTTCCGCGATTTGCCCCTGGGCCTGCATGGCGTAACCAAGGTTGTTGTGGAGGTAATCGCGATCCTGCCCATCCGCAAGAGCGCGCTCGACAGCCTTGCGGTGCGATTGTTCGCCCGCTTTCCAATCACCGGCTTCGTCCTGCAGTATTCCCAGCCAAGCCCAATAGAGAGGAGCCGCATTTTGATGATGGGAAAGAAATTCAGCATATGCGCCGATTGCGGGATGCTCATGATGAACGGCGGCCAGCGCACGCACCAGCCGAAGCTGCGGTTCCGCTGCATCAGGGTTTTGCGTCGCGGCAAAACGGTAATGATCAAGCGCCAGTTCCGGATAACCTTTCACTTCGTAAGCGGCACCCAGATCCAAGCGGAACGTCAGATCGGAAGGGTTCGAAATCACCTTTTCCCGCAGCCGGGCCAACTGATAATCGCCATCGCCTGCGTCCACCGCATTGCGAATTTGGCGTTCAAAAGGACTCGCCGGAACCTGAAGAGCGATGGGCTTATGCGTCGCGCACCCTCCCCAGACGAGTGCGAATGCGGCGAGCAAAACGGAGGCTTTTGTGAATGAAAGCAGATCGCCCTTACGGGTACCAGTGCGGGCGACGGTTCCAACGGGCAACTCCAACACGGAGCGGCCGAACAGCGAAATTGATATGCGCCAAGGCTTCATTGCAGAGAAAACTTTCGTCACTTTTTTCGATCGATCTATATGCACGACGTCAATTGCGAACTTCATCCCAGCACTGTGCACCCCTTCGCAGGGGTCAATCCACAAACCTTCACCAAGCTTGAGGCTCGAGCGGCTAAGAAGGCCCTGCCGCCGTTCCGCGCTAGAGGCGGCACGCTCGACACAATCGCCTAAAACCTCACCGGAGGTCTGGTTTCGCACAATCAATTTCAATCGCACCGTTATAACACGAGCCGAACCGAGAAGTTGCTTTTCGATAACATTGCCCAAAAACTTACTGCTGTGCCGCGGGTTATAATCAGTGTTCTCAACAGTCTCACACTCCCTCACTATATGCGCAGGTTTGCTCTTTTCGCGTTTTCTCTGGTTTTGAGTTCCACTCCGCTGGCGGGCCAGATTACTACGGCCGCGGTATTCGGGACGGTGATATCACTCAAAGGTTCCATTTCAGATCTGGTGCTGGATTCCTTCCGTCAGCGGCTCTACCTTGTGAACTCTTCCACGAACCAGGTGAATGTTTTTAGTACGGTTACGAATCAAGTGATCACGTCTGTAAGCGTGGGCAAAGGGCCGCTGGCGGCGGCTATGTCCCTGGACGCGGGCTTCTTGTACGTTACAAATTCGACCGATAAAACGCTGAGTGTAGTGGATCTGGGGTCGCTGGCCGTGACGCAGATCTTAGGCATGCCTGCTACCCCGGAAGGCGTGGAAGTGGGGCTTGATGGACGCGTCCTGATCAGCACGCAGAGCACAACCGCGCAAACTCTTCTAATCTTCGACCCGGCCCAAACCGTGGGCCAACAATTGACCGTGGTGCTTGCGCCGCCTCCTCCATCCACGCCCGCGCCCCTGCCGGCGCAGACACTCACGCGGCCCCAAACTCAATTCCATGACAAGTTGATCCGCACGCCAGACGGGCAGTTTATTGTGGGTTTGACGAACCCGGGAACGAATGGCTCTCAGACGTATCTGTTTGTCTATGAAGTAGCATCGGGCACGATTCTGAGGAGCCGCACCGTGGCCGGACAATCCACGGTATTCTCGATGGCGCCCGACGGCTCGCGGTTTATGGCGGGTTATACGATGTACGAGACTTCCACCCTTTCCGTTATTGCGCAACAGAATAATGGGAATGCACCGTTTCCGTTCGGCGCGAATTTCACAGTGCAGCAGAATATCGGCGGAAGCGTGTTTTCGGCGGACGGCAATACGCTCTATAGCGCGTTTAATGTTCAGCCTTTTACGGGTACCAATCCACCCCCGCGCCCGAATTCTTCCACGCTGCTGATCGGCGATGCAAAAAATTTGGGGATCAACCTGGGGATTCGCTTGCCGGAGAGCATTGTTTCGAAGATGGTGATTCTTCCTTCGGGCGCTGTTTATAGCCTGTCGGCTTCGGGAATGCTCTATCTGCCGTTGCAGGATCTCTATAATTACCCGATCATTCAGCCGGAAACCACGCAGGTCTTTCTGTCGCTGGACCCCTGCAGCCGGGCCATTGCCAGCGGTTCGTTGCGGATTAACAATTTGGGAAAGGGCAAGCTGAATTATTCGGTTCCGAATTTGAACGCTTCGCTCACCACTGAAGTGACCACAGGTGTTGCGCCCTCGAGTATCCGATTCACGCTGGACCCCGGCGGTCGGATCGTTAATGCAGTGAACCGGCAGGCCGGAACGAATCTATCAATCGGCGGGCAGACGCTGCAAGGGGCACCGCTCGATGTGAACATCAGTTCCAACGAAGCTATCAATATCCCTAACACGATTCGCGTTTACATGAATGTGCGCGATTCCGACCAGCGTGGAATCATATATCCGATCCCGACGGTGCCGAACAATTCGCCTGGCGCTTCCTTTAATCCGACGTTTGCGGGCGGCAATGAAGGAGTGCAGGATATTGTGCTGGACCAGCCGCGTAACCGCGTCTACCTGACCAATTCCGGCTACAACCGGATAGAAGTATTCGATACCGTAGCGCGTAAGTTTCTGGACCCGATACCGGTGGGACAACTGCCGCACCAGATGGCTCTTGCGACCGATGGTTCCACGCTCTATGTCGGCAACACGGGAGGGGAGTTGATTTCGATTGTGGATCTGAGCCAGACTCCGGCACGCATCACCGGCACTGTGAACTTTCCTCCCATTCCACGGCAGGCAAGCGGAACGAATACCACGCTGCTGAACCCGCGCTCACTGGCTTATGGGTTATTTGGGCTGGAGTTTGTGATGTCGAACGGCTCTCAGTGGAAGCTGGCGACGAACAATGTGGCGACCGTGCGACCGGTAAATCCTATTACGCCCACCATTCTTGCGACCCCGACGACCATGATTGCCCCGCCGGACGGAAGTTCGATTTTCACTTTGGCGGGCAATGGCGTTGGTTATCTTTATGATCCGCTAAGCGACACCTACACGGCACTGGAACTTCTATTCCCCCCCAACCCGCCTATTTCAGGCTATTACGGCCCTATTGCGGCAGGCCCTCAGGGCGCGTATTATCTGGCGGGCGGCCTGACGCTGAACTCATCTTTGAACGTGTTGTACGGGAATGCGAACGCCAGCAATACACAGCGAAATGTCTACGCGCTGGCTCCGGTGGATGCGAACAATTACGTGCGGTTCACAACCAGCTTCCGTGCGAATATCGCCGCATCCGCCTCCGATGAACAGAGGCCCACGCTAGAGCTCTTCAACGTGCCGAGCGGCCAAGCCACATTGCTTGGTGTAACAGCAGAGCAGCCGCGCTACACGGTATTCGGCACTAACCGAACAAATGTGCCGGCCCGGCAAATGGTGGTGGACAACACGGGAACGGCTTTTGCCGTTACGCTTTCTGGACTCAGCGTGATTCCACTGACGATCAACGGCGCGCCACGTCCGCAGTTTGCCGCCGCGCGTTCCGTTGTGAACGCCAGCGATGGCACAACGACTCTGCGCGCTGGATCTTTCGTGAATGTAAGCGGGGCTGCGCTGGCCGATACTGCAACGGCTGACGTTCTGCCGGCGCCGACTGTATTGGGCGGAAGCTGCGTGACTTTCAACGACGTTAGCCTGCCGCTTTTTAAGACATCCGGCGGCCAGATTCAGGCGCAGATTCCGGCGAATGTGGTGGTTGGCGATAACGTGGTGGTGGTCCGCTCTCTGGCCACCGGTCAGGCGAGCGATCCGGTTGTGGTGAAGGTGCTGCCCGGCGCATCGAATTGACGTGAGTCCGCAACGCGAAACTGATAGCGAACATTCTCTTGCGCGGCTGCGTGAAGCCATTCGCGAGGGCCGGCGCGACGTCCGCATGCTGGTGCCGACAGCAACTCTTGCCGAGCACCGGCGGCATCAGTTAGCTCGTGAAGGGCTGGTATTCCGGCCCGATGTGGTGCAAACGTTTTCGCGATTCGTGGCAGATATGGTGCCCGGGGTAAAGCAGGTTTCGGAGCCTCTATTCCAACTGATTGTGGAGCGCACGCTCCGCGAAGTGGACGCGCTGGAATTCGCGCCGGTCAGCGATGCACCAGGGTTCCCGAAGGCAGTTGCGGGCGCGATTCGCCGGCTGGATGCGGTGGGCTTGACGGCGCGGGAGTTAGGGCGCGTCTGTGAAGCTTGGCCATATGCAGGCCCTCTTGCGCGAGTATGGGAGCGGATAGACGAGCGCCTAAACGCCCGTGGTTTGGCGCTGCGGGCTGGAATTTTAAGGGCCGCGGCATCCGCGGTGCAAGTATCCGCGGCGCAAGTAAAGGACGAGCTACTGCTGGATGGGTTTGCGAAATTTTCCGCACCTGAGCGGGAGCTGCTTCAGCGATTGGGTTTAGCGAGTGAAGAGAGCTTGCCTGCTACTGCCGGAACCATAAGGTGCAACAAGTTTGTTGCAGAATCAGAAGTGCGGGAAGCAGAGGAAATAGCCCGGCGCATTCTGGAAGCGGCAGAACGCGGCATGCCGTTTCGTGAGATGGGAATTGCTTTGCGGAACCAGGAACGATACCTTCCCGTGTTTCGCGCCGTGCTGGAACGATTCGGCATTCCCGCGCGCTTCTATTTCTCTGAGCCGCTTTCGGCCAATGCCGCGGTGCAATTCTTTTCGGGTACCGTGGGTGCTTTTCTTTCCGGGTGGGATCACGAAAAGTGTCTCTCGGTTCTACGGTTGGCTCCCCGGTTCAGCCCTGACGCTTTAGACCAGTTCGAGTTTGCCGTGCGCGAAAAGATGCCCGATTCGGGCCTTGCCGCGTTGCTGGAACTGCCAGGCCAAGAGAGACAGCTTACGGACCTGATTCGCGATTGGGGGACGCTCGAGACAAATTGGCAGCGCCGCTCGACGCCCCTGCGCTGGGCGGAGCAGCTTGTTCGAGATCTGCGCAACACCTTGCGGCCTTTGCCAATTCCGGACGCACAATCCGCAAGCACAGTGGAATGGGAACGGGCGCAGGCGGCCGCTGTGGATCTGTTCGAATCGGCAATGCTCGAAACTGCTGCGGATTGGCCACCGGAGCACGTCCCCATTTCGCTCGCGCAATTTTGGGAACGCGCTAAGACAGTACTTGAGCACACGGCACTGCGTCCCCATGACCGGCGGCGCAATGTAGTGCATGTCATGAGCGTGTACGAATCGCGCCAGTGGAATCTGGATGTGGTTTTCATTTGCGGACTGGCGGAAAAAGCGTTTCCGAAGCGCCACCAGGAAGACGCGTTTCTGCCCGATGAAGCGATGGAGAAATTGCAGCGCGCGGGCTTCGGAGTAGATACCTCAGCGGATCTGGATCGCGAAGAGAAAAACCTATTCCAGAGGGTGAGCCAGAGCGCGCGGCAGCAGTTGGTTCTCAGCTATGCGACGGAGCAAAAGAATGGGCCTTCGGCATTTTGGCTGGCCGCGTCTGGCACGGAGGACCAGCCGGAACCGGTGCGTCCCGCAATACGGCAACGCCCAGCCGCCCGCCGCACGGTAACTCGAATCGCCGATCCGGAACTAATCGCCTGGGCGGCAACAGCGCGCCCTGCATTTTCCGTCACGGGTCTTGAAAATTATCTGGGTTGCCCATTCAAATTTTTCTCGCTAAACCTGCTGGGATTGCGGTCCGCGCCCCTGCGCCCGGAGAAGCGGCTCAGTTTTCTGGAACAGGGAAATCTGGTGCACAAGGTGCTTGAAGAGTGGCTTCCGGAACGTCCGGCCACCCGCCCTGTGTTCAACCGCGTGTTTAACCAGCACTGCGCGCAACTGCGGGTGGCGCGCGGGTATCGCACAGAAACTGCTTATGCCTCCATGCTGGCTGATGTGGAGCGGTTTGCCGGGGAATCGACGAACTGGCCACGGCACGAAGCATGCGCTGTCGAAAAGAAGATGACGTTTCAGATTGCGGACGATATCACGATCAACGCACGGATCGATCGCATCGAACGCCTGCCTGACGGGCGTCTGGTGATTATCGATTACAAGTACAGCAACGCGAAGAACACCAAAGACAGGTCTGAAGACGAAACGCGTCTCCAGGGGCCACTTTATGTTCGCGGCATCGCTCAGGGTGGTGAAGTGGTGGCGGCGATGGTGTACTTCAGCTTGAAGAAATCGGCCGAGGCATTCGGGTGGGGCGTGATTCCCGGGCTGGGGAAAGAATTGCAGGAATTGACTCCCGAATGGGTGGATCAAGGCGCCGCGGAGGCACGCCACGCCGTGGAACAAATTCGCGAGGGCCGCATTCCCGTTCTACGCGAGCCGGGCCCTGCCTGCAAGTGGTGCGAAGCCAAAGATGCCTGCCGCGTGGGAATAGCAGGTGCGGCAATGACGGCAGGCGGCGCAAACTAGCTTGGACCGCCAGTTTTCAAAGGAACAACAGAACGCGATTGCGGTTGACCGGTTAGGTGAAGACGCCTGCATTGTGGCAGGGCCCGGGTCCGGCAAGACTACCGTTCTGGTGGAGCGCTATAAGCAACTGGTGCGCGACCGGGGCATCCCCGCCAGCCGCATTCTGGCGATTACATTTACTGAAAAGGCCGCCAGCAACATGCGCGAGCGGCTTGCGAAAGAGCTTGAACAGCAAGTGGATTCCGCGAACGTTTCCACGGTCCACGGTTTTTGCTACCGGCTGATTCGAGAGCACGCCATTGAAGCAGGCGTGGACCCGGGCGCTTCCATTCTGGAAGAAGGCAAGGGCATTTTGATGCGGCGAGAGTGCCTGGAGCAAGCGCTCGATCTTTTTCTGAAGGAGCAGCCGGATGCGGCACGCTCGCTGATTCGGTCTCTGGGGTCTGACATAAGCGGGTTGCTGGACGCCTACGATGCTATTCGCTCCGCGGGTGCACATGTCAAGGATTTGCAGCTGGCGCACATGCCGGAGGCGAATGGCGCGCTTGCAGAAGTGGAGCGTTTGATAGGGGAGGTCCGCGCGCTTCCTTTGAAGCCGGATCAGAAGGCGAAATTAGCATCGCTTTATGAGTGGCAAGAGCGCCTGTGCGACTGCGTGAATCCTTCAGTGCTTCGCGAGCATTTGCAGACGGAAGTCTTCAATCTGACGCGGGTGCGGCATGAAGGCCTGAGCACTGCGGTGAAACGCATTCGCGAAATACAGAAAGACATGCTGGCCGATTGCGTGACGCGCATGCATCGGGCGGATCGTGAATCTTTGTTGAGCGTGCTGGAACGCTTCAATGGGCTCTACTCAGGTGCCAAGCGCGAGCGCGGCATGCTCGATTTTGCGGATTTGGAATTTTACGCCGTTCAGCTTCTGGAGACACACCCGGAAATCCGTCGCAAGCTGCAGGACCACTTCGTCCAGATTATGATGGACGAATTCCAGGATACGAACGGGCAGCAGGAACGGCTGATGGAATTGCTACGCGGCCCCGACTGTTTCTATGCGGTAGGAGACATCAACCAATCGATCTTCGGCTTTCGCCACACCACGCCGGAAGTGTTTCAACGGTATCGCGACATAGTATTGCGTGCCGGTAAGCATCATGTGGAACTGGTGGAGAACTGGCGCAGCCGCCCGGAGATTTTGCTGGCCGTGGAAACTGTCCTGGCCGATCGAGAAGGCATTGTGCCGCGCGGCTTGGTGGCTGCGAAGAAGCGCCCGATAAAGCGCGCGCCCTCAGTGGAAGTAATTGCGGTGGAACAGCCGGAGGGCGTGGACGGCACCGAAATTGAAGCACAGTGGATCGCTCAGCGCATGATGGAACTGCGCGGCAAACTTACTATTGGGGATCGCAAGGCGGGGTTTGGTGATATGGCGGTGTTGGTGAGAAACTCCTCCGTTTTTGCTGCCTTTGCCGCAGCGTTTGAGAAGGCAGGAATTCGCTATGTACAGAGCCGTAAGCGAGGCTTTTTGCAAACGCGCGAGGCGCTGGATTTGACTCACCTGTTGCGCACGATTGCGAATCCGCGCGATGAGATTAGTCTTGCGGTGGTGCTGCGTTCGCCATTTGTGGCGTTATCCGATGAAAGTATTCTGCGGCTGGAAACCGTGGCTTCGAATCTGGGTGATGCGCTTAGCAGATTGACTGCGGCGCAGGAAGCGCAATTTGAAGAACTGGACCGGGGGCGGCTCGCTGAATTTCGCGCGCATCTGGAGAGTTGGCGCCGCTCTCACCCGCACGTTTCACTCGACCGATTGCTGCTTCGCGCCATGGACGATTGTGCCTACCCCTATGAACCGAATACGGACAGCGGCAGCACGATTGACAAATTTCTAGAGATGGCACGCAATGCCGAAGTTTCACTTGCCAAGTTCATCGACGAACTGGAACTGCTGCGTGAAGTGGATACGGGCGAGCCGGAAGCGCCGCTCGATACGGAGAACGACGCTGTAAAGATGATGACAGCGCATTCAGCGAAAGGGCTGGAATTTCCGATTGTCTTCGTGGCATCGATGAACAAGGGTACGCGCATGGATTCTCCACCGTTTTCGTTTACGCCAGGGGTAGGGTTCGGGACAACGTGGCGCGCCGGGTACGATGAAAAGCCGCAGGCCGATGCTTTTCACTCGGCCAACTGTATTGTGATCACGGCGCGTGAAGAACAGGAGAGCAACCGTCTACTTTATGTCGCCATGACGCGCGCGGAAGAACATTTGATTCTTTCGTACTCCACTGACATCAGGAGCCAGAACTGGGCCGGGCATGTCCGCAAATTGCTGGTGAAGCCGTACGAGATTCCTTTTGACAAGCCGACCGAGGTGCCGGTAAAGAGCCCGGATGGACGGGAGTTTACGGTGCGGGTGTTGCGGACCGTGCAGGCGCCCCTTGCCGATCAAGCCAGCTTCGCGTTTGAGGCGGCTAGCGGTGCGCATCATCTGGCGCGCCCGCGGCTGACTGAGCAGCATGACTCCGCGGTTACAGTGACAGCTCTTGCCACGTTCGCGGCATGCGCGCGCCGTTATTATCTGGCGCATGAACTGGGCTGGGAGCAACGCCGGGATCAACGACGGCCCGCGCGCCTGGCAGAACGTGGAGAGGATTTTGAAGAGCCCTCGGCTCCCGCGAGCGAACTGGGGCGGGAGGTGCACCGGCTGCTGGCGGGCGAAGAGTTCACGGCAAGCGACGCGGCCCAAATTTTGGCGCTGACGTTTCGGGAGCACGCCCTCGGCAAACGTTCGGCTGCTGCTTCGCGGGTGGAGCGCGAATGGAGTTTCAATTTCGCTGTTGAAGACATCATCGTTAGCGGCCAGATTGACCTCTGGTTCGTGGAAGAGGGCGGCGTTGTTCTGGTGGATTACAAGACCAACGACATCGAAGCAGGCGAAGCGTCTGAGGTAGCCGAAAGTTACGCCGCGCAAATTCACTTGTATGCCCTGTGTATCGGGCGCGCCACGGGGTTACCGGTGAAAGAAGCATACCTGCACTTTTTGCGTCCCAACGCTCTGGTGCGGATAACTCCTGATCCCGAGGCGGCTGCAAATGCGGTTCGGCAAGTGGCCGATGCGCAAGAAAACTGCGCTTTCCCGCTGAATGTCGGTGAACACTGCCTGCGGTGTGCGTTCTACCGGAACTTGTGCCCCGCCAAGCTCAATTCTTCGCCAGAGGCAGAGTAACGGTGAAGGTAGAGCCCTTGCCCACCTCACTTGTCACAGCGATAGAGCCCCCATGCTGCACGGTAATCTGCTGCACGATGGAAAGACCGATTCCCGTGCCCTTTTCATTACTCTGTTCCGCCGATTTCGTCCGGTAGAACTTCTCGAACACGCGGCGAAGATCTTTCGGCGCGATGCCCGCGCCCTGATCCGCAATCGAGATGGCCAGGCGATCTTTTGTATTCGTACCGGATACGTTGATAACGGTGGCGCGAGGTGAGTATTTTACGGCGTTTGAGAGCAGGTTGTAGAACGCGTATTCGAGCAATTCACGATCTCCTTCGAGCGGTTCTAAGGGAAGCGCGGCGATGTGAATCTGAATATTTTTACCGTCCGCTACCGGGCGCATGCGGTCCGCGCAGCGAGTGAGAATCTCTAGGGGCGCAAGCCGCTCGCGCTTGAGTTCCATCTGGCCCGCGGAAATCCGTTCGTCGTTGAGGAAGGTTTCAATCATCTGCGCCAGGCGTTTCGATTCAGAGTTGATCATGTCCGCCATTTGTTTGCGTTTCTCTTCCGTAAGCGCGTAGCGGCCCATCATTTCACTGGAACCCTGGATTGCGGTGAGCGGAGTTTTCATTTCATGCGTGACGAATTGCATGGCTTCGCGGTATTGCGAACGGGCCGCTTCAGACCTGCCCAAACGCCCACGGACAACTACTGCCTGCCACGCCGCGGCAGCGAAGACGGAGAACCAGGCGCACGCAACGCCGGGCAGAAATGGAAAGA